>Ga0187893_10002136_pt1 | contig 44492 bp, 42 predicted proteins | sample MA1701074metaG_FD_139574 | JGI IMG/M metagenome (GOLD analysis project Ga0187893, IMG submission 139574) | White microbial mat communities from a basaltic lava cave in the Kipuka Kanohina Cave System on the Island of Hawaii, USA - MA170107-4 metaG ... | reverse complement strand
GTTCGTTGAACAGCTCCGCCTGCAGCACCCATTTGTCGCGCTGGCTGCGGCCGCCGAGGCGGTTGATGCGGTAGCGCAGCGGGCTGTCGCCTTCGCTATAGAGCTTCTGCACCAGGCGCGCGGCGAACTTGCGGTCGGGCGCGGCCCACGAGACCTGCTCGTAGAGGTCGATGAGGTGGCTCTTGTTGATGCGCGTCGGCGTCGAATTGATGATGACGAACATCTCGGCGGCGAAGTCCTCGCTGCGGCCGTCGAAAATGATGCAGGGCACGCTGATGGTGGCGGCGTCCTGCGGCCGTTCCTGCATGTAGAAGTGCAGCGCGGCGAGGCGGTGCTGGCCGTCGATGATGAGGAATCTGGCGCTGGGCTCTGAAAGGTGTCCCGACCCGTCGCCGTCAGCGCGGAAGTTCAGCTTCTCGCTGGTGTAGAGCAGCACGGTGCCCGGGATTGCCGGTTGCGACACCGCGGTTTCGTAGAAATTGGTGAGCTGGCGGACCTTGGCGCGCGACAGGCCGCGCTGGAACGCACCGTCGGTGCGCTCGATTTTGGCGATGAACTGGGCGACGTCGTCGTCCTGCGAAATGCGCGCTGCAGCGATCTGCTCCCCCTCGCCGTAAAAACGGCTGATGAAGCGCACCTTGGCGAGCAGGTCTTTCGCCCGGTAAGCGGCGAAATAGAAAATCCCGTCCTTCTGGCGAATCTGTGTCGCGTACATCGCCTCTCCCGGGCATGGCGCCAACCCTCCAGCAGGCGCTGCCGGGCAGAAATATACCCGGGAATAGGACCCTCCGCAGCGAACGCGAAGGGGTTCAGCCCTTACACGAGGGGAGCATCAGGGCCTGGAGGACCTCGGCGGTGGCGCGGTTCTGCACGAAAGCAACCACGCCCGAGTTGGCCGGGACGGCCTTCGGCAGCAGGGGCAGCGTATGGCGCTCCGCGAGCTTGCCGGCTTTGAATTCCAGAGGACCGACCCACTGCAGAACGACATAGTCGTGGGGCAGGGTTTTGCCGCGGTTTTCGCCCGCTTTCACCTCTGAAACCAGCTTGTTTTCGAAAGCACCGAGAAAGAGCGCAATGGCGCCGTCCGACGACGCATTTTCCAGCTCGGCCGCGGCGCCGACCTCGAAAGCGTCCTTGCGTCCGGTATCCAGGGATAGCGAAATCCGAGCCTTTGCCGGCCGGGCATTAATTTTCGCTACCGCGGCATCGAACGCCGAACCGCCCCAGGAGCGGAAATCCTGGCCCTGGAGCAGCACCTGCGGGGTGTAGATCGCTGCGGCGCGGGCGAGCTGGGCCATCTTGCGCTGGCGGGCCGAATGTGCCTGGCGGGCGTAGGGGTCCTTCCAGCCGATGTAGTCCCAGTAGTCCACATGCAGGGCCACGGGAACGACCCTGTCCGGGGCATAACCCCTGGGGCCGAGGGAAGAGAGCCAGCGGTCAGCCGGGGGGCAGCTGTCGCAGCCCTCGGACGTATAAAGCTCGACCAGGGCCGTGGTGGTCTTCGGGGAGCTCGCCTGGCACTGGGCCGCCTCTGCCCCAAAAGCGGCAAGGCAGGCCAACAGGCACAGGATCCGATCCATGCCCGTCAGTCGATCCTCATGCCCGATTCCTTAATCACCCGGGCGCATTTTCGCAGCCCCCGCCCCCTGGTACGGCAGGCCCATCGCATCCCTGGACTGCGCCCCGTTGCGGTCCATCGCCTGCGCCTCGTCCAGCTTGAGCAAAACGAGCGGCCTCACGGCCTCTCAATCCCGTTCATAGCGCTCGAGAAGCTTGACCACTTCGGCATAGCCGCGCTCCTTTGCGATGTCGATCGGGCGCTTGCCGGCGCGGTTGCGCTGCCGCGGATTCACGCCGAGGGAAAGAAACGCGCTCACCATTTCGGCATGGCCGCCGTCCGCTGCGGCGTGCAGCAGCGTGTTGCCCTTCAGGTCCGAGGCCATGGGATCGGCGCCGCGCTCGAGCAGGTGGCGGGCAGTGCGCGGATTGCCCGTCATTACCGCCCATTGCAGCACCGACTCGCCGTCGTCGTTGCGCGCACGCGGATCGGCCTTCGCGAACAGGAGCAGGTCGATGAAATAGGTGTCCGCATGCAGCGCCGCATGGTGCAGCGGCGTCTCGCCGTTTGCCGAGCGCGCGCCCATCGGCGCCCCGGCCTTCACCAGCATCGCGGCGAGTTCGCGGTAGCCCTTTTCGATCGCCCGGTGCAGCGGCGTCTCGCGGTCCTTGTCGCGCGCATCCAGATTTACGTCGCCGCGCGCCACGATTCCCTCCGCTACCAGCTGCTTGCCCTCCTCGATCGCCTCGAAAAGCCGAGCCTCGCCGGTCTGTCCCATCGCAGCCGCCGCAGCTGCGAAACAGGTGGCAAACAGGACGAGGCGCGTGCGGGTGCGGACTATCGCGTCCGCCACACGAGGATCCGCAATGCGTAGGGATTGCCTTCGGTCTCAGTGGCCTGGCCTGCGGCGTGGGCGACGCTTGCCACGACCCCAACAGTGAGCCGGCTCGTCGGAAACTCTGCGATCACGCCTTGAGGGAGAACCTTCCGCTCTTTTCCGACGCGCACCTCGACGTTCATCGCATCCTTTTCCGGCCGCCCCACCTGCATGGCGCTGAGATCGAACAGCGGAACCTGGAACGCAATCGGGGCGCGCCCGCTTTCGACGGCGGAGGCTACGCCGTCTCCATTCTGTATTCGTACTGCCACGATTGCGCGGTGCCCGGATGGGTCCTCCGCTAAACGATAATCAAGCCCCACGGTCTCGTCAGAAAGGATCCGCAGAGGAATGCTGCCGGCGCGAAGGCGCAGGCTCATGATCCGCCGTTCCCCGAGTTCCAGGTCGACTCTCTCTCCTTCGATTCGTGCCACCTGTGCCACGCCGGTGAATCTTGCTTCGGGCAGCTGCGGCGCAGAGATGACCTCGACGCCCGCAATAAGATCCTTCGGAAAGCCCGACGGCTGCGCCTGCACCCTGCGGTCCTGAACTGTGACGCGCAGGCGCGGCGCAACCGGATTCTCTACCAAGGGCAGTTTGTCAAGACCGCTAGCGCTCGTGTGACCCGCGACCGCTTGCCACAAGCGCTTCTGCTCCTGCGTGGCGGCAAGCCTGCTCTGGGCCTCGATGGTGCTTTTCGCGTCGCGCCCGTGATCGATGTCGCTACGGGAGCAAGCCGCTATCACCCCAGGCAAAACCGCAATCAAGATGGCGAATTTGGGACGCATCCAAGCACCCCTCAGGGTGTGAACTTCCCTTTCATGCGAGGACCGCGGAAGTCCAGCGCGCGCCAATTAGAGAAATCGCTTACCGTTGCCGAGATCGCGCCGCTCCTGTCCACGTCCGCATTGATGCCGACGCCGGTCATGCTGCCATCCAGGTTCCAGTCCACCGGCTTGCCGCACACACCCGCCGGTTCGTTCAGGCTGTTGTTGTACTCGACCAGTGTCGCGCCCATGCCGTCGGAGTAGTCCACGGCGGCAGTGACTGTTCCCGGCAGCGCCCCGCCTGGTTCGCTTGCACCGGGAGTGGCGTAGTAGATCGGCAGACAGGTCGCCTTCTGACTTCGCCATGTCGCGGGCCGTCCAGAGCGCAGCGCCCACGCATTGCTCATGACGCTGAAGTAAACCGGGTTGTAGCAGGTATCGTTGTTGCAGCGATGGCGTTGTCCGAGATTGTGACCCAACTCGTGCGTCAATATTTCCACCTGCGAGCGCAGGCCGTGGTAGGACGTGCCCCAATCGCCGATGGCGACGAAGAGATCGTCTCCGGGGCCGATATAGGTACCGTCAGCGCCCAGATTTATGTCGCTTTCGCCGCTGCTCCTGCCATCGAAATGGCCGTGCGCCCAGATCGCGTAGTGGTAGATGCGGCCACGCCTGGCGTGATCGAAACTCGACGCTGCCTTGATCGTGCCGAACTTCGCCGTTCCCAATCCGGGATTGTCGGCTGCCGTGAAACCTATGAGCTTGGCAAAGGGAACCGTACCCGGGCCGTCGATGATCAGGTTGATGCCGTTCTCCGTGTACGGATTCAGAATCGGCGCGGCTGCGAACATGCTCCGCGCCACATCGAAAGTGCCCGGGTTCCCGGGCGTCGTGGGAACTATCGGAGGCGTCGGTTGACCCGTCGCGGGATCAAGCATCGTGTCGATATGGAGAAAGATGTCCCGGCGGTAGGGATGCGCACCGAGTGCGGGCAGATTAACGTCGATTGCGCCGTCGCCGTCGGCATCGTAGCCGCCGATTTCCCACGCATCGGGAAGGTCGTCGCCGTCGCTGTCAAGTGTGGCTGCGTCCATCGGCAGAACGTACTCGAATGCAGCGCTGATCTGCCCATCCAGATTCTTGACCTCGATGTAAAGCCTCGCACCGACCGGCCGTGGTCCTGCAAAAGCCGCCAGTGCCACGAAGTGGTAGATGGGGTAAGCGAGGCTGGTCGGCGGGACCCCGTACAAATTGTTGCGCAGGGCCTTGTGTGCAACGGTGGCTACCTCCACGCCGTCGATCTGGACCACCGCGCCGACGTCGATGTTTGCGCCCTGCACGTAGAGCCCGGCATTGACCTGCGCCGCCGCGTCGAACGATGCGCCGACGATGGTCACTGCATCGATTCGCGGTGCGCCATACGGCAGCGGTGCGGTAACCTGAAAATTGATACTTGCCGAACGGCCGCTGGCAGCCGCGAGTGCAACCGGATGGGGTCCGATCGCGGCACCCGGGGGAACTGAGAACATGTAGCCGCCAAGAAATCCGCCTGGGATGATGCGCTCGCTCGGCAAACCCGCATCCCAGATCACACTCGTAAACGCGAGTCTTGCGCCCCGCACCATGACCAGCGTGTGTTCGGGTCCCGTCGTGACGTCCAAGCCAGTCAGTCGCGGCCGCCCACAGCCGGACGTCGCGAGCGTGGCCGCAATGAGGAGAATGATGAGAAAAAGCCTGCGGGGAATCATCGGGTCGAATCAGCCGCGGAGCACCTGGGAAATCCGTCTACCGTCCATCGTCCTTGACGTTGCCAGAGTAGCACTCTACGCTCAAAGCGGTGCCGGTCGCCAGCAGGCCGGCACTCGAACGCGGGGGGCGAATTGGGCGCAAGGGTGCTCGTCATGGGCGCGGGAACCGCAGGCGGCGAGAATCTGATTGCAAGCCTGCGCGCCGGAGATCCAGCGCTCGTTCTCCTCGGCTGCAACGACGACAGGTTCATTCTCAGGCGTTCCAGCGCAGACGAAAGGTATCTGCTGCCCGCCGTTACGGCGCGCGGCTTTATCCGTACTCTGGCAAGCTGGATTCGCGCGCGCGCGGTGGATCTTGTCGTTCCGACGACGGACTCTCATGTGCAGGCGCTTGCTCATGGCGGGCGGAGCGTCGCCGCAAAGGTCTTTCTGCCTCGACGTGCCGTCATCGAGCTCTGCGGCGACAAGCTCAGACTAGGGCATGTTCTGCGCCGGCGGCGGCTGAGGGTGCCCGAGAGCTGCTCCGTAGTCGGGCGGGGGGCGATCGAAAGCGCGTTCGCGCGGCTCTCGAAGGGAGGGCCGCTCTGGTGCCGCCCGCGGACCGGTTCCTGTGCGCGCGGCGGTGCGGCGGTTACCAGCGCGGCGGAGGCTCGCAACTGGATCGGGCTCTGGGAGAGGATGCAGGGCCTCTCTCCCCGCTCCTTTACGCTCTCCGAATATCTGCCAGGGCGTGAAGTCCTCTGCCAGTCGGTTTGGCGCAAGGGCAGGATGATTCTCGCGAACACCTTCGAGCGTCTGTCGTACTTCGGTGTGGACAATATTCCGAGCGGCGTGACCTCGCTCTCGTCACTGGCCAAGACAGTGCGGGAGCCGGGCGTGGTTAAGCTTTGCCGCGATGCCATTCGCGCGGTGGCCCCCGGGGCGTCCGGGGCGTTCAGCGTCGACACGAAGGAGGACGCGCGCGGTCGGCCCCACATCACGGAGATCAACGCCGGTCGCTTCTTCATGGCCATGACCGCCTTTGATCGCGTCCTCAGGTACAACATGGCGCTTACCTACGTGCGGCTGGCGCTCGGCGAGCATGTTGTTCTTGACGAGGAGTACGACGCGGCGGAGGATTACTACATGGTCCGGGATATGGACATGCATCCAGGGATCTATCACGCTGACGACATGTTCGAGGGAATCGAGACCAGGCCGGGCCAGGCCACTATGGCGTCGGCGGGGTCAGCGCCAAACTGATGGGGGGTTATGATGGGGATCGGTCCACCGAGAGACGAAGAAATTCACGAAGTCGTCGTGCAACTGGAAGGAAAGGTCAGCGAGGACGCGTTCAAAGAATACGTCGAGCGGCTTCGCGACTGCCTCAAGCAACTGGCACAGCTCACGGATTCTCAAAATAGGAACGCCAAACTGAAGGTGCGCCAGGTCCAGCAGAGGATCGTTCGCCGGCGCTGAGCGGGTACGATGTCGCGTCCGAAGATGGTTGCCGAGATCACGGTGAGCGCGTTGCGCGGCCGCCGTGAGACGGAAGCCTTTCAACTCGAACTCAGGCGACTAGCCCGGCAGGCGGGCATTTCGGTGACCAGCGTTAGGACGCGGCGCCGAAAGGGCAAGACTAGGCCAGCGCGCTAAGCTCGGACTCGCACTGAGCCAGATCTGCGCTCAACTGCATTGCGCGGAAGCCCTCAGAGGCAGCGCGCAACGCCTGGTTCGCTTCTGCGGGCCTGCCGGTTTGCCGCAATAGCTGGCCGAGGCGGAATTCGCACCGGGCAAGCAGTGGATTCATGCCGAGTTCCCCGGCCAGGTCGGCCGCGCCCCGGTAGTTCGTCTCCGCCTGCTGCAGGTCGAATGGGGATTGCCGCGCAGCGACATCACCGAGCAGTAGGCGCGCGCATGCTTCGTGCGCCCGCTCCTCCTGGCGACGGAACAGATCCAGCGCACTAGTCGCGCTTCCGGCCGCCTCGTCTAGCCGTCCCGCAATCAGGCATACCTCACCAAGTAGCAGGAGGATGGTCGCGTAGGTAGCGGTCCGGCTTCGTGTCGCCATCTCTTCCACGGCGCGTTTCACCATGGCAACCGCGTCAGCTTCACGCCCGGCGAGAGACCAGGCGAGCCCGAGTTCTGCACTTATGCGCGGCGCATACACAGGCATGTCGTGGGACAGGCACAACTCGTGCGCTCGACCAAGCGCTTCCGTGGCCGATCTTCCGTCACGCATGGCGAGGTGATGCAGCCCCCGGCTGCGGTGCGCCCAAAGAAGCGTGTCCGGATGTTTCGTCGTTTCGGCGAGCTCTACCGCCTCGGCCGCATAGCGTGCGCTGTCCGCGAAGCGGCCGACCTCGGCCAGCGCCTCGACGAGATGGCTGCGCGCAAACACCGAGGGCAGGACTGGCAAGCCCAGACGATTTAGCGCGAGCGGGCCGGCGAGGCTGGTGACGACGGCTTCGAAAGTCTCGATGGCCCGGGTGAAGTCACCGAGGTACAGGTGCGCGCGACCAAGGTACTGGCCGGTCGCGATCTTCAGAGGCAGATCGCTCAACTCCTGCGCCAGACCGCCGGCGCGGGATCCGGTTTCGATCGCAGCTCTGTGCTGCCCCAGCAATGCCAGGCAGTTGGTTTCGAATGAAAGCGCCCGGCCAAGGCGGTGACGGTCCTCGATCCGCTCGGCGAACGCCTGCGCATCGCGCAAGTGCTCAAGAGTGCGCTCATGCTCCCCGAGCAAGGTGAGAGGATTGCGCAATTCAAGATGCAGATCGACTGTCTGCAGCTGCTGTTCCGGGGTTTCCGGCAGGTGCTTGAGCGCCTCGAGCGCCTGCTCGAACCACCTGACTGCCTTGCGATTGGCCGAATGCGCGAAGGCCTTGCCGCCTGCCTGGCGCAGATAGGTGAGCGCTTTGTCCCACACTTCCCCTTGCCTGGCGTGGTGCGCGAGCCGCTCCACTTGCTCGGTCAGCCGATCCGCATAGTGCGTCTCGATGGCCTTGACAACGCGTGCGTGAATTTCGCGCCGGCGCGCATGCAGTAGCCCTGTATAGGTAACCTCGTGCGTCAGCGCATGCTTGAACGTGTACTCGAGATCAGGAAAGAGCCGCGTCTCGTAGATGAATTCCGCCGACTGAAGGCTGGCAAGGTGCTGGCGCAGGTCTGTTTCGGCCAGCCCCGCGATTGCCTGCACCAGTGCGAATGGAACGTCGGTTCCGATGACTGCCGCGTCTTGGAGCAGGCGCTTCTGGTCAGGCGACAGGCGGTCGATGCGCGAAGCAAGCACAGCCTGCACCGTCGCTGGGACCTGGACCTTTGAAAACGGCTTCTCCAAGCGGTATTCCCCGCGCCCGCCCGCGAGAACCTGCGTCTCAACCAGCGTGCGCACGATTTCCTCGAGGAAGAAGGGATTGCCGCCGGTCCGCTCGATTAGGAATTCGTTCAGGCTCGCCAGTTTTGAGTCCCCCCCTAGCAGCGTGCGCAGCAACTCCTCGACGCTCGCGCGCGGCAGCGGCTCGACGCGCAGTTGGCGGTAATGTGGCCGGGACTTCCACTCGTCCTGGAAGTCAGGCCGGTAGCTGACAAGCAACAGTAGCCGCGCATCAGTCAGATTGGCGATGAGTCCTTTCAGCAGGCCGAGCGTCAACGAGTCATTCCAATGCAGGTCCTCGAATTTGGCGATTACCGGCTGCACGCGGCTCTCGCACATCAGGAGGCGCGCGACGGCACGTACCGTGTGCTGGCGCCGCTGAAGAGGTTGCAGCGATTGGAAAGGATGCTCATCGGGCAGCGCTTCGAGCAGTTCGAACACCGGCGGAATCGCGTCCTGCAGCGATTCATCGAGAGTCAACACTTTTCCGGTGACTTTTTCCCGGATCGTCCTCGAATCGTCCTGGCCCTCGATCTTGAAGTATTGCTTCAGGAAATCGATCACTGGAAGGTACTGGGTCGCTTTGCCATAAGAAACCGAATTCGACTCCAGCACCAGCCAGCCGCGCGTATGGCTGGAGTGGATAAATTCGTGCAGCAGCCTGGACTTTCCGACACCAGCTTCGCCTACCACCGCGGTCACCTGCATCTGGCCGGCGCTGGCAGCGTCGAGTGCCCCGCGCAGTGACTCCATCTCCACGCTCCGACCGACGAAACGCGTCAACCCGCGCGCCGCGGCGGCCTGTAGGCGCGAGCGGACAGGCCCTGCACCGATGACCTCGAACACCTCCACTGGCACGCCGAGACCCTTGACCGGGACGTCACCCAGCGGCTTGACCTGAACGTATCCTTCTGCAAGGCGCAAGGTATCGGCCGTGATAAGGATCGTTCCCGGAGCAGCAATCTGCTCCATCCGGCTGGCGAGGTGTGTCGTCTGCCCCACCGCCGAGTAATCCATGTGCAAGTCATTGCCGATGGAGCGAACTACAACCTCGCCCGAGTTGGCACCGACCCTGACCTGGACGGAGATTCCCTCCGAGCGCCGTATCCTGTCGGCGTATCGGGCGATCCGCCTCTGCAGGCGCAACGCCGCGTAGCAGGCGCGCACCGCGTGATCCTCATGCGCCACCGGGGCGCCGAATATCGCCATGATCCCGTCGCCCATGACCTGATTGACGGTGCCCTCATAGCGATGCACGGCCTCCATCATGCGCTTGAGCACTTCGTCAAGCATCTTCCTTGCATCCTCGGGATCACGATCGGCAAGAAGCTCGAGCGAGCCCTTCACGTCTGCGAACAGCACGGTCACCTGCTTGCGCTCCCCTTCCAGCGCGCTGCGCGACGTCAGGATCTTCTCCGCCAGGTGCTTCGGCGTGAACGTTCCGGGGGAAGCGAACATGGTTCCGGCCGCTGCGCGCGCGAGCGCCGCGCCGCATTCACCGCAAAACTTCTGGCCTGCAGGGCAAAGCGTGCCGCAGGCCGGGCAGGCGCCACCGAGATTGGCGCCGCAGCCCCCACAGAATTTCATGCCGGATGCGTTCTCTTCCTGGCAGCGCGGGCACTTGGCCACGAGGCCTCCGGCAGACATAGGATGGATTCTAAGCGGCAAGTGTCCTCGCGAGTACGTCCGCGAGGTGCAGGGTGCCGCGCCCTGCGAGGCCCTCGATCTGCTCGCGGCAGGAAAAGCCGTTCGCGACGATGTGCGTCTCCGCGCTCGCGCCTCTCACCTTCGGCAGCAGCGCGAGCTTGGCGATCTGCACCGAGCTTGCATAGGTCTCCGGCGAGAAGCCGAAGGCGCCGGCCATGCCGCAGCAGCCGGTCTCGGGAGAGGACGTCTCGATGCCGGCCGCCTGCAGCAGCGCGAGGTCGGCCGCAGTGCCGCCGAGAGCCTTCTGGTGGCAGTGCCCATGCAGCAGGGCCTGGCCGCCGAGGTGGCGCGGCCGCCAGCCGCGTTCCTCCAGCGATTCGCCGAGCGAGACGGCCTGCCGCGCGAGTTTCGCCGCCGCCGCGTCGCCGGGCAGAAGCCTGACCATCTCGTCGCGGAACACCGAGTGGCAGCCCGGTTCGAGGACCACGACGGGCGTGCCCGACTCGATCTGCGGCGCGAGTACGGCGACGATTTTTTCCAGCGACGCCTTCGCCTTGTCGAGCATGCCGAAGTCGTAGTACGGCCGCCCGCAGCACAGTTTCTCCCGCGGCAGAGAGACGCGCGCGCCCGAATCCTCGAGCACACGCACCGCCGCGAGCGCGCTCTGCGGCCGGAAATAGTTGCTGAACGTGTCCGGAAAAAGGACCACCGGATCGCCGCGCCGCATGCCGTCGGTGCGCGCCGGATCGCGCCGGCCGCGCTGCAGGGCGTCGAACTGCGCGCGCAAGCTGCGCGTCGCGAACCTCGGCAAGCTGCGTTGCGGCGCGATGCCGGCGAGTTTCCTCGCCAGCGTCGAGAACGGCGGAACGCCGTTCAGGACGTTGATCAGGCTGGGGGCCCGCATCGCGAGCGGCGCCCACTCGCCGATGCGCCCCATCGAATGCGCCTGCCGCGGGCGCGCGTGCCGCTCGTAATGGTGCGAGAGGAATTCGGCCTTGTAGCTCGCCATGTCGGTATGCGTGGGGCAGTCGCTGCGGCAGCCCTTGCAGGCGAGGCACATGTCGAGCGCCTCTTTCACCTCCTCGCTTTCCCAGCCGTCGGTGATCACTTCGCCGCGCAGCATCTCGCCCAGCAGCCTTGCACGGCCGCGCGTCGAATAACGCTCCTCGCGCGTGGCGCGGTAGCTCGGGCACATGGTGCCGCCCTCGGCCGAGCGGCACTTGCCCATGCCGATACAGCGCTCGGCGGCGCGCGCGAAGCCGTCGCCCTCGTTGCTCAGGAAGCTCATGCGCGTGACCATCGTCACGGGCTGGTAATCCGGTCCCTGGCGCAGGTTTTCGTCCACGCGATAAACCTCGCCCAGCGCATCGACGAGCTTGCCCGGATTCATGCGGCCGAGCGGGTCCCAGATGCGCTTGAATTCGCGGAACGCCGCCATCAGCTCCGGCCCGTACATGATCGGCAGGAACTCGGCGCGCCCCTGGCCGTCGCCGTGCTCCCCAGATAACGAGCCGCCGTAGTCCACCACCAGCATCGACGCTTCGCGCAGGAATTCGCGCCAGCGCGCGATCCCTTTCACCGTGCGCAAATCGAAATTGATGCGCGCGTGGATGCAGCCGTCGCCGAAGTGGCCGTAAAGCGAGGTGCGGTAACCGTAACCATCCACCAGTTTCTGGAATTCGCGCAGGTAGTCGCCCAGGCGCAGCGGATCCACCGCGGCGTCCTCCCAGCCGACCACCGGATCGGGACCGGCGGTGGTCTTCAACTTGAGTGAAGTCGCCGAGGCGCCGGTTTCCCGGATCGCCCAGATGCGTCCCATGAGGGTTTTTTCCTCGATTAAATTTCCCCCCAGAGCGTTCTGCAGCACACCCGCCTGCTGCAATGCCGCTTCGCGCGATTCCGCCCCGAACTCCACCATCAGCCAGGCGTTGCCCTCGGGCAGGAGCGCGATGTCCTCCAGCTTCAGGCCGCGCTCGCGCAGGCCGCCGATGATGCCGGTGTCGAGCCCCTCGCAGGCGATCGGCCGCGCGGCAAGGACCTGCGGCACCGCGTCGCCCGCCCGGTAGATGTCCGCAAAGCCGATCACCAGCAATACGCGCTCGCGCGGACTCTCTACCAGCCGCGCCAGCGCCTGCAGCGTGATCGCGCAGGTGCCCTCGGTTCCCACCAGGGCGCGCGCGACGTTGAAGCCGTTCTCGGGCAGCAGCTGGTCGAGGTTGTAGCCCGAGACGCGCCGTTTCAGTTTCGGGAAGCGGCCGCGGATCAGGTCGGCGTAGCGCTCGCGCAGCGAGCGCAGCTTGGCGTAGATATCGCCCTGCCGGCCGCCGCGCCGGATGATGGCATCGAGTTCGGTTTCCGTGGTCGGGCCGCACCAGAAGCGCGTGCCGTCGTAGGTGAGAACCTCCAGCGCCTCGATGTTCTCCACCGTCTTGCCGGCCATCACCGAGTGCGCGCCGCAGGAGTTGTTGCCGATCATGCCGCCCAGGGTGCAGCGCGAATGCGTCGCCGGATCCGGGCCGAAGGTGAGGCCGTGAAGCTCGGCTGCGGCGCGCAGCGCATCGCAAACGACGCCGGGTTCCACTCGCGCGAGCCGCGCGCGCACATCCAGTTCGAGGACCTGGTCGAGGTACTTGGAGGCATCGATCACCACTGCCACGTTGACCGTCTGCCCGCAGAGCGAAGTGCCGCCGCCGCGCGCGAGGATCGGCGCGCCATGCTCGCGGCAGGCGGCGACCGTGGCGACGATGTCCTCGGCCGAGCGCGGCAGCACCACGCCGATGGGCACCTGGCGGTAATTGGAAGCATCCGAGGCGTAGGCGGCACGCGCGCCTTTGTCAAAACGCACTTCGCCCTGCAGCGCATTGCGGAGCGCCACTTCAAGTTTCTCCATGCCCGCAAGTGTAGCGGGCTGAGGCAGTTTTATGCCGTGAAGCCCATCGGGCGTTTCCCTCCCCCTGGCTTCGCAGCGAGCTCTGCGCGCAGTGCCTCGAAGAGACCCCGCGTAGTACGCGTGTGGGCCTCGAGGTCGAGCGCCTTCTGGGCCGCCGCGAAATCACCGGGCGTGAGACCGGAAAGAGCCTTCAGGTCGCGCTGGGCACGCTGCAGCTCCACACCATCGCTCACCGTGATTTTCAGACTGGCAAGGGTGTCCTGAAACAGGGCCGACGCCTGGTCCTGCGCAAGCGGATCGAAACGCACCTTAACGCCGAATCGGCGCATTGCGGCAGGATCCAGATGCTCGGAGAAGTTCGTCGCGCAGACGAAGATGCCTTCGAATTCCTCCATTCGCGTGAGTAGTTCGTTCACCTGCGTCACCTCCCATGATCTCTCTGCCGCTCGCCGGTCTCGCAGGAAACCGTCCGCCTCGTCAAGAAGCAGCACCGCCTTGTCCGCTACCGCTTCCCGAAACATCGCGCAGATGAGCTTCTCCGTCGCGCCTAGCCACATCGACAGCAGGTCCGAGGCGCGCTTAACCAGAAGCGGCCGTCCAAGCTGGCGCGCAAGGAAATGCGCGTAGGCGGTCTTGCCCGTCCCAGGTGGCCCGTAAAGGAGCACGCTCGCTCGGGATCGCAAGCCGATCCGTCGCGCCACAGCAAGCGGGTCGGACGACGCGTTTAGCAACTCGATCCGATAGCGGGCGGGGTACGGATAGCTGCCCTGGGGCACCTGTCCCTGCGCTTCCTGGCGTGCCCGGGCCATCAGGTCGAAACGCCGCTCGACCGTGGGCGCGTCCCGCGCTTCGCCTCTCTCAAGCACCTGCGCGATCTTTGTGACAATGCCGGGCGATAGGGAGCGGTCTTCCGCCTTGCGATCGAGCCACGCCTCGGAGAACGTCAATCCATCCAGCCTTGCGCGCAGCATCCGTTCGCGCGCCGTGCGTGGCGGCGGCCCCAGTTCCATGACGTAGTCAAAGCGTCGCAGAAACGCCGGATCGACGTGCGAGACGCGATTGCCGATCCAGATTGCCGGCACCGGATTCTCCTCCAGCGTGTGGTTGAACCAGGCCTTGCGTCGCAGCGACCCGCGATCCTCGCCATCCCACGGAGACGGCGAGTGCGGAAGAATGTCCTCGATCTCGTCGAACAGGATCGCCGCTCTGACTTGCCGGTGCAGGAAGGACTGCATCAGCGAGTACGACGAGATCCGGTCGGCCGGGGACTCCGGAAAGCCGACGTTGTTCGTATGGCGCACTTCATAAAGATCAAGCCCTGCCTGGCGCGCGAGAACCTTCGCGAGTTCCGTCTTGCCGTTGCCGGCGCCTCCGTAGAGAAGGACGTTGACCCCGCGGCGGCGCTCCCCGATCACGCGGGCAAGGTAAGGGGTGAGGATCTCGAGGTGCTGAGTGAGATGTTCATAGTCGGCAATGGACAACCCGGGGGTGCCCGCGCGCACCGCCGCAAAGGACATCAACTCCACCAGCGAAGCGTGCCGGCGCGTGAGCACCTGCGGTAGCGCGTCGTTGATTCTGAACTTGTCCTCGAAGGTCCCTTTCATTTCTCCCGGCGTTACGAGCCTGGTCGCCGCCAAGCGCCCCACGGGCGAAAGCGCATCGACAACTCCCCCGGGATCGCTTCGCAGGACCTTGGCGACCAGGCGGCCGAATCGGGCATCGGTGAGAAATCCTGCGCGCTCCAGCGTGTCGTGCAAGGCTTCTTCCAGTCTCGAAAGCACGAACAGCGCGACGATCTCGAGATCGAGCGGAGTCAGATTGAGGTGCTTTCCGAGCAGACGCAGATTCTCGAAAAGCAGTCCCTCCATCGCCGGTACCTTGGCCTCGGCTCTGATCAACCATGAGGTGACGAGTCGGCGGAGCTTCTTTTGATCGTCCGGGAGATCGAGCGGATCGTATCCGAGCAGGCGCCCCACATCCTGATCGCGAAGAAGTTCTTCCGTACCTCTGCGCTGGCCGGCCAGGTAGCCGATAGCCCTGAGGCACCAAAGGCGAGTGAGGGGGTCAAAATCTCCATGGGTTACGGTCCCGCGGACAACGTGACGAGCCATGATGCATCTCCCGTTTACCTGTGCGGGAGTATGTGGCGACGGTGCGACGGGATGTGACGCTGCGGCATGGTTCGCGGCATCGAGCCGGCGCCGAGTACCAGATTGGCCGGCCTATACTGCTAGGCGCGCATAGGACCAGTCCTAGCGTCAACTAGACCAATTGGAATTGAGGAAAAGAATATGAATAAAGCTAACAAATTGGAGGAGGCCTTATTTAAGAACACTGAGAAGGCCCTTGCGGCATACAAGAAAATGACTGGTATCGGGCGCCCCTATCACGTTCCGGAATCGTTCGTGCAGAATTTTGTCGCACTCAATGTCGCCAATGCCCTTGGAATTTTGGTGCTGCCAGAAGCAACGAGAAAAAAGATTCTGGAGATCAGAAAAAGTAAGGCCAGAGGGCCGATCCCGGCAAACTCTAAAGCTCGATATGATCTGTTGGCATTCTTTAAGTCAGGTCGACCGTGGGCTGCCATTGAGTTGAAAAGGGCGAATTCGATTCGGCAGCTAGTGACCGACAAGAAGAAGCTGAGACGGCTTCTTTCGGGGGCTGCAGGCAAAGTGGCGCGCAGGGGATATCTTCTCGCGTTCACGGGGGCTAAGCCATTGAAGCAGCAATCCGGGGCTAAAGCCCAAGAGTCAGTGAAAAAACGGATCAAAAAATGGGCTAAGGAGCTTGACGCTTTTTTGCGAGATAGCTACGTAGGATTCCTCAAAGATGACAATAGAGTTGTCGGCATCGCGCTCTACCGGCTGAGGAAGAAGAAACGGACGTGAAGCTGGCGCAAGGCACTCCACCCAAGATGAAGTGAGTACCTCTCGTTCAGCTCCCCTGCGCCTCAGTGTTTTAGTCTCTGTTCTCTTATTTTTTGCCGCAGCGCCAACGGCTTTCGCACCTCTACTTTGTTGCCGAAGCCTAGCAGCCACCATTCCAGTTGCTGATTGTTCGGAACGGTGGCAACCACTTTCGTCCGGCCGTTTTCCGTTGGGTGCATTCGCTGATCCAGGCTGAGCGGCGACTCGTGTAGATGTTCCGCAGCCTCATTGGCGAAGATTGCTTCCAGTCGCACCATGCTGCCGTCTCCAAAGCCCAGGCGCCCCGACGCGATGTGTTCATCCAGATTGAACTCCGGCGGCCCCTCGGCTTTCTGCTGCAGCAGGCTCGCTTTGGATATGCGGTGCAGCACCAAGTAAAACGGATCCTTGGACTGGTTGACCACGAAGTAGGTGATCGGTCCGCGCTGCACCAGACCAAGGGGATTGACGACGTACGTCGCCGTCTCCGATTTCGCGCGTCTGCGATAGGCGATTTCCATCTGCCGGTCGAGCAGCAGCCCCTCGGTCACCGCTCGGTGCACGGCCGGGTTGACCTTGGGCGGAATGAGCAGTTGCGTGGGGTGCACCACCCGAACTTTTTTCGCCCACGAGGCGGCGGGGGATTTCCCGGACACTTCGGAGAGCTTCTCGCTGGATGCCCGCAGGTAGGGTTGCAACGAGTCTACGGTGGACGCGGGCAGCAGCGGCTTGATGAAACGTTCGATCATCTGGAACGCGAGCGCCTCCGACGCAGTCATACCTGGAAGGTGCAGCACGGCGGCGTCCCTGGCCCAGCTCCAGCCAAAGGGCTTATCCCGGTCGTCGCACTCAATGGTCGGGAACGCTTCCGCCAGCGCCGCGAGGTCGCGCTCGACGGTGCGCTTGGTGACGGGCAGCCCCTCGCCCGCAAGTTCGGCGGTCAATTGCGTCGCGGTCTTCTTCACAGGGTGCCGCGGAATTCTTCGCAGCAGGCTCCACTGGCGCAGGATAGCTACGCTTGTCTCTTGCTTACGTTGGGACACGAACTACCTCCCGGTCTGAAAGAAGCTCGCCAGCCTCACGAGTGCGAGCGTGTCGCGCTCGCAATAGCGTTCGAGCGCGCTCTTCAATTCGGCTTTCCGCTCCGCTCCGGTCGCCGGTGCGATCAGTTCGGCGTATGCCGCCGACGCCGCACCGCCGTCCTGCACTTCGCCGACGTTGCCGTAGTCCAGCTCCGGCGCGATCGTCGGGAGGATCGCCTTCAGCGACCAGGAGCCTTTCATTGCCGGATGGTAATAGTGCGCCCTGGAAAGGGCGAGAGTATCGACCAGCCGCGACGCGAGCCTGCGCAGTGCTGCAGCGCGCTTGGGGAGCATTCGGGCGAGTTCTTCGATTCGAGCCTTCTCGAATCCCGCGTTATGCGCGAGGATTGGCCCCTTGTCTCCGAGCGCCTTAAGCAACGAGTCAGCGACGGACTGCATCGGCGCGTTTCCCGACACGTCGAGATGCGCCCGATGCTCAAGCCTGCCTGGAGCGTGCTCGACGTGACAGGACCACTGGAACGGGATCTGCTGGTAGGGACGCGTGCCGACCCAGACCGGCACCGGAAAACCGATCGTTTCGAAGTCCAGGTAGTAGCGCGGGTATGGAAGCTTACGCATCGCCTCCTTCGCTCCCGCCGACAGCTCCCGCTTGCCGGATCGGGTGATTCGACGCACCCGCTCGTGGTTTTCGCTGGTAAGCCGCCCCGGGGGAATCTCTCGCACGTCGCGATAGCCTTCTTCGGTCAGACGCGGCAGAATCTTGCCCGCTCTAGGCAATATCGCGATCGGGTATTCCGTTTGTGGTTCTTTCGCGACGCAATACGCGAAGCACGGGCAGTCGTAGGGCTTGCTGCAGTGCTTCCCCGTCCGGACTTCCGGCTCCGACCCGGCGAGCGTGGCTCGCGCCGCGGCCACCCACTTCGGCACGTCCTTTAGCAGCGGCCGGATCTCGCTGTCCACGCTCTCCTCAACGAAGAGCCCGCGATAGTTATCGTCCCCCGGGTAGACGAAGTTTTTGTTCAGGTGCTGGACGACTACAGTGTTCATCTTGATGCCCGTCCCTTGCAGCACCCAGGTCTGAATCGCGGCGTCCTGCAGATGGTGGTCCTTGACCGAGGTGGAGCTTTTCACCTCGCGGACATCGTATCCCGCGCGGCGGCGGCGGAGGATGTCCGCTCGGACCAGGACACCACCATGGCGGAACGCCGGCTCGAACAGAATTTTTGCGCCGGCGTCGATCTGCGTTGAAGTCTCGGAGAGCGCGGCTGCCAGGTTCTGCTGGGACTCGATCAAAACCCCGCTTCCTTCAAGACGCCGGGCGATTTCCCCTACACGGTGCCCCGCTCTGTATCGTTGCTCCGCGGCCGGTGAGGTCTCGACTGCCTCCGGCCGGTGAACTTCCAGCCACAGGCGTTTCGCGCATTGCAGCGACGAGAGCAGCTTGGACTTGGAAAGGCCGTGCGGCGTTCCTGCCGGTTTTGTCCGCATGGTTCACACCCTCCCTCCGAAAGCTCGCAGGATACGAAGCAGTTGCGTCACATTGTGTCGCAGCGAGCGCGCGTTCGGGGTCGGCGGGTCAGGCCGCCAGAGTCGCCGGATCGACCGACTCGAGCAGCGGCGGCAGCGGGCAATCGAGCACCGCGCCGACCATGCGCATGAGCTCGGCTTCCATCACGCGGATCGCGCCGTCGTGCGTCACCGCGGCGAACAGTCCCTTGACCAGCACCGCCTTTTGCATCGGCGCGAGGCTCTTGAGCATTTCCAGCGCCTCGGCGGCGGCTTCCAGCGTCAGAGTGCGGGCGGCCTGCACCTCGGGCAGGCCCATCTCCGAGGCTCCCGCACGCATCGCCGCCGCGAGCGCCGCGCCGCGCTCGCCGGTCGCGTCCTGGCGCGTGCCGGCGTGCGCGATGAGCGAGAGCACAACCAGGGTCTCGCCCTGCAGGTCGGAGATTTTCCTGTTGCCCGAGGCGCCGGGTTTCTGCCTTGGCGCGAGCTGGCTGCGCACCAGCGTGAGGACGACGAATTCGTGCAGGGACACGCGCCGGTCGGCATGGATCACCGCCTCCAGCGCCGCGATCAGTTCTTCGCGCGCCTGCGCCGGCGCCGCCTTGACCGCCGGCAGCGCGAGATCGATCACCGGCAGGTGGAAAGCTGCGCCGAGGCGGCGGCAGAGCGGCGCAAAGGCACGCGCCTGTTCGGCCAGCGCCCCCAGGCCCTTGGCCCTGAGCGCCCCCACCTGTCCCTGCATCACGTCGTCCTTGGGCGCGAAGAGGAGCGCCACCATCGCCGCGCGCGCGCCGTCAGGGTCGCGCAGCTTTTCGCGCAGGCCGGCGGGCAGGCCCCTCAGCAGCCGCGCCGCGTAATCCACCTTGGCGCCGTCCATCGAACCGACCAGCTTCGAGCTCTCGCCTGCCGAGCGCCCCCATTGCATTCCGAGGTCCACGCCGCGGCGGCCAGCCATGGACGCAGAAGCCAGAATTGCAGAAGCAGCGGTTTTTCTCTTCTCATCCCCCTGCAGATCTTTTTCTTCAACATCAACGGCGGCGACCGTTGCCGCCCTCGTCTTGCGGTAACTCGAGCGGTCGAAGCGCTCGTGCACGCGCGCGATGCGCTCCTCCAGCGGCGGATGGGTATCGAAGAGCGACGAGAGCTTCACCTGGATGCCCTGGCCAAAGAACATGTGCGACAGGTCCTCGGCATGGCGGTTGGCGATCAGCGCGCCGGCGGACGAGACCCCGATCTGGTCCAGCGCGCCGGCGATGCCGTCGGGGTTGCGCGTGAACTGCACGCTCGAGGCGTCGGCGAGGAATTCGCGCTGGCGCGACACCGCGGCCTTGATTAGGCGCGCGAAGAAGAGGCCGATATAGCCTATCAGGAGCAGCGCGAGGCCGCCGATGATGAGGGGCGCCGCGCCCTTGCTGTCGCCGCCGCGCTGGTTGCGCAGGATGAATTCACCGATCGAGCCGATGAACACGATGCCGGCGAGAATGCCGATCATGCGGATGTTGAGGCGCATGTCGCCGTGCAGGATGTGGCTGAACTCGTGCGCCACCACTCCTTGCAGCTCGTCGCGGTTGAGCGCTTCGAGCGTGCCGCGCGTCACCGCGACGACGCAATCCGACACGTCATAGCCCGCGGCGAAGGCGTTGATGCCCGCCTCTCCATCCATCACGTACACGGCCGGCACGCGCACCCCCGAGGCGATCGCCATCTCCTCGACCACGTTGACGAGGCGCCGTTCGAGCGCATCGCGCGTATCGGAGGTGACGCGGCGCGCGCCCACCATCTCCGCGACGGCCTTGCCGCCGCTGGAAAGTTTCAGGATGTGCCAGATGCTGACCGCCAGGATCACCAGGCCGGTGCCGAAGGCGCCATAGAGATAGAGCGATTTCGGCACCATGCGCAGGCGCACCGGCCAGGTGAGCTCGCGCCCGGCGTGCTGCCATTCGATGTTCGCCGCGTAGATGCCGGCCAGCACCAGGTCCACCGCGATGATCACGCCGCCCACCGCGAGCGCATAGAGCAGCACCAGGAGCTTGGTGTTGCGGCGCGCGAGGTGCTGATTTTCGAAAAAGCTGGCCATACGAGACCGCCTGGGCGGCGGCCATGACCTGGCCTTACTTGAAGGAAACCTTCGGCACCTTGCGCTCTTCAGCCGATTCGGTCGCCTCGAGCAGCGTGGCGGCCTGGAAGCCGAACAGGCCGGCAAAAAGGGTGTTCGGGAAGATTTCGCGCTGGGTGTTGTATTCCATCACCGTGTCGTTGTAGGCCTGGCGCGCGAAGGCGATCTTGTTCTCGGTGCTGGTCAGCTCTTCCTGCACCTGCAGGATGTTCTGGTTGGCCTTCAGGTCCGGGTAGGCCTCGAACACGGCCATCAGGCGCCCCATCGCGCCGCCAAGCACTCCCTCCGCCTGCGCCAGGCCCTGCATCGCCGCCGCGTCGCCGGGGGCTGCCGCGGCCTTCTGCGCCGCGCCCATCGCCGCGCCGCGCGCCGCGATCACCTTCTCCAGCGTTTCGCGCTCGTGCGTGAGATAGCCCTTGGCGGCCTCGACCAGGTTCGGGATCAGGTCGTAGCGGCGCTTGAGCTGGACGTCGATCTGCGCGTAGGAATTCTTGTAGCGGTTGCGCAGCGCCACCAGCCCGTTGTAGATCGCGATCGCCCAGAACACGACGCCCACGACGACTGCAAGTGCGATCCAGCCCTCCATGATTCCTCCCCGGAAGAGATGATGGTGCCTTGCGTACTATAGCGCAGGCGGAGGGGCAGCACGGCGCCCCTGAGACCGACCCAGAGCCACGGCAAGCAACAGGCACACGGCGGCGATCGGAATCGCGACCAGCGAGATCGAGCGCAACTCCATACCCAGAGATCGCAGCGCCGCGAACAGCCAGCCGCCCGCGGCATCGGCACCGCGAACCGCGACGATATCGATCACATTCTTTGCCTTGTACTTTTCGTCGCGCGCGACCACAGTGAAGAGGACCTCGCGCGCTGGGTTCGAGATCGCGAAGTTGGCGGTGCGCTGCAAGGCCTGGAACGCGATCACCACCGCCAGCATCGGCGCCGCGGCGAGCACCGCGAATCCCGCGGCAAAGACGAAGGGCAGGAAACAGAGCGCGGCACCGACACCGAAGCGCGCGATGAATTTTCCGGTCGCGAACGCCTGCACGATCAGCGTCAGCACGCCGACGGCGAGATCGACGCCGGCGAAGATGCGGGTGCGCACCGCCGGATCGTCGGACGCGGCGGCGACGATGTTCGCCTGCTGGAAATAGAGGAAGGTCGCGACGACGGAAAGCAGCGACACCCAGAGCAGGATGCCCACCAGGTAGGGCGAGCGCAGCACCAGCAGAAAGCCGTCCAGCCAGCCGCCGCCGATAGCTTCCGGTTGCGCTTTCCCGGGCGTTTTCGCTTCGCCCGCCAGCGGGATCGACTCCAGTTGTCGAACGCACAGCACCGCGCCCTCGAGGAACAGCGCCGCCACGATCATCAGGTTCGCCGGGCCGAGCAGCCCGGCCAGACCGAAGGTCAGCGCCGGGCCGGCAAGCGAACCCGCGGTGCCGCCCGCGGCGATGACGGCGAAGAGGCGCTTGCCCTGCGCGGAGCTGAACAGGTCGGCCATGTAGGACCAGAACACCGAGACCGCGAAAAGGACGAAGACGCTGATCCAGACGAAAACCACCCGCGCCACGGTCTCGCGCTCGAAACCGAGCGTCAGCAGCAGCCAGAAAATCGCCAGGTTGACGGCGAAGAAGTGATAGACGATGGGGATGAAGCGCCGCCGCGGCAGGCGTGCCACCAGCGCGCCGTAAACCGGCACCGCGACGAGCATGGTGAGGAAGGTCGCGGTGAAGAGCCACTGCAGGTTCCTCACCCCGCCCGCCACGCCCATCTCGTCGCGCAGCGGCCGCAGCACGTAGTAGCCCGCGAGCAGGCAAAAGAAATAGGCGAACGACCACGCCAGCGCCCTTCCCTCGCCGGGACGTATCGAACCGAATGGCAGCTTGATCAAGTAATCGTTCCTCCGCGCGGGACTTTACTAGACTGTACGCATGCCCCGGCTGGCGCTGGCGCGCGTTCCGGCATCGGGCTATACTTGTTGAAATATTCAACAACCTGGAGCACAGCGCGATGGCAACCGTGAATTTCAGCGTCCCGGAAGCGGTCAAGCGGGCGTTCAACGAAGCGTTCGGTGACCAGAACAAGAGCGCCGTGCTGACCCGCCTGATGCGTCAGGCCGTCGAGGAACGGCAGCGCGCGCAGCGCCGCGTTGCGGCCGTCGAAGCGGTGCTCAAGCTGCGAAGGCGCCAACGCCCCGTCACGGACCATGAGGTGCGCAAAACACGCAGGGCCGGACGGCCTTGAAACTGGTTGTCGATGCGAGCGTCGCGGTGAAGTGGTTCCTTCCCGATCCGTCGCGCGAGCCGGGTGCGGACCGGGCCGCCGAACTGCTGCGAGCGATCGGGGATGGCCGAGCGGAAATTCTCCAGCCGCCCCACTGGCTGGCGGAGGTTGCAGCCGTCATCTCCCGGCTGCGTCCGGAGATCGCGGCCGAGGCCATCGACCTGCTGGACGGCATGGAATTGGCAACGGCCGCCGACGCCGAACTCTACAAGCGCGCGAGCGGTCTCGCACAGGAGTTGGACCAGCACCTGTTCGATACGCTCTACCACGCGCTCGCGCTCGAACATGACGCGCTGCTGGTGACCGCGGACGATCGCTACCTGCGCAAGGCCGGGCGGCTGGGAAAAATCGTCGCGCTGGATCAGTGGAGGCCTCCGGCCGAATGAAGCGCAGGCTGGTTCTGCGCGCCTTGGGTGCGCTCTTCGGTGTTGTGGCGCCCGGTGCGCTCGCCCGCGAACTGGTCGCGGAAAAAGTGGATGTCATCCATGCGGTCTTTCCGGGCGCGGTGCGCGCCGACCGGGTAATCGAATGATCTCGCGCCGCAGGTTTGTCGAGGTCGCGCTGTTGTTGTGTGCGAACGCGCCGACAATGGCGCGCGCGCAGCGCTCCGGCAAAGCGCCGATTGTGGCAATCGTGCTCGGCACGCCCCAGGCCGCCGAGATGGCGGGGCCAATCCCCCGCACCGATATCGTGCGCGTGTTTCTGCAGCGCATGCGCGAGCTTGGCTGGGAAGACGGCCGCAATATCGTGATCGAGCGTCATTCGGCGGAAGCTGAGGTGGAGCGGGCTCGCGCCATATTCGCCGATCTCGCTGCGCGCAAAGTTGACGTGATCGTTACCGCCGGCAACGTGGGCGCGGCGCTGATGCCCGAGGAAGCGTTGCGCGCGACGCGCTCGATTCCGATCGTGTTCGTCGGCGGCGGCGCCGACCCGGTGGCGCGCGGACTGATTGCCAGTTTCTCCCGGCCTGGCGGCAATGTGACGGGCTTCGTCGTCACTCTCGGGCTCGAATTCGTTCTCAAAAGGCTCGAGGTGCTGAAGGAAATCGTGCCGGGCATCAAGCGGGTCGCGGTCCTCACACCCAAAGCCGACTTCGACGCCAATGTCGAACGCATGCGCAGCGGCCTCGCGAAGCTGGGTATCACGGTGCTCCTCGCCCAGGTCGAGACGCCTGAGGACTACGAGGGTGCGTTTGCAGCCGCAACGAGTGGACGCGCGGACGCCATGTATGTATCCAACGTCTCCTTGAACCGCACGCACAGGCAGCGCATCGTCGCGCTTGCCGCCAAATATCGCCTGCCCGCGGAATATTTCTTCCGGGAATCCGTCGAAGACGGCGGACTCGCGGCGTATGGCGTGGACCTGCTCGACCTCTCGCGCCGCGCCGCCGGCTACGCGGACCGGATCCTGCGCGGCGCGAATCCCGGGGATCTGCCTGTCGAATTGCCCAGCAAGTTCGAATTGGTGATCAACCTCAAGACCGCGCGCGCGCTGGGCATCAAAATTCCGCAACCTGTGCTGCTACGCGCGACGAACGTGATCGAATGAAGCGGCGCCTCTGTGCAGATTGAGGATTGACGCGCGGGGCTTCGGTCTGTACAGTTGATATGTACATACTGTAAGGAAGCGCGATGAAGGAGGTGAAGGTTACCGAACTGCGGCAGAACCTGCCCGCCTACCTTGCCCGGGTACGGCGTGGAGAGCGCGTGCGCGTCACCTCGCGCGGCAAGGTGATCGCCGAACTGGCGCCACCCGCGCCCTCGGCGTCCGAATCGGCGGCGGCATGGCAGCGCCTGCGCGGCACCGTCCTGCGCTTCGACCGGCCCACCGAACCAGTCATCGATCCGGAGGAATGGGACGTCAATCGGTGATCGTCCTCGATACCCACGCCCTGATCTGGTGGGTGTCGGGTTCGCCCCGGCTGTCCGCGCGCGCCCGGCGCGAGGTGGACAAAGCCCTTCGCCAGGGACCCGTCGCCGCGTCGGCGATCAGCCTGTTCGAGATCGCCGCGGCGGTGCGTCGCGGCAGACTGGCGTTGGGCCTGCCGGCGCCCGAATGGCTCGCCGAATTGAATCGGATCGCGGAACTGCGCATCGAACCGGTCAGCGCCGCCATTGCCCAGGCAGCCGGCAATCTTCCGGATTCGATGCACGGGGATCCGGCCGACCGCATCATTGCAGCGACCGCGACAGCCCTGCGCGGAAAACTCGTCACCGCCGATCGAAAATTGCGCCGTTCCTCACATGTCGAGACAGTCTGGTAGCCCGCGCGCCGAGGAGGTGATCGAGTGACGCGCCTCAAGAGTAGAATGCCCGGATGCGCGTGATAGGACCCAATCGCGATCACACCGAGTTCGAGCTTGACCCGGTTAAGGCATTCCGGCGCGGACGGGCACTCGATGCCATGCTGCGCGCCACGCTGCCACCGCCAAAGCGTGGCGTGTTCCGCGGCTCGTTCGCCGACTTCGCGCGCGAGGACGAGGCGCGGATGCGCGAGGCGGCGCGCAAGCTCAACGAGGCATGAGCCTCGCAGATCCGCTACTTCGGCTTCTGGCGCGGTTCGGAGAGGAGGGCGTCGAATACGTCCTTGTGGGCGGGCAGGCCGTGCGTCTGAACGGTTTTCTGCGCTCGACCGAAGACATCGACATCCTCCTCCGCCCGTCGCGCGAGAATGGCGAACGCGTCATTCGCGCCCTGAACTTTCTCGCATCATCCCGCGAACTTGATCCGGCCTGGTTCGAGCCGCAGCCGGGAGAGGCTGAAAACATCCGCGTTGCCGATGAGCTGATCGTCGATCTGCTGTTTGCCGCCAACGGCGAAACCTACGAGTCCATGCAGCCGTTCGCCCGCGAGATTGTTGTCGATGGCGTGCGAATTCGCGTCCTCAACATCGACGGCCTGCTGCGCACCAAGACCAGCGTGCGCGAAAAGGATATCCTCGACCGGCGGATGCTCGAGCGCATCAAGAGCGGGTTGGGCGCGGAGGATTAGGCGCATGAGCCTCTCCAGGCGCGAACTGCTGCGCCTGCTTGGTGGGTTCGGTGCCGTTTTGACTCTCCGATCCGCCTCCAGCCAGACACCAAAAATCATGACGCGCAAGATTCCCTCCACTGGAGAAGACCTCCCCGCAGTCGGCCTGGGCACCTGGCAGGTGTTCGATGCCGGTAACGATGCGGCTGCGCGCGCACCCTTGCGCGAAGTGATTGCGAGATTCGCGAAGGCCGGCGGCAAGCTGATCGATTCGTCGCCCATGTACGGCAGCGCAGAATCGGTGGCAGGAGACCTCATTGCTGAGCTTGGCTTACGCGAGAAACTTTTCATCGCCACCAAGGTTTGGACGCGCGGGCGCGAGGACGGCATCCAGCAGATGGAGACTTCGTTCCGGCGCCTGAAGGTGAAGCAGATGGACCTGATGCAGATCCACAATCTGCTCGATGCCGGCACCCATACGAAAACGCTTCAGGATTGGAAAGCAAAAAACAGAATCAGATATCTCGGTATCACCCACTACACCTCGTCGGCCTATGCGGAGGTGGAGAGCTGGCTGAAGAAGGAGAAGTACGATTTCCTGCAGATCAACTACTCGCTCGCGGAACGGACCTCGGAGAACAGACTCCTGGAGATGTGCAGGCAGCAGAACATCGCCGTGATCGCCAACCGCCCGTTCGCCGAAGGCGCGATGTTCAAGCGCGTGCGCGGCAAGCCGCTGCCGGCGTGGGCGGGCGAGATCGGGGTGGCGAGCTGGGCGCAGTTCTTCCTCAAGTGGATCGTCGGCCATCCGGCCATCACCTGCGTCATTCCCGGCACCGGCAAGCCCGAGCACATCGCCGACAATGTCGCGGCAGGTTTCGGCGCGCTGCCGGATGCGCCGATGCGGCAGCGCATGGCGGAGTATTACGACGCGCTATGAGAATTCTGCTTATTGTTCTTGCATTCGTTTCGGCGCCCGCCCTTTCACAGCAAAGAGAAAAAGAGGGGGTTGACGTCCACAAGAGCCGCCTGCTGCTGCTGCCGGCCTCGACCGTGGAGCGCAGCGCGGCGCAGCAGTACGGGCAGCTGATGCGCAGCGCGTCGCAGAAGAACCTGCTAAACCGCGAACCCGTGCAGATCGAGCGCCTGCGCGCCATCGCGCGCGCGCTGATACCGCACTCGCAGCGCTTCAACGTGAACGCCGCCAAATGGCAGTGGGAGGTGAACCTCGTCAGCTCGAAGGCGGTGAATGCCTTTTGCATGCCGGGGGGCAAAATCGCATTCTTCAGCGGCATCATCGACCAGCTGCAGCTGACCGAAGACGAGATCGCCACCATCATGGGCCACGAGATCGGCCATGCGCTGCTCGAGCACGGGCGCGCACGCATGTCCGAGCAGGTATTGAAGAACGTCGGCATCACGGTCGCTGCAGCCGTCTTCAACCTGGGCCAGGTTTCGGGGGAGCTGCTCGCGCAGGCGGCCAACCTCGCGCTGAGCCTGCCTTACGCGCGCCGGCAGGAATCGGACGCGGACCTCGTCGGCCTCGAACTTGCCGCGCGCGCCGGCTACGATCCACGCGCCGCGGTGGCGGTGTGGCACAAGATGTCCAGGTTGTCGAAATCCGGCGCCAAGGACGCGCGCGGCCAGCCGCCGCAGTTCCTCTCCACGCACCCCTCGCACGAGAACCGCATCAGGGAGATCGAGGCCAACCTGCCCAAGGTGCTGCCGCTCTACCGGAAAGCGGGCTCGTGAGCAGCGCGGGCTTCTACGGCGCGCTGCCGGTACTGCCGGATTTCAGCGGCGTGACCGATCCGCGCAACTACGCGCCGCTGCCCGAGGACTGGCACGTCGCGACCTGCGACGTGCGCAATTCGACGCTTGCGGTGCAGGCAGGCAACTACAAGCACGTCAACACGGTGGGCGCGTCTGCGGTCACGGCGATGCTCAACGCCGCCGGCGCGCTCGACATCCCATTCATCTTCGAAGGCGACGGCAGCGCCTTCTGCGTGCCTCCGGAACTGCTCGAGGACGCGAAGGCCGCGCTCATGAAGACGCAGGAGATGGCGATGGGTTCCTTCGGCCTCGAACTGCGCGTGGCGACGGTCCCGATCGCGCTGATCCGCAAGGGCGGCCTGGATATCCGGGTCGCGCGCGTGCGCGTGTCGGAAAACTACGTCCAGGCGGCTTTCGGCGGGGGCGGCATGGCCTTCGCCGACAGGTACATGAAGGACCCGGCCACCGCGCCGCTCTGCGAAGTGAAACCGGGCAGCGTCGCCGCGCGCGGCAGCCTGGAGGGGCTGGAATGCCGCTGGCAGGACATCCCGAGCCGGCACGGCGAAACCGTGAGCGTGATGGTGCGGGCGCTGGACGCGGATCCCACCCGCGCCGCGAAGCTGTACGGCGAAGTCATCGCCAAGGTGCGCACCATCTACGGTACGGACGAGGCCTGCCATCCGCTCACCCCGCCGCTCGTGACCCTGACGCCAGCGCTCAGCGCACGCCAGCTCGGCAACGAGGTCGGCGTGCGGGCGTTCGGCAAGGGCGCTTTGGGCAAATGGCTGTGGCTGATGCGCGCGCGCTGGTTCGTGGTCCTTGGCTGGTTCCTGATGAAGTTCGGCCTGAGGACGCAGGAAACGGACTGGAGCACCTACAAGGAGACCCTGTTCCGCAACACCGACGTGCGCAAGTTCAACGACATCTACCGCCAGATCCTCGCCGGCAACCCGGCGCAGCGCGAAGCGCTAGAGAACTGGCTTGCCGGGCGCTACGCCAAGCGCGAGCTGGTGTACGGCCTGCATGTAACCGATCGTGCACACATGACCTGCCTCGTCTTCAACTATTCGGGCAGGCACCTGCACTTCATCGACGGCGCGGACGGCGGCCTGTTCCTCGCCGCCAAGGCCTTCAAGGAACGCGCCAACCTGATCAAGGTATAGAGCACATGACGAAAGCAATCTGGTTTTTTCTGCTGCTGACCGCTCCCGCGCTCGCGATCAACATGTCGCTCTACTCGAAGCTGCCGTTCGACACCCTGCGCGATTTCGTGCCGATCTCGATGATTTCGGAGAGCCCGAACGTTCTGGTGGTTCCGGCATCGCTGCAGGTGGCCAGCCTGCAGGCCCTAATCGCGGGCGCGAAAGCGAATCCGGGCAAGCTCAACTACTCGTCGGCGGGCCCGGGCACCTCGCAGCACCTTGCCGGCGTACTCCTCACGATGCGCAGCGGGACTTCCGCCGTCCATATCCCGTACAAGGGATCGGCGCCTTCGCTCAACGCATTGATCGCCGGGGAAGTCGATTTCTCCTTCGCCAACATCCCGGCGGTGCACGGGCACATCAAGGGCGGCAAGCTGCGCGCGCTCGCGATCGCGGCCCCGCGGCGCGACGCGCAGCTGCCCGACGTGCCAACCATGAAGGAAGCAGGCGTCGAGGGCGTCGAGATCTCGGTCTGGTTCGGCGTGTTCGCGCCCGCGGCAACGCCGAAGGAGATCGTCAACACGCTCGCCGGCGCGGTCATACGGGCCTCGCGCGACGCCGAGATGCGCAAACGCCTGCACGAGCAGGGTGCGGAGCCCGTCGGCAGCACGCCGGAGCAATTCGCGAAATTCATGCGCGAGGAAATCGCACGCTGGTCCGACGTGGTGAAGGTCTCGGGGGCGCGGGCCGACTAGCGCTTGAGCGCGAAGGTCTTGTCGAGGAACGCGGCGACAACCTTCACCAGTTCGTCTTCCCGGCCCTCGAAGAAGTGAGTCGCATCGGGCACGATGACCTGGCCCGAGCGGGAATCGGCGCGGATCTGCGCTTCGCGCTCGGGGCCGCCACCGATGGTCGCGGTCCAGTCTTTGCTGCCGTAGACGTCCAGCACCGGGATTTTGATGCGGAACATCTCCTCCAGCCCCTGCATGATGCCGACGAAGACCCAGGCCTTGACGCTGTCGTCCTCCGTACGGATCAGGTACTGGTTCGCCATCGTCGCGCCCAGGCTGTGCGAGACGATGGCGATGTTCCTGTGCCCCCTGGCCTTGAGGAAATCGACTGCGAGCTGGAAGCGCTCGCGCGCATCCGGGTAGAGCGGCCGGTAGAGGCCGAGGATTGCGGTGCTGGGCAGCACCGGCAGCTGGATCGCCAGCGTGCTGTAGCCCTGGTCGGCAAGCTTGGTGCGCAAGGTGCCGTAGAGCTCGAAATCCGGGCTCCAGCCGCGGCCATGCGCGATGATCACCGCTCCTTTTGAATCGGGTCTTTCAATAAGAAGACTTAAGAACTTGTGCCCGTTCTTCTGCTGCAGCCAGAGCGCGTCACCCACCATGAGGGCGGGCAGAATTTCGTCAGCCCAGCGCTTCTCCCTTTCGTAATCCTGGGAAAAGCAACTGAACGAAACGGCAATCAGGCAGGCAAAAACAAAAAGCCCGCCGAAGCGGGCATTTTGTCGTTGCAAGGTCGCGCTAGGCAAGGCTGAACGGCATCTTGCGCAGCCGCTTGCCGGTGAGCGCGTAGACCGCGTTCGCCATCGCCGGGCTGAGCAGCGCCATGCCGGGTTCGCCGATACCGCCGGGTTTCTCGGTGCTCTTGACGAAGTGCATCTCGATCTTCGGCGTCTCGTTGATGCGCAGCAGCTGGTAGTCATGGAAATTGGTCTGCTGCACGCGGCCGTCCTTCAGCGTGATGTTGCCGTAGAGCGCCGCCGTCAGGCCGAACACGATGTTGCTCTCGATCTGCTGCTCGACAATGTTCGGGTTGAGCACCATGCCCAGGTCGGTCGCCACCACCACGCGGTGCAGCTTGATCTTGCCATTCACCACGGAGACCTCGACCACCTGCGCCATGTAGGTCTCGTAGCCCTCCATCAGCGCGATGCCGCGCGCGCGGCCTTTTGGCAGCGGCTTGCCCCAGCCGGCTTTCTCGGCGGCGAGCTGCAGCACCTTCTTGAAGCGCGGCTGCTTGTCGAGCAGCGAGAGCCGGTACTCGTAGGGATCCTTGCCCGCGGCGACCGCCATTTCGTCGACGAACGACTCGTTGGCGAAGACGTTTAGCGCATGCGACACCGAGCGCAGGAAGCCGACCCTGAGACCCGTGTCGTGGATCACCGTCGCGACCGACTGGTTGGCGATATCGTAGGGCACCAGGATCGCTTCGGTCATGAGCGGATCGACCCCGTCCTTCACCAGCGGCGGGATCAGGCGCGCGGTCACCGACGGCGAACTCAGCTTCAGGCTCAGCGCCGTCGGCTTGCCGCTCGCATCCAGCGCCGCCGACATCTGCGTCAGGCTCGCCGGGCGGTAGAAATCGTGCGTCATGTCGTCTTCGCGCGTCCATACCAGCTTCACCGGGGCGCCGACCGCCTTCGAGATTTCCACCGCCTGCGCGAAAAAGTCGCAGTCGATGCGCCGGCCGAAGCCGCCGCCAAGGTAGGTCGTCTTAATGGTGATCTGCTCGGGCTTCAAACCGGTGATGCCGGCCGCCATGCCCATGGCGAGCTCCTGGAACTGGATCGAGCCGATCAGCAGCGCCGAATCCTTGCGCACATCGGCGGTGAAATTCATCGGCTCCAGCGGCGAGTGCGACAGGAACGGCATCTCGTAGGTCGCCTCGACCTTCTTCGCCGCGGTCTTCATCGCGGCATCGACGTCGCCTTGCTTCTTGATGTTCGCACCGGGCTTCGCCATCGCGTCGGCGAGGCCCTTGAACACCATCTCGCTGTTGAGCCCCTTGCTCGGGCCCTCGTCCCAGGTGATGTTGAGCGCGTCGCGCGCCTGCTTCGCCTGCCACCAACTGTCGGCCACCACGGCAACGCCGTCAGTGATCCTCACCACATGCTTGACGCCGGGCATCCCCTTCGCCTTTGCGTCGTCCACTGCGGTCGCCTTGCCGCCGATCACCGGACATTGGGCCAACGAGGCGTACAGCATGCCCGGCAGCTTGACGTCGATGCCGAACTCGGTCGTTCCCGTGATCTTGCCGGGCGTGTCCAGCCGCTTGAGCGACTTGCCGATGTAGCGCCACTTGGCCGGATCCTTGAGCTTGACCTCCTTGGGCGGCGTGAGCTTCGACGCCGCTTCGGCGAGCGAGCCGTAACTGGCTTTCTTGCCCTTGTGGGTCACCATTCCGTCCTTCGCCATGCAATCCGCCGCGCTGACGCCCCATTTCGCGGCCGCGGCTTCGGTCAGCATGATGCGCGCCTGCGCGCCTGCGATGCGCAGCTTGTCCCAGCCGTCGCGCACAGAGGTCGAGCCGCCGGTGAGCTGACCGCCCAGCATGGCGTTGATGTAGGCCTCGCCCGGGGGCGCGAACTCGACTTTGACCCTGTAGAGGTTGACTTCGAGTTCCTCGGCTACCAGCGTCGGCATGGCCATGACCACGCCCTGGCCCATCTCAGAGCGCGCGCACAGGATCGTGACGCGATTGTCGCTGCCGATGCGGATCCAGGCATTTATCTTCGAATCGGTCGCGGCGAGCGCGTCGCGCACGCCGAGCGGCAGGGAGACGCCGATGATCAATCCGCCGCCCACGGCGGCGCTCGATTTGAGGAAGGTACGGCGGGAGGGATTCTTGAGTCGGCTCATGATCAGGCTCCCTTCGCGGCTTTGTGGATCGCCGCGCGCACGCGCGGATAGGTCCCGCAACGGCAGATGTTGCCGGACATCGCAGCGTCGATATCTGCGTCGGTCGGCTTGGGCTTTTCCGTCAGCAGCGCGGTCGCGGCCATGATCTGGCCCGACTGGCAGTAGCCGCATTGCGGCACGTCGAGCGAGGCCCAGGCTTCCTGCACTTTCTTGCCGGTCGCGGATGCCGCGACGCCTTCAATGGTCGTGACCTTCTTGCCCGCAGCCGCCGAAACCGGGGTGCTGCACGAGCGAATCGGTTTGCCGTCGAGATGCACGGTGCATGCGCCGCACAGCGCGGCGCCGCAGCCGAACTTGGTCCCGGTCATGCCGAGCGTGTCGCGGATCACCCAGAGCAGCGGTGTATTCGGATCGGCGTTGAACTCGCGCGCCTTGCCGTTGATATCGAGACTGGCCATGCTTGCCCCCCCTTTGTCGTTGGACGTTCTTCGTTCCTGTTGTCGATTTATTATGCGCTTCGACGGCAGAAAATTCAGCACATATTTATTTCCTGACAGCAGGCTTGCTTGCCGCATCGATGGGCACTGTCCCGCCTGCTGCGGCGCTCTGGTCGGCGCGCATGCGCACGGTGTCGCCACGCTCGCCATGGATCGCCGCGCGCCGCAGCAGCGCTTCGGTGCTGCGCGGGTCGATTTTCAGCGCCAGGTCCAGGTCCCTGAGCGCCGGGTCGAAGTCGCGCTTCAGGACCAGCACCGAGGCGCGGTTGCGCAGCGTGCTGGCGTCGCGCGGCCGCAATTTCACCGCCTGGTCGAAATCGGCCAGCGCGCGATCCCAGTCGCGCACCGCGCGCCGCAGCAGCCCGCGCACGTTCCAGGCCGCGGCCAGGCCGGGTTCGAGCCGAATCGCCTCGTCCAGGTCCGCGAGCGCCTTCGCGCCGTCGCCCTGCACGAGGTAGGTAGCGCCGCGCTGCAGGAAGGCCTGCGCGTGCCGCGGCGTGATCTTGAGCGCCGCATTCGCATCCGCCAGCGACTGCTCGAGCTGGCCTTTCATGCGCCGCGCCAGCGCGAGGTTGGCGTAGGCATCCGCATACAGCGGATCGAGCCGGATCGCCTCCTCGAGGTCCTCGATGCCCGCGTCGAGTTCGCCTTTGTGCAGGCGCGCCGAGCCGCGGTCATAGTAGGCCGCCACCAGCACGCGCGGAGCGAGCCTGCCCGAATCGATGGCGCGCGTGAAATCGGCGATCGCGGCATCCCAGTTTTCGCGATCCGAATGCAGCGCGCCGCGATCGACGCGTGCCTTCGCCTTCTCGGTGCTCCACACCATGCGCGACTCGAGCGCGCGGTTGCAGTGCTCGAGCGCCTGGTCGGGAGCGCTGCGGCGCAGGGCCGCGCAATTCGCCACGTCCTCGCCGCCGCAACCCGCGAGCGCTGCTGCCAGTGCGGCGGCGGGCAGGCGTTTCTTCACGCGGCGCTCAGCCGCCTTTTTTCTTCCCGGCGCCCTTGGCAGCCGCTGCCGGAGCAGCGGCGGGTCGGGTGGCGGCGGCGACGACCCTGGCCAGCGCCGGGAAGTAGGCCTTGCCGTAGCCGGCGCGGATCGCCTTCTTGATGGTCTCCTTCGCGTTGTCGGCGCCGTAGAGGAACAGGCCCGCCTCCTCGCCCAGTTGCAGGGCGTAGCGGATGTCCTTCAGCGCATATTCGGAGGAGTAGGCCTTCTCGGGAAATTCGTCCTTGAGCATGGCCTTCATGCCGTGGTTGCGCAGCGCGAAACTGTCGGCCGAGCCCTTGGCGAGCACCTCGAAGGCAAGCTGCGGGTCGACGCCCGCGTGGCGGATCAGGGTCAGCGCCTCCGCGAGCGCCACCACGTTCTGGAACAGCACCATGTTGTTGATTAGCTTCATCGCCTGGCCGGCGCCCGCCGCGCCGCAGTGCGTGATGTCGGTGGCAACGCATTCGAGGAGCGGCTTGATGCGCGTGAACACGGGTTCCGGACCGCCCACCATCACCGACAGGGTGCCGTTCCTCGCCGCTTCGCGCGTGCGCGCCACCGGCGCATCCGCGAACTGGATGCCGCGCGCGAGGAAGCGCGAACTGATGTCGCGCGCGAGGTTCACCGGGGTAGTGCTGAAATCCACCACCATGCTGCCGGGCTTGAGGTGCGTGAGCAGGCTGCCGGCGCCCAGGCACACCGAATTCACCTGGGTGCCCCCCGGCAGCGACAGGAACACGATGTCGGCATGCTCGGCGACGTCGCGCAGCGATTCGGCCGGCTTGACGCCGGATTCGTCCATCTGCGCCAGGGCGTCGAGGTCGCTGTCGTAGGCGCGCACCTCCTGGCCCGACTTGGCCGCGAGGTTGCGGCACATCGGCGCGCCCATCACGCCCAGCCCTATGAATCCCAGCATCACGCCTCCTTCAGCACCACCAGCGCATCCACCGCCACCACGCCATTGTCTCGCACCAGCACCGGGTTCGCTTCCGCCTCGCGAACCGGCCGCCCGGCGAGCAGCGCCAGGCGGGAAAACGCCGCAACCGCGCGCCCCAGGGCTTCGAGGTCGCCTTTCGGCAGGCCGCGGAAACCCCGCAGCACCGCGAATCCCTTCACAGCGGCGATCATTTCGCGCGCAGCGGCCTCGTCGACCGGCGCGAGGCGCAGCACCACGTCATTGTAGAGTTCGGCGAGGATCCCGCCCGCGCCCACCAGCACGAGCGGCCCCACCACAGGATCGTCGCGATAGCCGACGATGGCCTCCGCCAGGCTGAATTCCATGCGCTGTACAAGCAGCGGTTCGCCCTTCGCCGCGAGCGACTTCGCCCTCATTTCGAATTCCGGGCGCGAAGCGATGTCCAGGATCACCCCGCCCACCTCCGACTTGTGCGCCACTTCCGCCGAGAGGATTTTCAGCGCTACCGGATAGGCAAGCGCGTGCGCGTAGTCCGGCCCATGCACCACGGCCGATTCCACAACCGGGAGGCCAAGCGACGCAAACAAATTCATTGCCTTTATTCCATCGATCTTTGCCGTGTCGGGAACGCCCCCCGGCCAGGCCATCGCCGGCTCACCGTTGCCCTTGCGGGGAATTTTCCAGGAAAAAAATGCGCGAAAAGCGTCCGCGCAAGCCTCGGGGGTGCGGAACGCGGCAACGCCTGCCTGCGCCAGGAGCGCGAGCGACTCGTCCGCCTGCGGCGTGAGGAACACCGCAAGCGGCTTGTGGCGCCCTTTCGACGCCGCGATGATGGGCTCGACGGCGTGCCGGGGATGGAACTGGGCGGAGGATCCCACCACCGCGAGGACCGCATCGCTGTCCTCAAAATCCAGCAGCTCCCCGACCACGGCGCCGTAGGTCGCGCTCTGCTTTCCCATCGTCAGGTCCGTGATCGGCGCGTCCGAACCCGGCGTGACCGTCTCAATGCCTGCTACGCCCAGCCGATCCACGACGCTCGCGGCACCGCCGCCGGTGGTGGTCACCACAGCGACGCGCGGCGCGCGGGCGAGATCGGGCGGACGGCGTCCCATCAGCAGCGGGCCGATTTCGATCAGCGTCTCGAGCAGGTCGACGCGCAGGATGCCGCAATCGCGGAAATAGGCGTCGAGCGCCCTGTCCTCGCCGGCCAGCGCCCCGGTGTGGCTGCGCGCCAGGCGCTCGCCCAGTCTGGAGCGCCCGAGTTTGTAGGCGACCACGGGCTTGCCCGCGGCATGCGCCGCGCGCGCCCCCGCGGCAAGGCGCGCGGCGTCGCGCACGGTTTCGAGGAACAGCAGGATGAGGCGCGTCTCCGGATCCGCGGCGAGCAGTTCGACCAGCTCGCCCACTCCCAGGTCGGCCTCGTTGCCGACCGACACCATCTTGGAGAACCCGAGGCCGCGCGCCGCGCCGCGCGAGAGCACGGTGCCCAGCATGGTGCCGCTTTGCGACACGATGCTGGTTGCGCCCACGGGCGGCGCGTCCATCTCGAGGATCGCGTTGACGCTGAGCGCGACGCGGCCCGTGAGATTGATCATGCCCATGCTGTTGGGGCCGAGCAGGCGCACGCCGAGCTCGCGTGCCCGCGCGACGAGCCGCGCCTGCCGCGCCGCGCCCCCCGCGCCCGCATCTGCAAAACCGTCGCTGAACACCGTGGCGAGGGGAACGCCCTTGCGGCCGCAGTCTTCGAGCGCGCCCTCTACATCCTCCACCATGATGAAGGCGTGATCTATCTGTTCGGCAATTTCTTCCTGCGTCTTGAAGGCGGGAAGATCGAGAACCACCGGGCGCGTCGCATTGATCGGAAAAATTCTTCCCGCATAGCCGTGCTTGCGCAGGTAGCGCTGCGGGCGCGCAGTGTTCTTGGTCTCGTCGCCCGAAGCGCCAACGAGGGCAATCGCGCCCGGCGCGAACAGGGCGCGCGCCAGCGTCATGGCGCGAGGGATTTCTCGGTGTCGAGCTTCCAGAGCCTCTGCAGCAGCGCCCTGGCCTTGCCCTCGCCGAGCACCGGCGCCGCGAGCTCGAGGTATTTCTCCTCGAGCTGCGCGTCCGACAAGGGCGCATCGGGGTCGCCGATGCGCGTCGGCTGCAGGTGTTCTTCGCTGCGCCCGCGCGCGCTGATCGAGACACGTGCGGCGCGCTGCTTCGGAAATGCCGAGTCGAGCTCCATGTCGACTGAGACGGAAATTCTTTCCATGCAGGACCGCGTCGCCTGGTCCGCCATGCGCGCCGGTTCGAACGCGGCCAGGCGCACGTTGCCGTGCGTCAGCGCCGTGGCAACCACGTACTTGAGCGAGAAGCGCGCCTCGGCCGGGGTGCGCGGCTGTTCGTAGCCGGCCACATCCAGCGCCGCCCGGTAGGTGCCCACCGTCACGCGCTCGATGTCGTTCGCCGCCACCGCCATTTTCTTCTGCAGCGCCAGCGCGCCGTCGATCGCGGCAAAGGTATGGCCGCAGCAGGTATGGTTCTTGAACGTCATGCGGCAGATGTTGAATGTTTTTCCCAAAGACAGAAAACATTCCTCCCAATCCGGACCATCCGACATCGCGACGCCGAAACCCGCCGCGCCCTCGATCGCATCCAGCGAGCCCGTGACGCCTTCGCGCGCCGCGAGCGCCGCGGTGAGGCCCGCCTCCGCGGCGCGCCCCGCGTGCAGCGGCTTGGACATCGAGTCCATGCGGAACGCCTGCTGCAGGCCGGCGGCGAATGTCGTCACCGTGGCAAGGGCGTGGGCAAAGCGCTTCGCGTCCAGGCCGAGCAGCTCCGCGCTCGCGGCGCAGGCGCCGAACACGCCGATCGTCCCGGTGTTGTGCCAGTACCTGTAGTGCGCGCGCCCCATCGCCGCGCCGATGCGCGTCGAGATCTCGTAGCCGACCACCACCGCGCGCAGGAACTGCGCGCCGCTCGCGCCGTTGGCCTGCGCGAGCGCCAGTGCCGCCGCAATTGTCGGCGCCCCCGGATGGTAGATGCCGTCGCGGAAGATGTCGTCCACTTCGACGGTGTGCGCGGCGCTGCCGTTGATCAGCGCCGCCGCCCGTACCGTTGCCCGGCGACCGAGGGCCAGGAAGGCGCTCCCGTGATCAAGCTCCTCGGCAAGACTTTTTTCCAGAAGCACCGCAGGCGGGACAATTGCACCCGGCAGCAACGCGGCATACCAGTCGATCACCGCGCGCTTGGCGTGGTGCAGCACCTCCGGCTGCAGCGGGATCTTGCGGTAGTCCTGCGCCCAGGCAGCGAACTTCTCTACTACCTGCATGAATCAGTTGACGACGATATTTCGTTCGCGCACCAGGCGGCCCCACTTCTCGCGCTCGCGCCGCACGTGCTCGGCGAACACCTCGGGTGCGCCGCCGATGGCGTCGGCACCCTGCTCGCCCAGTTTCTGCTTCATCTCGGCGCCGGCAAGGATCGCGGCAGTTTCCCGGTTCAAGCGCTGCACAATGTCGCGCGGCGTGCCCGCGGGCAGCGCGAAGCCGCTCCAGGAAAGCGAGTCGTAGCCCGGGACGCCTGCCTCGGCGATGGTCGGCACATCCGGCAGCGCGGGGGAGCGCTTCAGGCCGGTCACGCCCAGCGCGCGCAGCTTGCCGCCTTTGATGTGCGGCAGCGCCGAAGGCATGTTGTCGAAAATCATCGACACGCGCCCGGCGACGACGTCGATGAGGGCCTGGCCGCTGCCCTTGAACGGGATGTGCACGACGTCGATGCCCGCCATGCTCTTGAACAGTTCCGCCGAGAGGTGCGTCGAGCTGCCCGCGCCCGAAGAGGCGAAGGTCAGCTTGCCCGGATCCTTCCTTGCCAGCGCCACCAGTTCGGTCACGCTCTGCGCCGGCAGTTCGACGGGCACCGAAAGCACGTTGGTGATCGAGGCGATGAAAATCACCGGCTCGAAATCCTTCGCCGCATCGTAGGACATGCTCTTGAACAGCGCGTTGTTGATCGCCATCACGCCGGTGGTGGCCATCAGCACCGTGTAGCCATCGGGTGGCGCCTTCGCCACCGCCTCGGCGCCGATGTTGCCCGAGGCGCCGGCGCGATTCTCGATCAGCACGTTCTGGCCGAGCGGCCCCTGCAGCCGCTCGCCCACGAGGCGCGCAAATATGTCGGTCGAGCCTCCGGGCGCGAACGGCACGATGATGCGCAGCGGTTTGGCGGGATAGGTTTGACCCTGTGCACCTGAGCAAAGCAATGCACCGAGCAGAACGACGAGAAGCTTAGTCGTCATCCCAGGCCTTTTCCGGTAGCGGCAGTCCGGCAAGGTCCGCTGCGGTGAGCGCGCGCGCGGGCTTGATGCTGAGCGATTCGAGGATCAGCATGAGCTGGCGCACGTGCTGCGCCGGGTGCCACACCGTGCGCTCGAACACCACGTGGACCGGGTGGGTGCCGAAATAGGTCTGCATCGGGCTCTGGCAACTCTTGTCGGGGTAAGCGCTCCACCACTGCTTGGCGCGCGCCAGCACGCTCTCGCCATAGCGCGCGATGTCGTCGGCGGTCCGCTCCGAGGCCGGCGCGTCGGTCATGATGCGCTCGTAGGTCAGCTCCCGGCCGTCCTGCATCGACTCGAGGAATCCTTCGACGATGCGGAAGATGTGGTGCGCGAGCACGCGGATCGGGCGGTTGCGGTTGCGGAAGGGCTTGTCGAGCTCCGGCTCCGGAATCTGCCGGATATAGCGCGCCGCCGCGCTGAGGACCAGGTCCAGCTTCTGCACCAGCGCCTCGGGACTGAGGCGTTCCTGCTGCTGCAGCTTGAGGCCGAGAAACTCGATGACGTCGCCGATCGTCTGGGCGAAGACGAATTGCCCGCCGCGCGCCACGATCGGCACGCTGCGCGCGCCGAGCTTGCGCACCTCTTCCATCCCCGCTTCGTTGCCGTGCACGTTGATGGATTCGAAATCGACCCCGTTCTTGGCGAGGAACTCCTTGGCCCTCAGGCAGCTCGTGCAACCGGGCTGCCAGAACACCCTGACCCTGTCCGCACTTTGGGCGGTTGCAAGCATGTGGACCTCCGCGGAACGCCAGTTCTTATACGATAGCACCATGGCGGACGCAAGCGAGCTTGCCGGCAAAGTTGTCCTGGTTACCGGCGGGGCGCGCAATATCGGACGCGCCATCGCAGCTGCGCTGTCGGCGGGCGGCGCCGCAGTGATGGTGAACGCAAGAACCTCGCGTCAAGACGCCGCGGACACCGTGGCGCAGATCACTTCGGCTGGCGGCCGCGCGGCATTCCACATCGCCGATATCACGGACGCCGGCGCCGTGGCGGCGATGGTCCAAGCCACGGTCGGGCAATTCGGCCGCCTCGATTGCCTTGTAAATAACGCCGCGATCCGCGCCGAAACGCCATTCGCGGGGATGCCGCTTGCCGAGTGGCGGCGCATCCTCTCCAGCGTGCTCGACGGCGCCTTTCTCTGCGCGCAGGCCTGCCTGCCGCACCTGCAGCGCGCCGGAAACGGCTCGATCGTCAATATCGGCGGCATGACCGCGCACACTGGCGCTCGAACTCGCGCCTCACGGCATCACCGTCAATGCCGTGGTGCCGGGAACCGTCGAAACCGTGCGCGGCCTGCCCTGCGCGCCCGAGCGCCCTGCACACCGCCAGGGCCTGCCCCCGGTTGGGCGACGCGGCGAGCCGGACGAAGTCGCGGCCGCGGTGCGCTTCCTTTGCGGCCCCGGCGAAGCTGCCTGCGCCGATCACCGCCCGCCTGCACGCCGAGATCAACCGCGCGCTCGCCTCTCCTGCGCTGCAGACGCGCCTCACCAACGAAGCCATTGACCCGATGCCGATGACGCCGGAGCAGTTCGGCAATTTCATCCAGGCCGGCATCGCGCGCTGGAGCGCGCTCGCGCGCGAGCGGAAGATCTCGCTCGACGACTAGCTGGTTCTCAGCGCTTGAAGAATTGCCAGCGAGCGCACCATCGAGACTTCGCGCGACTTTGCGTCGTAGGCCTGGGCATGGCTGCGCATCATGTAGCCATGCAGGACGCCGGGGAAGACGTGCAGCTCGGCGTTCTTCTTGCGCGCTGTCAGCGCGCGGTAGGCCTCGAGCAATTCGGGCGGCGCCATCTGGTCCTTGTCGCCCCAGAGCAGGCAAACCGGCTTGGCCACAGCCTCCAGATCGCCGATGAAATCCTTCATCTGCGTCGAGTGGCAGCCGATGCCGGCGTCGTAGCCGAGGCGCGCGGGCCCTAGGATCGCGTAGGGCCCGCCGTAGCAGAATCCCATCGCCGCTGCGCGGCCGTTCGATTGAGGCTGCCGCCGCACTTCGGCAAGCGTGTCTGCCATGTCGGCTTCCCCCGCACGGATTTTCTCCAGCCGCGGTTGCCCGCGGGCAATACGAGGTAGCAATCGAATTCACCACCGCCGCTTGAGCGAATTTTGATGTCTTTGCTTGTCATCAGATCATAGTCCGAAAGCCTGTTTCATCCCGGCCAGCGAGGCCTGCTGCGCCGGCCGATGCCGCTGGTTGGGCCCGTGATGATCGCGACCTTGCCCTTGAGCATATCCATGCTGCCTCTTCCTGTTGGCGACTCTCCTATAATGCTTGTTTCGCGCCGAAGAATCCACGCCAACCATGAAACCCGCCACCGCCCAGAAACGCATCGAGGGCGTGCTCTCGCCCGTGATCACGCCTTTCAAGCGCGATCTTTCGCCTGATGCCGGCCGCTTCGTCAAGCATTGCCGCTGGCTCATGAAGAGCGGCTGCGCGGGGCTCGCGGTGTTCGGCACCAACAGCGAGGCGAACTCGATGTCGGTCGAGGAAAAGCTAGAACTCCTCGATGCGCTGGTCAAGAGCGGCGTGCCGGCCGCGGCGCTGATGCCCGGCACCGGCCATTGCGCGCTCTCCGATTCGGTGAAGATGACACGCGAGGCGGTGCGCCTGGGCTGCGGCGGTGTGCTGATGCTGCCGCCCTTCTATTACAAGGGCGTCTCGGACGAGGGCCTGTTCCGCAATTTCTCCGAAATCATCGAGCGCGTCGGCGACGAGCGGCTGCGCCTGTACCTGTACCACATCCCCCCCGTGGCGAACGTCGGCATCACGCTGAAGCTGATCGAGATGTTGCTCGCGCGCTATCCCGGCATCGTCGCCGGCGCGAAGGATTCGTCGGGCGACTGGGCGAACACGAAGGCCATGCTGGACCAGTTCAAGGACGCCGGCTTCGACGTGTTCCCGGGCAGCGAAGTGTTCCTGCTCGACGGCCTGCGCGCCGGCGGCAAGGGCTGCATCACCGCCACCGGCAACGTCAATCCCGGCCCGATCAGCGAGCTCTACAGGAACTGGAACACCGGCAGGGCCGACGCGCTGCAGGCCGGCATCACCGCGACGCGCAAGATCATGCAGAAAGTGCCGATGATCCCGGCGCTGAAGGCCGTCACCGCGCACTTCGGCAACGACCCCGAATGGCGCACCGTGCGCCCGCCGCTCACCGAACTCACCGGCGAGCAGGAAAAGCAGGTCATCACCGAACTGAAGGCCGCCGGCTTCGCGATGCCGGGTCTCTAAGTCTTGCGCCGTGAAGGACGCGAAACTCCGCGTTTACGACGTCCTTGCCAGTGCCTTCCTGCAGGAAGGCGTGACGACCTGCTTTGCGCTCCTGGGCGACGCAAACATGAACTGGGCTGCGCGCCTGGCCGAGCAGGGGTGCCGCATGGTTTATGTCAGGCACGAGCATTGCGCGCTCGCCGCCGCGATGGCGTACACGCGCAAGAGCGGCGACGTCGGCGTAGCAACCGTGACCTGCGGTCCCGGCGTGACGCAATTGATCACCGCTCTCCCAGCGGCCGTGCGCGCCCATCTGCCGGTGGTGGTGTTCGCCGGGGAAGCACCGCTGAAAAGCGGCTGGTACAACCAGGAAATCGACCAGGCGCCGCTCATCACGGCGACGGGCGCCGCCTATCATCGCCTGCACATGCCGGAACGCATGCCGGTGGCGGTGCGCGACGCTTTCCTGCAGGCGCGCCGCGAGCGCCGGCCGGTGGTGGTCGGCGTGCCGTTCGATTTGCAGAGCCGGCCCTGGGACGGGCCGGCGAATCTCCCCAGGCCCTCGCACGAGTTGCTGCCGCGCCCTTCGCCGATTCCGCCGCACCCGGATGACGTCGCCAGCGCCGCGCGGCTGCTTGCGGGCGCAGAGCGAGTGGTCGTGCTTGCGGGCCTGGGCGCGGTCGAAGCCGGGGCGGGGCCCGCTTGCCGGGCGCTGGCCGCCAGAAAGGGCGGGCTTCTGGCCACGACCTTGCCTGCGAGGGGACTGTTTCACGACGATCCCTTCTGCGTCGGCGTCTCGGGCAGTTACACGCCGGAAGCCGGCATCGAATACCTGGCGCAGGCCGACGTCGTCGTCGCGGTCGGCTGTTCGCTCGCCTTCCACGCGGGCGGCGGCGGCCAGCTCTGGCCGAAGGCGAAGATGCTGCAGGTCGACATCGATCCGGTGGCGATCAGCCAGGGCCAGGAAGTGGCGCGCCATCACTTGCGCGCGGACGCGCGCCTCGGCGTCGAAGCACTTACGGCAGCCTTGCCGGCGCGTGGCAAGAGCTGGCGCAGCGATGCGATCGCTGCGCGCCTGCGCGACTCGAAGCCCGACAGCCATGCATTCGAGATTGCGCCGGGACTGCTCGACCCGCGCGACGTCGTCGAGGCGCTGGAGAGGGCCCTGCCGCAGGACTGGGAGATGGTGAATTCGGGCGGCCACTGCTCATGGTTCTTCGCGCAGATGCCTTCGCGCGCGCAGGAGAAGTTCCTCACCATCCGCGAGTTCGGCGCGATCGGCAACGGCATTTCGTTCGCGATGGGCGTGGCGGCGGCGCGCCCCGACCGCACCGTCGTGCTGTTCGATGGCGACGGCAGCCTGATGATGCATGTGCAGGAACTCGAAACCATCAGGCGCCACCGCCTGAACATCCTGATCGTCGTGATGAACGACGGCGCCTATGGGTCGGAGGTGCACAAGCTGCGCTCCGAGGGAATGCCCGAGGCGGGATCGGTGTTCGGCTACTGCGATTTCGCGGCCATCGCGCGCGGCTTCGGGCTCGCGGGAAAGACCTTCAAGCGCCTGGCCGACCTGCCGAAGGCCCTTGCGGAATTTGCCGCCAGCGGCGGCGGCGCAGTCTGGGACTTCCACGTCTCGGACAAGGTCGTGTCCCCGACCATCCGCCGCGCGCACCCGCATCCGCCCGGGAAGTAGACGCCCGGTTTCGTCAGGCGCCGCCGACAGCGCATGCGCATATGGACGCTCCACCCCAAGTACCTGGATCCGCAGGGCCTGGTCGCTTTGTGGCGCGAGGCACTTCTGGCCCGTGCGGTTCTTCGCGGCCAGACTTCCGGCTATCGCCATCATCCCCAACTGCTCCGGTTCCTGTTGCACGCCGCCCCCAGGTCCGCGATCAACGCCTATCTCAGTTCTGTTTTTCTCGAGGCCGAGTCACGCGGATACAACTTCGACCGCGGAAAAGTCGGGCCGGTTCGAGCAAACACCCGGATTCAAAGCACGGTGGGTCAGCTCCACTACGAATGGCGGCACCTGATGCGCAAGCTGAGCGCGCGCAGTCCATCTCTTCACCGGAGGTGGCGCGGCGTGGTCGCGCCGGAACCGCATCCCATGTTCAGCATTGAGCGCGGCGCGGTAGAACCGTGGGAGCGCCAGCGGAAATCTGCGCGCGGATCGCGCCTGGCAGCCGGGTTGAAGAAAGGGAAGTACTAGCCCGCATATTTCACGAGTAGTGTAATTGCTCGGTGAAGGTGTGTCGGGCGAGTGATTTTTGCGAGTTTGCTGGCAAGGCGCGTCGATTCGAGGGGTGTTTTGGGATTTTAGGCAAAGCTC
>Ga0187893_10002135_pt1 | contig 44539 bp, 35 predicted proteins | sample MA1701074metaG_FD_139574 | JGI IMG/M metagenome (GOLD analysis project Ga0187893, IMG submission 139574) | White microbial mat communities from a basaltic lava cave in the Kipuka Kanohina Cave System on the Island of Hawaii, USA - MA170107-4 metaG ... | reverse complement strand
GTGAGGGCAAGAATCAGCTTTGGGCGTGGCGGGGCCTGCGCCGTCACAAGCAGCGGGAGCGAAAGGAATAACGCCAGGGAACGCAAGAAGAAGCTTTTTTTCAAGAGTTGTCTCCGAACCTTATTCGAACAAAACCGCGCCGTCGCCCTGGATCTGATAGATGGTCATTCCATTCTTAATCGATGACGGATTGAACTTGCGGCCCTGCTCTTCGGCCTCATGCTTAGCGCGGGCGATGGCCTGCTCCCTGGTCAGCTCGATTTTCTTGAGCATGCCTTCGGCAATGGCCATTTTGCCGATGGCTTCTTTGGGAAACACGATCTCGCCGTCGTTGACCTTGACGCGGATCATCTTGCCAGTGGCATTGTCAACCAGATTAGTCCAGCATCCCATCATCTGGCAGACTTCGGTGACCTTTCCTTTCACCTGAACGGTTTTCCCGGTATGCTTTTCCGGTGAAGCCAGGATTTCGGCGATCGGGGTTGGCGAATTCAAGGTGAGGGGTTTGCCCAGTTTTTTCTCCGCGGCGAAAGAAAAGGCGGTGACAACGAGTATGACGAAAAGAGTTCTCAACAGCATGGCTTTATTATCTCAACTCAGACGCCCTTCATTCCGGAGCCTTTCATAAAGCTCGATGGTCTGGCGCATGCCGTCCGCCAACGAAGTTTTAGGGATGCCGGGAACGGCGGCGCGCAGCGCGGCATCATCCATCCGATAAGCGACGGGAACCTGCGGTCCGGCCGCCGAGATGAGTTTGGCGGCCCCCGGGCGGAGCCGTTCGAGCGAGGCGACGATTTCTTCCATGTGAACAACGTCACCGGCGAGGTTGAACACGTGAGCGCCGTCAAGAGAGGCTAGCAGACAGCGGATGAAAGTTTCCGCCACGTCTTCGACGTATTGCAGGTCCATGAATCCGCCGAGGGGGATCTGATAGGGCTGGCCGAGCACCAGGTTCTTCATGGCCGTGGTGGGCGCGGCTGTAAGTCCGGCGTCGCGGCCGACTCCGTAGACGGTCCAGGGGCGGAGGCCGACACTCGAGATGCCATTGGCCAGATAAGCGGCGCGGGCGCTGCCTTCGTTGGCCTGCTTGAAAACCCCGTAATGGGTGGATGGGCGAACAGGATCGCTTTCATTCAGCTTGCGGTTTTCGTATGAGTCTTCCGGTCCCCACACCGCCGAAGAGCTGGCGTAGACAATGCGAACCGGGCGCCCGGCGTCGCGCGCGCCTTCAAAGACGTTGAGCGTGCCAATGACGTTGATTAGCCCTCCCTGTACGGGGTTTGTCTGGCAATAAGGCATCAGCACGGCGGCCAGATGAACGACGTGCGTGATTCCCTGCTCCCGGATCAGCGCCTTTACCCGGCTGGTATCTTCGATTGCTCCGGTTGTGACGGAGAGGCGCCTGCGCAAGGAGCCATCCGTAATCAGCGAGAGACGGGCAGGGTGCGGATCGAGATCGTAGATCAGAACTTCGAGATCGCGCATCAGGAGGCCGCGGACAACCCAAGCCCCGATGCAGCCCTGCGCGCCGGTAACCAAGACTCTCATGGTGAAATGTGCAAGAATCAGGAATCTTACCATGTCGCGGAAGCTCGAGATCACGTGTCCGGCATGCGGGTCGCCTGAGGTCATTTACAGTTGCGAGCCGAAGTGCTGTTTTAATCATGTCTGTCCGGATTGCCGCACAACCTTCGAGCCGGTCACAAAACTTACCGGCGGCGTTCGCCGGGTTGTACCGCCTGATCCGCTTCCGGATTCAACAGAGGCCACGGTCGCCTGCTGCCGATGCGAGTCGATCGCCGTCTACATGGACGAAGACGGGGCGCTGGTGTGCACAGGCTGTGGGAGCGTGCTGGAGTTGGAGCTGACGGAGATTGTCGTGGATTAGGGAGACGCCGCGGGAAACTGCGGCAGTAACAAAGCTTGGTTTCGCGACGCCTGAACCATAGACGAGGGAGTGGTGTCATCGTTCAATTTTTTTCGTTGAGAGGCAAAAATGTGTAAGCAGAGATTAGCCTGGTTCCTGTTCCCACTCTTGGCGGTTGCCGGCGACTGGCCGCAATGGCTTGGCCCGGACCGCAACGGAGTTTCGCGTGAAGCCGGTCTGCTCAAACAGTGGCCCAAAGGTGGGCCGAAGCTGCTTTGGCAAGTGAAGGACCTGGGCTACGGCTACGGCGCGCCTGCCGTCGCCGGTGGCCGGCTCTACGTGATCACCAACAGCGGCGTCGATAACGAATCCCTCCACGCGCTTTCCGTCGAAGACGGCAAACCGATCTGGTCCACGCGCCTTGGCAATGTGGGTAACCCGGATCAGCAGCCGAGCTACCCAGCGGCGCGATCCACGCCCACAGTGGAAGGGGAGCTCGTCTACGCCATGAGTTCTGATGGGGACGTTGCAGTCCTGGATGCCGCCACCGGCAAAGTGCGCTGGCAGAAAAACGTTCGCAAGGAATTCGGCGGCGTGCCCGGTAAGTGGGCCTATGCCGAGTCTCCGTTGATCGATGGCGACACGCTGGTGGTAAGCCCCGGCGGAAAAGACGCCACGCTCGTCGCCGTCAACAAGAAGACCGGCCAGCTAATCTGGAAGTCGCCCGTGCCGGGAGGCGACGCGGCAGCCTACGCTTCGGCGATTCAGGTGCGCGGAGGCGGGCGAAAGCAATATGTACAGTTTCTGGAAAAGGGCGTCGTGGGAGTGGATGCCCAAACAGGGAAGTTCCTGTGGCGCTACGACCAGACCAGCAAGGGCCCGGCCAACATTCCGACTCCGATTGCGAAAGAGGACTACGTCTACAGCACGGCGCGCAGTTTGGGCGCCGCGGGGCTGATCCGGCTGAACGGGGCCGCTGACGGCGTAACGGCGGAGCAGGTATACTTCGAGCGCAATCTGCCGAGCAGCATTGGAGGAGCGGTGCTGGTCGGCGGCCAACATTTGTATGGCACGAACGGCCAGGGTCTTATCGCCGCCGAGTTCGCCACCGGCAAAGTCCTATGGCAGAACGAAAGCGTGGGCGCTGGCTCGGTTCTCTATGCCGACGGGCATCTCTATGTTCATGGCGAAGACGGCGATGTCGCGCTGGTGGAGGCTACGCCGGAAAGCTACCGGGAAAAAGGCCGGTTTACGCCTCCGGACCGCCCGGCGAAAACGCGTGGCGCGCGGGAAAAGTCGTGGGCCTACCCGGTAGTGGCCAACGGGAAGCTGTATATCCGGGATCTGGACGTCATCTGGTGTTACGACATCAAGGGTGCGAACAGAACCAATTGAGAATGTCACAGCTTGACGATCTGGTGCTTGTTGACCCACTCCGGATCGAAATCGGCCCCGAATCCAGGACCGGTGGGAACCTTGATCTTGCCGCCAGCCACTTGTAGAGGGGATGTCTTGCACTCAAACCGTACGTTCGTTCGAAACCCCTTGAATTCGTGATGCTCGCCTGCGTTCGGGAGGGCGGACACGAACTGCATATTGTAAAGGAATCCCAGCCCGCCGCCCGACATGTGCGGGATGCAGCTTTTTCCAAACGCAGCCGCCATCCGCGCAACCTTCATGGACCGGATCAATCCCCCGAAGTAATAGTTGTCCGGCTGCACGATGTCCAGGCCATTGTTGGCGATGAGCCAGCGAAACCCGTAAAAACTGTTGTCCTGCTCGCCGTTGGCGATTGGTATCGTAAGTGCGTCGGCCACCTGTTTGATCTCCTCGATGTGGTCGAACATTACTGGCTCTTCGAAGTATCTGAACTTGTACTCTTCGAGCAGTTTGCCGACCCGGATAGCTTCCGGAACCGAATAAAAGCTGTTCGAGTCCGCATAGAGCACCATGCCGTCCCCGAACGTCTTGCGCACGAGCGGAATCATCCTCTCAGTTCTGCCGGGAGGGCCCACCGCATACATGTCGGTGGTCATGAACATGAGCCCGCCAACCTTAATCTTCAGCGCGCGCGCTTCCGGATACTCGGCGATGGCTTTCTTAATGAGTTCAATCGATTCCTCTACCGGCTTCTCCCTCCATTCCGTGGCCACGTACACACTGACTTCGGGGTTGCGGATTTCTCCGATCAGTTGACCGGCCGGTTTTTTGGCGATGCGGCCGAGCATGTCGAGAATGGCAAACTCAATGGTTGCCAGGGGCAGACCGAGCGCGATGCCGTTATACCGGAAGTTGAAGCCAAAGATGTAGACCTTCTCCAGGATCAGGTCCAACTCGCGCGCGTCCTTTCCAAGAAAGAAGGGCTGCAGGTTTCTAAGGAAAATGGGAAACAGCGTGCTCATTCCGCTGTGGCCAACCGAGATTCCTTCGGCTCCGTCACGAGAACGCACCCTGCAAAGGAAACTGTTGCCGAGACGAAGCAATTCGAGGCTATCGATGATGACCGGAGTGTCAAAGAGATGCTTCTTCAGGACCGGTTGTTTCAAAATGCCATCGAGTCTGGCATAGCGGGAAGCGAGTTCCCTCGAAGCGGGACTGGGCTGTGCGGAAGCCGAGGAAGAGGAGAACGGTAGCGACGCGGCGCCCGCACTAAGGGTGGTTGAGATGAACTTCCGGCGATTGGATTTCACGGTTGTTGCTCCTGGTTTCACTCAAGCCACTCAGACTATCACGGTTTGGGAAGCGTATTTATCTTTGGCGCTCACGGATCATCCGGTCGGCCAGTGCAATCTGTTCTACAGTTCCTCGCACGGCCATGGCTCGTATAGCGTTGTAGGTGAAAAGCCGCCGGACTGCTGTTGTCGTGCGAACGTGCGCGGCGATCTCTTGAAGATGCTGCCTGGTTTCTATTTGAGGCAGATAGAACACACGCAGAAAGTTCTCGCCGCCGTCCGGCCCCGGGTAGCGATACGGATCGGGGGTCAGACCCGGCTGAGGGACGGCAACTTGATCAATGGACAGATCCACTTGTTTGACCAGCCACTCGGCCAGTCGAATCTGCTCAGCAGATCCTCGCAGTGTGATGGCATTTAGCGCTGTATAAGTAAATAACCTGCGCACGTCGGTCATCGAACGGACCAGTGTTGCTATCTCTTGAAGATTCTGTGCGCCCTCAGTGTTGGCAAGATAGAACACGCGCACTACATTCTCGTCCTCGCCTGAAAGCCTCAATTCCTGCCGGGCCATGTCCTGGCCTAGTTGAGACTGCCGGTTGGGAGCCTGATCCATGCGGCTAAACAGCCACTCGGCCAGCCCGATCTGGCCGGCCGTTCCATGCAACAGCAGAGCCTTAACGGTTGCGTCGACAGAAAGCTGGCGGATATCGGCGATCGCCCGGATCACTGTCGCGATTTCCTGAAAATGTTGCACGCTCCCGGTGTGCTTGAAATACAGAGTCCGATGCACATTCTCCTGAGCGGCGGGTTGCGCCGACACGATGAGCGGGAACAGCAGCGGGACTACGAATCTGGCATTCACGGCCTGTGTTCAACTCCTTTGGATAGCCAGACGATTCAAGCCGGAATAGCGTGCAGGGGAAAAGGGCCATTCAGCCTCGCTTAACGCAGGCCTACACTTCCTGCATAGCCTGCAGCAGATTGTTAACCGCCTTGGCTCCATCTTCAAACAGCATCAGAGTATTGTCGGCGGCGAACAGAGGATTCGCAATCCCGGCGAAACCCGGGCTCAGGCTGCGCTTAATCACTACGACGGTCCGCGCCTGGTCCACGTCCAGGATGGGCATGCCGGCGATGGGCGAGTTGGGGTCTGTACGGGCCAGCGGGTTCACGACGTCATTCGCGCCGAGCACGATTGCAACGTCGGTCTGCGCAAACAGCGGATTACTCTCTTCCAGGTCCTTCAGGCTTTCGTAGGGGACATCGGCGTCCGCCAGCAGGACATTCATGTGGCCGGGCATGCGCCCCGCCACCGGATGGATGGCGTAGAGCACTTCGGCTCCACGGGATTCGAGCAGCCGCGCCAACCGCTGCACCGAATGCTGCGCCTGGGAAATCGCCATGCCGTAGCCGGGCACGAAGATCACGCGCTGCGCCGTCCCCAGCAGCATCGCGATTTCTTCGGCGCCCGCCGACTTCACCTTCCCCGCGTAAACCTCGTTCTGCGCCGCCTTTGAAGCCGGCGCAGCGGCTCCGAATCCGCCGAACAACACATTGGCCAGCGAGCGGTTCATCGCCACGCACATGATGCGCGTCAGAATGATCCCGGACGCGCCTACCAACGCCCCGGCAATGATCAACATGTTGTTGTCCAGCACGAACCCCGTGCACGCCGCCGCAATCCCGGAATAGGAATTAAGCAGCGAGATCACCACCGGCATGTCCGCTCCGCCAATCGGAATCGTCAACAGAACCCCGAGCACGGAACTCACGGCAACCAGCAGCCAGTAATAGAGCATCGACTCGGGCTCGATGGCCACCATCGCGCACAACCCCAGGCAAATCACCCCAAGCGAGGCGTTGAGCAGGTGCTGAGCGGGGAACCGGATGGGATTGCCGGAAATCAATTCCTGAAGCTTGCCGAATGCGATCAGGCTGCCCGTGAACGTCACCGCGCCGATCAGCGCCGACGCCGACGATGAGACGGTCAGTTGATAATTGAGCCCGGCGGGGCCGGCCTCCAGCAGCGCCGCGCCCGCCACCAAAAGGGAAGCGCCTCCGCCGAAGCCGTTGAGTATCGCGACCATTTGCGGCATTCCAGAAACCGGCGTTTTCATCGCCATCAGGGCGCCGAAAGCCGAACCCACCACCACGCCCGCCAGTATCACTTCATAGCCGATAATCCGGCGGTCGCCCAGCGTGACCACGACGACAAGCAGCATGCCCACCGCTCCAAGCAGGTTCCCGCGCACCGCGGTCCTCGGATGGGAGAGCCCTTTCAGACCGTCAATGAGCAGAACCGCACCCAGCAGATATGCAAAGTTGATGAGAGTGTCCGGCATAGTCTTCACTTTTTGCGGAACATAGCCAGCATGCGGTGCGTCACCAGAAAGCCGCCGACGACGTTGACGGTGGCGAATACCACCGCCAGGAAGCCAAGCACAGTGGTTATGGTGGAATGGCCCGCCCCCGCCGCGAGCACGGCGCCGACCAGAGTGATTCCCGAGATGGCGTTTGAGCCAGACATCAGCGGCGTGTGGAGCGTCGGGGGAACTTTCCGGATGACCTCAAATCCCACATAGATTGCCAGCACCAGAATCGTTAGCTTTGTGACCAGAGCTTCCACGCGCGCCTCCTCCTCTCAAACGATTTTGCCTTTTGCTCTTTCTTCCTACTCCAAGCGCCGGATCTTCAAATTCCGTGACACAGGGCAATCCCACTTCGCCTCGCCCACGGGGCGAGCCGCCGCCAGGCTCGGCGCGAAGTGCCCGTACCGTGCCCCGGCGCGCGCCTCGCGTCCGGATTACCGGCATCGTCGATGAGCTGCGTCTCAAACCCCACTCGCATAGTAGTGTCCGCTCGCGAGCCGGATGTGACTGCAGATCATAGGGCGATTCTAACTCATCGAACGGCCCCAGCGTGATCCTTTACGACAATTTCACCAAGACAGATGTGCTCGCCGCGCTTGTCGCGTGATTAGTATCCGTCAGGAAATAAGCGTCTCAACAGCGGACGTGGCGCAACTACCGCACCAACGCCGCCGACCGCCCCGCGAAATCCAGGATGAGCGACGGGTAAATGCCCAGCACCAGAGTGGCCGCGGCAGAGCCCCACAGTACCGCTTCCACTCCCGGCGCCAGCGGAGGCAGGCCGGATACTGACTCCCCGGGTTCCTCGAAATACATGATCACGATGATCCGCAAATAATAGTACGCGGCAACCGCGCTGTTCAGCAGCCCGAGCACCGTTAGCCACACCAGGTTGGCGTCCAAGGCCGCCTTAAATACGTAAAATTTGCCAAAGAAACCACCGGTTAACGGGACGCCGATCAGCGACAAAAGGAAAACCGTAAGCAGCGCGGCCGTAACGGGCTGGCGCACCGCCAACCCTGCCATGTCCTTCGTGCCGACATACTTTTCCCCTCTCCTGGCAAAATGCGTTACCACGGCAAAAGCGCCCACATTCATGAAGGCGTACGCCGCCAGATAAAACATCGCCGCCGCGGTGCCGATTTGAGAATGCGTCGTCACCGCAACCATCACGTAGCCGGCATGGGCGATCGAGCTGTAAGCTAGCAGTCGCTTGACATTGTCCTGCACCAGCGCGGCGAAGTTTCCGATCACCATCGTGGCAAGCGCCGAGGCCCAGATCACCGGCTGCCATTCGGCGGCCACCGGCTCAAACGCCGTCATGAACACCCGCAGGAAAATCGCAAAAGCGGCCGCCTTGGGACCGGCTGAAAGGAAAGCGCTCACAGGCGCTGGGGCTCCCTGGTAGACGTCCGGCGCCCATACCTGGAACGGCGCCGCGGAGACTTTGAAAGCGAATCCTACGAACATCAGGGCAGCCGACGTCCCGATTAATCCGATGGACGGCGCGATATCCCGGTTGGCCAGCACGCGGCGGATCTCAGTCAGATTGGTCGTGCCCGTCGCGCCGTAGATCCAGGCAATGCCGTACAGCAAAAATGCGGTCGCGAACGACCCCAGCAGAAAATATTTGAGCGCGGCCTCGTTATTGCGTTTGTCATCGCGCAGATAGCCCGCCAGCACGTAAGAGGAGATCGAGGAGATCTCCAGACCGATGAAGATCATGATCAGCTCATTGGCTGTCACCATCACACACTGGCCCGCAATCGAAAAAAGGACCAGCGCGTAGTATTCACCCGAATCGGCCTGTTCCCTACGTAAGTACGCCTGGGAAGCCAGCACGGTGAGCAGGCCCACCACGATCACCAGAATCCGGAAGAACGTGGCGAATCCGTCGACGAACAGCATTTCCTGAAATGCGGGGCCGGAATTGGCGTGCGCCACGGCCGCGGCCCAAAGCGCCACCAGCAGGCCGGCCAGGCTTATTCTAGCCAGCAGACCCTTGTTGTGCTCCTTGGTGAGCGGTTCGAGAATCATGATCAGCGTTGCGCAGAGCGTGAGCACAATCTCCGGGAGAAAGCGCAGCATCTCGGCGCCGCTTGGAACGAAACTGCCGTTCATGGCCGGTCCTCCGACAGAGCTACTCTCCGCGGGCCACGCTGTTCCACGCGCACCTCAATGCCCGTCTTGCTCTGCTCAAGGATTCTCGAATTGGCGGCGCTAATTGGCGGAAGAAACGTCTTCGTGTATGAGCCCATCCAGACCATCAGAATCAGAAGCGGAAGCGCCGCGACGAACTCACGGGGTTTGATGTCGTGCATGTGCTCCTTCAGGCTTTCCGCCGCCTCGCCCAGAAACGCACGCTGATAGAGCCAGAGCATGTAGCAGGCCGAAAGGATCACGCCAATCGCCGCCAGAACGGTCCAGGTGAAGTTAACCTGCGCGGAGCCTTGCAGCACCAGATACTCACCGACGAAGTTGTTAAGCGTCGGCAAGCCGATGCTGGCCAGCGTGGTGATCAGAAATACGGCGCTCAGCACCGGCGCCGGCGTGGCTACGCCCCCGTAATCCTTGATTTCCAGCGAATGCGTGCGCTCATAGAGATAACCAACCAGCATGAACAATGCGCCGGTCGATATGCCGTGACTGAGCATCTGGTACACGGCGCCGTCCAGGCCGTTCTGATTGAACGAAAAAATGCCCAGAACGACAAAGCCCAGGTGACTCACCGAGGAGTAGGCCACCAGCTTTTTCATGTTCGGCTGCACCATCGCCACCAGCGCGCCGTATATAATGCCGATGATCGCCAGCGTCACGATCCAGGGCGCGCATTCCCGGGAGGCCTGCGGGAACAGTGGAAGGCAGAACCGCAGGATCCCGTAGGTGCCCATTTTCAGCATTACGGAAGCCAGCATCACCGATCCGGCCGTGGGAGCCTCGACGTGCGCGTCCGGAAGCCACGTATGAAATGGGAACAACGGCACCTTGATCGCGAAGGCGAAAAAGAACGCCAGGAAAAGAGCCAGTTGTTCTTCGGGCGTGAACACCAGCCGGCCGCGCTCGATCAGATCGACGATATTCACGTAGTCGAACGTGCCGGCCTTGATGTAAAGATAGATGATGGCCGCCAGCATCAGTACGGAGCCGGCCATGGTATAGAGAAAGAATTTCACCGCGGCGTAGATGCGGCGCTCATGTCCCCAAATCCCGATCAGGAAGTACATGGGAACCAGGCAGACTTCCCAGAAGACGTAAAAAAGAAAAAGGTCCAGCGCAACGAACACGCCGATAAGCCCGAACTCCAGCAGCAGCAGAAAGGCGTAGAACTCCTTGACGCGCGAAGCGATGTACTTCCAGGAAATCAGCACGGAAATGGGCGTCAGCAGCGTGGCCAGGATCACGAGCCACAAACTCAAACCGTCCAGCGCGACATGATAACGGATCTCCGGATTCTTGATCCATGGCACGTCCGTGACGAACCAGTTGCCGTTGCCTTTGGTGAAGAACGGGATCGTCAGCCCCATAGAAAGCGCGAACACGCCCAGGGACAGCACCAGGGTTACAATGCGCGTCAGGTTTTCGTTGCGCCGCGGCAGAGCCAGCACGAGGATGAATCCGGACAGGGGAAGCGCAAGCACCAGGTCGAGAAGATTCATCGTACGCCTCCGGCAGCCAGACCAAGCGCCACCAGCACGGCCACGCAACCGAGCGTCACCCAAGCCGCATAGCTGCGGATATTACCCGATTGCAGCAAACGCAGCACGCCGCCGACCGAGCGCGCCGCCGTTCCCACTCCGTTGACCGCGCCATCGACCAGGCCGGCGTCCATCACCCGCCACAACAGCGAGCGCGAGCCTCCAACCAGCGGCCTCACCAGGACGGCGTTGTACAGCTCATCCACAAGGTATTTGTTGTAAACCAGGCGGTACAGTCCTCCGAGAGCTCCGGCCAGGCGGCCGGGAAGCTCCGGTTTTACAACGTACATCAGAGCCGCCAACCCCAGTCCCGCGAATCCGGCGCCCACCGAAATCATCACCAGCGTTGTGTCGTGTCCTACGTTCTGCATGGGAAGCAGCGTTTCCAGATAATGAGGGACCTTGAAATACCACCCGCCAATCAAAGAGAGCAGCGCCAGCACGGCCAGTGGCCCCCACATTACAAACGGCGATTCATGCGGGTGATCATGATGGCCGCGGTAGCTGCCGAAGAAGCACAGAAACATCGCTCGTGAAACGTAAAATGACGTGATCGCGGCCGTGATCACACCCACCCAGTACATCCAGGGAGCGTGATGATGGGCCGCCAGCAAAATCTCGTCCTTCGAGTAGAACCCCGCAAACGGGGGAATGCCCGCAATCGCGACCCACGCGCATGCGAGTACGCCGAACGTGATGGGTATCTTCTTCCACAGCCCCCCCATCCTGGTTAAGTCCTGCTCGCCTTCGAGCGCATGAATCACGCTGCCTGCGCCCAGAAACAGCAGCGCTTTGAAAAAAGCGTGCGTAACCACATGGTAGATGCCGGCCGAAAACGCTCCCACGCCACAGGCTAAGAACATGTAGCCGAGCTGGGAAACCGTGGAATACGCGAATACCCGCTTAATGTCGTTCTGCGTGATCCCGATGGTCGCCGCCATCACGGCGGTGAGCAGCCCGATCAATGCAACCACGTCCATCGCAACCGGCGCACGCTGGTAGATCACAGCCGCGCGCGCTACCATGTATACGCCCGCGGTGACCATCGTCGCCGCGTGGATTAAAGCCGAAACCGGCGTGGGACCCTCCATCGCGTCCGGCAGCCAGACATAAAGAGGAACCTGCGCGGATTTTCCCGCCGCACCCACGAACAACAATAATGCAACCGCCGTCAACAGGCCTGCGCTCTGCTCTATCGGCATGGGCCGCACCGCGTCAAAGACTCTCTGGAAGTCGAGCGTGCCGAAATTAACCACGATCAGAAACATCGCCAGCGTAAAGCCGAAGTCGCCGATGCGGTTCACGATAAACGCCTTCTTGGCTGCGTCGCCGGCGCTCTTCTTCAGGATGTAGAAGCCGATCAGCAGGTAGCTGCACAATCCAACGCCTTCCCAGCCGACGAACATCAGCAGGAAATTCGCGCCCAGCACCAGGATCAGCATAAAGAACATGAACAGGTTCAGATAAGCGAAAAAGCGATAGTAGCCGCCTTCATGGGCCATGTAACCAACGGCGTAGATATGGATGAGGGATCCGATGCCGGTGACCACCAAAAGCATGACGGCTGTCAGCCGGTCCACGGAAAGGTCAAAGCCAACCTGAAACGTTCCGCTCTGTATCCACGGGAAATAGCTCTCCACGTAGGCAGCTTCGAGCGGACCCAACGCAGCCAGCGTCTTTAACACCCAGCCGAAGCTTGCCAGTACGCTGGCGCACGCAATGATGCTAACCACCAGGTTGGGCAGCCGTTTGCCGAGCAGGCCGTTAATCAAGAATCCGGCGAGGGGAAGTGCGGGAATGAGCCACAGATGTTGCATGGTCAGTTTTTGAGCGTGCTCACCTCATCGATAGTAAGAGTCGCCCGGTTCTTAAACACTGTAAGAATGATCGCCAGCCCGACCGCGGCTTCCGCGGCGGCCACCACCATGACGAATAAGGCGAAGATGTTCCCGTCGACCTGCTTTAACTGGTAGGAGAAAGCGATAAAGCTCAGGTTAACGGCGTTGAGCATCAGCTCAATCGACATGAAAACGGTAATAATGTTGCGGCGGAACAGGAATCCGGCCACCCCCAAGCCGAACAGAATCGCGCTCAGGATGAGGTACCAGGATAAAGGAACCGTCGCGGGCATCGCCTAAATCTCCTTGCGCGCCAGAACCACTGCGCCCAGAATCGCGATCAGAATCAGAATGGAAGTGACTTCGAACGGCAGCAGGTATTGCGTGAAAAGCGCGTTCCCGACCGCTTCTGCCGTGCCCAGGGCTTTGCCATCCTTGTCGACGAACCCCCCAAACTTGACATGATCGGTGCGAGGCAGCATCTCCTTCTGGATCAGAAAGCTCACCAGGCCCAGGAATCCGACCAGCGCGGGTACGCCGAAAATTTTCGCAAATGTCGCCGTGTTGCGCTTCTTTTCGGCGCCGGCGTTCAGCAGCATGATGACGAATACAAACAGGACCATGATGGCCCCGGCGTACACAATCATCTGCGCCGCCGCCATGAATTCGGCGCCCAGCAGAAGGTAGAGAACGGCAAGCGCGCCCATCACGCCAATCAGGGAAATCGCGCTTGAAATGGGGTGTGTCTGCACCACCAGGTTGATTCCGCAGGCCACTGCGATGGCCGCAAACAGCAAAAACAGAATTGCATCCATGACTATTCTTTGAGGGCCACCACCAGACCCGTGACGAGCAGTTGCACCAGCGACGCCGGAAACAGAAATTTCCAGGCGAAAGACATTAATTGATCGAATCGGAAACGGGGAAGCGTTCCGCGAACCCAAATATAGAGAAACAGAATAAAGCCGGTCTTGGCGCCGAACCAGAACAACGGGCCGAGCGCTTCCTTAAGCATCGGAACTTGAAACACGGCGCCCACGCCCAGAAACACACCCCCAAAAACGGGGAAGGTGAACCGGTCCCAGGTGCGGGTTGCGACGCTTTGCCTGCCGTGAAAGAAAAGAAAAAAGGCCGCGCCGAAGAAAATCAGAGTGGGGATGAAGCCGGCAACCGGTTCGACCACGGGTGGATTCCAACCGCCCAGGAACAGGTGCGTCGCCAGCGCCGATATCGTGACCATGTTGACGTACTCGGCGGTGAAGAACGCGGCAAATCCCATGCTGCTGTATTCGGTATGGAACCCGGCCACCAGCTCGTTTTCGGCCTCGGGGAGGTCGAACGGTATGCGGTTGGTTTCGGCGAACGCGGCAATCAGAAATATAAGAAAGGCGATAAACTGCGGCGCAGGGGCCTGGAAGATATACCACTTCGGAATCACGCTGAAATAGAATCCGGCTTGCGCCTCGGCGATCTCGCGGAGGCTCAACGTATTGGCCATCAGCAGCGGCGAAACGAGGGCGATCGACATGGGCAATTCATAGCTGATCATCTGCGCCGAGCTGCGCAGCGCCCCCAGCAGCGAGTACTTATTGTTGGACGCCCAGCCGCCGAGCGCAATGCCGTAAACGCTCACCGCCGAAATCGCCAGGATAAGCAGCAGTCCGATATTGACATCGGCCAGCTCCATGTAAGTCTTGTAGCCGAACACTTCAATCTGGCGTCCGAAGGGAATCACCGAGATGGAGACCAAGGCCAGCGCGACGGCCAGAAATGGCGCAAGCAGGTAGTAGAATTTGTTGACCTCGGCCGGCATCACGCCTTCCTTGGTCACCAGCTTGATCAGATCGGCCAGCGGCTGAAGCAAGCCGTGCGGGCCGACGCGGTAAGGGCCTATGCGCAACTGAATGTGCGCCAGCACCTTGCGCTCGATCCATACCAGGTATGCCGCGAGCGTAAGCAGGACAAAGGCCACAAGCCCGGCTTTGATGGCGGTGATGATGAAGAATTCCATTTCTGATTTACGGCCGGTACAACTGGCCCGGGTGTTCGAGCACTGAAGTCAGCTTCTTCGAGTAGCGGCCGAGAGAACCTGATGTGAACAAAGTATTCCCTGCCGGCTGAATCAACTCCGGCCTCGACTGGACCGGAACTCTGCCGTTGAGCGGGCTGGTTTGCGCCGCCTGCCCCGTAGCTATAACTGGCAAAGGAATATTATAACCGCGAACGGTCTTCCGGATTTCTTCAAAGACGCTTGCCGAAGTCCATACTCCCAAGTTCAGTTTCATCTCCCTGGCGATCAGCCCCATGATTTCCAGGTCCGGCTTTGTGCCCATCGTCTTGGCGGCCGCATGGACCTTCTGCACCTCTCCGGTTACGTTGGTCACGGTGCCGTCTTTTTCGTACGCGCTGGCGGCCGGGAGCACCACATCAGCCCGCTGCGCCGTTTCCGTCAAGAACATCTCCTGCACAACAACAAAGCCATTTCTCGACGACAGTTGGTGGCGAGCCAGAGGATTCGCTCCTACAACCCAAAGAACATCGAGGTCCACGGCCTCTAACATCTCAGGCATCGCCAGCCCGGCGCCTTCGACGGGGTGGTAGCCCGGACCCAGGTCGGGGAGCAATCCCATATCGACGGCGCCGCGCGAATTCGAGTAATCGACCAGGCAGATATATTTCACCGGGATGCCGAGCGAATCGCCGAAAGCCACGAGTTTACGGACATCGTGGCCTCTTACCGCCGGCCCGAACAGAATCAGGAGCTGCTTTTCTTTCGACAGCGATTCGCGCAGGCTTTCCACGCCGGGCAACACGGCTACTCCCTCGGCGCGTACCTTTGCGATGGAGTAGCTGTCTTCGCGAACCGGTCCCCGCGTCACGGTGTATATGTTGGCGCCGTGATGCCGCCAATTGGATCGCAACTGGAAGGCGATCAGGGGATGCTCCTGCGCAAGATCGGCGTCCACGACAAGCGCTGCCGGCGTGCGATACACGTCGTCCATCGCCGCCAGAGCGTTCGTCTTACCGCTAAGCGCGTCCATCAACGTGACGATGTCGCCGGAACGATGGTGGTCAATGTTATTCGTCCCCAGCCCCTCACGCGCGAATTTCTGGAGGAAAAAATTCTCTTCGTTCGTGGTTTTGGTCGAGCCGATAACGGCAAACTTGCCGCCTCGCTGTTTCACCTCGGAGAACTTGCCGGCGACGGCGGCGAGCGCCCTGGCCCAGCTCACTTCTTCCAGCTTGCCGTTAACACGCATCAGCGGCGATTGCAGCCGCTCGGGGTGTTCCAGGAAATCGAACCCGTAGCGGCCCTTGATGCAAAGGAACTCGCCATTGATCCCGCTGCTGTCGCGGTTGTTGCCGCGGATGATCTTCTCATTGCGGCTGCCGAGCGTGGTTTTGCAGCCGTTGGAGCAAAACGTACACGTCGTGCCGACGTGCTTCATCTCCCACGGCCGCGTCTGGTAACGGTAGGTGCCACTGGTCAGCGCGCCGACCGGACAGATGTCGATGCACATGCCGCACTCGTCGCATTCCAGGTGATCGACATGGCTGGGTGCGATCTCCGAGTACACGCCGCGGTTTACGATCCCCAGCGCGCCCACCCCCAACCCCTCGTTGCAAACGCGCACGCAGCGGTAACAGAGAATGCAGCGCGGCCCGTCATAGAACACTACCGGCGACCACTGCTGTTCATTCGTATGGTGCTTGATTTCGGTGAAGCGGCTCTCCCCGGCGCCATAACGGAACACCATGTCCTGCAATTCGCATTCACCGCCCTTGTCGCAAACCGGACAGTCGAGGGGATGGTTGGCCAGCAAGAACTCGAGCATCATTTTGCGGGCCGCGACGACGGGTTGCGATTCCGTGCGCACCACCATGCCTTCGGCGACCGGAATGGTGCAAGCGGCTTGCAGCTTCGGCGTTCTTTCGATCTCGACCAGGCACATGCGGCAGGCGGCCTGAAGTGTATAGCCTTCGTAATAGCAGAAAGCCGGAACCTCGATGCCGGCGCGCTTGGCCGCGTCGATCAGCAGCGTTCCCTGTGGCGCCTGCACGCTCCGGCCGTTTATCGTGAGGCTGACAAGATCACCCATGTTTGCTTGCACTCCTAGATCACCACCAGAGGCGAATCGGCCACTGCCAGCACTGCTACCTGCACTTTTGCCAGCTTTTGCTCAAACTCGTCCCGGAACTTTTCCACGATCGAGATTGTTGGCAGCGCCGCCGCATCGCCGAGCGGGCAGAACGTGCGGCCCAGCATGTTGCGAGCCAAATCGCCGACCAGGTCGATATCGTTGGAGACGCCCTGGCCGCGGTCAAGTCGCGTCAGAACCTTTTTAAGCCAGCTTGTCCCCTCGCGGCAAGGGATGCACCAACCGCAACTTTCATGCTGGTAGAAATGCATGATGCGCAACGCCGCTTTCACCATGTCCGTGGTTTCGTCCATGATGACGACGCCGCCCGATCCGAGCATGGAACCGGCCTTGGTCATCGAATCGTAATCCATCGTGAGCGGCCACGCTTCCTCGCCTGTAAGCACAGGACAAGACGAGCCGCCTGGAATAAAGGCTTTCATCTTTTTGCCGCCACGCATGCCGCCGCCGACTTCGTTGATCATTTTTTCGACCGGGAAACCGAGCGTCAGCTCATAGACGCCGGGTTTGTTGACATGACCGGTGAGGCAGGTCAGCTTGGTTCCGCCCGCCTTGGGCACGCCGAGCTCGGCCCAGGCTCTGCCACCCATCAGCAGTATGCTCGGAACCGCGCAGAACGTCTCAACGTTATTCAGGACCGTTGGGCACTGATAGAGTCCGGCCTGTGCGGGAAATGGAGGACGGATGCGCGGCTGCCCGCGATTGCCTTCGAGCGACTCAAGCAGCGCCGACTCCTCGCCGCATTCATAGGCTCCCGCGCCGGTGTGGGTGTACAGGTCGAAGTCGATCCCCCGCCCCTGAATGTTCTTTCCCAAATAACCCCGCCTGTAGGCTTCCGCGATCGCCTTGTCCATTACGTCAATCAGGTACCGGTATTCGCCCCGAGTGTAGATGTAGCCGGATTTGGCGCCCACCGCGAGCGCGGCGATCAACACGCCTTCGATCAGCAAGTGCGGATCGTACTCCATCAGCACACGGTCCTTGCACGTGCCAGGCTCGCTTTCATCGGCGTTGACGACGATGTATTTCGGCTTGGGCGAACTGCGCGGCACAAAGCCCCATTTCATGCCCGCCGGGAAACCCGCGCCGCCGCGGCCGCGGAGATTGGAATCCTTTACTTCCTGTATGATCTGGTCCTGGCTCATGTCGAGCGCTTTTTGAAAGCTCTGGTAGCCTTCGTTGGCCAGAAACGTATCGATAGAGGCGGAGTTCGGCAATCCGAAGCGCTTGGTCAGCACTCTGGTTTCAAGCGGACTGGGTTCGTTGTATAGCATGGCCGGTGTCTATTGGGTCTTACTGAGGCTTTCGATAAGCTGGTCGAACTTCTCCTTTGTCACGTGGTGGTGGAAATCGTATCCCACCTGGATGGCGGGCGCCCAGGAGCAGGCGCCCATGCATTCCACTTCTTCGAGCGAAAACCTGCCGTCGGGGGTGACTTCCTTGTGGCCGATGCCCAGCTTACGGCAGGCGTGTTCGTATAACTGATCCGCATCCCAGAGCAGACAACTGATGTTGGTGCAGATCTGGACATGATACTTGCCCAGCGGCTTGCGATGCAGCATCGAATAATAGGTGACGACTTCATCCACCTGCACCGGAGGAATGCCGATCCGGCCTGCGACCTCCTCCACCAGCTCGCGGCTGACGTGCCCCATCTCGTCCTGGGCGAACATCAGCATGGGGATGAGCGCGCTTTTCTTGCGGCCTTGAGGGTAACTGTTCAGCAGCTTCTCGAATTTTTGTTCCAGTTCCGGAGAAAATGTCATGGCCGTTTTTTAGCGATCCGTGTCTCCCAGCACAAAGTCCATGCTGCCCAGAGAGGCAATGGAATCGGCGATCGGGAATCCGATGAACATATCGGAAAGCGCCTGCAAATTTCCAAAGCTGGGAGTGCGCATGAAGACACGGTATGGCTTGGAAGTGCCGTCGCTAACCACATAATAGCCGAGCTCTCCCCGCGGCGACTCAATTACCTGGTACACTTCCCCGGCCGGAACGCGGAACCCCTCGGTCACGATCTTGAAATGGTAGATGAGAGCTTCCATTTGCGTTTTCATCTTCTCGCGATCCGGCAGGACAACCTTGGGCGCGTCCGCCGTATACGGGCCTTCCGGCATGCCTTCGAAGGCCTGGCGAATGATCCGCAGGCTCTGTTTCATTTCCTCCATTCGAACCAGGTAGCGGGCATAGACATCGTTTTCCTGGCGCGTGGGAACATCGAAGTCGAACTTTTCATAGCTTGAGTACGGCTCATCCTTGCGCGCGTCGATTTTCAGGCCGGCGGCGCGGAGCATCGGGCCGGTGACGCCACAATCGAGCAGGTTCTCCAGGCTTACGAACCCGACCCCCTGCGTGCGGCGCTTGAAGATCGGGTTTTCATTGAGCAGACCTTCGAACATCTCGATGCGGCCGGGCATCACATCCAGAAATTTTTGCACCCACTTCTGCCAGCCGCGCGGCGCGTCCAGCGCCAGACCGCCGATGCGGAAATAGCTGGTCATCATGCGCTGACCGGAGAAAAACTCGAACAGCCGGAGAATCTCTTCGCGCTCGCGGAAACAATAAAAGAAAACGCTCATCGCGCCGAGGTCAATGGCGCTTGTGCCAAGCCAGACCAGGTGCGAGTTTATGCGCGTGATTTCGGTTAGCAGCACGCGCATGAATTGCGCCCTGGGCGGAATTTCCAGGCCCAGCAGTTTTTCCACCGCCAGGCAATAGCAGAGGTTATTGGACAGGTTGGCCAGATAATCGACGCGGTCCGTCAAGGGCACCACCTGCTGCCAGGTCTTGGCTTCGCATTCTTTCTCGATTCCGGTGTGCAGGTAGCCGATGTCGGGCACGGCTTTAACGATGGTTTCGCTATCCAACTCGATGAGCACACGCAAAACGCCGTGCGTCGACGGGTGTTGCGGGCCCATGTTGAGCACCATGCGCCGCGACGTGCCGGCCTGCGGCTCGTAGGTTTCCGGAATCGGGTCAAAAATGTCGGTATCCGCCATCGGGTGTTCCTTCTCTTACGTCTCCTCGGTGTAGCTGTACTTGAAGCCGTGGATGGGGTAATCCTTGCGCAGCGGGTGGCCTTGCCAGTACTCGGGCATCAGGATGCGAGTCAGATGCGGGTGATAGATGAACCGGACGCCGAACAGGTCGTATACTTCCCGCTCATACCAATTGGCGCCTCTCCAGACGCCCGTCACCGTATGGATTTCCGGCGTCTCCCCGCCGACGGCGCACTTTAGACGCAGCCGCTGGTTCAACTCCACCGAATGAAGCAGGTAGACCACGTCGAAGCGCGGTTCCCGTGGAAGCCGGTCGACGCATGTGACGCCACTCAGCCGGATGTATTTCGCGTGATGTTTCAGGACGCGGCACGTTTCGACGATTCTGGCCGGAGCGATCTGAAGGGTCATCTCCCCCAAATCGTCTGATGCGCCTACGATGGCGCCCGGAATTCGGGTCGAGACGGAAGTAACGGCGGGGTGTTGCTGCAATGCTTCGGAAATCATGGGGCTTCAACAAACTCCTTGCTCGAGGCTTCATCCTTCACTGGCGGCTTGCCACCAATTCGCGGATCCGTTCATCGGCGCCCGCGGATCGCTCAGCGGACATGGGCCTTTTCCACTCGTCGCTGGCCCAATCGAGGACGCCCTTCTTCCAAATGTAGAAGAACCCGGCGAGGATCAAAAGGATGAAAACGAGCATTTCAATGAATGCGAACATTTTCAGGTCGCGGTAAACGACGGCCCAGGGGTACAAAAAGATCGCCTCAATATCGAACAGGATAAAGATCATGGCGACCAGATAGAACTTGATGCTGAAGCGCTCCTTGGCGGTGCCTGTCGGAGACATGCCGCACTCGTACGGCTGATCTTTCACCGGATGTCGCACGCGCTTGCCGATCAGGAACGCAAGCCCGACCAGCGCCGCCGCTACGACTACTCCCAGCCCTGCTTGCAACAGGATAGGGAAATAACGCTCTGCATAGGTAGTTGGCATTGAAATCGATGGGGAAAACCCTAACTCTCAATATTAATGATCGTCGCGGAGGGGTGTCAAACTAAGAGACCTGGGCCGGGGTCAGGGAGGCTGTTAGGATGGGTTTATGGACTTTGGCTGGTTCGGCGCTACGCGACGCCGAAGGGAGGAGACGGAGAACCGGATTCAGCTCTTGGAAGGCCGGATCCGTGAGCTCGATGCAGCATGCCGCGAACAACGAAACCGGATTGAGTCGCTTGAGAGCAGGAATCAGGCGCTGGAAAGCCGAATCGAAAGCGGTCAAGCGGCGCTTGGGCAACTCGACGCGCATATCGAACAACTCAGGAGCGCCGGGATGGAAACAAATCGGATGCTGCCGCAGTTCGCCCGCAACCGCCGCGTCGACCTTGTTGACTTCGGACCAATCCGAGTCTTCATGTACGTGGATGACCTGGCGTACACGCAATTGGCGGATCGGTGGCGAAACCACAAGCCGGACGCAGGCCGGAGGAAGGGTCCCTATGAAGAAACGACTCCCGAGCGATGCTGGCAAAGTGATCGATCCGGGCTGGTCGCACTACTGGTCAGCCACTACGCGATGGAACGCCTCGATTTCCATTACCTCGACATTGGCTGCCAGTACGGCACCAGTGCGATTAACGCCTCGCGTCTCATTCAGTCTCTCGGCCTGAACTCGAAAGTTCATGCGTTCGATTGCGGGGTGGCAGCCCACCTGACGCCCTACAATGTCAAACTCAACCACGCCGAAGGCGGCGTCGTTTTCAACCGGTTGGCTGTTTGCGGCGCTTCTCATCCGGTGATCGTCTTCACCGAACTGAACCATTCCGAGAACAACCGGGTGGTGAACCGCATGCCGCAAAATGAGGTCCTGTCCTATGTTGTCGATGGCACTTCCATAGACGATTATCTGCGGGGCGTTCGGAAAACCAGCCATGTCATTGCCAAGATCGATACGCAGGGGGGCGAAGTCGAAGTGCTGAAGGGTATGGAAGAGACGATCCGGAACCGATTCTGCACCTTGATTGCGGAGTTTGTTCCGCATGCCGTCGTTACGCGCGTGGAGCCCGCGGCCTGGCTGGCCGGCCTCTGCCAGGAGTTTCATGTTCTGGATGTTGGGGAACAGGATTTCTATCGTGGCCCGGTCCACCCGCTTCCGAGGATCGAGATCGGGCAGGCCGAAACTTTTGTCCAAACAGTGGACGAGAAGCCTTCACGTCATACTGATCTGCTGCTGATCCCGAAAAAGCTGCCCAACGCAGAAGGGCTCCTGGATCGTGTTTCGCCGGCCTCCGTGAGCCGGACGGTATCGGCCCTCTGATCCAGGCTCTACTACGATCACTCCTCTTCGGGCGGGGGTTCGGCTTCCAGCCTCTCGAAGACTCGCAGCGCTGCGTCGATTGGCGATCCCATCTCGGGATCTTCTTTCAATTCGAGCAGTAGAGGGTACTGTTCCTGCCGGGAACGCAGCATGTGCATGGCGCCACGCCAGTCGATGGTCCCACCTTGCTTCAAATAGGGGAAGTAATGCGCATCGTTGACGCTGTCGTTGTCGTGCACGTGGGTGGAACGGATGCGGTCCCGCATGATCTGAAACGCTGCCTTCACCCCTTCCATGATGTTGGCGTGACCCGTGTCAAAGCAGAAGTGCAGGTCCAGGTGCGTCATTTCGAGAAAATGCACCAACCGCTCGGCGCTTGACAGGCGGTTGGGAATGTTTTCGAGCAATATCTCGATGCCGCGCTGCCTGGCGAACACGCGCAACTCCTCAAGTGCTGTGAACGCGGCGTCCAGCTTACGGTCGTCATACTCCTCGCCCCCGACGCCGAGGTGCTGGATCAGATAGCGGAAAGGAATATGTTCGGCCACTTCGATGGCGCGCTTGATCTCGTCCACCATGAGGATGCGCTTGGACTTGACCGGCTCGGTGATTGTGATGACCGCATTCGGCCCGGTGCGTCCCCAGCAATCATCGCTGAACATCGGAGAATGCAGCGAATGGGGAAGCATGGGTGAATCGCGGAACCAGTGCGCCAGCTCCGCCACCTGCGCCCTATTGTGATAGTCCAGGTGTTGGCGGGCACAGAAGATCTCCACAGCGGGAATGCCGGCCTGCCAGATCTTGTCCAGCAACACCGTTGTCAGCCGGTGGTTCACGACGAAATGCGTGGAAAGAGCGTGCATCATAGGGGTGTTCGGGTTACGGGCTTCAGAAGCCGGCCGCTTTCCCGTGGCCGCGGCGGTCTGTGCCTCCTGCCAGCCGGTTCTCCTCGATCTGGATCGCCTCGACAAGCGCGACGCCGGGAATGCTGTCAATCGAGTGTCCGCGCGCTTTGAGCAGCGCGATGGTGTCGGGAGAGAATCCGCGCTCGAGCATCAGCTTGTCCGGCTGCCATTGATGATGGAAGCGCGGCGCGTCGATCGCCTCCTGAACGTTCATACGGAAATCGATGATGTTCAGGATCACTTGCAGCACACCCGTGATGATTCGCGAGCCGCCCGGCGCCCCCGCGACCAGGAACAGTTTGCCCTCCCTGACAATGATGGTAGGCGTCATCGATGACAGCGGCCGTTTGTTCGGTTGGATTGCGTTGGCATCACCTTGCACCAGGCCGAACATGTTGGCCACACCGGGTTTTGCCGAAAAATCGTCCATTTCATTATTGAGCAGAAAACCCAGTCCAGGAACCACCACGCCGTTTCCGTAGCCGCCGTTGATCGTGTAGGTAAGCGCTGCCGCGTTCCCCTGGGGATCGACAATCGAAAAATGCGTGGTTTCCGCGCTTTCCTCGCGCGCGGGCTTTCCCGGACCAACCCGATCGGAACTCGATGCGCGATCCCAATCGATGCTGGCGCGCTGCCTGGCGATGTAGGCTTTGCTCAACAGCCCGCTCACCGGCACTTTGAAGAAATCGGGGTCGGCGAGGTATTCACTGCGATCGGCGTAAAATCGCCGCATCGTTTCGGCTACGTAATGAATGGCAGCGGCGGCGCCTTGCCCGTGCTTCTCATAACCTGAGGCTTCGAGCATCCCCATCATCTGAAGCATGCCAACGCCACCTGAACTGGGAGGCGGCGCGGAAATCACCTGATAGCCGCGGTAGGCTCCGGTGAGGGGCTTGCGCTCAACCGTGCGGTAGTTTTTGAGATCCGCGAGAGTGATCAACCCGCCGTGGGAGGCCATTGCCGCCGCCAGATTGAGCGCCGTCTCGCCTTCGTAAAAATCTTTGGCGCCGTGGCGTGCAATGCGCTCGAGCACACGCGCAAGATCGGGCTGCACCAGGGTTTCGCCTCGCTCAAAGAATTTTCCGTTGCGCAGGAAGATGCGGTTCGATTCAGGGAACTGCGCCAGCAGCTTTGCCGATGAGCGCAGCGAGCGCGCCAGAGAATAAGAGACCGGGAATCCACGCGCCAGCTTGACGGCCGGGGCCAGCAGCTCGTCCCATGACTTAGAGCCATGCTTCTTGTGCGCTGTTTCCAGGCCGTGCGTTGTTCCCGGCACGCCTGCCGCGCGCCAGCCGACTATGCTGTCGCGAGTCGGCTTGCCATCCGCGCCGAGGTACATATCACGCGACGCCTTGGCCGGCGCCCGCTCGCGAAAATCGAAGAACGCGGTTTCTCCGTTCGCCTTTCGCACCAGCAGGAATCCACCACCGCCCAGGTTGCCCGCGGTTGGATGCGTTACCGCCAATGCGAATGCCACCGCCACGGCGGCATCGACAGCGTTGCCGCCTGCCTTAAGCACGGCCACGCCGGCATCCGTCGCGAGCGGCTCCTGGGCAACCACCATCGCCTTCGGTTCGCGCACCGGATCCCGCGCCAGTAGTGGCAGTGGTAGAGCGCATAGCGTTAGCTGGACCAGCAGATTTCTTCTGGACATTTTTTCGATTCTAACGCCTCAGCGCGCCTTCCAGCGCTTCCAGCTCCTTGCCGGCGTCGGCCCATTTTCCTTGGGAGACCAACTCCCGGTAGCGCTGCAAGTGGCGGCGCATCTGATCCATCCGGCGATCGGCATCGGGGGTGGCCGCCGCGGGAGGAGCGGCTCCGGTCGTTATGGTTGGCCCGCCCCCTGCCGCGGGCTGCAAGGCGGCGGGTGGCAGTCCCGCCAATTGCGCCAACGCCTGTTCATAAGTGTCGGTGTAGATGAGCGTATTGCCCACGGCGAGGACCACTTTCTTGAGCTGCGGCATTCGCGCTTCCGACGCCTGAATGTATATCGGCTCGATGTATACGAAGGTGTCCTCCACCGGTAACACCAGCATCTGGCCGCGCAGCACCTGCGATCCCTGCTGGTTCCACAGCGTCAGATCTTTGGAAATGTTCTGATCCTGGTTGATACGGGCTTCAATCTGCATCGGACCGAAGACCAACTCCTGTTTGGATAGTATGAGGAACAGCAGCTCGCCGAGTTTGTCTCCGTCGCATCGCGCGGCCATGAAGCCGATGAGGTTGTCCTTGTTGCGCGGCGTAAACGGCACCAACAGCAAAAATTCCGGCTTCGTTTCCCCCGGCAGCGTCGCCACCACGTAAGTGGGTGCAAGAGATTCCGGCTTTCCATGCTGCGAGTTGATGAACCGCGCCAGATCCCAGGAATCTTCTTTGTTGTAAAAAGCCTCGGGATCGCGCATGTGGAACGTGCGATACATCTCCGCCTGCACCCGGAACATTCCTTCCGGATAGCGCGCATGCTCGCGCAGATCCGCCGGCATCTCTCCATATTTGCGGAACAACTCAGGGAACAGCCGCGAATAGGCCATGATGATCGGATCCGATGGGTCGAAAATGTAGAGACGCACATCGCCGTCGTAGGCGTCCACGGTCGCTTTCACGGAGTTGCGAATATAGTTGGCGTCGCCGCCGCGCGGCAGCCGCATGGAGCGGGAATAAGGATGAGCGCCGGACGTCGTATAGCCGTCAATCATCCAAACCAGGCGGCCTGATTCGCTAATCACCAGGTAAGGGTCCGCGTCCCACTTGAGAAAACCCGCCAGTTGCTCCACCCGCTCGCGAACACCGCGGCGGATCATCATGCGGCTCTCGGATGTAAAGAACCCCGTCAGCAGAATATTCCAATCCGTTTGAGCCAGTGACGCCGCGAAGCGTAGCGGAAGCGAATCTATGGGGAAGCCGCCGCGCCCCTCATACCTGCTATGCACATTCTCAGAACCCGACGGATAGTTGAACTCGGGCTGATCGGTCCGCACGAAGATGGGTTCGTGCGTCACTTCGCCGTAGTAGATTTCCGGACGCGTCAGCTTCAGGCTCTTCGACTTCACTTCGGCCGGCGCGTTCTGGATGAACAGCACCGGCAATCCTTCCGGCGTGATCCGGTTTGCCTCCGCCAGCACGACGCCGTAGCCGTGGGTATAGATGAAATGCGGATTCATCCATCGCGTGCGCGCATCCGCGCTTAACTGGCGCACGTCGAGCTCCCGGGGCGTCAGCATGACCTGCCGGTACTGCCCGTCGATGCTGTAGCGGTCCACGTCCGTGTCGGCAAAAACGTAATAAGGACGCAGCGCCTGGATCTGGGTTACGGTGTCGTGAAAAGCGCGCCAGTCCCACAGCCGTACATTGTCAAACAGCGGCCGGTGCTTTGCCGGATCGATGCGCGTTTCGATGCGGGTAGCGAATTCCACCTCTTTGGTGCGGCGGTCCAGGGCAAAGGCCGACCGTGTAGCTTCAATGTGGCGCACGATGTAGGGCCTCTCGATCGAGATCTCGTTGGGGCGCACGTGCAGCGCGTGCACCACCCGCGGAACCACGGCGCTCAATGCCAGCGGAAGGCCCGCCAGGACCACCATCGGGACCCAGCGCCCCATACCGGCTAAAGCGGCCGCCGCCAAACAACCGCCTACTTCGAGCCACAGCATCGGTAGCCGGACGTTGTCATCCACCCAATCGACGCCCACCATGAAAGCGTGATCGCTCGTCAGCAAGTCGTACCGGGCGAGGTAACGGTTCGCCGCGAGACCGAGCAGAAAAACAATGGCGGCGCCTCGCAGAAACTTACTCGCGAGCCCTTCGGTAACATCGACCTGGGCCCACTCGATCTCGCCCGCCGAAGTCACATTTACGCCGCGAGAGCGGATTCGCCACCCGAGTTGCGCGCCGAAGTACAACAGCCCGCACAGAAACGACAGCGCCAGTGCAATGCGGACAAACATCCGGTAGAAAGGCAGCTCAAACAGGTAAAACGACAACGGCTGGGCGAATACCGGATCACTCCAGACGGTCGCTTCCGCGGGCAACTGCCGGCCGCCGAAGTACAAAACGGCGGTCCAGGTATCCACGGTCGCCGATGCCGCGATGTAGGCGATGAACAAAAGCGCCAGAGTGGACAGCCTGGCGTACATCTTGTGCTCGCGCATTCCCGTATCCGCCGCCTTCAGCGCTCGTGCGTGCGCTACCCACAGGAAAGCGAATGCCGCCAACGCTGTCAGCATCACTGGCAGGAAGCCGTAAATGATCAGGCTGAACAGAGTCTGTTTCTGCTCCAGTTCCTTCCACCATTCGTACTCGAGAATCCAGTTCGCGATCTTGCGCACGAAGCTGAAAAACAACAAAGCAACTATAAGCAGGACGGGAAGCAAATTGGTTCTGTCCAATTGCGGTTTGGGCATGCTACAACTCCTTATCTCGTCGCCAGACGAATCGGCCGTTGTTGATCGTTGCAGCCGGTCCGCCGCGCATCTGACGCAGGTGGAACGGTGAATTGCGGCTCTTGGAGGCCGACTTGTTTACGTCGTAGATCCACTTCGACTCCGGATCGAGGATAGTAACGTCGGCGGCGGCGCCCGGCGACAGCCGCCCCCGGTCGAGCTTCAGAATGCGCGCGGGGGCCGTTGTAAACATCTCCACCATTCGAGACAGGGAAATACGGCCTGTGTGAACGAACGTCTCCAGCGAAAGCGAGATTGCAGTCTCCAGGCCCAGTATCCCAAACGGACACCGCTCGAATTCCTGCATCTTCTCGCTGCCGGGATGAGGCGCGTGATCGGTTGCGATGACGTCGATCGCGCCCGAAACCACGCCGTTGATAGCGGCCGTCAAGTCGCAGGCCCCCCGCAGCGGCGGCTTCATCTTGTAGTTGCTGTCATAGGGAACCATGTCCTGGTCGGAGAGCGCAAAGTGGTGCGGGCACACCTCGGTGGTCACGGGCAAACCTCGCGTTTTGGCGTGCTGGACCATGGCAATGGAGTGGCGCGCGGAGATGTGCGCAACGTGAAAGCGCGCTCCCGTCATCTCCGCCAGCAGAATATCCCGAGCCACCATCACGTCTTCCGAACACGCCGGAATGCCGCGCAGCCCGAGCGCGACCGAGCGCAGCCCTTCGTGCATGTCTCCGCCCGCGCTCAAGTTCAAATCTTCGCAGTGATCGATAACCGGCAGCCCAAACGATCGCGCCATCTCCATCGCCCGCCGCATCACACGGGCGTTCATCACGGGCTTGCCGTCGTCGGAGATGGCGACAATGCCCGCCTGCTTCATCGAGCCGATCGCCGCAAGGGTCTCTCCGGCGCTTTTCCGCGTGATGGCGCCTATCGGGAAAACATTCACCACTGCAAAGCGGCGCGCCCGTTCGACGATATAGCTGGTGACGGTGGCGCAATCGTTCACGGGTTGCGTATTCGGCATGCAGCAGATGGACGTGAATCCGCCCGCAGCCGCGGCCCGGGAGCCCGTTTCAATGGTTTCGGAATGCTCAAAGCCCGGTTCCCGCAAGTGGACGTGCATATCGATGAACCCGGGGGCAACCACCAGGCCCGAGGCGTCATAGCGCTCGGCGCCCGGCGCATCCAACGCCGGACCGACAGACACAATCCGCTCGCCCTCAATCAGTACGTCGGCGATCCCGTCGTGCTTGCTGGCGGGATCCACTACCCGTCCGTTCTGGATCAGCAGCTTCGGCATCGGAATCTAATTCATCACCCTTTCGAGCACGGACATCCGCACGGCAATCCCGTTCTCCACCTGGTTCAGAATGACCGAGCTTGTCGAATCGGCCACCTCGGAAGCGATCTCCCGGCCCCGGTTGATCGGACCGGGGTGCATCACCAGTACATCGGGCCGGGCCAGATCCAGATGATCGAGGCGCAATCCGTAAAACGGGTAATACTCCTCGGGGGGAAAAGGCGATTCGTTTTGACGCTCCAGTTGGACTCGCAGCATCATGATCACATCCGCGTTCCGAATCGCTTCTTTCATGTCGTTGGTCAACGTCACGCCTGAAGCCAGCTTCTCCAACTCCGGCGGCAGTAAGGACGCGGGTCCACACAGTACAATATCGGCGCCGAATTTCGACAGCAGGTGGATATTGGAGCGCGCTACGCGGCTGTGCACGATATCTCCGATAATCGCCACGCGCAGATGCTCCAGCGCCGGCCGGTGATCGAGAATCGTCAGTGCGTCCAGAAGCGCCTGCGTTGGATGCTCATGCGTGCCGTCTCCGCCATTGATGATCGGGGTCGGAAGGTGGCGCGCCAGAAAATGGGGCGCGCCGCTGGCGGCGTGCCTCATCACGATCGCGTCCGGTTTCATCGCCGCCAGCGTATTCAGCGTGTCCACCAGCGATTCCCCCTTTTGCAAGCTGGATCCCGAGGCGGTAATCGAGACCGCATCGGCCCCCAAACGCTTGGCGGCGATTTCAAAGCTTGTCCGGGTGCGCGTCGAAGCTTCGTAGAACAGATTCACGATCATCCGGCCGCGCAGCAGATCCAGGCGCTTGTTGGTCTGATTTTGCAGAGGCTGAAAATCGCGCGCCCGGGCCAGGATGGCCTCGATCTCCCCGCGCTCCAGTCCTTCGATCCCCAACAGGCCGCTGGCCATCGTCCTTAGTCCGTTCGCTCGACCAGCAACACTTTTTCGACGCCGTCGATTTCGTCGAACTTTACTTCGATGATTTCATTGCTGGTGGTTTGAACCATGCGCCCCACGTAGGTTGCCTCAATGGGCAGCTCGCGGTGGCCGCGATCGATCAAGGCCAGCAGTTGCACTCTGGCCGGCCGTCCCTGGTCGAACAGGGCATCCAGGGCCGAGCGAATAGTCCGGCCTGTGTAGAGAACGTCGTCCATGAGCACGATGTTCTTCCCGGCGACGGGAAAGGGAATGTGGGTGGCGTTTACCACTGGCTGGCTGCCCACGGTGGAGAGGTCGTCACGGTAGAGGTTTATGTCGAGCACGCCGACCTCAATCTTGCGGTTCTCGAGCGCTTCGATCTTTGCCGCAAGCCGCTGCGCCATCGGCACGCCGCGTCTTCGGATTCCGATAAACGCGAGTTTATCGAGATCCTCGGTCTTTTCGAGGATTTCGTGCGCCAGCCGCACCAGCGTGCGGTCGATCTCGGAGGCGCTCATCAGTTGCGCTTTTTCGCGAGTTGCCGTCATGATCCGAAGGGACCAGCGTAACACAGGCCGCCGAAGTTGACATATCTATCGATTTGCCAGCCAGCGGCGCGGCGCTCACCCGCGCAACTGATCCGCCAGCCAGATGATATAGTTCGTGTTCCGCCGCCGCACTTCCTCCACCAGCTCGGCGGGAAGTTCGTCGAGCTTCTCCTTGAAGAAGCGGCGATCTCCGTCTGGTGAAGCGGCATCGCTTGAGCCGTTGATGTTGCCAAGCCAGAAAACAAGAAACAGGTTGCCGTCCACGCGGCCGCGAGCGGGATCCCCGAGATACGACCCGCGGCCCATTTCGATGTATTTTCGCGCCAATTCGCTTTCTTCGCCGAACGCGCCGCCGCGCGCGAACTCATTGGCGCGATCCACCATCCGCTGGTACAGCCGCCGCCAGGGCGAAGAAACCGGTTGCCCGGAGAGCACATCGAACAGTTGCAGTTGGAGCTCGCCCGAAATCTTGTAATTCCAGCGTCCGCTGGTGGCGCGAGCGATCTGCTCGAGCACCTCGGCCTGCTTGCCGCTGCCGGAATGTATGCTTAGCGTTCCGTTAAAGAAACGCGCCACGGCGGCCAGCTCGCCGGCGCGTGCCCGGAACTCCTCCAGGGGCTTGCCGTCGAATTCTCCCGCTACGCGCGGCAACAGCTCCGGCCACATTTTATGGGACGCGTAATCCTCCAATCCGACGCCGGTTTGCGGATTCGTTTCGAGCGCCGCCGGATAGGCCTGCCGCTTCTTGAAACCCAGATTAGGCGGAACCAGTTGCGCCGGCCGGCCGCGCACCTTCAGCCAGTGCATGTAAAAAATCAGCTCCTTGGCAGTGGTGAGCGTTTCGGCTTCATCCATCGACGGCTCAAAATCGAACGCCCGGCCCGATGCGCTACTCGCTTTCGCTCCCCGGATGGTGTCATAGAGATCTTCATTGAGCTTAAGACTGCGGCTGAATTTCACCGACAGCCGGATGATTTCCATCCGGTTGAACTCGTACACCGCATCACCGATCGCAAAAGGACGCGAAAACTCTTCCAGCACCCAGGCGGCTTCGGCGGCCTGAAGAATCCGGTGGAAACAATCCGTGACTTCGGTGTCGTTCCAGGCATGGGGATGACGCGTATCGGCCTCCAGCATGAAAAGGCGCGATGTGTCGGTGGTGAACTTCGTATAACCGGCTGCCTGCCGGATTGCTTCCTTGGTCGCTTCCACGGAACGGGCAATATCGTCGTCCGTATTGCCGGTGACGATGAAGTGGTCCGCTTCGGCGTTGTACCCCTCCCGCCATCCGGCTCGAATCGCGGCCCAAAGCCCGGCCTCATACAATTGGCCGATGCTTACGCGCGTATGGCCCGCCGCCGTGGGATTCTCTCCGTCCCGCACGGCGATGGCCTCGGCCGTTGTCATTTCTCTGGTTGCTGAAAGCTGCACGGTGGATGCCAGGTTCAGGCCGGTCTTGCGGTGGATGGCCCGAAATGCGTCAAACGCCGCGGGCAAGCTGATCTCCGGATGCCGGTTCCCCACGGCGATGGCTGATTGCGAACCTTGCGGCCGCGGCAGAAACCCGCGACCCACCCGCTCGGCGAAGTTACGGAGGGCCCCGGCATCGCGGGAGGAAAACGGAATGCCGTTGACAACGATCTCCCGCCCGCCTCCGGGACGCATCCGGCCGATCAGATAGGATTGAGGGAACAACGCGCTGGAAGGCGCTGAGGCCGGCGCCAAGTGTAGCAGAATCTGCTGCACTTGGTCACTGGCGAAACCGTCTACCGCCACATAAAAGGTCGATGGATGCGTGGAATCGCGCTCAATCGATCCGATGTGCGGCGCAATCGTCTTCAACTCCAGCCGGGCGGTTTGGCTCCTTATCCGCTGCCGCAGCTCTTCAGTAAGCGGTTTTGCTTCCGCGATCTGAAATATCAAATCGGCCAGCGCGGCGGCTTCGCTGGCCTTCACAGGGAGTGCAAAGGGAGTCGCCATCAGAGCTTCAACGTTTTCAAATAGCTGCGGAACGGGCCGCCAAGATCGTGCCGGCGCAGCGCAAACTCAACGGTGGCCCGGAGAAACCCCAGCTTGTCCCCGGCGTCATAACGTTGCCCCTCGAATTTCAACCCGTAAATGGGGCGGTTGCGGAGCAAATGTCTCAGAGCGTCCGTGAGCTGGATTTCTCCTCCCGAGCCCGGCGTTATGGCTTCAATCGAATCGAATATCTCCGGCGTCAGAATGTAGCGCCCGATGATCGCCAGATTCGACGGCGCCTCGCTCGCTTTCGGCTTTTCCACTAAGTTGTGAATCCGGTAGAGCCGGCCCCCCGATGCGTTATGCGACACGGGGTCCGCGTCCACAACGCCGTAGTTGGAAATCTCGGGCCCGTTTACTTCGAGCAACGCCAACACGCTGGCTCCATAGAACTGGTAAACATCGAGCAGTTGCCGCAGACACGGTATTTCCGAATCGATCACATCGTCGGAAAGAACCACGGAAAACGGTTCCGGACCCACGAGTTCTTTTGCACGTAATACGGCGTGGCCCAACCCTAGAGCCTCTTTCTGGCGAACATAGGAGACGTCAATGGTGCTCGAAAGGTTTCTCACCTGGGTAAGCAGTTCACGCTTGCCGCGGCTTTCCAATAAGTGCTCCAGCTCGAAACTGACATCGAAGTGATCCTCAATGGCGGATTTGCCGCGTCCGGTGACAATGATGATGTTGTTCATGCCCGAATGCAGAGCTTCCTCCACGCCATATTGGATGAGAGGCTTGTCCACCAGAGGGAGCATTTCTTTGGGTTGCGCTTTGGTGGCGGGCAGGAAACGCGTACCCAGCCCAGCGGCAGGGAAAACTGCCTTTCGAACTTTTGGGGTCATGTGTTTTTATTGTAGCTTTCAGGCATCCGCTTCCGGCTTTCAGCTAGAATCGAGGCTTGTAAAGACCAGCCGCGAGGGTCACACATTCGATACGGAGGTTCCTCGATGGATTACGACGTTATCGTTATTGGCAGCGGATTCGGCGGCGCCATCACCGGCTGCCGCCTGGCGGAAGGCGGAATGAAGGTCCTCATCCTCGAAAGGGGACGCTGGTGGGATAAGAAAGCTTCTCCCGATCGAACACCGTATCCGCGGGAACCATCCGATCCGTGGATTTGGAATCATTCCGGCCCGGAACGCCAGAACGGCTGGGCCGATTTTCGCGTGTTTCCACACATGACCGTGGTACAGGGCGCCGCCGTTGGCGGCGGCTCGCTGATTTATGCCAATATTTCCGCCGAAGCACCCAAACACGTATTCAATGACGGCTGGCCCGCCGAGATCACCTACGATGAACTGAAGCCTTACTACGATAAGGTCGGCGCATTCATGAACGTGCAAAAGGTGCCCGCAAATCAATGGCCGAAACGCACGGACCTGATGTTGCGCTCCGCCAAAGCCGTAGGCCATGAAGAACGCTTCGAGTTGCTCGACTTGGCGGTTTCCTTCGATGAGAACTACTCCTACGACCTCCCCGATCCGTTTAACGTCGAAACTCATTCCAAAAGAATCAACAACCCGCAAGGCGAAGAGCAGGGCACCTGCGTCCATCTCGGCAATTGTGTCATCGGATGCGAAGCCGACGCCAAGAACACGCTGGACCGCAATTATATTCCGGCGGGCATGAAACATGGCCTCCAGGTCCGCCCTCTGCATTTGGTAACCAATATCGAGGCCGTCACCGGGGGCTACAAGGTATCCTTCGACGAGTTGCGTAATGGCGCGCGGCTGCCCGGCGCTCTCACAGCCACGCGCGTGATCGTCGCCGCGGGCTCGCTTGGCTCGACCGAGCTGCTGCTGCGGGCGCGCGATATCACCAGGTCACTGCCAAACCTGAGCTCGTTTCTGGGCCGCAACTGGTCGAGCAACGGCGACTTCCTGACTCCGGCGCTTCACCCGTTTGACGTGATCCCGACGCGCGGACCGACCATCACATCGGCGATCAACTATCATGACGGCAGCTTCCAGGGACAGCGCTTCTGGGTGCAAGACGGCGGATTCCCCGATCTTGCCTGGAACTATTTGAAGAGCAAGTCGGCTGAAGGAGACATGCACCTGCGCGCACGCCTGTTGATTGAAGCGATTCAAACGCTGCTGCAGGGGGCCGATCCGCTGCGCGGCATAATGCCCTGGTTTGCCCAGGGTATCGACGCCGGCGATGGCGTGCTCCGCATGCGGCGCAAATATTGGCTCTTCGGGGAGCGCCAGCTCCATCTCGATTGGGACATAAAGCAATCCGAAGCGGTGATCAATGCCATCGTGGACAAACACAAGGAACTGGCCAGAGCGACCGGCGGCAATCCGATTGTGCCGCCCACCTGGACACTGGCGCGCGACTTGATCACGCCGCATCCGCTGGGAGGCTGCAATATCGGGTCCACTTCGGCCAACGGCGTAGTCAATCACACGGGCCAGGTTTTCGGATATCCGGGATTGTACGTTTGCGATGGAGCGGTGGTCCCCGAAGCGCTCGGCGTTAACCCTTCGCGCACCATCGGGGCGCTGGCCGAGCGCACCGCCGCGCTGATCCTGGCCGAATGAAACTCATCCAAACGGCCTCTTACCGCCGGCGTCCAAAACGCAGGTAGATCGAGGGAACCAGAAACAGATTCAACACCGTCGACGTAAACAACCCGCCCAGAATCACCACGGCCATGGGATGTTCGATTTCGTGCCCCGGCTTGTTGCCACTGGCGGCTATCGGGAAAAGCGCTAACGCCGTCGCGAGCGCAGTCATCAAAATGGGCGCCAACCGTTCTTCCGAGCCCCGCAACACCAGTTCCCGCCCAAAGGCCAGTCCCTCGCGCTGTTCCAGATGTTTGTAGTGGCTCACCAGCATGATCCCGTTTCGCGCCGCGATGCCAAGGACAGTAACAAAACCCACCAGCGAGCCAAGCGACAGAACAGCGCCGGTTGACCAAACCGCCGCGACCCCTCCAATCAGCGCAAAAGGAAGGCTGGCGAAAACAAGCACAGCCAGCCGCGCGGACTCAAAATCTGTGTACAGGATGAGAAAAATGCCGATCAAGGAAGCCACGGTCAGGAAAGCCAGACGACGTTGCGATTCCTGCCGCGCCGCGTACTCGCCAAGAAACTCCGGATGATGGCCGCGCGGGAAGTCGATCTTTCCGACAATCTCTTCGATCTCACGGGCCACGCTGCCAAGATCGCGGCCGCTGACGTTGCACGACACATCGATGCGGCGCGAGGCGTTTTCGTGCTGGATGACGTTCGGTTCGGGCGCGAACTGAAAATCCAACACATCGCCCAGAAGAACGGTCCCAGCCCCGGGACCGCCAGGAGCTGAGTTCGCGACGCCCGCGGGCAAGGGGAGCCGCAGCCGCCGCAAAGAGCTGAGGTCCTGCCGAACGTGCGGCTCGCCCCAAACCACCACATCGAAAATTTTCTGGTCTTCGTAGACTTCCCCGACCTTGCTTCCCCGAATGAGCGTCCCCGCCGCTCTACGCACATCCCCGGCGGTAAGTCCGAACCGCCGCGCAGCATCGAGCTTCACGTGGGCCTCCACTTGCGGGATCAACACCTGTGGTTCCACCTGCAAGGTCGTGACGCCGGAGATGTCTTTGATCGCCGCCGCCACCTCCTGAGCTTTTGCTCGCAGTACAGCGAGGTCGCTCCCGTAAATGCGGACCACGATGGCCCCGCTTCCGCCGGTCAGCACTTCCTTGATGCGTTCCTTCAAATAGGTGAGCAGATCGCGGTAGAGGCCCGGATAGCCATCCACGACTTCCTGGATCTTTTCGACCGTTTCCTCGTAGGCCACATTCCGGTCCAGACTGATCCACAATTCGGTGAAATTCGGGCCTACCACTTCGTCGGCCACCTCGGCGCGCCCGATGTGTGAACCGAAGTTTCGGACGCCAGGGACGGAACGCAACTCCCGGCTGGCCCGTTCGGTAATCCGGCGCATTGCTTCAAGCGAAGTGCCTGGCTTTTCCACCCAGTGCATCAGGAAATCGTACTCTTTGAACTTCGGCAGAAACTCCTCACCTAGACCGGATACGGAAACCGCGGTACCCGCAAACAGCAGGGCAATCAGCGCCAATGCCAGCCGGTGGCGTTCTACCATGCGCGGCAGGATGGCGCGATAGGCGCGTTGCAACAGCCTGGTTAGTGGCGCCTGCCTTTGTTCGTCTGCCGTCGCGGGCAGCAGCAAAAGGCACAGTGCCGGCGTAAGGGTCAGCGCCACCACTAGCGAGGCGAGCACGGCAAGCACATAGCTCAGCGCCAACGGCCGGAAAAACGCCCCTGCAAGTCCATCCAGAAAAAACACCGGCAGAAACACCAGCACGACGATCAATGTCGCGAACACCACCGCGCTGCGCACTTCGAGCGAAGCGTCAAGAACCACATGAAACGCAGCTCTGGGCTGGGCGGAGGCGGCATTGAGCCGCAGCCGGCGCAGAATATTCTCAACGTCAATTATCGCGTCGTCCACCACTTCTCCCAGCGCGATCGCCAACCCCGCCAGGACCATAGTGTTAATCGTCGCGCCACGCCAGTACAGGATGAGAGCGGCGCCCACGAGCGATAGCGGAATGGCCGTGAGGCTGATCATCGCCGTGCGCCAGTCGAACAGAAAGACGATCAGGATTGCCGCCACCAGGACGCATCCCCAGACGAGTGCTTTGCCGAGGTTCTCAAATGCCATTTCGATGAAAGTGGCGGGACGGAATATGGTCGAGTCCATCTCCACGTCTTTCAGACCCGGCTTCAATTGTTCGAGCACCTGCTCGACGTCGCGCGTCACATCCAGCGTGTTCCCCGTGGGCTGCTTTTCCACGATCAGCAGCAGTCCGGGACCGTCGTTAATCACTGCGTCGCCGATAGGAAGCTGATGCCCCTCGGTCACGTGCGCCACTTCACCGAGCTCCAGCGGGGCGCCGTTGCGAAATGCAACTGGGGTCTTCGCCAGATCGGCGGGTGTGCGAACCGACGGCGCGTGCGTCAAAGGAAGCCGCTGATTGGGCGTGTCAAGGAATCCGCCGGCAACCGGCAGCACCGCGTCCTGTCCGGCGCGCATCACGTCCTGCAAACTGACCTGGTGATCGCGGAGCCGGTCCGGGTCCACCAGGATCTGCAACTGCCGGTCGCGCTGCCCCCAGATCGCAACATTGGCAACTCCCGGAACCGCCATCAGCCGGGGACGGATCGTCCAGCGCGCCAATGTGGTCAGCTCCACCTGAGACAAACGTTTGGACCACAAGCCGATTTTTAATGCACGGCTTGTGGACGATAGCGGCGGCAGAATCACCGGCCGGTTCGCCACCACCGGAAGTTGAGGCGCAACCACGGCCAGCCGCTCCTGAGTCAACTGGCGGGCCTGCATGAGGTCCGTTCCCGGCACAAATAGAAGCACAACGGAAGAGAGCCCCAAAACGCTCTTGGATCGCAACGTTTGCAGACCCGTCACGCCGTTCACCGCATTCTCAATCGGCGTCGTGACCAGGCTTTCCACTTCACTGGTCGACAAGCCCGGTCCTTCGGTCTGGATCTCCACGTACGGTGGAGCGAACTCGGGGAACACGTCGATGGGAGAATTCGGGAGAGACCGGACTCCGATCACAAGCAGCGCGACGGCTAGCGCCACCACTATGGCGCGCAACCGGAGCGATGATTCCACGAGCCAGGTCATCTGGAATTATTTGCCCGGCCCAAACTCGATACCGAATAATTCCGCTGCGCCCGAGGTTACTACTTCCGTTCCTTGTGAAATTCCGCGTCCCAACTGGGCCAAGCCGCCGGCCACTCTGCGTGGCTCCACCCGTTTTCTCTCGAAGGTTTGCGGGCCCGTCTTCTGGTAGACCCAGGCCCCGCCATGAATGTCAAAAAGGACGGCAGCCCAGGGAACGGACAGTCCTTCTTCCGGCGTTCTGGTGGGAATGGCTACATTCACGCGCTCCCCAGGCCGGAATCCGGCCACGCTGTAATAAAAATCCACCGTCGAGGCAGCCGGGTCCGCCGTGGGGGGCGCATCCACGGATTCGGCCGACAGCAGAGCCGGACCCTGCGGCGCATTCAACGGCCGAACTTCCACGCGCGACCGGGGGTCCAGATCCTTGGCTTCCCCGGCATAGATGGGAACGCGTATCCAAAGTTGGTCCAGTCGAGCCACCTCGGCCAGCGGCGCTCCCGAGGGCACCATTTGTCCGGAACCCGCGAATAGCTGCCGGAGTACGCCGTCCCCCGGCGCGGGAATGGACAAAGAAGTATCCGCGTCCAAAGGCGCCTGCCGGACTTGACGAAGTCGCGACTGCGCCGTGCGCAATCCCGCCTCGGCGACGCGGAGTTCTTCTTCGGCCAGTTCTTTCTGCCGGACGCTGCCGACCTCGTCGTGCAACAGTTTTTCGGCGCGCGCCAGCCGCAACTGTGCGCCATCCAGCCGCGCCTGCGCTGCGGCGACATCGTTTTCCGAGGTCGCCAGCAGATCGCGTTGGACTCCAGCAAACGGGGCCATGCGGAACAGAATATCGCCCTTCTTCACCGTCGAGCCGGCGGGCGCGGTTATCTCGGTGAGCGTGCCGCTAACGGGCGCTGCAACCATCATCAATTGCCCTGGCGGAATTACGCATTCGCCGGCAAACGTGAGTGTGCTTCGCGCACGCCTGAATTGAGCCGCTGCCGTCTCGATCCCCAGGCGTTTCTCGGCCTCCGGAGTCAGGCGGATTCTGGCCAGATCCGCTTCTTTGATTCCCCCGTTTTCTACTTGAGCCGCCGGAGTGGGGGGATTCTTTTTCCCTGTTTGCGCGCCGGCTCCGCCGCAACCAACCGCCGTCAGAGTCACCCCGAGTAACCACCATGTGTTCATAGATTTCTTCCGACGCTCCTCTCGATCTCGGCCAGCGCCCTGTGGTATGCAGCCACTGCCTCGGATTCCCGTAGTTCGACATCATAAAGCTGGCGTGTCACTTCCAGAACGTTCAGTCTCGAGATATCGCCTAGGCGAAAACTCTTTTCGGCAAGCTCCACCGAAGCACGAATCGCCGGCAGCAGATCGTTCCGCAGCCGCTCCAGATTCGTTGCGGCCTCCTCCAGCAACGCCCGCGCCATCCGCAAATCCGCTTCCACGCGGTCCCGCAGCGCCGCCAGGTTCGCCTCGGCGCGTAGCACTTCCGCATCGGCGCGTTGCTTGCCCCCCGCGTTGCGGTTGGTCGCTGGAACATCGGCAAACAGTGAAGGTCCTGTCCGGATCGGATCCCTACCGGATCCTTTGACGCTGATTCCCGGGGAGAGCGTAAGCGGCCGCCATCGTTCCAGGCCGGCGCGCAGGCGCGCCGCTTCGATGCTGAGCTGAGCCGCCTTCAAGTCCGGACGCGATTCAAACGCCATTTCAATCGTCGCCTCGGCCTTGCTCGACGGCAACGGCGGCGGTTCGAGCGACAAGGGAAGGATGCTGCCGCGCAAGCCCATCAGCATGCGCAGACGCTCTTCGGCCGTTTTGCGGCCCGCTTGAAAAACGGCAGCCTGCACCGAGGCGGTCTCGGCGTCGATTTCGAGCAACTTCACGTCGGCGCTGTTGATATCACCGGCTGCAAGCCTTCTCCGGCTCAGTTCCACGATGCGCCGGCGGAGTTCAGCCGAAGCCGCGGAGATGCCAGTCCTCTGTTCAGCCAGAAGGAGGTCGGCGTAAGCCACTTTTACGTCCCTTGCCAGATTCAGTCCGTTCTGCACCAGGCTCTGCGCTAATTGATCCATATTCAACGTGGCGGCGCGAATTCTCCGCGGCCGCTGCCATAGCAACTCGATGGGCTGTACAAAAAGAAGTTCGAACCGTTTCGGCCCCGCCGGGAACACCATTTGCAAAATCGGATCACGAATCCGCCTTGCATCCGTGAGATCGGCGTCCGCAACGTTGAGAGCCGCTAAATCCGCTTCCAGTTGTGCGTTGTTCCACAACGCGATCGCCACGCAATCGCCAGGGCTGAGTTTGCGATCGAGAGAAACGCCGGGGGGAAGCGGAGGCTTTTTGCTTGCCTCACTCAGAGAATGCCCCGTGCGCTCGCGCAAGCTTCGCGCTACGTCAACCCGGTCGGCGGCAAGCATGCAGCCCACCAATGAGAATAAGGAAAGGATTTTGCCCGGCATAGCTGTTCTCCTATTATCGGGAAACAATCGAAGCTATGCAGGGAACGGAAGCCCTATCGCTGGATGCGCGCCGAGCCGCCTTTGGCGAAGCTGCGCACCTGCTCCAGTGTGGCCATCGTCGTATCGCCGGGAAAGGTCGTCAGAAGCGCGCCGTGGGCCCATCCGAGTTTCACGGCCTGCTCCGGCGGTTCTCCGGCCATCATGCCGTAGAACAAGCCTGCGGCGAATCCATCTCCGCCTCCCACGCGGTCCAACACATCCAACTCGCAGGTTGGAGCCTGGTGGGTCTCGCCGTCGATCCATGCCACGGCGCCCCAGCTATGCCGGTTCGTCGAGTGCACATCGCGCAGCGTGGTCGCGACTACTTTGATTTGCGGATGCCGCTCCACGACGCGGTCGATCATGGCCAGAAAAGCGCTCGGATCGAGTTTCGATTTCGCCTCAACCTCCGGCCCCTGAATGCCCAACCCTTTTTGCAGATCTTCTTCGTTGCCCACAAGCACGTCCACGTTGGCCAGAATCCGCTCCAGCATTTTCACGGCTTCGGCCGCGCCTCCGCGAACGTTCCACAGTTTCTCCCGGTAGTTCAGGTCCAGCGAGACGACCGCCCCGGCCGCCTTGGCCGCTTGCATCCCTTCAATAATGACTTCGGATGTAGTGGGCGACAAAGCGGCGAAAATGCCTCCGCTATGGAACCAGCGAATGCCGCCGGAAAAGATTGCTCTCCAATCGAAATCGCCCGGCTTCAATCGGGCGGCCGCTTCGTTGGAGCGGTTGTAGAAAACCACGGGCGCGCGTACTCCCTGTCCCCTATCGCTGTAAACGGCCGCGATATTCGGTCCGTTCACCCCGTCATGTGCATAGCGCTTGTAAAAGGCCTTCACTCCCATGGCCTTCACGCGTTCACCAACCAGGTCCCCGATCGGGTAGTCAACCATCGCGGACGCGACTGCCGTCGAGAGTCCGAAACAATCGGCGAGGTTGGCCGCTACGTTGAACTCACCGCCGCTGACGTGAATTTGGCATGTCGCCGCCTTGCGGAAGGGGAGAATGCCGGGATCGAGCCGGTGTACCAACGCACCGAGCGCGACAAAATCCAGCGCGCCATCGGAGGGGATTTTGATTCCATACTTCATTCGAGAAACAATCCTTGATCGAAAGTTTTATTAAAGGGATTCTCCGGACCAGACCGGATCACGCCCCAAACATTTTTGTACCATAATGACGAAATGCCTCTCCTGACGCTTCTGGCTGCCTGTTCCGCGGCCTTTATTCCTACTGCCTCCGCACAGCAGGAACCGTTTGATGTGCTGATCCATGGCGGCCGCATCGTGGACGGAGCAGGCAATCCCTATTTCTTGGCAGACATAGGCATACGCGGAGATACAATCGTTGCGCTGGGCCGGCTGGGGGACGCCCCGGCGCGCCTAAGGATCAATGCCGGCGGGCTGACGGTGACGCCGGGATTCATCGACATTCACAATCATTCGCTGCGCGAGATCGCCAGAAAACCCACCGCCGACGGCTTTCTTTTTCAGGGTGTGACAACTCTGATAGAAGGACCTGACGGCGGTTCACCCGTTCCGCTCAAGCCCGCGCTCGATCAGTTGGGCCGTCTGGCAATGAGCGTAAACATGGGGCTTTGCATCGGACATGGATCGGTGCGCCGCGCGGTCATTCAGATGGCCAACCGCAAGCCTGCGCCCGATGAGCTCGAGAAGATGAAAGAACTCGTCCGTCAGGGGATGCGTGAAGGCGCCTTGGGGCTTTCCACGGGCTTGTTTTACACTCCCGGCAACTACGCCGAAACCGAAGAGGTAATCGATCTGGCTAAAGCCGCCGCCGAGTTTGGTGGATTCCACGTCTCCCATATCAGGGATGAAGGTCCGGGGTTGATCGACGCCGTAAAAGAGACCATCCGCATTGGCGAAGAGGGTGGCTTGCCCACGCAGGTGACGCACCATAAGGTGGGAGGCAAAGCCAACATCGGAAAAAGCGTTGAAACGCTGCGGTTGGTGGAGGCGGCGCGCGCCCGAGGCGTCGATGTCACCATTGACCAGTATGCGTATACCGCTTCCCAAACCAGCCTGGGCGCCGCTCTTTTTCCCCAATGGGCTTTCGCCGGCGGCAACAACTCGCTGCTCGAGCGATTGGACGCCCCTGAGCAGCGCACCCGCATCAAAACCGAAATCGTCCGAAGGATTCTGAATGAACGAGGCGGCGGCGACCCCAGAAACATCGTCTTCGCGCGCTGTTCCTTCGACAAGAGCCTTCAAGGCAAGTCGCTGGCCGAAGCCACCCGCGGGAGCGGCAAAGAACCCAACGTCGAAAACGCGGCCGAAATGGCCATGGAAATTCAGAAAAAAGGTGGGTGCAGCGCCATTTTTCACTGGATTAATGAAGAGGATATCGAGCGTATTTTGAAATACCCCTTCACGATGATCGCCTCGGACGGTTCCATCGAAAGCGGCCACCCGCGCAGCTTCGGCGCTTTCGCTCGCGTGCTTGGCCGCTATGTCCGCGAAAAGCGAACGCTCACATTCGAGGACGCCATCCGCAAGATGTCCGGATTCCCCGCGCAAAGACTGCGGCTTTATGAGCGTGGATTGATTCGCCCTGGCATGAAGGCGGACCTGGTGATCCTCGATCCGGCCACTATCGCCGACAACGCCACTTTTGAGAAGCCCTTCGAACTAGCTTCCGGTGTTCGCGATGTGCTGGTAAACGGCCGTCCCGCATTGCGAAATGGGACTATAACCACCGAGCGTCCCGGCCGCGTCCTTTATGGCCCCGGTTTTCGGTCGCGTTAAACCGAAGTTTTGGTACAAAAAGGCTGGCGATGCATAGTACCGGGGAGCCGTTTTCCACCGGTACGGGGGGCTGCAGGAACGTAAGGGATGTGAGGGGATTGCCGAAATGGTCCGGGCCACTGGATAATTCCAGTAGTATATCCTCTCGAATGAGCCTGAATAGTCTAGCCAGCGTTGTCATAATAGCGGTATGCGCGCCTCTCCTCTGCTACTGGCTTGCTAAGGCGATTCTTTTCGCGAAAGCATTTCGCAAGTCGACCAACCGTAGCCAACAACTCAAGCATTCTTAAAGAGATAGGTTCAATCTCCCCAGTTGGCGCCTAAGGAAGTGAGATCACTTCGACGGCAAAACTGGCGTCCATCGACGGGAGGCCCTCAAACAGCAGCATGGTGCTCGCCGGTGGCCGCGATTTGTCAAAAAAATCGAAGCGGATTTGTCTGATTTTGTCGGCAGTGGACTGAGACAGCGGGTAGTAATTCGTCATGATGGTGTTCCGTAAGGAGCCTCCACCCTGCTCCATTGCCTTGCCAAGCCGATCAAATGCGAGCCGCACGTCGGAATCCTGATTATGAAACGCAAGCTGGCCGCCGCTGATGACAATCTTGGGCGCATTCACGAGCGCCACTTGCGAATAGTTGGGTGAAACCGGCAGGCCTTCCGGGTTCACCATTTGAAGGGGTGATGCCGGCGCCACTTGCAGCCGCGCCACCGCCTCGCACTCCGCCAATCCCGAGCTCAATCCACGCAAAACCTGCGCCACGGCGATGGCCGCTTTAGGAAACCTGATGGCCAGATGCTGCCGCATTGCGGAATAATCGCTCAAGGCGCTGGTGAAACAGGTCACTCGCAGCACGTTCCCCGCGGGCGCTCCTATTCCCTTCAGCGCCGTCAGAAGATTCGCCGTCGACTGCTCGACGAGTGGGCCTGCATTCTCGGATGGCTCTTTCGACGTGACTTGTTGCCCCGCGAGAAAAGCCAGCCCCTTGGGATTCACGGTTTTCTTCTCCACAGTGACGGCTTCGAGCAGCACCTGCGATCCTTCTTGCGGCAGCGAACCTACCCGCACGACGGTCACCGCCGGCAGGGCCAGTTTCCATTCCGTAAAGTTCTCGCTCACAATCGCGGGAACGCGCCGCAGGTCCCCCGTGCCGGCAACCAGCGCCCGGATCTTGACGATGGCGGCTCCACGGGCTTGGCTTCGAATGGCTTTCAAGCCGTCGCGGACCTGTTGCGATAGCAGTCCCTTCGAACTCAAAGGGGCTGTTGCAAAACCTAGCCGTTGCGGATCCGCCGCCACCGTGGCCGGTGGATCTTTGGGAAGCTCCAGGGTCTGCGTGATCTCTTCTTCCTCGCCTTTTTTCTTTCGCCTGCGCTGGGCGTCCAGTGTTTCGCTTGCAATGGAGGTCAGCAAGAGCAAAGCTACAATTTGCCGGAGTAGTCTCATGCGAGCCTGAAACCAAATTCTATCAAGCCTGCCTGGCGAGTAGGCAGCCAGAGGGCGCACGACAAGAAAATGACATGAAATAAGGTCATGCGGCCTTCCTGGCATCGTTGCGGCGTTCCCAGAAATCTTGGAAGCGACCGCTGAGGCGGGAGCAACGGAGGGCGATGATGGCGT
>Ga0187893_10002133_pt1 | contig 44567 bp, 30 predicted proteins | sample MA1701074metaG_FD_139574 | JGI IMG/M metagenome (GOLD analysis project Ga0187893, IMG submission 139574) | White microbial mat communities from a basaltic lava cave in the Kipuka Kanohina Cave System on the Island of Hawaii, USA - MA170107-4 metaG ... | reverse complement strand
CAGCCCGTGGATGTGAGCGATCATCGCGGTGTCCGCTCCGAATGAGCGGCGGAGCGCCGTGGGCGCGAGGTCGGCGCCGTCGCCACTGCGGGGCATCCGTTGCGTACATCCAGCGCGGCCTCGCGCGGATTCGGCGCATGGATCGTTGGGTTTCATGGTGAATGCAAGCGACGACGCGGCGATGACACCGGCGAGACGCCGATGCCACCCGGTTCTGACACCGGCGCAACCCAGATCGCCCGCCTGACGGCAAAGCTGAAAGAACTCGGCCTGCCCGTGGGAGACCCCTATAGCGATTCCCGATTCACTTGACGATCCTCGCCCGATTTCCAAAGCCCAGGGGCAGGCCGGGCCTGGGCTTTCTTCGCAGCGGGCAGTCATCCGCTGAATTGGGAACCGCTCTAATTCGCCCCGGCGGGCGGATGCTACGCAAACACTGAAAATGCTGTAGACTGCGGGCGGTTTCGGGCCAAGGACCCGTGCTCCATTGATCACCAACCGATTCCGGGCTCCAAAGACGAAGGTGACAACGACATCGAGCGATGCGCGCCGGGCGGGCATGCGCCTCGCGCCGCGATGCGCGGCGGGCTCGTGGGCGGCGCTCCTTGCGATGGTCATCGCCCTGCAATTCTGCGGGTGCAGCGATGCGGACAAAAAAAAATGGGATGACTTCTGGGCTATGGAAGGCCGCGGTCCTTTCGGGAGCCGCCAGGCGGGCGACGAAGAAGCCTGGACCATCGAATGCAACACCTACCTCTCGGAGAACCACGCCAAGGCCGCCGACTCGATGGCCACGGCCTTGAAGCGCGTGCCCGAGCTACGGTCCGAATCGGTGTGGGTGGAACACGGCCCGAAGCGAAGCACGGTCTTCTACGGCGAATATCCCCTCAAGTACGTGCAGGCCCAGGTGGCCAGCGAGAGCCACGCCGAGGGCGATCTGATCATCAAGCTCTCCGACGAGATCAAGAGCGACCTGGATTTCATTCGCAAGCTGGCGATGGGCGACAAGTATCCGTTCTTCAGCGCCCGTCCGATCCCTAAGCCTCTGGCCGACGTGGGTCCGCCCGAGTGGGACATCAGGAACGCCCGAGGCATTTACACCCTCAACGTCGGCGTGACCTACAACACCGAGACGCTGCACAACTACAAGGAAGCGGCAATCGAATGGGTCCGCGACCTTCGCAGCCGAGGGCACGAGGCCTATTACTACCACGATCCGGACCGTCCGCAGACCTCGATCTGCGTCGGCACATTCGGCGAGGAGGCCCTGACCGACACCGGCGGCGGCCGCAGCGGCTACAGTGAGGCGGTCAAGGCCCTCCAGCAAAAAGAGGAGTTCAAGTACAACCTGGAAAACGGCCACATCATGTATCGCATCGCCAACGACGAGCATGGCCAGCGCGTTCGAATGCCGAACTGGTCTTTCATCGTGAAGATACAGCGAGACGATGCGCGTCCGAACGAGGTCAACGACCCATCACACCAATCGGCCCCGCCCCGTTGACCCACCGTCCCGGCCGGCCAATCTTGGATTCTGCCCTGTAATGGCTGATCGCCCGAAAGACATTCTTATCGCCAGTTACAACGCCGGGAAGGTCCGCGAGCTGGTGGCCGTGCTGCGCGGCAGCAATTTCACCGATGCGCCAAACGTTCAATGGCTTTCTCTGAGCGATCTGTCGAGTGAGATTCCCTCGCCGGTCGAAGTCGGCCCCACCTTCCAGGACAACGCGGCGCTGAAAGCCAGGTACTACTCCCGAGCCTCCGGATTATGGACCCTGGCGGACGATTCAGGGCTGGAGGTCGATGCCATCGGCGGAGCGCCGGGCGTGATCTCCGCCCGTTACGCCGGGACTGCCGAGGTCGCGCCGCGCCATGTCGCCGATCAGGCCAACAACGCCAAGCTCATCGCCGCCCTGGCAAACGTCCTTGCGGAGAGGCGAACCGCCCGGTTCCGCTGCGCGCTGGCCTTGGCGGACGGCGAGAGAATTCTGGCATGCACCGATGGTGTCGTCGAGGGTCTGATCATCGACGACGCAAGAGGGACCGGCGGCTTCGGATATGATCCCCACTTCTTCGTGCCGCGGCTGGGCAAGACGACGGCCGAGCTTTCCGCCGACGAAAAAAACCTTATCAGCCACCGCGGGCTGGCCGCCGCCCGCATGCGCGATCTGCTGCGACAGCTCCTTGAGCGCGGCGGACGTTGAACGTCTCGTAACGATCGGTTCGATGGAGATTCCGACTTCGCGGGGCCGATTTCGACGCGGACCCAGGGTATTACCCATTTGGCCGACCTCGTTTTGATTCGTAGAGTTGCGTATCGGCGCTGCATTGCGCGTATGCCTCTCCCCGTGCGGAGGGGCGATCGGGTCACGGCCGGCCGGAGGAGAGGCGCCAGGACTTGCGGGTGAAAGGACCAAGGCAGCGTCCTGGTGCGGAAGGAGCCGGCAGATGGGCACGATCGGCCGACAGGGGAGAGCGTTTTTTTTCGGTGATAGCGGAGCGACCTCGACGGAGTACGCCGTGATGCTGGCGCTTATTTTTCTGGTGATCGTCGCGGCCGTCTCGGCACTGGGGACCAAGGTTTCCTCGACCTTCGTGACCGCCGAGCAATTCTGAAGCGCGCACGCGCTTCTCATTTCATTCAATGACCGAATGTCGGAAATGCTCCGCGCATGGCCGAAGTCCGTTCGCCTGCCCCCTAGGCCGGCGCGCCGAACAGGCAGGATTCTGCTATGATGCTGCGGGTCGCGCGGCATCAAGCCGAGCGACCCTGTGCCGCGGTGTTGCGCGCCGTTTGGACGCTTCGATGAAGGTCTTGCTTGCCAACCCCAGGGGTTTTTGCGCCGGCGTCGATCGGGCGGTGAAGATCGTCGATCTGGCGCTGGAGGTCTTCGGGCCGCCGGTCTATGTTCGACGCGAAATCGTCCACAACAGTCACGTCGTCAGGGAGCTGCGCACCAAGGGCGCGGTGTTCGTAGACGAACTGGCCGAGGTCCCGGCCGAGTCGGTCGCCATCCTCAGCGCCCACGGCGTCGCCCCGGCGGTCTTCGAGGAGGCACGCTCGCGGAGGCTCCGGCTCATCGACGCGACCTGCCCCCTGGTCACCAAGGTGCACCTGGAGGTCCACCGCTTCGTCAAGCAGGGCTTCCACATCCTCCTCATCGGCCACAAGGGCCACGACGAGGTCATCGGCACCATCGGACAGTCGCCCGGCAACATCACCCTCGTTGAGAATGAATCGCAGGCACGGGCCATCGATCTGCCTCCCGACCTGAAGCTCATGGTGCTGACCCAGACGACGCTCGGCGTGGACGACACCGCGGGCGTCATGTCCGTGCTGCGCCGGAGATTCCCGCAACTCCAGTTGCCGCCGACGGACGACATCTGCTACGCGACTCAGAACCGCCAGGACGCGGTCAAAGAGATGAGTCGCCGGGGGATGGACCTGCTCTTGGTCGTCGGCTCGCGCAATTCGAGCAACGCGGCCCGGCTGGTGGAGGTCGCTCTGACCCGCGGCGTGCGCAGCTATCTCATCGACAATGCCGTCGAGATTGAGCCCGCCTGGCTCGACGGCGTCGCGGTCGTCGGCGTCACCGCCGGCGCCAGCACGCCCGAGGGCGTCGTCCGGCAGGTGCTGGATCGGCTGCGATCGCTGGGCGCTCTAACTATCGAGACCTGCACCACCGCCGAGGAGGGCACCGTTTTCCAAATCCCGCTGCCGCTCAAGCAGGCCATGGCACGGCGCACCGGCAACATGCAATTGGAGCCCACGACGAAGGACGCCCCATGAGCGACCCAATTCACACCAAAAGCATCGTCGGCAGCGTGGCCGCGTCGGCCATCGACACCGGCAAGTCCGCGATCAGCGCCGCCTCCTCCGGCGCCAAGAGTGGCGCAAAGCTCGCGGTCGGCACGTTCTTCGCCGGCTGCAATCTGCTCTTGGACCTGGGCGTCAAGGCCACGCGGCGGCTGCCCCTTGAAGATGCCCACCGTCCCCACGATTCCGAGGCCGTGGGAGAAGTCGAGCCCGATGAAGCCGGCCGGATCGGTTGGTGGCTCCCCGACGGCACGGGGCCTCGCTTCGGCGACGACGCGCTGGCCGCCTCGATCGGCCGAGTCGATCAGCCGCTGCACGTGATCCGCGAGGGCGGACGGCTCGGCATCGGTCTCGGTGGACGCAGCCTGCTGGGGACCGGCTCGCTGCACATGGAGCCGAGCTACGCTCTGCGCGCCTTTGCTCCGGCGCTATCGCCCGGTCAGCTCGGCGACCCCGCCTTTCGCGCCGCCCATGGATTGAAGTACGCCTATCTCGCCGGGGCGATGGCCAACGGGATCGGCTCGGAGGAGATCGTCGAGGCCATGAGCCGCGCAGGAATGCTGGCATTCTTCGGCTCTGCCGGCCTGTCGCTGACCCGGGTCGAGGCGGCGGTCGACCGTCTGCAAAAGAATCTCGGCAGCGCCCCTTTCGGCATCAACCTGATCCACAGCCCCAACGAGCCGGCCCTGGAAAGCGGCGTCGTGGAACTCTACCTGCGCCGCGGCGTCCACCTGGTCGATGCCTCGGCCTACCTCGACTTGACGCCGCCGCTGGTCAAGTATCGCGTCGCCGGCATCCACCGCGATCCGGCCGGCCATGTCATCTGCCCGAACCGGGTGATCGCCAAGGTCTCCAGGGCGGAAGTGGCGCGCAAATTCATGTCGCCCCCGCCGGCGAACATCCTCAACGTCCTGGTGCAAGCAGGGGACATCACTTCCCGGCAGGCCCAGATGGCCGAGTCGATCCCCATGGCCCAGGACATCACCGTCGAGGCGGACTCCGGCGGCCACACCGACAACCGGCCGGCCGTCGCCCTGATTCCGTCGATCATCTCCCTGCGGGACGAGGTGCAGGCGACATACAAGTTCGCCGAGCCTCTGCGAGTCGGCGCGGCCGGCGGCATCTCGACCCCGGCCTCGGCCGCCGCGGCCTTCGCCATGGGCGCCGCCTACATCATGACCGGCTCGGTGAACCAAGCCTGCGTCGAGGCCGGAACTTCCCAGGCCGTCCGCGAGATGCTGGCCCAGGCCGGACCCGCGGACGTGGCCATGGCTCCCGCGGCGGACATGTTCGAGATGGGAGTGAAGGTGCAGGTGCTCAAGTGGGGCACCATGTTCGCGATTCGCGCCCGGAAGTTGTACGACCTCTATCGCGAGCATCCGAGCCTGGAGGCCGTTCCCGCGGCGCAACGGGCCATGCTGGAGCGCAACTATTATCGCTGCACCCTGGACGAGGCCTGGGCCGAAACGCGGCGATACTTTGAGGAGCGCGACCCCAGCCAGATCGGCCGCGCCGACAACGACCCCAAGCACAAGATGGCGCTGGTCTTTCGTTCCTACCTGGGCCGCACCTCCGACTGGGCCAACAAGGGCGAGCCGTCGCGGAAGGTGGACTATCAAATCTGGTGCGGACCGGCGATGGGGGCGTTCAACGAGTGGACGCGCGGCACCTTCCTGGCCACGCCCGAGAACCGGCAGGTCGTCACCGTGGCGATGAACCTGCTGCTAGGCGCAGCCGTCCTTATGCGGATCAACTGGCTCAAGACCCAGGGCGTCGCGCTTGATGGACCTGTCGCCAGGTTTCAGCCCATGCCACTCGCGGAAATTTGCGAATTGCTCGGCGGCCCCGGTTCCTGATCGACTCCATTCCCCATCTGTGATCGCAATTGGGCAACGCAGCCTGATCCTCTATACTGCCCTCCCCTTTAGGCCTTCCGGTGGAAGATGGAGGCCTCACGATAGCTTGAGGATGATTCGTGACGACGACAGGACACGGCGCGGGTCCGGCGCAGACTCCCATCGCCATCATCGGCATGGGTTGCCTGTTTCCCAACGCCTCTAACTTAACCGAATTCTGGCGAACCCTGCGAAATGGCGAGGACGGCATCACCGAGGTGCCGCCCACGCATTGGTCGCCGGCGGATTATTACGACCCCGACCCCAAGCGGCCCGACCATACCTATTGCAGGCGCGGCGGGTTCCTCTCGCCGGTGGCTTTCGATCCCACCGAGTTTGGCATCCCGCCGACCATCCTGGAGGCCACCGACACCGCTCAACTGCTCAGCCTGACCGTGGCCAAGGCGGCCCTGGAGGATTCCGGCTACGGCGAGGAGCGCGATTTCAACCGCGAGCGCGTCGGAGTCGTCCTCGGCATTACCGGCACCCAGGAATTGGTCATTCCCCTCGCGGCCCGGCTGGGACACCCCCTCTGGCGACGGGCCCTGACCGAGGAAGGCGTTCCCGCCGAAGTCGCGGAGCGCGCGGTTCAGCGGATCGCCGACGGCTATGTCTCTTGGCAGGAGAATTCCTTCCCCGGCCTGCTCGGCAACGTAGTGGCGGGGAGGATCGCTAATCGGCTGAATCTCCGCGGGACCAACTGCGTCATCGACGCCGCCTGCGCAAGCTCGCTGGCGGCCGTGCACCTGGCCATGCTGGAGTTGGGCGCAGGCCGATGCGACATGGCCCTCACCGGCGGGGCCGACACACTCAACGACATCTTCATGCACATGTGCTTCAGCAAGACGCCGGCCCTTTCCCCCACCGGCGATGCTCGGCCATTCGACGCCGACGCCGACGGCACCGTGCTCGGCGAGGGCATCGGAATGCTGGTTCTTAAGCGGCTTGCCGACGCCCAGCGCGACGGCGACCGCATTTACGCCGTCATTCGGGCGATCGGAACGTCGAGCGACGGCAGGTCGCAAAGCATCTACGCCCCGCATGCCGGCGGCCAAGCCCGGGCATTGCGCAACGCCTATCAACTCGCCGGTTTCGAGCCTGATACGGTCGAACTGATCGAAGCCCACGGGACCGGGACCAAGGTTGGCGACGCCGCGGAATTCGAGGCTATCCGGACGGTCTTCCGGGAAGCCCGAAGCGACGGGACGTGGTGCGCCATTGGTTCAGTGAAGTCGCAGATCGGCCATACCAAGGCCGCGGCAGGCGCCGCCGGTCTGATCAAGGCGGCCCTGGCCATCTATCACCGGGCGATTCCCCCCACGATCAAGGTCAAGTCCCCCAATCCCAAGCTGGAGATCGGCGAGAGCCCGTTCTACCTTGCCACTCAGCAGCGGCCCTGGCTGACGGAGCGGTCTCGTCTGCGTCGGGCGGGCGTCAGTTCTTTCGGCTTCGGCGGAAGCAACTTCCATGCGGTGCTCGAGGAGCATCACGCGGCGATCCCCGTACCCGCCTGGGACGGCTCAGTGCAGATCATCGCCCTCTCGGCCGAATCGCTTGACGGGCTCCGCGCGGAATCAAGACGATTCGAGGAGGAAGCGAGGCGAGCGGATTGGACATCCGCGCACCTCGCCTACCGGGCCGCCGAATCTCGAAAGACCTTCAGCGCGTCCCACGTACATCGGCTGGTGGTCGTCCATCAGGCCCGCGATGACCTCGCCGAAGGGCTTGCCAAGACCGCTGAAACGCTCACCGGCTCAAAGGACGCGGCGAATCGGCAATTCGCCAACGCGTTCTATGGAACGGGTCCCCGCGCCGGCAGGCTGGCCTTCCTCTACCCCGGCCAAGGCAGCCAGTACGTCGGCATGGGCCGCGATCTGGTCTGCTCCTTCCCGGAACTTCAAGCGGTGATTGAGGAGGCTCAAGGCGATGACGACAACGACCAACCGCGTCTGGTCGATCTCCTCTACCCATGGCCGGTCTTCAACGAGGCCGATCGGGCCGCGCAGTCCGCCGCATTGACGCGCACCGAGGTGGCCCAGCCGGCGATCGGGGCGATCTCCCTTGGATTCACCCGCATCCTGGAGCGTTTCGGTCTACGTCCCGACTTGGTCGGCGGGCACAGTTACGGCGAGTTGGTCGCCTTGTGCGTCGCCGGCCGCTACGACGCTGCCACCCTGCACGCCCTCACCAGGCTTCGCGGACGGCTGATGGCCGTCGGCGACGCGGATCGCGGAACCATGCTCGCGGTCAAGACTCCGCTCGCTGATTTGCAGCGGCTGGTCGAAGAAGAGGGGCTCGGCGTGGTCATCGCCAATCGAAACGCGCCCAGCCAGGGCATTCTCTCAGGCCCGCGCCCCGAGATCGCAAGGGCGGCCGAGTTGTGCAAAGCCCGTGGATGGGCGGCGAGTCCATTGAACGTTGCCGGGGCGTTCCACAGCCCGATGATGGAGGAAGCGCTCTCGCCGTTTCGCCTGGCGCTGGAAGCGGCCGCCTTCACCGATGGTCGGGCGCCGGTGTACGCCAATGCGACCGGGCGTGAATATCCGCAAGACCCCGCGGCCGCCAAGAAACTGCTGGCCAGGCAGCTCGTCAGTGCGGTCGAGTTCGTCGGCCAGATCGAGGCCATGTACCAGTCCGGGGCCAGGACCTTCCTGGAGATCGGGCCGAAATCGGTGCTCACCGGCCTGGTCGGGGCGATTCTCTCCGGGAAGCCCCATCAAGCCATCTCGCTGGACGACTCAAACGGCCGCGGGGAGGGCGTCGTGGACTTGGCGAGGGTCTTGGCCCAACTGGCTGCGCATGGTCACAACGTGGAACTGGTCGGATGGGAGCGGCCGTGTAACGAACCGCGGACACCGAGAATGGCGATCCCGCTGGTCGGGGCGAATTACCGCGCGGCGTCGCCGCCGATTGCAACTTCGATCGTCGAGACCCCACCCCTTAACGCCTCTGCTCGTGAGCCACGGCCGGACCAATCGGCCCAACGACAGCAGTCGCCCCCGCCATCGGCGGAGCCCATCGACCCGCACGATGCCCCGACTCGGATTGCCAAGTCGTCAGCCGGGACCGATGGGGATGACAATCGTTCGGCGGCACTTGCCGAGGCCCTTCAGTCGGTGCGCGCCGGGCTGCGCTCGATGCAGGCCCTTCAAGAACAGACGGCCGCGGCGCACCAGCGCTTTCTCGAGGGGCAGCAACAGGCCCACCAGATGCTCCTGCAACTGATGGAGACTCAGCATCGCCTCCTCGGCGGGACGCGCGGGATGACGCTCCCGGAGTTGCCGACCGTTGCCGCAGCTCCCGTGCTCACCCCCCTGCCCGCGCCGAATCCAACGTCGCCGCCTCCCGCCCAAGTTCCGATCGAACGCCCACCGGCGCGCCGCGAAGAACCCACGCCGACGAAGAAGGATCCTGCCCCGTCGGGCGATCGCACCGAACTGGCCGCGCCGTCACCCGACGGCCTGGAGCCCCTGCTGCTCGACGTGGTGTGCGAGAAGACCGGCTACCCGCGGGAGATGGTGCACCTGGAGATGGACATCGAGGCCGACCTGGGCATCGACTCCATCAAGCGCGTCGAGATCATCGCCGCCTTGGAAGAGCGTGCCCCGGACCTGCCGGGCGTGAAGCCCGATCAGATGGGCAGCCTTCGGACGCTTCGCCAGATCGTCGATTTCATGGGCGCGGGCTCGCGCTCAACAGCCGCCTCGCCGGGCGCCCCTGCCGCGTCCGCGAAGCCTGTTTCTATTGCATCGCCGCCGTCGGCCGGCTCTTCCTTCGCCACGACGTTGCTGACCGTCGTGAGCGAACTGACCGGCTATCCGCAAGAGATGCTGAACCTGGACATGGACTTGGAGGCAGACCTGGGCATCGACTCGATCAAGCGGGTCGAGATCCTGGCCGGGGTCGAGTCTCGCATCGCCGACCTTCCGCCGGTGAAACCCGAGCACATGGGCAGCATGCGCACCCTGGCGCAGATCGTGGAATTCTACGGATCACATTCCGCAAAACCTGATACGGCGCCGACCAGTTCACGGCCGGCTTCCTCGCCGACCCCTGCCCCGGCATCGCCGTCTCCTACACCCCTTGCCCGCGGCGTCTTGAAGCTTGTCGACCTTGTACCCACCGAGCGTAATGAGCTGCTCCTGGCTCCTGAGCAGGAAGTCTGGATCAATGATGACGACCCGGGCCTGGCAAATGAGATCGAGGCCCAGTTGGTGGCGCGAGGTCAGTCGGCACGGGTCGTGCGGCTCGATCGCATTCAGGAACTGGATGATGATGCAACCGTTGCCGGCCTGATCCTCATCGCCCCGGCATTGAATGGCGATTCCCTCCCCTGGCCCGAGGAAAGTCACTCGTTCTTGCGGGCCGCGTTCGGCGCGGCACACCTTCTCGGCCGGCGGCTGCAAAAGGCCGCGATGCACGGCGGCGCGTGCCTGGTCACGGTCTCGCAAATGGACGGGGCGTTCGGCATGATCGGCGGCGACTTCGATGCCGTTCGCGGCGGGCTCTCCGGCCTGGCAAAGACCGCTTCGCAGGAGTGGCCCGAGGTTCGATGCCTGGCCCTCGACCTGTCCGCGCGCTGGAGCGACACCGAGGCGAAGGCAACGGCCGTGCTCAACGAATTGCGCTCGGAAGGTCCGATCGAAGTCGGCCTTGACCTGGGACGACGCCGCGGCTTGGAGGTCGTCCCGTCGCAGGCTTCCGTGGGACCGATCAAACTTGTCGAAGACGACCTCGTGGTGATCACCGGCGGGGCTCGCGGCGTGACCGCGGTAGCCGCCGAGGCTCTGGCGAGGCGCTGCCGACCGAGGATCGTCCTCATCGGCCGCTCGCCGTCGCAGGCGGAGGAGCCGGGTTGGCTCGCCGGCCTGACGGACGACGCCGCAATCAAGCAGGCAATCCTCCGCAACGAGCTGCGAGGCGAGGATCGCGCGAGCCCGACCAGGTTAAAGGCCTCTTTCGATCGCCACATGGCCGCCCGACAGGCGCGCCAGACGCTTTCCCGCATTGCGTCCCTGGGGGCGAAGGTCACTTACGAGTGCCTGGACATTCGCGACGCGGCGGCCGTGCGCGGCGTCATGGATCGCCTGCGCCGGACCTGGGGGCCGATCCGCGCCATCATCCACGGCGCCGGCGTGCTGGAAGACAAGCTCATTGTGGACAAATCCCTCCAGCAATTCGACCGCGTCGTGGAGACCAAGCTGCGCGGCCTACGAAATCTGCTCGCCTCTGCGCCGCTCGACGACCTGAAGCTCGTCGCGCTCTTCTCCTCGGTCAGCGCCCGTTTCGGCAACGCCGGCCAGGCCGACTACGCAATGGCCAACGAGGCCCTCAATAAGATCGCCCACCGCCTGGCGGCCCGGCTGCCTCAGGCCCGCGTGGTCTCGCTCAATTGGGGCCCCTGGGATGGGGGCATGGTCACGGAGCCGCTCAAGCGCGAATTCGCTCGCCGCGGCGTGGAGCTGATCCCGCCGGCGGCAGGCGCGGAGGCCTTCGTGGAAGAACTTCGCGGCGACGATTCCGCCGTCGAGATCGTCCTCGGCGCGGCGCTGCCCGATCCTGGCCGAACCCCGCTCCGACCAGCTTATTCGCGGCGTTCCGCTTCACGTGAGCACGCCCTATCCGTCGTCTTCGAGCGTCAATTGAATCTTGATCGCCATCCCTTCCTGGCCTCGCACCAGTTGGCCGGCCGGCCCGTGCTGCCGGTCGCGATGATGATCGAGTGGATGGGTCATGCGGCCCTGCACGCCAATCCGGGTCTCGGGTTTCTTGGCCTGGACGATTTGCGCGTCTTCTCCGGCGTCTCTCTCGATTCAGGATCGATCCACCTCGAGTTGGCCGCCGGCGGTGCCCGGCGCTCGGGCGACGGGTTCACGGTGGATGTCGAGCTGCGGGGTCGGCAAATTGCCGGCGGAAATCTAACGCGCCACGCCAAGACCACCGTGGTCTTGACCGCGTCTCGGCCCGAGCCGCCAAACCCCGCAAGGTTCGACGGGCTGATGTCCAACCCCTATCCCCGGAGCATCGACGAAGTCTACGCCGAGGTCCTTTTCCACGGCGAGCATCTACGCGCCATCCGCACAGTCCTTGGTTGGTCGCCGCGGGGGATGGTCGCCTCGCTGGGCACCGCCCCGCCGCCGCGCCAATGGATGGTCGAGCCGCTTCGCGGACGATGGATCGCCGATCCTCTCGTGATGGACGGCGCCTTCCAGCTTGCCATCCTTTGGTGCGTGGAATGTCTTGGTGCGCCGTCGCTGCCTGTCCACATCGCCCAATACCGCCAATACCGCAATGCCTATCCGGCTGAGGGTGTGGCGTGCGTGTTGGAGGTCGCCGAATCTTCTTCGCACAAGGTAGTCGCCGACATGACGTTCCTCGATCCCCAGGACAATGTCGTGGCCGAGTTGAAGGGCTATCAGTGCGTCCTCGACGCCTCGCTCCGGGCGGCCTTCCGCGGCGAGACCCGCCTCAACCACGTCCACTAGGGCCTGTCGCCATGGATCCTGACTCCACCATCGCGGTTGTCGGCATGGGAGGAATCTTCCCCGGCGCGACGGACATGGCCGGGTATTGGCGAAACATCGTCGCCAAACGGGACATGACGCGCGACGTGCCGCTGGGCCGCTGGGGGCTGGACCCCGCCGACGCACTGGCCGATCGGCCCGACCCAGACAAGGTCTATTCCCTCCGCGGCTGCTACGTTGAGGACTTTCGACTCGACCCGGCCGGCTTGGACATCGACCACGCACTACTCGATCGGCTCGACCCGCTCTATCACCTGGTGCTCCATGCCGGCCGCGAGGCGTTCAAGGAGAACCGCGCCGCGGCACTCGATCGCTCGCGCGTCGGCGTGATCGTCGCGGCCATCGCCCTGCCGACCGACGCCGCGTCGGCCATCACCCGCGAGACCGTCGGCCGGGCTTTTGAGGAGCGCGTCTTTCAATCCTGCGGTTCCAATCGACCCGCCGAAGCCCTCGCGCCGACCGACACGCACGCCCTCAACAGCCGTGTGACCGCGCTGCCCGCGGCGCTCCTGGCACACGCCCTGGGTCTCGGGGGAGGCAGCTACACCCTCGACGCGGCGTGCGCGTCCTCGCTCTATGCGATCAAACTTGCCTGCGAGGAGCTGAAGGCCGGCCGAACCGACGCCATGCTCGCCGGCGGCGTCTCACGGTCGGAATGCCTCTACACCCAGATGGGCTTCAGCCAGTTGCGGGCCTTGTCCCCCTCCGGACGATGCTCGCCGTTTGATGCCTCTTGCGACGGCCTCATCGTCGGCGAGGGCGCTGGGATTCTGCTGCTCAAGCGGCTGGAGGACGCAGTCGCCGCCGGCGATCGCATCTACGGCCTCATTCGCGGCATCGGACTCTCCAACGACATCGGCGGCAGCCTCCTCGCTCCGGACAGCGAGGGCCAACTTCGAGCCATGCGCGCGGCATACAACGAGGCGGATTGGAGCCCCGATCAAGTCGATTTGATCGAGTGCCATGGGACCGGCACTCCGACGGGCGACGCCGTCGAGGTCGCAAGCCTGCGAAAGCTGTGGGAAGGCCTTCGCTGGCGGCCCGGCCAATGCCCGATCGGCTCGGTCAAGTCCATGATCGGACACCTGCTCACTGGCGCCGGAGCTGCCGGGTTGATGAAAGTCTTGCTGGCGCTTCAGGAAGGAACGCTTCCCCCCTCCGCCAACTACCACGACTGCGGCGATCTCATCCCCCTTAAGGGCAGCCCCTTCCGCGTACAGACCGAGCCGACAAAGTGGCGGCCGCGAGCAGATCGCGGGCCGCGCCGGGCCGCGGTCAGCGCCTTCGGCTTTGGCGGCATCAACGCCCACGTGCTGGTCGAAGAGTGGCAGGGCTCCGCCGAAAAGAGAAATCCCCGGCTGACTGGCAGGCGGCCCGCGCCCTCGCGCGAGCCGGTCGCGATTGTCGGCATGGATGCTCGGTTCGGGTCGATCACCGGTCTGGAAGAGTTTCGGCGTGCGGTACTTGCGGGACATTCGGCCGTCACGGAATTGCCCGCGGAGCGGTGGTCTGACGCCGATGCACTCGAAGCCCGTCTGCACCCCGGGCCGTCGCGCCGCGGGGCGTATCTATGCGGATGGTCCATCCCCGTCGGCAAGTATCGGCTGCCGCCCAACGAAATCCCGGAAGTGCTGCCGCAGCAGCTCTTGATGCTGGAGGTCGTGGCCCAGGCCATGAAAGACGCGGGCATGACCCCGCGCGTCCAAAGGCCCAGGGTCGGCGTGATCATCGGCATGGCCCTTGATTTCGGCACGACGGACTTTCATCTGCGCTGGTGGCTCGCGAATCGCGCAGGCCATTGGGCCCGGCAGCTAGGACTCGAACTGGAACCGGCTGACGAAGCCGCCTGGATCGAGTCGCTGCGCGCCGCGGTCGGACCGGCCTTAAATGCCGGCCGCGTCGTCGGCGCGCTTGGCGGGATGATCGCCAGCCGCATCGCCCGGGAGTTCTCGCTCGGCGGCCCGAGCTTCGCCGTCTCTTGCGACGAGGCCTCGGGCCTCAAAGCGCTAAACATTGCCGTAGGGGCCTTGGTGCGTAAGGAGCTAGACGCCGTGATTGTCGGGGCCGTCGATCTGGCCGGCGACCTCCGCGCCTCGCTCACCGGCGGAGTCCTGCGGCAACTGTCATCGGCGGGAGCGCTGCGACCGTTCGACGCCCAGGCTGACGGCGTTCTCGTCGGCGAGGGGGCATGCGCCGTGGTGCTCAAAAGACGTACTGACGCCCAGGTCGACGGCGACCGCGTGTACGCAGTCCTGCGAGGCATCGGCGAGGCCAGCGCGCCTCGAATCGGCCGGCCCGCCAAGTCCGCCGACTCCGCCTACAAGCTGGCCATCGATCGGGCATACAAAGGCGCCGGCCTCCCGCCCGAGCACGTGGAGTACGTGGAGGCCCACGGCAGCGGCGACCCCTATGAGGACCGCGACGAACTCACGGCACTCACCGAAGTCTTCGCGAGTCGGATCGAACCGACCGCCCTGGGCTCGGTGAAGGCCAACATCGGCCACGCCGGAGCCGCCGCGGGCCTGGCGTCGCTGGTCAAGGCGGCGCTGTGTCTGCGACACGCGGTGATCCCGCCCGCGGTCGGCTTTGAGTCCTGGCCCGCGGAGTCGCGCGGCGCGGCCGACCGATTTCACCCTCCAAAGGCGCCGCTTCCCTGGCCCGGGGACCGAATGGACGGTCGCCGACGGGCTGCGGTCAGCGCCGTCACCATCGACGGCAATGCCATGCACGTTGTCCTCGAGGGGCCCGACGCGCAGCGTGTGTCCCGCGCCGTCGAGGCTCGAAGTCCGATCGGCAGGCGACCCTGCGCGGTCTTCGCCGTCGAGACGGACGACGCCAGGTCTCTGCTTGACGGCCTCAATGAGTTACGCGAACTCGTCGACTCACAACCGGAGGATGTCGAGCGCCTCGCGGCACGATGGCATCGTCGGCGCGGGTCTCGGCGAAATGCGGTCTTGGCCGTCGGACTAGCGGCCGGCTCGGCGCGAGATCTGCTGGAATCAATTGAAACGGCACACCGGTCGATCGCCGAAAACCCGGCGGTCTCCATCGCAAACCGCGCGGGAGCATTTTTCAGCCCTGATCCACTGGCGCGGCGCGGCAAGTTGGCGTTGGTCTTCCCCGGCTCGGGCAATCACTACCAGGGCATGGGCCGGGAAATCGCCGTGCACTGGCCATCGGCCTTTGCCGGGCTTGAGGCGGAGTCCACTCAGCTTTCCCATCACATGCTTCGCCGCTGGTTCACTCCGTGGCCGCGATTTGCGCCGATCGCCGAGCGCGACCAGTCTCGCGATGAGACCAACGAGGGAGTCTTGCCGCTGATCTTCGGCCAGCTCGGCTTCGGCGTCATGTGCTGCGACCTTCTCCACGCCTTCGAGGTCCGGCCCGACGCGGTCATCGGCTACAGCCTCGGCGAATCGGTCGGCCTATTCGCACTGCGCGCCTGGCCCGATCGAGACGGGATGGTGGAGCGGATGCGGGCCTCGCCCCTGTTTGCGAACCAATTGGCCGGAGGCTGCGAGGCCCTTCGCGCCGCCTGGGGGCTTCCGGAGGGCGATGAGATAGATTGGCGCACTGCGGTCGTGGCTCGCCCCGCCGACGAGGTCCGAGCCGCCCTCGACGGAATCCCTCACGCCAGACTGCTCATTGTCAATACGCCCACGGAGTGCGTCATCGGCGGCCTGGGAACCGAGGTGCGGCGTCTGGCCAAGCGCCTGGGATGCCGAACCGTGCCGGTCGAAGGAGCGCCGACGGTGCACTTCGAGGCCGTCCGGCAGGTCGAAACGGCCTATCGAGACTTGCACTTGCTGTCGACGAGCCCGCCGCCGGGGGTCGACTTCTACAGCGCCGCCGCGGGAAAGCGATACGGGGTGACCCGCCAGAGCGCGGCCGAATCCATCACCGCACAGGCCGTCGGCGGCTTCAATTTCCCCAGGCTCATTCGCCAAGCCTACGACGACGGTGTACGCATCTTCATCGAGGTCGGGCCGGGGGCATCCTGCACGCGGATGATTCAGTCCATCCTGGCCGGCTCGCCCCATCTGGCCCGATCGGCGTCGACCGGCGGGGGCAACGAAGTCCGCGGCCTCATGCTGCTGCTCGCCGCGCTGGTCGCCGAGCGCGCCCCGGTCGACCTTTCACGCCTATACGGCGGTAACGAATGGGCCCAATGCCTGGGCCCGCCCGTCGAGCAGGCCGCGCCGAGCGTCTTCGTCGCCATCGGGGGCAGACAGGCTGATCCACCACCACCTCGCACATCACTTCGCCGCCTTCCGTTCGGCGACCCCGACCTGCGGTTCAATTCGACCGCGGACCCATGCCAGGTCGAGCCGGCGACCACTTGGTCGCGGGAGGTTTGCGACCTCGTCCTGCGCAGCACCGAGGCGACGGGCAGGGCCCACGAGTCGTTCCTGGAGTTTTCGCGTCGCGCGGCCTTGGGTCTGAGATCGGCTCTGGCCATCGAGTCGAACCTGCTCGAACAAGCGGTTGCGCGCGGAGTCGCCGTTGCGCGCGAACCTGTTGCCAACGTCGCAAAGTCCGAAGCAGCACCGGCCTTCTCGCGCCGGATGTGCCTGGAGTTCGCCCGTGGGAGAATCGGCGAGGTGCTTGGGGAGGAGTTCGCCCTGATCGACGCCTACCCCACGCGGGTGCGGCTGCCCGATGAGCCGCTCATGCTCGTGGACCGAATCCTGAGCATCGAGGGACGGCAGCGCTCGCTCGGCTCGGGCAGCATCGTCACCGAGCACGACGTCTTTCCGGGCGCCTGGTATCTGGACGGCGGGCGCTGCCCCATCTGCGTCACCGTCGAGGCCGGCCAGGCGGACCTCTTCCTCTCGGCTTACCTGGGAATCGACTTCGTCAGTAAGGGACTGCGCACCTATCGGTTGCTCGACGCCACCGTGACCTTCCACCGCGGCCTGCCGCGCCCCGGCGAAATCATCCGCTACGAAATCCACATCGATCGTTTTGTCCGACAGGGCGAGACCTACCTCTTCTTCTTCCGCTTTGACGGCACGATCAATGGCCGGACGGTGCTCACGATGCGCAGCGGCTGCGCAGGATTCTTCACCGCCGAGGAGATTCGCGCGTCGAACGGCCTGATCGTGCGCGACGACGACGACAATGGCTCAGGGCGAGACGCAACCATGGATTGGCCGGCGCTGGGAAGGGACCGCGCGCGGGGGCCGTGGCCCTCGGCGACCGCCACCGAAACAGTGGAATCCTACGGCGATGAGCAGATCGCGCGTCTCCGCAGGGGCGACTTGGCAGGCTGCTTCGGACCTGCCTTCGCCCGCCTGCCGCTGCGCGCTCCTCCCGGACTTCCCGGTGGCCGAATGAAGCTCATCGACCGGGTGCTGGAGTTGTCCCCGACCGGCGGGCGACACGGGCTGGGAGAGGTCCTCGCCGAGGCCGACGTCCACCCCGACGACTGGTACCTGACGTGTCACTTCGTAGACGACATGGTCATGCCCGGCACGCTGATGTACGAGTGCTGCGCCCACGCCCTGAGGTTCCTGCTGATGCGCCTGGGATGGCTGGGCGAGCAGGACGTCGTCTCCTTCGAGCCGGTGGTCGGCGTCGAGAGTTCGCTGCGCTGCCGTGGCCCGGTCACGCCGATGACAAAGAAAGCTTCCTATCGCGTGGAGATCAAGGAGGCCGGCTACCGGCCGGAGCCGTACGTGATCGCCGACGCATTGATGTATGCGGACGGCGTGGCCATCGTCCAGATGACGAACATGTCGCTCCAACTGACCGGCCTGACTCGCGAAAAGGTCGAGTCGCTCTGGGAGCCCGCGGAACCGGCGGCCGCGACTTTTGCCACGCGGGCCGACGATGAACGGAAATCCGCCGGACGGCCGGGGCCGCGCTTCACCCACGAGCAAATCCTGGCCTTCGCGGTCGGTCGGCCGTCGGATTGTTTCGGCGAACCCTACGCAGTCTTCGACGACGGCCGCCGCAGGATAGCGCGGCTGCCCGGCCCGCCCTATCAGTTTTTGGACTGGGTCCTCAGCCTTGAGCCGCCGCCGATGGAACTCAAGCCGGGCGGCTGGATGGAGACCGAGTACGACGTTCCGGCTGACGCGTGGTACTTCCAGGCGAATCGGCAGTCTTCCATGCCCTTCGCCGTCTTGTTGGAGGTGGCCTTGCAGCCTTGCGGCTTCCTCGCCGCCTACTGCGGCTCGGCCCTGGCCAGTCCGACGGACCTCTCGTTCCGCAACCTCGACGGGACGGCGGTGCTCCATGAGGAAATCTTCCCGGACGCCGGCACGCTCACCGCCTGTGTCCGCATGACCGAGGTCTCGAAGGCCGGCGGAATGATCATCGAGCACTTCGAGGTGATGGTCCGCCGCGGCCGCCGGCCGATCTTCGACGGCAAGACCGTCTTCGGTTTCTTCTCCGCCGAGGCGTTGGCGAACCAAGTCGGCATCCGAGACGCGGAGAATCGCCTATGGCGGCCATCCCCGGCGGACTTGGCCGCCGCTCGGCGAATCGAGATTCCTGACGCCCCGCCGTCAACACCCCGCGAAGCAACTGGCCATGCCGCCGGATCGGCCAACCGACATCTGTGCGCCGCCCTGCCGGCCCGCGCGTTCAGGATGATCGACAAAGTTGACGTCCTGCTCGCCGACGGCGGCCCACATGGGCTGGGCTTCATCCAGGGCTCGACCCAAGTCGATCCACATGCCTGGTTCTTCGCCGCCCATTTCTACCAGGACCCGGTCTGGCCCGGCTCGCTGGGGCTGGAATCGCTGCTGCAACTGTTGAAGGTCTACGCCTTGGACCGATGGGCGCACCTGGCCGCTACGCACCGTTTCGAGCCGATCGCCCGGGGCGTGACACACCAGTGGTCCTATCGAGGCCAGGTGATCCCCACCAATTCCAGGGTCGAAGTCCAGGCAGTCATTACGCGGCGCGAAGACTCGCCTTCCCCAGTCTTGGTCGCCGACGGGTTCTTGAGCGTTGACGGGATTATCATCTACGACATGAGGAACTTCGGCATCCGCCTCGTGCCGAACGACATGGCCGCCGGCGGGCGTCTTGCGGTGAATCGAGAGGTCAAGTACCCATGAAGATCGACTTCATCAAGATGCATGGGCTGGGCAACGACTACATCTATGTCGATTGCTTCCGGCAGAGCCTACGGGGGATCGACTTGCCGGAATTGTGCCGGACCATGAGCGACCGCCACCACGGCATCGGGGCCGACGGCCTGATCCTGATCACCCCGCCGTCCGACGGGGTAGGGGCGGACGTGCGGATGGAAATGTATAACGCCGACGGCTCGCGCGGCGAGATGTGCGGAAACGGCATTCGCTGCGTCGCCAAATACGCCGTCGAAAACGGCCTGGCCCGCGCCCAGCAAGAGGCTCAGGCGACGCAAGTCCCGTTGCTCGTCGAGACCGATCGCGGAGTGCTACAGCTCGCCGCTCACCACGATCCCGACGGAATAGTCTCCTCAGTGCGAGTCGACATGGGCTCGCCGATCTTGCAGCCGCGCATGATCCCGGTCGATCTGCCCGGCGATCGCTGCGTCCGTTCTCAAATCGAGTTGGCCGGTCGCCCATACGCCATGACCTGCGTCTCGATGGGCAACCCACATGCGGTGTTCTTCGTGGACGATCTTGGCTCAATTGACCTGGCGACCCTGGGCCCGTCGGTCGAGCGGCACCGGCTCTTTCCCAACCGCGTCAATGCCCACTTCGCACAGGCCAATTCCCGCCGCGATGCGACCATGCGCACCTGGGAACGAGGCACTGGCATCACCCTGGCCTGCGGCACCGGGGCCTGCGCCGTGCACGTCGCCGGCGTCCTGGAAGGGCGCCTCGATCGGAGGGCCGCCATCCACCTGCCTGGCGGCGACCTGGAGATCGACTGGCCCGAGGGCGAAGGGACCAGCCTATTCAAGACTGGCCCCGCCGAGGAGGTATTTCGCGGAACATGGAGCCGCGCTTGAACATCCCTGTCGGGAGCAGCCCCATTCATCGCGTCGGTCTCGGAACCGACCTGCACCGCCTCGAGCCGGGCGACCGGCTGCGCCTGGGCGGCATCGACATCCCGTTCGATCGGCGGCTTTGCGGCCACAGCGACGGCGACGTGGTGATCCACGCGGTGATCGACGCGCTCCTTGGGGCGGTCGGCCTGCCGGACATCGGCGAGCGTTTCCCCGACAGCGACCCCAAGTACCGCGGAGCCGACAGCCGGACCTTGCTGGCGCAGGTCGTGGCGGAGGTCGAAGCATCGGGCCATGTCCTCGCCAACCTGGACCTGGTCATCGAGGCCGAGCGCCCGAAGTTGTCGCCGCACAAGGAGCGAATCCGCCAGTCGCTCGCCGAGTTATTGAAGGCGTCGCCGGACCGCATCGGCGTGAAGGCCAAATCGCGCGAGGGGGTGGACGCCGTCGGCCGCGGCGAGGCCATCGCCTGCACCGCGGTGGTTGGCCTGACGGCGACTTCACGTTAGATTAGCACACGTTCGCGCGAAGGCCGCACGCCGCACTGCCCGCCCCCCGCGCAAGGGGGCCGCGGCGTCCTTACTAATTGGCGTATTGGATGCCGCTTCGGGTTTACAACACGCTCTCCGGCGAGAAGGAGGTCTTCCAGCCGGTGGAGCCCGGCCAGGTCGGCATCTATCTATGCGGGCCGACGGTTTATAAGCCGGCGCACATCGGTCATGCGGTCGGACCGGTGGTCTTCGACGTCATCAAGCGCTACCTGACGTTTAAGGGCTTCAAGGTCACCTGGGTGGTGAACGTCACCGACGTGGAGGACAAGCTCATCGCCGCGGCGGCCGAGGGGAAGACCACGGTTTCGGTCCTGGCCCGCAACCTGGAGCAGAAATACGTCGAGGCCCTCAGGGCCCTGGGCGTCCGCTCCATCGACCACTTGCCTCGGGCCAGCGAGCACATCGCCGAAATCATCGCCCACATCCAGCGGCTCATCGAGCGAGGCGCGGCCTACGCCGTGGATGGCGACGTCTATTTCGACGTCAGCAAGGACAAGGAATACGGCAAGCTCACCCGGCGCAGCCGGGAGGAGCAGTTCGCCGGCACGCGTGACGGGCTGGTGCATAGCCGCAAGCGGCATCCCGGCGATTTCGCCCTGTGGAAGGCCGCCAAGCCCCAGGAGCCGGCGGAAGTGCAGTTCGACTCGCCGTGGGGTCGAGGCCGGCCGGGATGGCATATCGAGTGCTCGGCGATGGCCATGCGGTACCTCGGCAAGACCTTCGACATCCACGGCGGCGGGATGGACCTCAAATTCCCCCATCACGAAAACGAAATCGCCCAGGCGGAGTGCGACACCGGCAAACCGTTCGCCCGGTACTGGCTGCACAACGGCCTGACCCGCTTCAACACCAAGAAGATTTCCAAGTCCGATCCCGAATTTGAAAAAGTGATGAGTTCATTGCAACTCGCCTCGCTGCTCGCCGAGCACCCCGCCGAGCTGCTCAGGTTTCTCATTCTTCAATCGCACTATCGCTCGCCGATCGAGTTCTCCGATCAGGCGCTGAAGTCGGCCGGCACCGGCCTCGACACGTTCTACCGCCTCCTTGAGCGGATCGAGCGCGCGACGGGCCATGATCCCTACATGATCGACGGGCAAGCCGTGGCCGCGCCGGGCGGCGCGTCAGGCGCCGGCGCAGGACTTCTCCAGGAGGTCGGCGGACATGAGGCTCGCTTCCTGGAGGCCATGGACGACGACTTCAACACCGCCGGGGCCATCGGCGCGCTCTTCGAGATGGCCGGGAGCATCAACCGCTTTCTCGACGCGGCGCAATTGAAAACCAGGCCCAACGCACCGGGCAACGATCTGACACTTTGGGCAACCGGCAGCCTGCTCAAGTTGAGCCGCATCCTGGGGCTGTTCGTCGAGCCCCCGCCCAAGGCCGACTTGAGCGACGATGCTCATACCGCGCAGGTTCTCGAACTCCTTATCGAAGTCAGAAAAATGGCTAGGGAGGCCAGGCAGTTCACGATCGCCGACCACATCCGCGCGCGGCTGGCCGAGATCGGGTTCACGCTGGAAGACCGCCAGGACGGCACCGGATGGCGACGCAGCTAGCCCAAACCGAGTCGAAACGCAGACCCGCGCCGATCGGAGCTGGGACCGTAACCTCCACGACCATCCTGGGCATCGACCCCGGACTGGACCGGACAGGATATGCCGTCATCGACCCTGGGACGTGCCGAGTCGTGGATGCCGGGCTGGTCCGCACCCGACCGAGGAAAGCGCTCGCGGAGCGCGTGGCCGAAATCCACGCCGGCGTCGAGGAGATTCTCGACGAGCACCGGCCGAATCTCGTTGCCGTCGAGGACCTCTTCGCACACTATCTGCACCCGCGAACGGCGATCCTGATGGGCCATGTGCGCGGCGTTGTGCTTCTCAGCGCCGCGCAACACGGCGTCGAGGTCATGAGCATCCCGGCGACAAAGATCAAGAAAACCCTGACCGGCAACGGACACGCCGGCAAGACCCAGATCCAACGGGCGATCATGTCCCAATTGGGCCTTGCCGCTATCCCGGGACCGCCCGATGTCGCGGACGCCCTGGCCATCGCCTGGTGCGCGGGATTGCTCCGCCGGATTGTGGGTCTCTCAAGTCGGCTCGCTCGCTCGACGGGAGGCAGAAAATGATCGTCCGGCTGCGCGGCCAACTGAGCGAAGTCGGCGAGGAGGCCGTGGTCATTGACCGGGACGGCCTGGCCTATGAAGTGCTCGTTCCGGCCTTCGCGCTCGCCGAACTGACGGCCTGCCGGGGCGAATCGATCACGCTCCACACCTTGCACGACCTGGAGGGAAGCGCCGCCGGCGGCAGCCTCACGCCGCGACTCGTCGGCTTCTTGCGTCGAGAGGAGCGCGAATTCTTCGAGCTGTTCCTGACGGTTAAGGGCGTCGGGGTCCGAAAGGGGTTGCGAGCCCTGGCCGTGCCGGTGGCAAGGATCGCCGCGGACATCGAGTCGGGCGACGCCGCCGCCCTGGCCCGCTTGCCGGGCATCGGCCGCCGGATGGCCGACCAGATCGTCGCCGAGCTCCGCGGGAAAGTGAAGAGCCACGCCTTTGCCGCGGGAAGCGTGCCGGCCGCCTCGACCGAGGCCTGGTCCAGGGACGAACGAGACGCCATCGAGGTTCTCGTGGCCTGGGGAGACGCGAGGCCGGAGGCCGAGCGCCTTATCGCCCGGGCAAGACAGATTCACGAGGCTTTCGCCGGACCGGACGATTGGGTCCGGGCGGCGTATCGAATCAAGAGCGGAGCCGAAGGATGAGCGAGGAAGCGAGAATGACGAATGGCGAATGACAACTGTGGGATGCATCAGTCTAGCCGCGACCTGATAGGGTCGCGGAGAACTCCCCAAGCGCCGGCGAACAGGTCGGCGCTAACCTGGAGCCCAGCCTAGGAGACATGGCACGAGAGCGCGTCATTAGCGGTGAGCCCGCGGGACTCCGCGAAGAGCAGTCCAACTGGGCGCTTCGGCCGCGGCGACTGGCTGAGGTGGTCGGCCAGTGCCAGGTGATCGAGCAGCTTCGCGTCGCCCTGGACGCGGCGATCAAGCGACGCGAGCCCCTGGAACACGCCCTCCTGGACGGCCCGCCGGGGCTGGGCAAGACGACGCTGGCCCACGTCATCGCCGAGGAGATGGGCGTCGCCGACCGCATCCGTGTGACCAGCGGCCCGGCAATCGTCAAGCAGGGCGACCTGATGAGCACCCTTACCAACCTCGACGAGGGCGACGTGCTGTTCATCGACGAGATCCACCGGCTCAACCAGGCCGTCGAGGAGTTCCTTTACCCGGCAATGGAAGATTTCCGCGTCGACTTCACCATCGAAGGCGGGCTCGGCGGAAGAACCGTCAACTTCCGCCTGAAGCGATTCACCTTGATCGGGGCGACGACCCGCGCGGGAATGCTCACCGCAGCCCTTCGCGACCGTTTCGGCCTGCGTTATCACATGGAGTTTTACGAGCCCGACGACCTATGGGAGATTCTCCGCCGGTCGGCGGTGCGACTGGAGGTGAAGGCCGACGAGGACTCGCTGCGCATGCTCGCCGAGCGCTCGCGCGGCACGCCTCGCGTGGCCAACCGGCTGCTGCGGCGGGTGCGCGACTACGCACAGGTTCGGGCCGATGGAGCGCTGAACGTCGGCGTCGTGGAAAAGGCACTGGCCATCGAGGAGATCGATCCCGCCGGCCTCGACCGCCTGGATAGGGCCTTCCTGTCAGCCCTGATCGAGACCTACCGCGGCGGACCCGCGGGTATCGAGGCCCTCGCCGCGACGATGGGCCAATCGCGCGACACGCTGGAGGACATGGTCGAGCCGTTTCTGCTCCAGCGGGGTCTCGTCACGCGCACCCGTCAGGGCCGCTGCGCCGCCGATCGCGCCTACGAGCACCTGGGGATGGCTGTTCCGCCACAGCCCGACTCCCCGGAGGAAGCCGGAGGCCTGTTCGACGGATGATGTAACCCTCCCCGTGATGGACACAACCGCTAGCCTCTTCAACGACATGCTGGCTAAGAATCGCTCCGTTGAGTTCAATCGGCCAATGGCCCGACCTGTCAATCTCCACACGGCATTCAGACCGCGGCGATTCTTCGCTCCGAAGGAGCGGCGGAGCGCAGGAGCGCGAGGTCGGCGCCGTCGCCCCCTGCGGGGCATCCGTCGCGCACGTCAAGCGCGGCCTCGCACGGATTCGTCGCGGCGTCGATCGAAGCGAGCCGCGCGCGTGAAGAAGCGGATTCGGCGCATGGATCGTTGTGTTTCACGGTGAATGCAAGCGATGACGCGGTGATGACACCGGCGAGACGCCGATGCCACCCGGTTCAGACACCGGCTCAGCCCAGTTCGCCCGCCTGGCCGCCAAGCTCCAGGAACTCGGCCTGCCTGTGGTAGCATTACAGCCGTAGTGCGGGAAGGCCGACTCGTAGAGGCTGCGAGGCGTTCCTACGCCTTACGCGCGGGGCGATCAGCCGCAGGTCACCGGACGGCACTACAGCCCGGTCAACCAGGCCCTGATGGATTCGCGCTCGACGCCCCAATCGTCGGACAATCGCAGTTGCAAAAACGCGCTGAACAGCCCGTCGAGGGTCTCGGCGAGGTCCCGAATCTGGGCCACGCGCTCTTCCACGTCTGCACGTTCGGTGGCCGCGGAACCGGCCGGCGCGTCCCGATGGCCGTTTCCATTTCGTTCGGGCTTCGGAAGCGCCGCGGAGGTGACGTTCATCGATTCGGCCTGGAGGATGAATTCGTATTGCTCGCCGCCGCGTGAGACCATCAGCCCCGCCTTGCGCGGCAGCTTGCCGGTCTGGATGGCCCGACGACTCTCCGGCAGGCTGGTGGGCCCGTCGCAGGTGATGAGTTCCTTGCCGGTTTCGGCCCAGGGACATTCCAACAGGAGCTGTTTGACCATGACCACCGCCGCCTCGTCATGGTCGCCGAGGCGAATCGTGTCCGACTCTTCCGTCAGCGTGTACCACAGCCAGAGGAGAAACTCGTTGCCCAGGTAGTCGCGCGACGCGGAGTCGCCCGAGGTCCAATAGACGTCGATGTGCCCGTTGCCCGAGGGGTGCGGCACGAGCTTGGCGGGACCAAGGTTCTCGATCCGCCTGCTGACGCCGTGTGCTTCGGCCCAGCGGTAGGCCAGCGCGCCGGCGGTCATCGGCTCCAGTTTGCGGTCGAAGGTCTCGCGAAAGAGTGGATGGAGCCGCTCGAGCGAGGCGGGCTGGGTGGAGCCGACGTACAGGATGTCGTCGCGCGTGTCCCACAGGATCGGCACCTGGCGCGAGCTGCGGAATCGCCCTTGCTTGATCTCCTGTGCGGCACGGTCTCGGGCCGCGCTCCTGGCTTGCTCGACGAGTCTGGCGCGGCTTTGTCTTCGGCCGTTGCCCTCGCCGTCAGCGGCCGAGGCCCTGTCATGAGCGGCGGAACCGATGAGCGAATCCAATTCCATCTGCAAGTAGGCGTACATCAAATCGGCCGGGACCCTGCTGCCATCGATGCGCATGCCGAAGTGGAGGCATTCGAGGATGATGTTCTTGTCCGTGTCGAACTCGCGGTCCAACAGGTGCCGGCCGCCGATCCAGCCGACTTCCTCGTCGCCGGCCCGCGCCGCGCCCTTGCCGCCGACAAGGCGATTCTTGAGCTTGTCCAGCAGGCGCTGATCCAGCCGTTTCGGCGAACCGCCGACAACGGAGAGGCGCGAGAAACTGACCGTGCCGGATAGAAAGGCCATAGGCTGCCTAACAGATCTCGTGATGATGGCCGTGAAAACGGGAAGCGAAACGATGCCTCCACAGGCGGGTCATGCTAGAATTGGCCGCGACGAGGGTCAACGCGCGATTAGCTGATTCGCGTGCAAAGCTTCAAGGTTCGACCCCGCAAACATTACCGCGTATTCGACGAGAGTATTCACAGCCGGAGCCGATCATGATGGGAACTATTCACAAGGCCCTCACCGCGTGGATCGGGTTCGGGTGCCTCTGGCTAGGCGTCCCGGCCGCCGCCGATGACCGCGCGGCCCATCTACCCGCGGACCTCGAGGGCCAGGTGCGCAAGTCGATCGATCGGGCCTTGTCTTTCCTCCGCAGCGCCCAGAAAGACGACGGCGGATGGGCCGACCAGCACGCCCCGGCCATCAACGCCATCGTTGCCCGGGCCTTCGCTCTCGACCGGGGGCATGGGCCCAACCATCCGATCGTGCGGCGAGCGCTGGCCTCGATTCTCCGCCAGGAACAGTCCGATGGCGGCATCTACGATCGCGGTCAGAATCTGGCCAACTACGAAACGTCCGTCGTTCTGATGTTCCTCAGTTCGCTCGACGACCCGACGCTCCGCCCCAGGATCGCCAAGGCCCAGGCCTATCTGACTTCGCTGCAATTCGACCAGGGCGAGTCGATCGACCCCCGGAACAACTGGTACGGAGGCGCCGGCTACAACCAGGCCAAGCGGCCCGACCTGTCTAATACCCAGATGATGATCGACGCCCTTCACCAGAGCGGCCTGTCCAAGAGCGACCCGGTCTATCAACGCGCCATGGTCTTCGTCTCGCGGTGTCAGATGAACTCAGCCACCAACGATCAGGACTTCGCCCGCGAATCGAGCGACGGCGGATTCATTTACAGCCCCAACGAGAACGGCGAGTCCAAGGCCAGCATCGAGGTCCCGGAGGGCAAGGCGGCCCTTCGCTCCTACGGCTCGATGACCTACGCCGGGTTCAAGAGCATGCTCTATGCGAACTTGAAGCGTGACGACCCGCGCGTGAAGGCCTGCCATGGATGGATCAAGCGACACTACACCTTGGACAAGAATCCAGGCATGCCGGGCGCAAGGGCCCGTGAAGGGCTTTACTACTACTATCACGTCTTCGCCGCGGCCCTGGAGGCCTGGGGCGAGCCGGTGGTCGTCGACGACCGTGGGCAGTCGCATCACTGGCGGATCGACCTGTGCAGGAAGCTCCTGTCGCTCCAAAAGCCCGACGGAAGCTGGATCAACGACCAGACCCGCTGGCTGGAAGGGCAGCCGATTTATGTGACTGGGCTGATGGTGCAGACGCTGCAAGTTGCGGCTGGGGAGTAACGGCTCTCGGCGGATCAGCGCCCGCGAACCGCTACGGTTGCATGCCGCCTCCTGGGAGGTTACTTTCAGGCTGGCGGCAGCTAGTTTATCCCGCGTGCGGAGGAGTCGGAGGCGTGACCTCGTTAAGACCAAAAGTGTTCTCTTAGAATGACAAGTCCCCGCCGACATGCCCGCGCCGGCACGGTCTCGGCGTCGGCGTGAATCATCGACGACGCCGGCCCGTGACGATCGCCGCCTGACGGAGAAGCACCCGCGAGTGGACACATACAACGCAGCCCCGGCTCATGATGTGTATGGCGTTGACGCCAATCGCTGCATCGACCTGTCCGCTGCGCGAAAGCTGGAGTGGCTGGTGACCAACGGCCGCGGCGGCTTCGCCACGGCCACGGTCGGCCAAATGCTGACCCGCCGCTACCACGGGCTATTGGTGGCCGCGGTCGAGCCTCCCGTCGAGCGATTCGTGCTGCTGGCCAAGCTCGAGGCGACGGTGCGGTCCGATGGACTGACCTACGAGCTGGGCACCAATGATTACGTCGAGGCCGTACATCCTCAGGGCTACAGGCTCTTGGAGTCCTTCACGAGCCAGCCCTATCCAACCTGGCGATGGCGTGCCGGCGAAGCGTTGATCGAGCAAACCCTGTGCATGGCTCCCGGAGAGGACTCGACCTTCATTCGCTACCGGCTCTTGGAGGGGACGCCCGTGGCTCTCTTGGTGCGGCCCCTGTGCACCGGACGGCACTGTCACAGCCTCACTCACTACCAGGACATGGGGCCGCCGACTGTCGATCAGACCGAGGATTCGATTGCCCTTCATTGGTCGGGCAATCGACCGGGCTTGCGGCTGAGCCACAACGGCTCGTTCCGCTCGCGTCCGGACTGGTATTATCAGTTTGTCCTGACGGCCGAGGCGGAAAGGGGCTACGACTTCACCCAGGACCTCTTTGTTCCCGGCGTCATCAGCGCCGCGCTGAAGTCAGGCGATAAGCATGGTTTGGTCTTTGTCGCCACGCGGCAGGACCGCTCGTGGAACGACTGGCGGACGGTTTTTTCGCAGGCGGCGGGCCGCGGCAGGGCTTCTCCGATCAACGTCGGCGATCCCCTGCTAGAACCACTCTTGCGGGCAGCGGACGATTTCGTCGTGGGCCGGGGGGAGTCGGGCCGGACGATCATCGCGGGCTATCCGTGGTTCGGCGACTGGGGAAGGGACACCTTCATCTCGTTGGCGGGCCTGTGCATGGTTCCTGGCCGTCTCGCCGAAGCGCGCAAGATCATCGAGACCTTCAGTCACTATGTGGACGGCGGAATGATCCCCAATCGGTTTCCCGATTTCGGTGAGCCGCCGGCCTACAACACCTCCGATGCCTCGCTGTGGTACATCCAGGCCCTCGATCGGTATCTGGCATACTCTGGGGATTGGAGGTTTGTCGCTGAAGCGATCTTCCCGGCCGTCGTGGAAATCATCGAGGCTCATGAGCGCGGCACGCGGCATGGGATTCGAGTCGACGCCGATGGCCTCCTTGCCCAGGGTGAGCCCGGCCTGGCCCTTACTTGGATGGACGCCCGGTTGCCCGATCGCGCCGTGACCGGCCGCATCGGGAAGGCCGTCGAGATCAATGCCTTGTGGTACAACGCACTTCAGGTCGCCGCGTCCTATGCGGATCGGCTGGGGGATGGAGGGCGCGCAGCCCATTGGAGGCAGGCGGCGTCCAAGGCCAAGGCGTCGTTCAATCGCCGATTCTGGAACGAGGCCGCCTCATGCTTGTATGACGTAGTGGACGCCGACGGCGAGGCCGGCAAGGTCGATGCGTCCATTCGCCCCAACCAGCTCCTGGCGGTCAGCCTGATCCATCCGGTGCTCGACGAATCGCGATGGCAAGATGTCATCAAGACCTGCGAACGAGAATTGTGGACGCCGTTGGGGTTGCGATCCTTGTCACCCGGCGACCCGGCCTACCGAGGTCGATACGCCGGGGATACGGCCGCCCGGGATTCAGCCTATCACCAGGGAACGGTCTGGCCGTGGCTGCTGGGGCCCTTCGTCACGGCGTACGTCCGAGCCCATGGCGACACGCCCAAGGCGCGCTCGGCGGCGCGAAACTATCTCGATGGGCTTCTGTCCCATCTCCGCGAGGCCGGCATCGGGAGCGTCAGCGAAGTGGCGGACGGCGATGCGCCGCACACGCCCGGCGGTTGCCCGTGGCAGGCCTGGAGCGTGGCTGAGCCGCTTCGGGCCCTCTGCGAGGACATCCTCAAGACGCACCCGCCGCTCCGCGAGCCGCAATCGACCGCATCACGGCCTGCGTCCCAAATCGCCGCCGCGCCGAGCGCCGGGGTCTGAAAAGCCGACTCTTACCAGGTGTACTTGACGGTATAGGTCACGGTCTTTTCGCCATTGGCGGGGACCGTCACCTCGTAGTGAATGGTCCGCGAGTCGATCTTCTCGTACTTGTCGCTGGATTCGGTGATCTGCCAGGTGGACCAGCGGAAGAGGTTCTCCTTGATGATCACCTTCTGCGGCGCGTCCTTGTGATTGCGGATCTGAATGCGATAGCCCTCGGTGATGACCTTGCGGCTTGTGTCGATCGTGAAGTTCGTCTGGGTACGTTCGCCGACCACGTCGAAGGCCTGACCCAGCTTGATGAGCACCTTCTCATCCTTGGCGGTGTGGTCGATCAGGTCTTCGCCGACAAACTCCAACGTCTCGTCGGCCTCGTCCTGCTTGTAGACGCGGACTTTTCCCCGGGGCAGCGGCATGCCCAGCCGGTTGCTCTTCTCGTTCTTGAATCGCACATAGACGTCGAGCTTCGGATTGGATTGATTGCCGAGGTTTCGGTCCTGCATGGGTTGGCCGGCGAATGCCCACCCCGCCGCCTCAGGCAGGCCGTAATAGACCATGAGCTTTTCCACCTTCACGTTGCGCGCGGTGGGAAAAAGAGTGATCTGCTGAGTGGCGTTGGCCAGGATGTCCGTCCGCCGCGGGAGGGTGTAGAGGTGATATTCGAAGAAGGCTTTCTCTTCGAAGCCCGGCGCCATCGCATCCTCGGCGACCGCCATGGACCGGGCCATTCCCGCGTACTTGAACTGCGGCGGTTGAATCCGCTGAACGTCGCCGGCGATCAGCTTCAGCTTGGCGTTCTCATACCCGGCCCCGGAGAGGTTCATCAGCGTCACCCAGGCTCCGAGGTCGGCACGGGCATCGTTCTTGTCCAGGACCAGGTTGTAGTCGCTCCGCCAGGTGATTCCGCTGGTTTGATAGGTCGTCCGCACTTCGTGCTCGCCGGCTTTCTCCGCGAGGAGCTTCCAGACCAGCGTGGGCCGTGTGATTAGCCCGCCGGGCAGGTCTCCCAACTTCACCTGTTGGCCGCGGCCCGAGAGTATGCGCACGCCGTCGGCGGCTTGGAGGACGAGTTGTCCGGCGGCCGCGGAGAGCAACTTGCCGGTGACGGTCTCGATGGTCTCGCCGTTGGCCAACTCCACCGATATGTCGCGGTCAAGGTATTTCTCCAGGAGCTTGTCGGGGCTCACCAGGTCGAACTCGAAGTTCTGCTCCAGGACACTGGTCCCATCGGCGTCGGTGAGGTCGGTGAAGCTGACCGTCGTGGGATCGATGAACTGCGCGACGTCGGGGAAGCGCAGGTTGTTGGCCCCCTTTTGGAGCGCGACCTTGCGGACTTCCTTGACCACGCCGAAGCCCGGCACCTGCCATGCGAACATGGGGTTGAATCCTTGCCGCTGCTGGGCAATGAACTGTTGGGGATCGAATCCGGCGGGGTCGGCCGTCGAATAGACCGTAACCGCCGGGCCATCGTCACCTGGCGCCTGGGCGGCGGCGTGGAGGGGCAGCAGGCTGGAAATCACGGCGAGTAGAGTCGCGTTCTTCATGACAAAACTCCTTCATGGATGCGTTGGCCGGGTGAATCTTATGACCACGAGCGGTTGGACGCATAGAACCACGCGCCGGTTCCACCGAGTCCTCAGAGGGTCTCTAATCGCACAAATCAAGCGTTTTCGCTGTCGATCGACCGCCGATCCTTGCGGTATGGATCGATAATGCAAGAATACCCTGTGCGCGGCGCGGGCGGGCCGATCCGGCCTCGCCGGCGCGCCAAAGCTCAAGATAGGCCAGAGGCCCGCCGATGATCGTCGTTCTCAAACCCGGCTGCACCAAGGAGGACATCGAGCACGTCGCCCAACTCGTGCGCGAACGCGGGCTGAAAGACGTGGTGATCGTGGGCACGGATCGCACGGTCGTCGCCGCGGTGGGGGACGAGCGCCTCGTGGACATGTCCGCCATCGAGAGCGCCCCGATGGTGGAGCGGCTGGTCCCTATCCTGGCCCCCTACAAGGTCGCCAGCCGCGAGATCAAAAGCGAGCCGTCGATCGTTTCCATCCAGCCGGGAGTGGAGGTCGGCGGCAGCAAAGTCTGCGTCATCGCCGGCCCATGCAGCGTCGAAAACGAGGAACAACTCCTGGCGATCGCCCGGTCCGTGAAGAAAGCCGGGGCGACCGCACTTCGCGGCGGGGCCTTCAAGCCGCGTACCAATCCCTACGAGTTCCAGGGGCTCGGCGAGGCGGGCCTCAAGCTCCTCAAGCACGCCCGGGATGAGACCGGCCTGGCCATCGTCACCGAGGTCATGAGCATCGACCAGGTGGAACTGGTCGCCGAGTACGCGGACGTGCTCCAGATCGGCACGCGCAACATGCACAACTTCAACCTGCTCGTCGCCGCCGGCCGCACCAAGAAGCCCGTGCTGCTCAAGCGGGGCTGGAGCGCGAGTCTCAACGAGTTCCTATTGGCCGCGGAGTACATCCTGAACGAGGGCAACACCAACGTGATCCTCTGCGAGCGCGGCATCCGCACCCACGAGACCTACGTGCGCAACACCCTGGCCCTGGGGATCATCCCGGCGATCAAGCGCGAATCGCACCTGCCGATCATCGTCGATCCCTCGCAAGGCACCGGCCACGCATACATGGTCCCGGCCATGTGCCGAGCGGCCGTCGCCGCCGGGGCCGACGGCCTGCTGATCGAGGTCCATCCCGATCCGGAACACGCCCTGACCGATGGGGCCCAGTCGATCACGCCGAGGGCCTTCGAGTCGCTAATGATGGAACTCGGACGGGTTTCGGTCGCCGTTGGTCGGCGTCTCTAAGGCCCGATGCCTTGGACCAGCCTATATTATGAACACGGCCGGGTTCCCATTATGTAACATATGAATTTACAACGAGATACATCTTGCTTGTCCAAGACCCGGACGAGATGGACAGCTCTGATCGGCCAGTCATCACAGCACGATTCGGTGGCTGTTTCGCTGAGTATTGGCTTTTCAGGCGGTATCAGGGTGTTATAATAGAGCAAGCGGGTCAAGCTGGATGGAATAAAGCCCCGCTGACCTCAGTTATATGGGGTAGGGTGTGAGCGTTGTGCTCGGCCCGGTGGTTTGGGACACGCCCGATTTTGGCATGCCTCCGTCCACGTTGACCGAAGGTTGATTTCGCATACCGTTTGCTTGGTTCCGTCTGGACCAGTATTGTCTCTTCAGGAAGGAGTCCTAGTTTATGCTTTCGACAAAGCGCAAATCACTTGGTTTTACCCTGATCGAATTATTGGTGGTGATCGCGATCATCGCCGTCTTGATCAGCATTCTGCTGCCGGCGCTCTCCAGCGCCGTGGCGGCGGGCCGCAAGATCCGCGACCAGGCCAATATGAAGGGCATCGGCACCACCGGCCAGACCTACGCCAGCGATGACCCCAAAGGCATCCTCGGCCCGGTCCACCCGGAGGCCATCAACTTTATCGGCGATGGCTACGCAGAGTACGGCGGCGGTCCCGGCACGATGCCTTATGGAAACTGGAACCAGGAGTTTGACCCTCGAACCCGGCCCTTCAATCACCTCTTGTACGGCCCCAAGGGCGTCGTTGCGAACACCTTGCCGGGCGACAGGGCGCTATTCGGAGAGTTCCAGTGTCCGGGCGAGGAGCTTGGCTGGCAGGAGTGGCCGGGTTTCAACAGTGATCCGTTGGAGACTGAGACGCCCTACTTCAAGGGCAACGGCGCCGCGTTTCGGATGAACAATCTGGCCTACGAGGACGGGACCTCGGTCGGCATTTATGGCCGTCCGGTCAATCAGATTCCCGATCCCGGCGCAACCCTGGGCTGGATGGAGGCCCGCGTCTATCAGACCCTGTGGACCAACAACACCTGGGGCATCCTCCAGCACGGCGAGTTGACCAGCTATCACCGCAAGCTCGGCTTCTTCAACGTGATCTACGCGGACGCCCATGCGTCATTTGCCGACTTCGGCGACGACACGTATTACCAGTATTCGTACGACTACAACGAGAAGGATGCCCGCGGCAGTTGGGGCAGGATGGATTGCTATCCGCTGCCGGAAATCCCCTTCTGACGACCGTGTTGCGGCGAATGGTGCTTTGCGACCCGCCCGCCAAAGGGCCGAACGGCGCACCTTTGGCGAGTTGCGGCATCGATAGACGAGGCCTTTCAGAAAGGATCAACCTATGAAGTCCAAGCAGGTAGTTCTGGGGGCCATTCTGGTCGTCCTGGTCGGCATCAGCGTGTTCGTTTGGAAGTCCGTCGGCATGTCCGCCGAGGGTGACCAGACGGTCATGGCCATGAAGCAGAAGTTCACCTGCGGGAGCTGCAAGGCTGACTTCGAGCTCTCGGTCGCCGAAGCCGCAGCCATGAGACAGAACAACGAGGGCAACATCGTTTGTCCGGCCTGTAGCCACGCAGGCGCCGAGAAGCAAGGGGCGATCGTCAATCTCTCGCCCACCTTTAACGATGACGAGCCCGAGGACGAGGCTATGGACGAGACCGAAGAGGAGAGGCCTGCCGCGAAGGTCGGCGGCCGGGTGAAAAAGACAAACTCCTAGTTCAACTTCCGTCCGTAATTCCACTTCGCCAATCGGAGGCCCGGCAGCGCGTCGGGCCTCTTTTTTCGCGCACATTCTCTCGAACGGTCATCCGCTCGCTTGTTCCTGCAATTCGGCGGAGATCGCCTGAATCCTTGACGCCGCCGCGAGGCGGGCCGCGGCCAGGTCGTCGGCCGGCTGCCTGACCAGGATGTAGAATTTGATCTTGGGCTCCGTGCCGCTGGGGCGGGCGATGACCTTGGCCCCGTCGTCCAAGGTCAGCATGATGACGTTGCTCGCCGGCAGATCGTAGCGTCCAACGACGGTGTCGGTGTGGATGTCACGGACTTCGCCATTCGTCAGGTCGGCCCATGTCTGGACCGCTTCGCCGCCTAGGCGCCGCGGCGGATTGTTTCGCAGATCGGCCATCATGGCGTCGATCCTCGCGGAGCCGTCGGCCCCGGGAAGGGTGATGCTCTTGGCCCCCTCTTCGAAGTAGCCGTAGCGCCGGAAAAGCTCATCCAGGATATCGAGAAGCGTTTTGCCCTCGGACGCGGCGAACGCGGCGGCCTCGGCGATCATCGCGGAACTGGTCACGGCGTCCTTGTCGCGCACGAAGTCGCACGGCATGTAGCCGTAGCTCTCCTCGGCCCCGAAGACGTAAGTCCGGCTCGGCTGACCCGCGCGGCGAGCCTCCTCATAGAGCCGCACGCGCTCGGCGATCCACTTGAAGCCCGTCAGGACTTCGACAACTTCCGCCCCGTACGACCGGGCGATTTCCTTCATCATGTCGCCGCTCACGATGGTCGTGAGCACCACCGCGTCGGCGGGAAAGCGCTTCGATCGCGTTAATTGCTCGCATAGGTAGAACGTCAACAGCGCCGAGACTTGGTTGCCGGTCAACAGGCGATATCTCTCATTGCCGTCGCGCACGGCGATGCCGATTCGATCGGCGTCCGGGTCGCTGGCGATCACCAGGTCGGCGCGCTCGCCCTTGGCCAGATCGATGGCCATCGCCAGAGCCGGCCCCTCTTCGGGATTCGGCGACTTCACCGTCGGAAAATCGCCGTCGGGCACTGATTGCTCCGGCACTTCCATCACGTGCCGGAATCCCCGCCGCCGCAACGCCTCGGGAATCAGCGTGCCGCCTGTCCCGTGCAGCGGAGAAAAGACGATCCGCAGCTTCTCCCCCTGCGCCCGGCACGCTTCCCGCGCGAGGCACGACCGATCGACCTGTTCGAGAAACGCCGCGTCCACGTCCGCCCCGACGTCGCGGATGAGCCTGCACGATCGCCCTTTCTCTTCCGACATCTCCCGGATGTTCGCGTATGCCCCGACGCGGCGGACCTCCTCAATGATCTCACCGTCCTGCGGCGGGACTACCTGTCCCCCGTCGCTCCAATACGCCTTCAGTCCGTTGTATTCGGGTGGATTGTGGCTGGCGGTGATCATCACCCCGGCCGTGCAGCCCATCCGGCGGACGGCAAAGGAGAGCAGGGGCGTCGGCCGCAACGCCTTGCAGCGGTGCGCCGTCACGCCATTGGCCGCCAGGACCCGGGCCACGCGGCGGGAGAATGCGTCACTCATACGCCGGCAATCGCAGGCAATCGCCACGCCGGCCTTCTTGGCCGACTCACCATGACGGCCGATGTAATTCGCCAGTCCCTGCGCCGCGGCCCCCACGGTGTACAGGTTCATCCGGTTCGGGCCCGCCCCGATGATGCCCCGGATACCCCCGGTGCCGAACTCCAGGTTGGCGTGAAAGCGGTCGGTCAGCTCGCGGGTGTCGCCATTTTCCACGAGAGCGCGGATCTCGTCCTTATCGGTTTGGGCGATGGCCGGGTCGAGGAGCCATCGGTCGACTGCGGCCTGGATGGCAGGCTCCATTTCGTAAGCCCCCTTCATGGGCGGTTCGCGGCGAAAGGACTTTACACCAGCGGCCAGGCAGCGTGAAGCAGCTCCCGACATACCCGTCGACCTTGCCCGCAGGCGCGATGCCGGTAGGATGTTGGATGATCGGTGCCGCTGACGGGCGGCGTCAAAGGGCGATTAGCTCAGTTGGTCAGAGCGCACGGATCACACCCGTGAGGTCGCAGGTTCGACCCCTGCATCGCCCATTCAGGTCTATTCAAGGCACGTTCTCGGTGAGTGACGCCGGCCTGTCGCCCATTGGGGAGACGCGAGGCTGCGAGCGGCGGACGGACTTGAAGTATTCAATGGTCTTGGCGAAGCCCCGGCGCCAATCAGTGGTGGGGGACCATCCGAGCATTTGCCGGGCCCTCGAGAGGTCGGGTCGGCGTCGCTCGGGGTCGTTGACCGGGCGTTCGGTGCAGATGATCGGGCTGCGGGAGCCGGTCAGTTCAATGACCGTTTCGGCCGCCTGTCGGATGGTGATTTCCACGTCGTTGCCGACGTTGATCGGTTCAACGCAATCGCTGTCGGCGGCGCGAAGGATGGCCTCGACCATGTCATCCACATAGCAAAATGAGCGGGTCTGCGAGCCGTCGCCATGGATGGTGATCGGGTCGCCGCGGAGCGCCTGGTTGATAAAGCTGGGCAGGGCGCGGCCGTCGTCGGCGCGCATCCGCGGTCCGTAGGTGTTGAAGATGCGGACCATGCGCGTGGCGACGCCGTGCAGTCGTTGATAGGTCATGACCATCGCCTCGGCGAAGCGCTTGCCCTCGTCGTAAGGGGCTCGCGGGCCGATCGGGTTCACGTTGCCGCGGTAAGTCTCCTTCTGCGGGTGCTCCAAGGGGTCGCCGTAGCACTCGCTGGTCGATGCGTGAAGCATCAGCGCCGATCGGTCCTTCGCCAGGTCCAACAGGTTCTTCACGCCGATGCTGCACGTCAGCATGATCTCGACGGCCTTGGAGTGAAAGTCTATCGGGGAGGCCGGGCAGGCGAGGTCGTAGATTCGATCGATCGGCCCTTCGATGGCCAGCGGCCGGCAGATGTCCTCTTGGATGAAGGTGAAGCCGGGGATGGCCCGCAGGTCGGCGGCGTTGACGGTGCTGCCGGTGATGAGATTGTCGACGCCGACCACTTGGTGGCCGGCCGCGAGAAGCCGGCGACACAGGTGAAAGCCGATGAAACCGGCCGCACCAGAGACGATGATACGCATGGTCGTAACGCCTTGCCGCGGCTTGCCGCCCATCCGCCGGGTCCGCGGGCCGGGCCCCTCAGCTCCCCAATGACGCGATCCCTTCCTCGACGTTGCCCACGCGGCTCACTCGAATCCCGAAGTGCTCGTTGAGTTTCACGGCGACGCCGCCGCCGATCCGGCGTTGGCCGACCATCAGATCGAGTTCCTCCTCGATGGTCCGGTCGAACTCGATGATTGATCCGGGGACGAGCTTAAGCACGTCGCCGATCAGCATTCGCCGTTCGGCGAGCCGTACGCTTACCGGCACGCACAGCTTTAGAACGCTTTCCGCGCCGGAGGGCAAATCCTGCGAGCTGTAGCGCGACCCGGCGGCGGCGCGCGGCGGCCTGGCGCGGCGCGAGGGCGATGACGATGCATCCGGCCGATCCGAGAGCCGGCCGACGTCGCCGTCGAGCGATTCGACCGCTTGCACGGCGTCGGCCAGCACGGCGTCGATTTCTTGCTGGGAGAACATGGGTTCGCCGAGACCGGCGACGGGCTCCTGGGGTTCACGTTGCGACGGGACGATCTTAGCGCACGGATGCCTGGGGTTTTATCGACTCTCGATGATTCGGACTTGAGGGCCCCGAGGCCTTCCGGGCGGGACGGCATCTTCAGCCGGTCCTGCCGATCACGATGCAGGCATTGTGTCCGCCGAAACCGAATGAATTGCTCATGGCCACGTCCACGCGGGCATCCTGCGGCTTGAGCGGGGTATAGTCCAGGTCGCATCCTTCGGCGGGGTTTTCAAGGTTGATGGTTGGGGGAACGACGCCGTTCGCGATGGCCATGACCGTAGCGGCCAGTTCCACGCCGCCGCTGGCCCCGAGCAGATGGCCGATGGAACTTTTCGTGCTGCTGATCCGCAGGTTCCGGGCATGGCCGCCGAAGACCGACTTGATGGCCAGTGTTTCGGCCACGTCGCCCAGAGGCGTTCCGGTGCCGTGGGCGTTGATGTAGACCACGCGATCGGGCGCGATGCGGGAATCTCGCAAGGCATTGCTCATGGCCGCGGCGCCGCCCCGGCCCTGCTCGTCGGGCTGAGTGATGTGGTTGGCGTCGCCGCTCATGCCGTATCCCAACACCTCGGCGTAAATCCGCGCGCCGCGCTTCTTTGCGTGTTCATACTCCTCGAAAATGAACATGCCGGCTCCCTCGCCCATGACGAAGCCCTCGCGGTCCCGATCGAAGGGGCGAGAGGCGCGGGCCGGCTCGTCGTTTCGTTCGGACAGGGCCTTCATCGAAGCGAATGCCGCCAAGCCGAGCGGGGTGAGGGCCGCCTCCGCGCCGCCGGTCACCATGACTTCAGCGTCACCGCGGCGAATGGCGTACAGGGCGTCTCCCATGGCGTTGGTGGCCGAGGCGCAGGCCGTGGCCACGGCGGTGTTGGGGCCTTTGGCGCCGAACATGATGGAGATGCTGCCGCTGGCGGCGTTGACCATGAGTTTCGGAATGGTGAAGGCCGAGACCTTCGACGGGCCCTTCTCGCGAAGCCGCAGGTGCTGCTCTTCCAATTCCAGGAGGCCGCCGATTCCGGAGCCGGTGATGACGCCGAACTTGGACGGCTCCACGTCGCCGTCGGCCAATCCGCTGTCGGCGTGGGCCTGCTTGGCGGCGACGAGAGCCATTTGGGCGAATCGATCCAGCCGCTTGATTTCCTTGCGGTCCAGATGGTCGGCGGCGTTGAATTGCCGGCATGCGCCGCCGAAGCGGACGGCGAAGTTGGTCACGTCGAAATGCTGGATGGGGGCGACGCCGCTCTCCCCGGCGAGCAGCCGCTCCCAGAAGACGTCGACGGCCAAGCCGAGCGGGCTGACCAGGCCCATTCCGGTGATGACGACTCGACGGCGGTCGGACATGCGTGGAGACCTTGCAAATGAGTCAGGGTGCGAAGCGGCAGGCCCGTCGTCATTCCTTCTTTTGACCTTGGGCCTTGGTGATGTATTCCACCGCATGGCCCACGGTCTGGATCTTCTCGGCTTCCTCGTCCGGGATGCTCAGTTCGAATTCGTCCTCGAACTCCATAACCAATTCGACGGTGTCGAGCGAGTCGGCGTTGAGGTCGTTGACGAAGGACGTCTCCATGCTGATCTCAGCCTTCTCGACGCCCATCTGCTCGCTGACGATCTTGATCACTCGATCCTTGATCTCTTCGCTGGTTGCCGCCACCACTTTTTTCTCCCTTGCTTGCCGGCACCGCCGTGCCGGCTTTGGACCTCTGTAATACCAGGAGAACCGATTGGACCACCGGCGCGCCGGTCGGCCGTCAACCGGCCCGGATCGACCACCCTACATGTGCAGGCCACCGTCAACCACCAGAATCTGGCCGTTTATGTAACCCGCGGCGGGCGACGCCAGGAACGTCACCGCCGCCGCGACCTCGTCTGGCTCGCCGAACCGTTGAAGCGGTATCAGCGGGCGAACTTGCTCCTTGACCTTATCGGATAGTACGTTGGTCATGTCGGTCCGAATGAAACCGGGGGCCACGGCGTTGCAGGTGACGCCTCGACGGGCCAATTCCTTGGCCACCGACTTGGTCAGTCCGATCACGCCGGCCTTGCTGGCCGCGTAGTTGGCCTGTCCGCCGTTGCCCATCATCCCCGAAATGCTGGTGATGTTGACGATCCGGCCCCAGCGGGCCCGCACCATGTGCTTGGCCGCCGCCCGAGTCATGAGAAACACGCTCCGCAGATTTGTCTCGATGACCTCGTCAAACTGCTCATCCGTCATGTTCATGACCAGGCCGTCACGCGTGATGCCGGCGTTGTTCACCAGGACATCCAGCCGACCGAAGTCGGTGGCGATGTCATCCACCCATTTCTCGATCTTGGCCGCATCGGTGACGTCGAGGGTCCGAGTGATGATCTTTCCCATGCATTTCAGGTCGGCGGCCTCGGCGGGAAGGGTGTTGAGCTGTTCCGGATGCCGGGCGCAGGCGATAACCGTCGCGCCCTCCCGGGCCAATGACAGGCTCGTCGCCCGCCCGATGCCGCGCGAGCCCCCGGTCACAATTGCGACGCGATCGACAAAGTCGGCCATCTGGCTCGTCCAATCCTTCAGAGGCCCAGGGCCCCGCCAATCAACACGCCCTCTAGGCCGGCACCTTCGTGAGGCCCGACATCGAGGCGTAATTCACAGCCTGGACCGACCTGTCGATCTTGCGCATCAGCCCGGTCAGCACCCTTCCGGGGCCGACCTCGACAAACCGATCGAATCCGTCCGCAATCAGACGCTCCACGCAGGCCTGCCAGCGCGTCGGCTTGGCAACCTGCTCCCGTAGGAGCCGTCGGACCCTATCAGGATCGCCATGATAGCCAGCCGACACGTTGGAGACCACTGGAATTCGTCCGGGGGTGATTTTTGCCCTCAGAAGGGCCCTCTCCAGACCCTCCACGGCCGACTGCATCAGGTCGGAGTGAAACGCCCCCGCGACAGCCAGCGGCACCGCCTTGGCCACGTGGGCGTCGGCCAGCGAGACGGCCCGCTCGCAGGCGGCCTTGTCGCCGGAGATCACGATTTGGCCGGGACAATTGAAATTCGCAGGGGTGAGGACCTGGCCGCCAGCCGCCTCCCGACAGAGCATTTCAGCCGCGGCTTCGTCCAGCCCGATGAGGGAGACCATGCCGCCGGGGGTATTGTCGGCGGCAGCCTGCATGAGTCGCCCCCTTTCGGCGACTAGCGCCAGCCCCTCTTCAAAGGAGAGCCATCCCGCCAGATGAAGTGCGGTGTACTCTCCCAGGCTCAGGCCGGCCATCCCCGCGGGCGCGAGCTCCCGGGCGATCCCGACCGATTCCAGGGCCTTCCAGACGGCTACGGAGGTGACGAATATCGCCGGTTGAGACACCTCGGTGGAGTTCAGCCGGTCGGCGGGCCCCTCAAAGCATAGAGCCGCCAGGTTGTAACCGAGTTGGTCGTTGGCCGAGTCGAAGACCTTTCGAGCGGCAGGCACGGCCTGGGCCACGTCCTTTCCCATCCCGACGTGTTGTGCGCCTTGGCCTGGAAGAATGATCGCCGTTTTGCTCACGATGGATAATCCGTATTGCGAGGTATTTCGTCTCACGCAGCGAAGAGGAGGTCAAATCCGCAGAAGGACCGAGCCCCAAGTCAATCCGGCCCCGAAGGAGACCAGCAGGACCAGGTCGCCGGACTTAATGCGCCCCGTTCTGCGGCACTCATCGAGCCCCAAGGCGATCGAGGCGGCTGAGGTGTTGCCAAGTCGTTGTATGTTGGTAAAGACGCGATCCTTGGGCAGCCCCAGGCGCTGACGGGCGGATTCGATGATCCGCAAGTTGGACTGGTGCGGAATGACCAGGGCGAGGTCGTCGGGCCGCACGCCGGCCTCCAGGAGGGCGGAGTCGATCAATTCGAAATTCCTCTTGACGGCCAGCTTGTAGACCTCGCGGCCCTGCATCTTGACGTAGTGGAGTCGCTCGTCGACGGTCATGTGTGAGGCGGGCAGCCGCGAGCCCCCGGCCGGCACGAACAGCATCGACATGCCCGAGCCCTCTGCTTGCATTTGATAGTGCAGGAGACAGGGCCCCGAGGTATCCGGGGTGGCCGAGAGAACCACGGCGCCGGCGCCGTCTCCAAAGAGGATGCAGGTGGCTCGGTCCTCGTAGTCGGCGATGCGAGACATCGTTTCGGCGCCAATGAGCAGCACGTTGCGGAAATTGCCCGAACTGAGCATGTGGGACGCAACGATGAAGCCATAGATGAAGCCGCTGCACGCGGCAGCAAGATCGAAGGCCGGGATCGTGGGAAACCCCAGGGCCTGCTGGACGAAGCAGGCGGTGGAGGGGAATTGGCACTCCGGCGTAATGGTCGAGACGATGATGAGGTCGATCTCCGCGGGGCTCATGCCGGCATCTTCCAGGGCCTTCGTGGCCGCGGCCGAGGCCAGGGTGGCCGTGGATTCACCCGCCGAGACGACCCGTCGTTCCTGGATCCCGGTGCGTTCCCTGATCCATTCGTCGGAGGTGTCGAGCCGCTTTTCGAAAAACTCGTTGGTGAGGATGCGTTCAGGCACGGCGTGGCCGGTCCCGCTGATTTTCACGCCGAGCCGTTCAGGCATGGGCCGGTTCCTCCGAGAGGCGATCGACGAGCACGTGGTTCAGCCGGCTTCGGACGAGTTCGGCGGCCACGCGGACGGCGTTCTTGATGGCCCGGTGATCGCTGCTGCCGTGGCAGATGATGCACACGCCGTCCACGCCGAGGAGCGGCGCCCCGCCGTATTCGCTGTAATCGTGCTTGGCCCAAATGGTCTTGACCACGGGATCGAACTGGGCGGCGAGGTCCGGGCGCTCGGCGGCAATCTCCCGCTTGATGGTCTTGAAGAGGCCCTCGGCCAGCCCTTCCGTGAGCTTGAGAACGACATTGCCGACGAAGCCGTCGCAGATGGCCACTTCGCATGCCCCGGCGAATAGGTCCCGCCCTTCGACGTTGCCGACGAAATTCAGCGAGGGATCGCCCTTGATCAGTTCGCGGGTCTGCTTGACCAGCGGGTTGCCCTTGACGTCCTCGCTGCCGATGGAGAGCAGGCCGACCCGCGGCTTGTGAATCTTCAGGATGGTCTCGGCGTAGGCGGACGCCATCTGGGCGTATTGGAGCAGGTGGAACGGCTTGGGCGCCACATTCGCCCCGACGTCGCAGATGGTCAGCGGGCCTGAAAAGGAGGGGATCACCACGGCGATGCCGGGCCTCTGAACCGCGCCGAGCGTCCGCATCTTGAGCTGGCAGGCGGCTGCGCAGGCCCCGGTGTTACCGGCGCTGATGACGGCATCCACCTCCCCCTCGGCGGCCAACTTTGCCATCATCAGGATCGAGGAGTTCTTCTTTTGCCGCAGGGCCTCGACCGGGGAATCATCCATCTCGATGACTTCCGGGCAATGCCGGATGCTCATCGAGCCCCGAATCGATTCATCAGGTGGGAGATGTACCCGGATATCGTCCTCGCGGCCGAGGAGGACCACTTCGTCGTCGGCGCCGAGGTACGCTAGTCCCTCGATCGCGCCACGTATGATCTGGACAGGCGCATAGTCGCCGCCCATGGCGTCGATCGCGATCCGCATTCCGGATTACTTCTCCTCTGTCTCGATCTTGAGAGAGACCTTGGACGTGTAGTAGCCGCAGTTGGCGCAGGCTCGATGGGGCAGCCGCGCTGTCCCACACCTGGGGCAGGCGACGGTTTGAATCGCCCGCAATGCGTGGTGCGACCTGCGCGATCGCTTCATGGACTTCGAGGATCGTCTCGCTGGAACCATGCGTCTTACCTTTTTCTGGCACCTATCCTAGCAGGGTACGGGCCACTTTGAGAAGATGGAATGTAGGTGCAGCCCGGCGAACTGTCAAGAGCCAATGACAGCGACAAGGATTTGTCGAATCAACACTTGCGTCCGCCGTGGGCCCATCCGGCGCGAGCTTCGGGGCGGCTGGAAGCCTCGCTCGACCTACTCCCGGCCCTGCGGCACGAGTCGGCGCGTCGGGGGTATCCCGCTGGGGTGGCGCCGCTGCCCGCACCGGCAGTTGCAGGGGCCGGCGCGTCGGGGCTAGAGTCTGCGCAGGATGACGGGCTTGCAAGAACGTCTCGGTCGATTCATCGGGTCATCAGGTCCATGGATCGCGGTCCGTGAGCTAGTGCCGCGTCTCGATCGAAGTTTCGGGGAGTGCGGGCCTCTGGCCCGCCGGAATCGGTCGCGGGAGCATGGCGGGCGGGACGCCCGCACTCCCCCAACCCGAAGCATCGATCGAGACTT
>Ga0187893_10002132_pt1 | contig 44582 bp, 43 predicted proteins | sample MA1701074metaG_FD_139574 | JGI IMG/M metagenome (GOLD analysis project Ga0187893, IMG submission 139574) | White microbial mat communities from a basaltic lava cave in the Kipuka Kanohina Cave System on the Island of Hawaii, USA - MA170107-4 metaG ... | reverse complement strand
CGGGAAGATCGCCAGCGCCGCATCGCCGATCAGCTTCAGCACCTCGCCGTTATGCGCGCGCACCGCCGCGTCGACGCGGTCGAAATAGGCATTCGCGATCGCGATCGCCTCGTCCGCCGGCCGCTCGTTGGCGATCCGGCTCCAGCCGCGAATGTCCGAAAACCAGATCGCGGCACGGATCGTCTCGACATCGCCGCGATAGATGCGGCCCGCCAGCACGCGCCGGCCCGAGCGCGGACCGATATAGGTATCCGCCAGCGTCTCGGCGAGGCGAAAGGAGACGCGGGCCTCGACGATCGGCGTCAGCACGCGCGTGAGCTGCCCGAATTTGCCGATGTCGGTGTCGCTGAACCCTTCCCGCCGGTCGGTCGCGACGGTGAGCGATCCGCGCAGCCCGCTCGAGAAGCGCATCGGCAGGGCGAGATAGTCGGTGGCGCCCATCGCCGCGATCTCGTGCAGCACCGCATGATCGTCCGGCCCGAGCCCGGCGGCGAGGCGGCGGCGGAACGGCTTGCCGGTCTCGGCGATATGCGCCAGCGGCGATCCGACATAGGCGGCGTCCTGCTGGAACCCCTGCACGTCGCGCACCGCCTCGGCGACCGTGCCGTCGCGCTGCCAGATCGCCGACATGGCGGCGATCAGCGGATGCAGGATGCGCACCGAGAGGCGCATGCGCGCGATCGGGGCGCCGGTCTCGAGCAGCCGCCCGCCGAGCCCCCCGGCCAGCGCATCGATCGAGGTCAGGAGCCGGCCTTCGTCGAGCAGCCAGTCGAGGGTCGGATCGAGCGGCCAGTTGGTAGATTGCAGGGTCAATTTCGGTTGTATGTTGCTAGCGTTCAACAATTCATGGATATTCGACACATGTACTTAATGTACGTCGACGAGAGCGGCGACACAGGCCAGGTTGCCTCGCCAACGCGATATTTCGTATTGTCCGGCATTGTCGTTCATCAGTCGAACTGGCGCAATTTCATTAATGCATTGATACAGTTTCGGAAGACCGTACGCACCGTGTACGGAATCCCGGTTCGTGCTGAGATTCGTGCATCTGAGATGATTAACCATCGACCATTCGGCCTACCGAAACATCAAAGATTGGCGGTTCTGCGCAATGCGATAGACGAGATCGCCAAAAATGCCCTTTTTGTCCATCACAAACGTTGTGGTGGACAAGCAGGGAAAGCCAGCGGGCTATGATGTGTTTGGTAGTGCTTGGGGTACCTTGTTTCAAAGGTTCGAGAACACAATGGTGCATGGCAACTTTCCAGGCGGATTCGCAAAGAGCCACGGTATGGTCATCACTGACGCCACGGCTGGCAAAAAACTGACTAGATTGGTACGGAGGATGGCGGTCTTTAATTATGTACCAAACGACCCCCGGTTTGGTGGTGGAGCAAGGAACATCCCAATTCAGCGTGTAATTGAAGATCCGTTCGAAAAGGATTCGGCCGAGACACTTCCGATTCAAGCGTGTGATGTTGTCGCTTACTTCGTTAAGCAGAGGTATGCTCCGAACTCGTTCATTCGGCGCCAGCGGGCAGCACGGTATTTTGACAGGTTGCGCCCCGTTCTCAATTTGAGGGCGAGTCGCTTCAATGCCCTAGGGATCGTCGAATTGTGATTAAAAATAAGGGCGGGTGACCGAAGTCACCCGCCGGGGAAATCCTACTAGCAGGATGTGCCTGCGTTCAGATTTCAATAAACAATGTAGGCATAATCCGGTTTAGATTCAATGCCTTAAAGATCGAATCAGATCAGGGACTTGGCCGATTCGAATCTACACCCGCCGGAACAGGCCCGGATAGTCGGTGACGACGCCGTCGGCATCGAGCGCGAGCTCGGCGCGGAACGTGCCGTCATCCTCGAACAGCACGCGCCCGCCGGGCAATGCGCTGTAATGCTGCGCGACGTTGCGGAGCTGGAGATCGGGGCCGGCGACCCGGAGCGCGCGGATCGTCTGACGGCCGCCGCTGCCGTTCACATTCAAACGCCGGATCGGCAGCGTGTTGGTGAAGGGCGTCGCCCAGATGTCGATGTCGAGACAGCCCTTGGCCGGCTCGAGCGCATCGCCGCGCGAATCCTTCCAGTTGCCCTTGCCGTCGCTGCGCAGGATGCGTACCACCGGCGGCCGGTCGGCGCCGCGCGCTTCGAGCGTCACCTTGCGCGTGTGCCAGTTCGCATCGGCCTTGACCTTGTAGGTGAGGCGGAACGGCTTGCCGCGACGGATGCCGTCGCGCTCGATCCCGAGGATGCTGCCATGCGCGACATAGCAGTCGTCGACCGGATCGGTATCGAGCCGGCATTCTTCGAGCCCGGTCGCTTCCGCGGCCGTCCACCAGTAGACGCGCGCGATCCTCGGCAGCGCGCTCACGGCAGCAGCACCGTCGAGCCGCTCGTTTTGCGGGCCTCGAGGTCGCGATGGGCCTGCGGCGCGTCCTTCAGGGGATAGGTCTGGTTGATCTCGATTTTGACCGCGCCCTTCTTCACCACGTCGAACAAGGCATTCGCGCAGTCGACCAGCTCCTGGCGCGTCGCGGTGTAGGTGCCCAGCGTCGGCCGCGTCAGATAGAGCGAACCTTTCTGCGACAGGATCAGCGGCCTGATCGGATCGGGCGGACCGGACGCGTTGCCGAACGTGACCATCGTGCCGCGCGGCCGCAGACAGTCGAGCGACGGCAGGAACACATCCTTGCCGACGCCGTCATAGACGACCGGCACGCCCTCGCCCCCGGTGATTTCCTTGACGCGCGTCACGAAATCCTCCTCGCGATAGAGGATCACGTGGTCGCAGCCGTGCTGGCGCGCGAGCGCGGCCTTCTCCGTCGAGCCGGCGGTGCCGATCACGGTGGCGCCGAGATGCTTCAGCCACTGGCAGGCGATCAGCCCGACGCCGCCGGCAATCGCGTGGAACAGCACCGTCTCGCCCTTTTTGACCGGATAGGTGCGGCGGATGAGATATTCCGTCGTCATGCCCTTGAGCATCATCGCGGCCGCATGCCTGTCGTCGATGCCGTCGGGCAGCGTCACGATCTTGTCGGCCGGCATGGTCCGCAGCTCGGCATAGGCGCCGAGCGGCCCGCCATCGTGCGCGATGCGGTCGCCCTTCCTGAATTCGCTGACGCCGGCACCGACCGATTCGACGATGCCGGCCGCCTCGAAACCGATGCCGCTCGGCAGCGGCGCCGGGTAGAGGCCGGTGCGCACGTAGACGTCGATATAGTTGAGGCCGACCGCCGTGTTGCGGATCAGCACCTCGCCGGGCCCGGGCTGGCCGGGATCGGTTTCGACCCATTGCAGCACCTCGGGTCCGCCGGTCTTTTCCATTCGGAAGGCGTGGGGCATGGCGCGAACTCCTGATCTTTCGCGCGATGCTAGCGGGCGGAAGCGGTCATTGCTACCGAGGTGTGCCGCGCCGGCTACTCAAGCATTGTGGCGACGGAGGCTCGCGATTGGGGCGACCAATAGTACACGGCGCTTGGACACACGCCGTTACTGACGGCGATCGCACTCCGACAATGAGCCGATCCATTGGTCGACCCGTGCTCATTCGGATCGCTCGTATTTAACTCCTGCAGTGTAATGCCAGCCGATTGCCCCTCGGCAGCGCAAAGATAGGCGCGGTCATTGGGTTCGAACGGGATCGTGTAGGAGAGCGCGTGCAGCTCCGGCCGCTCATTGCCGGGGCGCGCAGGCCATCGCGTGATGGTCAGTTCGTAAACGGGATCGCCGGACGAGTTAGAGTCGAGCCAACCCAACACATAGTCGCGCGCGCCGTCACAATCGTAGTCGAGCATCAGTTCCTGAAAATTGCTGTCCGGCACGCGGTTGGAAGTAGCGGCGTTGCTGGCGGCAATCGCTTGATGCCGCGCGACATCCAGTTCCGGCCTTCGTAACTCGGGAACCGGCTCGCTTGAGGCAATCCACCAAGGCTGGCCACCTACCAGAATGCCGTCAAAGTGCATTCCGGTGGATACCGGATCGCCACATTCCGCCCGGTAACCGCTGAACCGATCGGCTCCGTTTGGCGCGATAACGGCAAGGCCCCAATGGTCCCGACCGAACTTTTTCTCCGTACACACGCGGGCTGGTGGCTCATCGGAGCGAGGAAACGGTACCCAATACAGGATCAGCCGACCGCTGAATCCCTCGTCAATGGCCAAGAGATATCCCGGCAGATTGTGGTCGCGTTCGTAAAAGAACCCGACAACCTGGCCGTCATCGTCCCGCTTGAGGACAACGTACCAGTCGGTGGTGTTCCTATAGCTGGGCTGTTCGTCGGCAAGTATAGGCGTCGGCCACACGACCGCCGCTATGTAAATAAGGACGGCGCTCGCGAACCCCCGAATCATGCGCGCTCACGTCTGTTCCGGCGTACGAGTCGATATGGTCACGGCGGTCCGGATCGGCAATAGTTCAATCGCGCGGTGGGCCGATGCATACTCGCGGGGCCGCCCGACCGGTCGCAGGGTCCGCCATGCCGAACGAATTTGCCGCCCAATCCGCTGCCGACTGGCTCGCCGGTTCGCGCGTGCCACGCCAGGGCGCCGAGCCCAATCTCCGCACCGGCGCGCAGTACATCGACAGCCTGCGCGACGGCCGCCATGTCGTGATCGACGGGCGCGACGTCGAGGATGTGACCGAAGAGAAGACGCTGCGGCGCGGCATCGGCACGCTGGCGCGCTATTACGACGCGCAGCACGCGCCCGAAACGAAAGAGCTTCTCACCTGCATCGACCCGGAGACCGGCGAGCGCATCGCGACCGCCTGGCTGGTGCCGCGCTCGATCGCCGATCTCTGGCGTTACGACGCCATGATGAAGGCCTCGACCGCGCTCACCTTCGGCAATTTCGGCCGGCCGGTCGATTACGGCTCGGTCAAGGCGATCTCGTTCGTCGCCTGGGATCACCTGATCCGGCCCGACGAGCCCGACGCGCACGGCAAGATATTGTCCTTCCTGCGCACCGGCGCGCGCCACAATCTGCTCAGCGCCGACGTCATCATCGACGTACAGGTCGACCGCAAGATGCCGATGGCGGAGCGCGCGAGCCGGCTGCGCGTGGTCGAGGAACGCAAGGACGGCATCGTCGTATCCGGCGCCAAGGCCGGCAATTCGGTGATGGCGCAGGGCAATATCGGCACCATCTCGATGCCGCCGCCGGTGCCGGGCATGCCGGAGGAGTGCATGTTCTGGGCGGCGGTGCCCGTAAACGCGCCCGGCCTCACGCTGGTGCTGCGCGAGGCGACGACGAGCGGCGCCGAATCGCGCGAGGACCACCCGATCGATGCCGACGGCGAGGAATCCGACGGCATCCTGCTGTTCGATCGCGTGTTCATCCCGTGGGAGTTCGTGTTCTCCTATCGCAACCCAAAAATCTCGACGATCTACAACACGCTCGGCCAGTTCGCCTTCTGGAAGATCTGCACCCGGCTCTCCTATCGCGCGGAGATTTTCGCAGGCGCGGCGCAGCTCATCGTCGATGCGCTCGGCACCGACCATATCCCGCAGGTGCGCGCCTTGGTCTCCGAGGTGATCCACTATGCCGCGACGCTGCGCGGGCTGATGACGGCCGCGATCGAGCGGGCGCAACCGACCGAGAGCGGCGTGATGCTGCCCGACCATATTTTCGTGACGGCCGGGCGGCTGCATTCGATCGATTCCTATCCGCGCATCATGCAGGTGTTGCGCGAGCTGAGCGGCCAGGGGCTGATCGGCCGCGTGCCGCAGCAGAGCTGGGACCGGCCCGACATTGGCAAGCTGCTCGATCAGTATCTGCCCGGCCACAGGATGGGCGCGCGTGACAAGAATCGGCTCTTCAATCTCGTCTGGGACATTTGCTGCAGCCCGAGCGCGATGCGGCTGGCGCTGTTCGAGAACATCAACGCGACGCCGGCGCCGGTGCTGCGCGAGGAACTCTACCGCGTCTACGACCGCTCGGCCGCGATCGCCGCGATCAAGAAGCGCGCGGGGATTGCGTAGGGACGCGCCACCTACCGCTCGGGCCCTCTCGCGTTCTACCCCCTTCCCTTGCGGGAGGGGGCAGGGGGAGGGGTCGTCGCGATTCAAAACGTCGCGACAATCGAATCCTGCCACACGGCAGCTCACCCGCGCACGGGGGATGTCGGCCCATCCGTGGCGACCTCCAAGCCATTTCAAAGACTTACAGTTGATTGAATAATTGGATATTCATCCGCGGTGAGTATGGAGATACTCATCGCGGATGGGCTGGCAGCGCTCGAATGTCGTTCGGTCCGGATCGCGTCGGCGGCGGTACCGCCGGCGAAGCGGCGCGCGGCGCTACCGCACACGTCGCTCGAGGCCTTATCCCTTTGCCGCACCGCTCATCGTCATCGCCGCCGGGTTTTTCGCCTGGGCGACGTTCGCGCCGCAGGCGCCGGCGATCGCGGCCGCCTGGTGGGCGAGCGTCGCGGGCTTCGTCGAGAGCGGCGACTGGGTGCCGCCATCGTCGCCAGAGCCGGTCGCGAGTTCCGGCAGCGACGGCACGCTGACGGGGCGCGCCAGCGTGATCGACGCCGACACACTCGAAATTCATGGCGAGCGCATCCGCCTGTTGATGATCGATGCACCGGAAGCGGGGCAGCGCTGCTATGTCGACGGGTCGCCGCAACGCTGCGGCCAGCGCGCGGCCAATGCGCTTGCCGACTGGATCGCAGGCCGGCCGGTTGCCTGCGTCGGGCTCGACATTGATCGCTACGGACGCACCGTTGCGACCTGCAGCGTCGGCGGCGCGGATGTCGGACGCTGGCTGGTCCGGAACGGACACGCGGTCGCCTACCGCAACTATGGCGACGACTATATTTGCGACGAAGCCGAAGCAGCGCGTGCCGGGCGTGGCATCTGGGCGAGCAATTTCGTCGAACCGTCGCAGTGGCGCCGTCTGCCCGACGAGGCGCGCGATGATCCGCCGGCCGGCCGCTACAATCCCGGCTGGCCCGACTGGTGCTGGTGAGGGTGGATCAACCTACGCGCCGATAGCGGCCCCAGCCCCAGGCGGCGATGAGAAGCGCAAGACCGATCAGGAATGCACCGACGCCCTGCTCGATCCACTCCGGATCGATGTTGAGATCGACATCGATCCGGCCACGTAACAGGCCGAGCGCGATCCAGATCAGGTATGCATGAACGATCCAGAGCGCGAACAGCAGCTTCGGATTGGCGTGGATGAGCCGAAACCGATGCCCGCGCGCACGTCCAAGTCGCGGCGCCTCTTGCAACGCCGCGATGTAGAACGCCGCGATCGCGATCCAGCATGCGACGCGCAGCAGGCCAAGAGTCGATGCATCGTCCGCTGTCCCGCCGCCGGCATAAGCGATCCTGACGAACCACGCGATCGTTGCAATCGGCGGCGCGAACAGCACTAACAACATCGCGAGCCAAGCCAGCGGGGGGCTGCTTTGCGGTGTATCGACAGTTTCGCGCGGGCGCGGCAGGTTCATCGCCGCCGATGTTACAACAGCACCGATCCCTCGTGCCGCAGCAGCGCGAGCTTGGTCTCGGTGCCGCCCGGCGCCGAGAAGCCGCCGAGCTTGCCGCCGGCGCCCATGACGCGGTGGCAGGGCTGGATGATCGCGATCGGGTTGCGTCCGCAGGCCTGGCCGACGGCCTGCGCGACGGTCGCGGCATCGAGCCCCTCGCGTTTTGCCGCCGCGCTCGCCGCGCGCGCGAGCTCGCCGTAGGAGCGCGTCTCGCCGAACGGGATCGCGTTCATCAGGTCCCAGATCGCGTGCTCGAAATCGCTGCCCTTGGGCGCCAGCTTCAGGTCGAAGTTCCTGAGCCCGCAATAGAAATAGGCATCGAGCTGCGCCGCGGCCGCGGCCAGCAGCGGCGTCGGCGCCTCTTCGACCGCGCGCGGCGTCGCATCGCGCGGCGGCGCATCGCTTGCGGCGGCGGCTTCCTTGTCACGACCCGCCCGTGTATTGGCCGGGACCTTGTCCGCCGTGCGCTCGATCCTGAGCGACACGATGGCGCCGTTCTCCTCGCCGATGGTGATCGGCCCGAGCGGCGATTCGATGGTCATTTCGGCGCGCATGATTTGATTATCTAGCTCCAACTCGTTGCTTCGCAAGTTGCCGGCTGCGATGGCATGCATTTCAACAAACAAAACCCCCTCCCCCGCGCCGCGATCGGTCGCGGCCGGCCGCGACGTGCGGGCGAGAGTGAGGGTGGGGGGGTGTTGCAGGACTCGCTTGTCGCGACGCTGTTGAACCGCGACGACCCCTCCCCCTACCCCCTCCCGCAAGGGGAGGGGGAAAATTCTATCGAGACATTCTGCGCAGCCCGATCACCGCGACGATTAGTTCACGACAATCGCACCCGCTATCCGCCTGTTGCGCCCGCCCGGCCGCCGACTCGCGGCGCCCCGGCACTCACGCGTAGGCGAGCGCGGCGCCCAGCCCGGCGGGATCGGAAATCGGCAGCGAGCAGGTCTGCGCGCGGCAGACGAAAGCGACCGGCTTGCCCGGCTCGGCGCGCTTGCCCTTCGCTGGATGGCCCTCGGGCAGCGTGCCGGTGTCCTTCACCGTCTGCATGACGCGGTCGGGCAGCGACTGGCCGTAGACCGCGCGCACCAGCGCCTCGGTCCTGGCATCGTCCGGATCGCCGACGATCGCGACCTGCAGGCCCGCCTGCAGCGTTTCGTTAGCGTTGATCAGCGTCGCCATGCCGAGCGCGCGCTGGGCGGCATCGCCGGCAAAGGCGCGCACGATCTGCTCGGCGCGCTCGCGGTACGAAGCATCGCCCGTCAGATAGAACAGCCGCGCCAGGTTCGAGAGCATGGTGCCATTGCCGTTCGGCGTGGCGCCGTCGAGGGCCGATTTCGGGCGCACGATCAGCGTCTCGGCATCGTCGGCGGTGAAAAAGTAACCGCCGCTCGTTTCGTCCCGGTAATGCGCATCGACGGTCTTCGTCCAGCGCCGCGCCTGGGCGAGGAACGTATCGTCGCCCGTCGCCTCGTTGAGCGCGAGCGCGGCGCGGATCATCTGCGCATAGTCGTCGAGCATCGCGACATGGCGCGCGCGCCCGCCGCGCCAGCTGTGCAGCAGCCTTCCGTCCTGCTGCATCTCGTGGCAGACGAAGGCGAAGGCCGAGAGCGAAGCGGTCAGCCAGCGCTGCTCGCCGAAGACCGCAGCGGCATCGGCGAGGGCTGCGATCATCAGCCCGTTCCAGTCGGCGAGCACCTTGTCGTCGAAGCCGGGCCTGACGCGCTTCTCGCGCGCCGCCTTCAGGATCGCGCGCGCCTCGGCGAGCTTGTCCTCGGTGCCGGCGTCCCGCAGCGCCGGGCTGTGCCGTCGGTTGAGGATGTTGTTTCCTTCCCAGTTGCCGCCCTGCGTCACGTCGTAGACCGCCTTGAAGAGACCCGCCTCGCCGCCGAGCAGCCGGTCGATCTCCGCCTCCGTCCAGACATAGAATTTCCCTTCCTCGCCTTCGGAATCGGCATCCCAGGACGCCGCGAAAGCGCGCGTGCCGCCGGCGGACGGCGCGGCCTTCATCTCCGCCAGCGCCCAGTCGCAGGTTTCGCGGATGCGCCGGGCGTAGAGCGGGTTCCCGGTCTCCTGCCAGCCGTGGATCAGGAGCGCCACGATCTGCGCATTGTCGTAGAGCATCTTCTCGAAATGCGGCACCAGCCACTCGGCATCGACGGTGTAGCGTGCGAAGCCGCCGCCGAGATGATCGTAGATGCCGCCCTGGCACATGCGCGTCAGCGAGAGCAGCACCGCATCGCGATGCTGCGGCACGCCGGCACGCTTCCACGAGCGCCAGAGCATCTCGAGCAGCGGCGCCTGCGGGAATTTCGGCGCGTCGCCGATCCCGCCGTGGACCGTGTCGTGCTGGCGGTAGAGCTTGCCCGCGGTCGTGTCGGTGAACTCGCGGCCGATCGATGCGCCCGGCTCCGGCGTCGCGAGCTTCTGCAACGCGCCCTTCATGGCTTCGGTGTTCTGCGCCACCGCCTGCGGCTCGTCGCGATATTTCTGCGCGATCAACCGCAGCACCTCGGCGAAGCCCGGCCGCCCGTAGCGCGGTTCGGGCGGGAAATAGGTGCCGCCCCAGAACGGGTCGCCCTCGGGCGTCAGGAACATGGTGAGCGGCCAGCCGCCGGCCTGGCCGAGCAGCGCGAGCGCGTTCTGGTAGATCTGGTCGATGTCGGGCCGCTCCTCGCGGTCGACCTTGATCGCGACGAAGAGCTCGTTCATCGCCGCGGCGATCGCGTCGTTCTCGAAACTCTCGTGCGCCATCACGTGGCACCAGTGACAGGCGGCATAGCCGACCGACAGCAGCACCGGCTTGCCCTCGCTGCGGGCGCGCTCGAACGGTTCGGGGCCCCAGCCGTACCAGTCGACCGGGTTGTCCCGGTGCTGCAGCAGATAGGGGCTGGTCTCGCCGGCCAGCCGGTTGCCGCTGTGCTTCTTGCTGCCGGCGGAACGGGCCATGCTGTCTCCGGTCGGGCCGCGCGCGGCACCGGCGCGGGAGGGGATCGTTACGCTGCATACTTGGCCGGCCGGCGCCCGCGACACAACCCCGTCGGATGACGGCCCGCGACCGCCGCATGATTGCGGGCCCGTCATGGCCATGTCAGTCTCGCCGGCCCCGCAACGGACCGCTGCCATGATCCTGATCGGACAATGCGACCAGCCTTTCGTTCGCCGCGTCGGTGCAGCGCTGCCGGTTTTCCGGACCGTCTTGCGGAAGTTCGTTCCGCCGGCCGGTCCGGCGGTTGCGGCATGACGCCTTCGCTGCCGGTTCTCGAAGCCGCGATGCGGCTGGCGATCGCCGAAGCGAAGCGGGCGCGCGAGGAGGGCGACTTGCCCTACGGCGCGGTGATCGTCGCGGCGGACGGCCGGCTCGTTGCCGCCTGCCACGATACGGTCGCCGAGACCGGCGATCCGACGCGCCACGGCGAGTTCGATGTCGTGCGGCTCGCCGTCGCCAGGCGCGGCGGCGACCTCGCGGGCTGTCTGCTGGTGTCGACCGCCGAGCCGTGCGGCATGTGTTCCGCCGCCGCCTGGTATGCCGGCATAGAGACCATCGCCTACGGCATCTCCATGACCGAGCTGAAGGAACTGCGGCCCGATTCGCTCGAGGAACCGCTCGGGCCGATCGCCGAATTGTATCGCGGCATGGCGCGGCGGCCTTTCGCGGTGCCGGGTGTCCTGCGCGCGGCATGTCTCGCGCTCTGGACGGGCGCGGTCGCCGGCCGGTTCGGATCCTGACGCCGCCGGTCAGTGCGCGCCGGCGATCGCGGGTGCCGCGGCATGGCGGAGATGTCCGGTCTTGATCCAGGCGCGGGCGCCGTCGGCGCCGGCGCGGATCGTCGCCGGCGCACCGTCCGGCAGCCGCAGCCAGGAATGCCGGTGCAGCCGGTCGCCGCCCTGCTCGCAATCGCCGTCGAGCAGCAGGATCTCGGCACCGCCCGCGGTCGGCAGCGCGACCGTCGCGCCGCTTGCCCAGCGTTCGATGCGCACGTCTTCGCGCGCGTCGCGGAAGAGCGGCGTCACCCGCGCGCCGGGCCGGTTTGCGTCGGCGACGCTGCCGATGCGGTTGATGTCGATCTGCACCGGCGTGCGGTCGGCGAGATCGAACTGCCAGAGCTTGACGAACAGCACGCAGCCTTCGGTCGAACCGGGCGTGTGACGCGATTCCGGCGGATTGCGGATATAGCAGCCGGCCGGGAAGGCGCCGTGCTCGTCCTCGAACACGCCCTCGAGCACCAGGAACTCTTCGCCGCCGGTGTGAACGTGCGGCGAGAATCTGCTGCCGGGATCGTAGCGGACGATCGAGGTGGCGCGCGCGACTTCGTCGCCGATGCGATCGAGCATGCGGCGCGCCACGCCCTTCATCGGCGAGGCCTGCCATTCGATCGCGTCGGCATGCAGCAGCACGCGTTGCGAAAAATCGGCGTTGAGCTTCATGGCGTGTCGCCGTCGCCGCCGGAATCGGGCGCCACGGTGCGGTGCCGCTCGTAGTGAAACACCTTGGCGATGATCTGCCAGCGCCCCTCGGTCCGTACCAGCGTCAGCAGGTCGGTGAAGTACCTGTCGTCGATGGCGCAGTTGACGCGCGCAAAGGCGGCGTTCGGACCCGCGAACTCGATCGAGCGGATGGAATCGCGACGGGGCTCGTTGCGGCTCGCGGGCGACGGTCGGGCATCGACGATGGGGAAATACTCCGCCATCGACAGGTCTATGAAGGCGGGGTCGGTCGCACAGACATAGCGCGCTGCCGGGTGCATGGCGCGGCGCAACCGTGCGCTGTCGCTGAAATGAAGACCGTCGAAGTAAAGCTGCAGCACTGCCGCCACCGCAGCGGCGTCGCCGCCGGACGGGGCAGCGGGCGCGGCGGGGGTGGTAGGGGCGGTCTCGCCGGATCGGTTCATCGGACAACTCCGTCGGCGCCGCCGGACGCTCGCCGACGGCCCTCAGCCCATTTGGCGCTTGCAGGGCGATCGGACAATTCTCACGCCAAAATCTGGTGGTTCTGCATAATTGTTGGGACGATCTGCAAAGAATCCTGCAGGATTGCGGCGGTTTCCGGTGGCATCGCGCATCCCGCATCGGGCAAGATCGGCCGCCGGCGCGCTGCCGGCAAGTCCCCATCGGATCGCAGGCATGGACGTTCTCGACGACATTCTCGACACGCTCGCTCTCGAGGGCGCGCTCTATTTCCGCACCGATTTTTCGCCGCCCTGGGGCGTGACCGTGCCGGATTACGAGCGCGTGGCGCGTTTTCACCTGGTGGTCGAGGGGCAGCTCTATGTCGGCTTCGCCGATGGCAGCAACGCCGTGCTCGGTCCGGGCGATGTGGTGCTGATTCCGCACGGCCGCAAGCATGTGCTGGCGGACGCGCCCGGTCGCGAGGTGCCGCCGCTTGAGACCGTGCTGAAGGAGGCCGGCTATGGCGGCGAGGGCGTATTCGTTGTCGGCACAGGCAATTCGTCGGCCGCAACGCAGATGATCTGCGGCCATTTCAATTTTCGCGACGGAGGCGATCATCCGATCCTGCGGTCGCTGCCGGAGCAGCTCGTGATCACCGCATCGATGCGGGCGCGCCAGCCGTGGCTCGACGAGATTCTGCGGCTGATTGCGCGCCGCATGTTCGAAGAAGGCGCCGGATCGCGCGCGGCGGCGACGCGACTCTCGGAGGTGCTGTTCATCGAACTGCTGCGTTCCGCGGTTGAACAGGGCGCGATGCCGGGCTCCGTGCTGTCGGCGTTGCGCGACCGGCAGATCGGTCGCGCCCTCCATCTCGTCCACGCGCGCGCCGCCGAGCCGTGGACCGTCGAGCGGCTCGCCACCGAAGTCGGCATGTCGCGCAGCCGCTTCGCCGAGCGGTTCAGCGAGCTCGTCGGCCTCGGGCCGATGGCATATCTGGCGGACTGGCGTCTGCAGAAGGCGCTTTCGTTGCTGGACGATACGCGCTGCAGCGTGCAGCAGGTCGCCTTTCGCACCGGCTATCGCTCGCCGGCCGCCTTCACGCGAGCGTTCGCCGGCAAGTTCGGCAAGCCGCCGACCGAGTATTGTCGCGGGCTGGCCTGATACGCAGCGCCAGATCTTTGCCGCGCGTCCCGAACCCGTTGCAGTCGGTCCCAAGCTTTGCCCGCAGGATTGCGCGGGCGTCCTTTCCGCCGCATCTGCCAAGCGATGCCGGCACCGAAGCCGGCAACTGACAACCGGAGATCGTCATGCAACGCATTGAACCTGTCGACGCCGCGACGGTGTCGCCGAAAACGGCGGAGCTTCTCGCCGCAGTGAAGAAGCAGATGGGCGGTGTGCCGAGAATTCTCGGCACGATGGCGCGCTCGCACGCGGCGCTGGCGGGGTATCTCGGCCTCGCCGGTGCAGTCGGCGCCGGCCGGCTGCCGGCCGGCCTGCGCGAGCAGGTGGCGCTTGCCGTTGCCGGAGCCAACGGCTGCGACTATTGCGCCTCGGCACATACGGTGCTTGGCGGCATGCAGGGCATCGCAAAGGACGAGCTCGCGAAGAATCTGCGGGCGGAATCGTCCGACCCGCGGGCAGAGGCGGCGCTGAAGTTCGCAACCCGCATTCTGGCAACCCGCGGCAGCGTGTCGGACGACGAGCTCGCCGCGATCCGCGACGCCGGGTTCGACGACGAGGAAATCGTCGAGCTGGTCGCGAACACCGTCCTCAACGTGTTCACCAACTACTTCAATCACGTTGCAGCGACCGAGATCGACTTCCCGGTCGTCAGCACCGCCCGTGTCGCGAACGCGGCGTGATCCGCGATTGCCCTGTTGCCTCTGCTCCCGTCGAAGAAAGGAACCGGCTCCAGGTCCGGGACGAAATCCCGTCCGCTCTCCCGGACCGCCATCCGCATGCCGGCGTTCGGCGCCGCGATTGCGGCACCGGCCAACGCCGCCGCCGGCGAACGCTGACGGCCACCCGACCGGCGCGCCGCTCCTCCTTTGCCGATCGTAGGCAGGCCGCGGCGCGCCGGCGGCACCGGATTTCCGGCTTGCGTTGCGGCACGCTCAGCCTTCCGTCTCCGCCCAGATCGCCCGCACGCGCTCGCGGATGACCAGCGCCTCCTGCCAGCGGTCGGAGAGCTCGTACCCGTCGGCGCCGGCGATCGCATAGGGCGGCGGCCCGAGCTCGCAGAGAAAATTCAGCCGCGCGTCCGGCCCGTGACGCCTGCGCCATGAGACAAAGCCCGCGCGCCACCAGCGTTCGAACTGCTCGACCCAGCCGCGATGCTGCGGGAAGGCGATCGGCACCTGGATCTGTTCGCGCGAGGCGATGCGGCCCTGGAAGGCGTCGGCGCGTTCGAGCAGACGCGCGACCTGCGCCTGCATCGTCTCCGGCACCGGGATCGGGAACTCGCGCGCGACGACGATGTGCGAGAGATCGGCCGAGAGCCGCAGGCGCGGCACGGCATCGAGCAGTTGCAGAACGTAGAGCAGGTCGGTCGCGATCGAGTCGCGGTGCAGTTCGAGCGTGATCCCGATGCCGGCCGCCTCGCCGTCGTCGAGCCAGCGATTGACGATGCGCGCACCCTCCGCGACCGTCGGCGGATAGACGTTGCCGATGACGTTAAGGTGCCGCGCGCCGTTCCCGACCGCTTCGGCGATCGCCGGACCGAGCCCGTCGGCGGATTTCGGAAACGCCGTGACCGTGCAGGCGAGGTTGCGCGCCCGCAGCTTCGGCCAGATGCCGTCCGCGAGCGGATCGCCGTGCACGACATCGATGCCGTCGTAACCCGCCTCCGCAATCAGCGCGACCTTTTCGTCGAGCGACCATTCCTGCCGGTCGGGCCGCCGCCGCTCCATCGCCCAGAGCGACTGGAAAATCTCGAGCCTCTGCATCGGTCTCCCCGGGCGGTGGCGCGGCCCATCTTTCGCCCGTCGCGCGGGGCCGGGAAAGGGGAAATCGCCGGGTAAGGGGCGGAACCATCGACCGCGCCCGATGTTTCTCTGGAGATGCCGAGCGGGGTTTCGTCCCGCCGGGGCCGGCGTCGCCTGTCGCAACGACATGCGGAGACGTAGCCATGTCCGACCAGAGGCAACCTTTGCCGGAGCCGCCGCCGGGCCGCGGCAGCCAGAACACGCTCTTCTTCATCGTCGGCGGGCTGGTGGTGCTCGTCGGCATCCTCGCCTTCGTGATGTTCGGCGGGGACAGCGGTACGGGCCCGAGCCGGACCCGGACCACCGCCGAAGAGCCGGCGTCCGACACCGACACCGATACGACGACCGCGCAGTAGTTCCCGTCTGCCGGATTGCGGGCGTAGCGGTCGCGAAGCCGCGGCGTCCGTTGCCGCGTCCGGTCGTCGGTACCGCCCGCCCCCATCCGGGTCGATCGCGCGCCGCGGTCGGCCGCGGCAGATTTCGCCCCGGGCGTACGCCGCGGGGCGACGTTCTCCCTGCTATAGTCGCGGCCCTGACCGCGGCCCGCACCGTTGCGCGCGGGCCCGACCGGGGAGGCTTGGCGATGAAGATCACGATCGACGTCGACTGCACGCCCGAAGAGGCGCGCGCCTTTCTCGGCCTGCCGGATATCGGGCCGATGCAGGCGCGGATGCTGAAGGAGCTCGAGGCGCAGATGCTGGCGGCGGCGAAGGCGATGTCGCCGGAGGAGATGCTGAAGACCTGGATGGCGGGCGGCGGCGCGGAGGCGCTGGCCGGCTGGCAGAAGGCCTTCTGGGACCGGTTCGGCGGCACCAAGAAATGACGGCAACGAAAACCATCGGGAGAGACCGGCCTTGAACGACACCGGCAGGAACAGGACGGGCGCGCAACCGGGACCGCAACCCGGCGATCCGGCGCCCTATTACCGGCTGCACGTGTTCTGCTGCATGAACCAGCGGCCGGCCGGCCATCCGCGCGGCTGCTGTCTCGACAAGGGCTCGGGCAGGCTGCGCGACTACATGAAGGCGCGCGCCAGGGAGCTCGGCTTCTCCGATGTGCGCATCAACCAGTCCGGCTGCCTCGACCGCTGCGAGCTCGGCCCGACCGTGGTGATCTATCCCGACGGCGTCTGGTACAGCCCAAAGAACAACCAGGACATCGACGAGATTCTCGAGAAACATGTCGGGCGCGGCGAGCGCGTTGCGCGCCTGATGCTCGCGCCCGAAGACGGGCCGCCGCGAAAGGACTGACCGCGCCGCAGACGAGCTGACGCATTGGCGCCAGGTCCGATCTCGGCGCTCGTCGTGTCTCTGTGGTGAATGGGTCGTTCGCGCTCTCCCGTTCTCTTCAAATTGTCATCGCCGGGCTTGATGTTTAGCCCGGGGACATGGTCGACACCTGTTCGGAGACGTCCGCTTTGCAATTCAGCGCGAGAAGACGCTTAAGAAATGGAACCGGGAATGGAAACTTGCTTTGATCGAGAAAGACAATCCGACTTGGCGAGATCTATACGACGATCTGCCGCTTTGACAACGATTTGAGTCCGGCAAACCCTGGATGCACGCCGCGATCGGTCGCGGCCGACCGCGACGCATCAAGTCGGGGCACGACATTGTTAAATTTCTTCATTGTGTTTTCTCTATGCTCTCTCGTGTCTCTGTGGTGAATCCGCCTTTCGCCACTGCACCGGCACGGCGACGAGCGCCGGCGGCACGATGAACGCGGCCACGATCCAGGCCGGACGGATCCCCGACGCGGTGCCGAACTGCGCCTCCAGCACCGGCGCCATCGGCGCGCCGATCCACGCATTGAGAAACAGCGCCTCGCCGAGACCCGTCAGCAGCACGCAGCCGATCGCGAGCGCCAGCGGTCGCCACCGTCCGAGCGGGCCGCGCTTCGGCACCGCCCAGCGCAACGCGAACAGGAACAGCAGCACGCCGTTGACGATCAGCGGATCCTGGTAATCCTGCAGGCGCACCTGCAGCCAGTAATGCACCAGGCCGAGAATCGCGAGCGCATAGACGATGGATTGCAGCCGGCGCCAGTTTTTGCTGCCGAGCCGCCGCACCATCGCATCGGTCGAGGTCGCGGCGAGCGTCGAGAGACAGAGCAGGGTGACGAAGCCGATCGTGAGATAGAGACGCAGCACGATCTCGCTCGCGACCTTCGGTACGTCGAAAGCCTGGCTCCAGACATAGAAGCTGAAATGCGTCGCGATATAGGCGAAGGCGGCGACGCCGATCATGCGGCGGAGGTCTGTCAGCGCCGGCCAGTCGTAGAGACGGCGAAGGGGCGATACCGCCAGCGCCAGCACCAGGACGCGGATGCCCCAGGTCCCGGTGCGGTTGATCAGCTCCTGCGGCGGATCGGCGCCGAGCGCGTCGGTCAGCGTGCGGACGACGAGCGACGCCGCCGGCGCCAGCAGCAGGGCCAGCGTCGCTGTGCGCAGCCAGGAAAAACGCCCGCGTCGGTCGAAGATCAGGGCCATGGGGTTTCAGTCGAACGGGGAATGGGATCGGGGGCAAGGGGCGGCGATGTCGGGAGAGTCAGGGATGTCGGCGCTGGGGCATGAGGACCGCGCTCGGCACTATGGCCGCGACTTGTTTGAGGTTCGCTCGGCCCGCAGATCAGGTTACGCGGGAGAAAACCCCAATTTCCCCCTCCCCTTGCGGGAGCCGGCAGGGGGAGGGGTGCAACGATCGAACTACGCCGCCGCCGGCACGATCCGGCAGGGCTGCACCTCGACCGTCACATGCGACAGTCCGGGCAGGTCGGCGAGCCGCGCCTTGTAACTGTCGGGCGCCTGCGGATGGTCGGAGACGATCGTCGCCAACAGCCCGAGATGGCCGGGCCCGAGCCGCCAAAGATGCAGGTCGGCAAGCCGGTCGCCGCCGGTTTCGAGCCGCGTGGCAATCTCGCGCGCAATGCTTCGGTCGGGCACCGCATCGAGCAGCACCGCACCCGCCGAGCGCAACAGGCCGATCGACCAGCGCAGGATGACCAGCGCGCCGACGATGCCGACGACCGGGTCCATCCAGTTCCAGCCATAGAGCCAGCCCGCCAGCAGTGCTGCGATCGCAAGCACGGAAGTCAGCGCATCGGCCAGCACGTGCAGATAGGCGCCGCGCAGATTGTGGTCGGTCGCAGCTTTCGCCGGCGCATGGTCGTGGTGGTGATGATCGTGCTCGTGATCGTGATCGTCATGGTGCGCATGATCGTGCGGATCGTCCCGCGTCGGCAGGAGCGACGGCGCGTGACTGTGCGTGTCGTCGCGCGTTCCGCCATGCGCGTGCCTGTGCGAATCGCGCGCTCCGCCATGCGCGGGCCCGTGATCGTGGCCGTGCGCGTGACCGTGATGGTGCGCGTGCCCGTCCCACAGGATCGCGGCGCAGACCAGATTGACAACGAGACCGATCGCGGCGATCGCGATCGCCTGCTCGAACACGATCGTCGCCGGATCGATGAGCCGCTGGCCCGATTCCCAGATAATGAAGATCGCGACCAGCCAGAGGATGATGGCGCTCGCGAAGCCGGCGAGCTCGCCGAGCTTGCCGGTGCCGAAGCTGAAGCGCGGATCGCGCGCATGGCGGCGCGCGAAGCGATAGGCCAGCGCCGCGATCGCCAGCGCGGCGGCATGGGTGAACATGTGCCAGCCGTCCGCCAGCAGCGCCATCGAACCGAAGATCAGGCCGCCGACGATCTCGGCGACCATCATCGCCGCCGTCAGCCCGACCACCAGCCAGGTGCGCCGCTCGTTTCGCTCGTGACTCGCGCCGAGAAACACATGCTCGTGCCGCCAGGCCTCGATCCGCTGCGTGTGCATTTGGGTCAGCTCCGGATTTGAGGGACCGGGGCCATCCTACGCCGGCGCGGTCCCACCTAAAAATTCCCCCTCCCCTTGTGGGCGGGGCAACAAGGCAAGAGGATAATTGTATGCAATTATTACGAGAATATCTGATAAAATAACCTTTCGCGGCAAAAAGGTCGTGTAATATGGGTTTTAATCAAGCGCTTGGAGCCTTGTTCCGCCTTCCAAGACGAATCGGATAGGATGATTCGCATTGCGAGTCGGCATATCTGTGTCGACCGGGAATCGCCAAGCGGGACGCAAATACGGGTGGAACTGAAATGGCGACGCGGTCGTTGAGCTTTGCGATGAACAAGAAACCAGGACGAAAAAATGCGAGCGACTCTATTGCGAGTGCCAGTCCCGCGCTCCCGACATCGGACAATACATCGGAAGCATACGCGGCTCTGACGGATGCTAATCGCCGATACCGAGTCCAGCCATGGCCGGCGCCTTTTGATACAACGAAGCATCAACTGCGGCTGTCGGATGCACGAGACTTGTCGTGGGTCGATGATAAGTCGGTCGATCTCGTTGTGACCTCCCCCCCTTACTGGACATTGAAGAAGTATGAGGAATGCGAGGGCCAACTTGGCGACATTGCTGAGTACGAGACGTTTCTTGATGAGCTAGACAAGGTTTGGAAGGATTGCAACCGGGTTCTTGTGGAGGGCGGTCGTATCTGTTGTGTGGTAGGGGATGTTTGTATTCCCAGAAAGCGTGGAGGCCGGCACAGAGTTATGCCATTGCACGCCGACATTCAGGTCCGTTCTCGCGCTTTGGGCCTTGATTGTTTGACGCCTATCCTTTGGCACAAGATTGCGAACGGTGTAACCGAGGTTGAGGGGAACGGGGCTGGCTTTTACGGGAAGCCGTATCAGCCTGGCGCAGTAGTTAAGAATGATGTCGAGTACATCGTGTTTCTACGTAAACCGGGGCAGTACCGAAAAGCGACAATGCTGCAGAAGGCATTGTCAATGCTTACCAAGGACGAGATGACCTCTTGGTACCGGTCGTTTTGGACTGATGTGCGTGGCGCATCGACAAAAAGCGGCCATCCGGCGCCCTATCCGGTGGAGTTGGCGGAACGCTTAATTCGGATGTTCTCATTCGCGGGGGATACAGTGCTGGATCCTTTTGTGGGCACCGGCTCAACAAGCGTTGCCGCCATACGGTCAGGGCGCAATTCCATTGGGTCTGACATTGATCCGACATATCTCAAGTTAGCCCATAGTCGTGTAGTTGCTGAGGCAGCAAGCCCGCGCCTCTTTGGTGCACGGCACGCCTTGGTGAGTTGATGCCGGCTAGTCTTTCCGATGCCGTTGACGATTTGCTGCGGCGACGTACGCAGGATCCAGGAAGGCTTAACGTTCTTGCTGACTACTGCATCGATGCTTTCGGTCGCGCCGGTCTATCCGGCGTCCGTGGCGGCAAAGCCAACGAGGTGGGCATACGCGGACTCGGTCGTCAAAAGGATTGGGACTTGGCCTATGTCTTGGCTAACAAACCGAGATTGCTGGTTTCTTTGAAATCGATACTAAAGAACTTGGCTGGCACCGTACCCAATCGGCTAGATGATTTGATGGGAGAGGCGGCTAATGTGCAGCAGCTCTCACCAGAGATTGTAATCGGATATGTTGTGATAATGGACGAGGCTGCCGATTCGCCGCGGCGCGACGGCATGACTTGGAGCGATCATTTCGAGACAAGCCTCCGCAAGATTGCCATTCGTAAAGCTCCGTTGTGGAATCAAGGTCTGATCGAGGGAGCCTGGTTGATACGAGTGAACAGTAGTAAGCCTGAAGGTCAGCGTATCTCAGCAGCATTGGATATGGATGCTAGGGGAACCTCTTTCTTCCGGGCATTGCTTGACGAACTGTACTTGCGAGAACCCACGATTCGGCCGGCCGCCACCTCCTGAGTCTTCTTTCGAACTCTACATAGGTTCGATTGGAACAGCATTGACCGTGTTCGACTGGCGCTGATTTCGCGAAAGCAATGCTTGCGACCTCGCGCCTCCGACGCGCTAGACTCGTTCCCGGCCCGTCTCTCGGGGGAGCGATGGCGGATAACGACAACAGCGACGGCAGCGAACCCTCCGCCCGGCCGGAACCGCCCGGCGGCGCGGATCGCGCCGCGGCGCCTGCCGCCGCGCACGACCCGGCCGCGCCCGCCGCGCGCGACACGGCCCGCGACACGATCTACGCGCCGGCGACGGCGGCCGGCCGCGCGGCGGTCGCGGTCGTGCGCATCTCGGGCCCGCGCGCCGGCGTCGCGCTCCTCGCACTCGCCGGCGGGCCGAAGACCGCGTTTCCGCCGCCGCGCCAGGCCGCCTTCCGCCGCCTGCGCGATCCCGCGAGCGGCGAGACGATCGACGAGGCTTTGGTGCTCTGGCTGCCCGGACCGAAGAGCGAGACCGGCGAGGACATGGCCGAGCTGCAGATGCATGGCGGCCGCGCGATCATGGCCGCCGTGCTGGACGCGCTCGCCGGCATCGAGGGCCTGCGCCTCGCCGAGCCGGGCGAGTTCGCGCGCCGCGCCTTCGACAACGGAAAGCTCGATCTCACCGCGCTCGAAGGGCTCGGCGATCTCGTCAATGCCGAGACCGAGGCGCAGCGGCGCCAGGCGCTGCGCCAGATGCAGGGCGCGCTCGGAAGGCGCTACGAAGACTGGCGCGAGCGGCTGGTGCGCGCGCTCGCCCATCTCGAGGCCGCGATCGATTTTCCCGAGGAAGGCCTGCCCGACGATGTCGCCTACGGCGTCGCGCACGAGGTGGCGCTGCTCGCCGCCGAAATGCGCTTCCATCTCGACGATGCGCGGCGCGGCGAACGGCTGCGCGAAGGCCTGCGCGTCGTGCTGACCGGCGCGCCCAATGTCGGCAAGTCGTCGCTGTTCAACCTGCTGGTCGGGCGCGAGGCGGCGATCGTCTCGCCCGAGGCCGGCACCACGCGCGACGTGATCGAGGCGGCCTTCGATCTCGCCGGCTATCCCGTGCTGCTCGCCGACACGGCGGGCCTGCGCGACGAGCCGGTGCAGCCCTTCAACGCCGACGAGGCAGAGATCGGCGCCATCGAGCGCGAAGGCATGAAGCGCGCGCGCGACCGGCTCGCGGATGCCGATCTCAAGCTGCGCGTGCTCGATGCGACCGAGCCGGCGCCGGCGGAAGTGCTCGAGCTCGGCGCCGCCGCCGATCCCGACACGATCCTGGTGCTCAACAAGATCGATCTCGCGCCCGATGCCGCGCGGCGCTTTCCGGCGAACCTGCCGGCGATCGCGGTCTCGGCGACGACCGGCCAGGGCTTCGACGCGCTCGAGGAGCGGCTCGCGCTCGCGGTCGGGCAGCGGCTCGAGCCCGGCGCCGAGCCGGCGCTGACGCGCGCGCGCCATCGCGAAGCGATCGGGGAATGTCTCGCGTGTTTCGCGCGCATGGCCGATGCCGGCGGGCCCGAGCTCGCGGCCGAGGATCTGCGGCTGGCCGTGCGCGCGCTCGGCCGTATCACCGGCCGCGTCGATGTCGAGGATCTGCTCGACGTGATCTTCCGCGATTTCTGCATCGGGAAATAAATAAGGTCCTCATCCTCAGCCCCCTCATCCCGAGGCCGTCGAAGGACGAGCGCGCCCGTTAACCGAAAGTGGTAGGAAAGATAATCTGCAACCGGCGGCGGATCGTCCCGCCATTGCCGCGGTCCCCGGAATGTTTCACGTGAAACATTTTTCGACGCGCCATGTCGCCGCCGTGCGGGGGCGCCTTTGACCGCCCCGCCCCTCGCCCGTACATTCCCGCGCCATGAGCGCGGAGCGCGAAACCAAAACGTCCGGTGCAGCGGACAAGTTCGACGTCATCGTGATCGGCGGCGGCCATGCCGGCGTCGAAGCCGCGGCTTCTGCCGCGCGGATGGGCGCGCGCACGGCGCTTGTGACGCATTCGGCGGCGACGATCGGCGAGATGTCCTGCAACCCGGCCATCGGCGGGCTCGCGAAAGGGCACCTGGTGCGGGAAATCGACGCGCTCGACGGGCTCATGGCGCGCGCCATCGACCGGGGCGGCATCCAGTTCCGCATGCTGAACGCGTCCAAGGGCCCTGCCGTGCGCGGTCCGCGCGCCCAGGCCGACCGTAAGCTCTACAAGCAGGCGATCCAGCGTCTTTTGCGACAGACGCCGGGGCTGATCGTCGTGGAGGACTCGGCCGAGGCGCTTTTGCTCGAGGGGACGTCGGATATCCGACGCGTGACCGGGATAACCGGCGGGAGCGGGCGCGCGTATCGGGCCGGTTCGGTGGTAATCACCACCGGCACCTTCCTGCGCGGCATGATCCATGTCGGCCAGGAACGCTGGGCGGCCGGCCGGGTCGGCGAGAAACCCTCGGTTGGCTTGGCGGAACAGCTCCAGGCGCTGGAGTTCCGGCTGGGGCGGCTCAAGACCGGCACGCCGCCGCGGCTCGACGGTCGCACCGTCGGCTGGGCCGGGCTCGAGATGCAGAAGGGCGACGCGCCGCCGTCGCCGATGTCGTTCCTCACCGGACGGATCGGGACCCCGCAGATCGCATGCGGGATCACCGCCACGACCCCGGCGACGCACGCCATCATCCGGGAAAACCTGCATCTTTCGCCGGTCTATGGCGGCCGGATCGAGGGTACCGGGCCGCGCTACTGCCCCTCGGTCGAGGACAAGGTCGTGCGCTTCGCCGGGCGCGAGCGGCACCAGATTTTCCTCGAGCCGGAAGGGCTCGACGATCCGACCGTCTACCCGAACGGGATCTCGACCGCGCTCCCCGAGCCGGTCCAGCGCGCCATGCTGACGACGATCCCCGGCCTCGAGCGCGCCGCCATGATCCGGCCGGGCTATGCGATCGAGTACGACCATGTCGATCCGCGCGAGCTGCGCGACACGCTCGAAACGCGGCGGATTGCCGGGCTTTTCCTCGCCGGCCAGATCAACGGCACCACCGGTTACGAGGAGGCCGCCGCCCAGGGGCTGCTGGCCGGGATCAACGCCGCCCTGGTTGCCGGCTCGGCCGGCGGAAAGGGCGGGATCGGCGGAAAGGGCGGAGATCCGGGCGGTTCCGAGCGGCCCGCCTTCCGGATCGACCGGGCGCAGGCCTATCTCGGCGTCATGGTCGACGATCTCACCACCCGCGGCACGTCGGAGCCCTACCGCATGTTCACCTCGCGGGCCGAATACCGGCTCTCGCTCAGGGCCGACAATGCCGACCAGCGGCTGACACCGGCCGGACTCGCCGTGGGTGTGGTCGGCTCCGAACGTGCCAAGGCCTTCGCCGACAAGCGCGCCGCCCTGGATTCGGCCCGGCAACTGGCGGAATCCCTCACCGAGACTCCGGATTTCCTGCGGGCGCAGGGCATTCCGGTCAACCGCGACGGGGTCCGGCGCTCGGCCGCCGATCTCCTGGGCTATGCCGGCGTGACGGTCGCGCGCCTCGCCGGGATCTGGCCGGAACTGGCGGGTCTGCGGCCCGACATCGCCGAGCAGCTCGAGATCGACGGCGTCTATCGCGGCTATCTCGACCGGCAGGAGGCCGACATCCGCGCCTTCCGCAGGGACGAGGCGCTGGCCCTGCCGGAAGGTCTCGACTATGGCGCGATCGGCGGGCTGTCGGCGGAAATCCGCGAAAAACTGGGCGCCGCAAGGCCGGCCACCCTCGGCCAGGCCGCCCGGATCGCCGGCGTGACCCCGGCGGCCCTGGTCGCGCTGCTCAAGCATGTCAGGAACCGACGGTCCGCCGGGGCGGAGACCGGTCGCCGGGTCGCGTGAAACGTCCGCGCCGACATGCCGGCGAGGGATCGGACGACCGCTCCGCCCGGCCCAAACGACCCGGCGGGACGGGAAATCTGGCCGCGGAAATCGCGGAAAACGGCCGTTCGGCCTTCCTCGACTGGCTCAACACACAGAAGTTTGCGCAAATTGTTTCACGTGAAACAATTTCCGCCTGGCCCGCCGTATTTTCCACCTATGCCGGGATTCTGGCCCAATGGCAGACATCGATCAACCTGGTCGGGCCGAGAACCCTGTCCGATGTCTGGACCCGGCATTTCCTCGATTCGGCGCAGCTCGCCCCGCTCGTTCCCGCCGGCGCCCGCACCCTGACCGATCTCGGCTCCGGGGCCGGCTTTCCCGGCCTGGTCCTGGCGATTCTGCTGCCCCGGCTCACGGTCCGGTTGGTCGAGTCGGATGCCCGCAAGGCGACGTTCCTGGCCGAGGCCGCCCGCGCGACCCTCGGGCCCGACCGGGCGAAGGCCCGGATCGCGATCGTCCGGGCCCGCGCCGAAGATCTCGACCCCGCGCCGCAGGACGTGGCGACCGCCCGGGCCCTCGCCCCCCTGGAACGCCTGCTCCGCTGGGCCGCACCTTGCCTAAGTGACGGAACTGTCTGCCTCTTTCCGAAGGGCGCCGAAGCCGGGAGCGAATTGACCGAGGCCGCCAAAGGCTGGACAATGGAGATCGTCCGGCATCCGAGCCTGACCGATCCGCGCGCCACCGTCCTGGAACTGAGCCATGTCCGCCGCCGATAGCGACGAAACCAGCGCCGGACCGGCAACCGGATCCGACAGAACCTCGACCGACCTGCCCGGCCGGCCCGATGCGTCCGCCCCCGCCCCCCGGCCCGGCCTGGCCGAGCCCGTGCGCGCCCGCGTGCTGGCGATCGCCAACCAGAAGGGCGGCGTCGGCAAGACCACGACGGCGGTCAACCTGGCGACGGCACTCGCGGCATGCGGGAAAAAAGTTTTGATCGTCGACCTGGACGCGCAGGGCAACGCCTCCACCGGGCTCGGCATCGACCCGCCGGCGCGCACCGTGACGAGCTACGACGTGGTGATGGGCGAAGTCGCGGCCGACGATGCGATCAGGGAAACCGGCATTCCCGGCATGATGCTGATCCCCGCCTCGCTCGACCTGACCGGCGCCGAGCTCGAATTGGTCGGCGAGGAAGGCCGCGAGCGAAAGCTGAAGGACGCGATCGAACCGCTGCGCAACCGGTTCGAGTTCGTGCTGATCGACTGCCCGCCGTCGCTCGGCATCATGACGCTCAACGCGCTGGTGGCGGCGGATGCCGTGCTGGTGCCGCTGCAATGCGAGTTCTACGCGCTCGAGGGCCTCTCGCATCTGATGGGCACGATCGAGCGCGTGAAGCAGCGTTTCAATCGCGACCTGCAGATCCAGGGCATCGTGCTCACCATGTACGACAAGCGCAATTCGCTCTCGGACCTGGTGGCGGCCGACGTGCGCGGCCATCTCGGCGACAAGGTCTACGAGACGATGATCCCGCGCAACGTGCGCGTCTCGGAAGCGCCGAGCTACGGCAAGCCGGCCCTGCTCTATGACGTGCGCTGCACCGGCTCGCAGGCCTATATCCGGCTCGCGAGCGAATTATTGCGCCGCGAGGGCGCGCAGGTCGCGGCGTGATCCAGATGCACGAATCGACACGCGCATCACACACAAATCCCCTCCCCCCTTGCGGGGCAGGGTTAGGGTGGGGGGTGTTGCAGGACTCGGTTGTCGCGACGCCATTGCATCGCGACGACCCCCTCCCCCCACCCCCTCCCGCACGCCGCGATCGGTCGCGGCCGACCGCGACAAGGGGAGGGGAAAAATTGTTTGCATGCCCGCGCAGGTCGATGGGGCGCGCGCGATGACCAGGGACGTAAAGCCCGTCCCGAAGCGCCATCTCGGTCGCGGTCTCTCCGCGCTGCTCGGCGGCGACGAGGCGGTGCAGGCGGCGGCCGGCGTGGTGACGTCCGGCGCTGGTACGTCCGCGCGTGAAACCGATATGCCATCGGCCATTCGCGGTGCGCGCGAGATACCGATCGAGAAGATCCATCCCGGCCGCTTCCAGCCGCGCCGGCATTTCGACCGCGACGAGCTCAACGCGCTCGCCGATTCGATCCGCGCCAACGGCATCGTGCAGCCGATCCTGGTGCGCCCGCACGGCACGTTCGCGGGCGAGTTCGAGCTGGTTGCCGGCGAGCGGCGCTGGCGCGCGGCGCAACTCGTACCGCTCCATACCGTGCCGGCGATCGAGCGCACGCTCGACGACCGCGCCGCGCTCGAGGTCTCGCTGATCGAGAATGTGCAGCGCGCCGACCTGACGCCGATCGAGGAGGCCGAAGGCTATCAGCGGCTGATCGACGAGTTCCGCAACACGCAGGAGACGCTGGCGCAGGATCTCGGCAAGAGCAGATCGCATATTGCCAACCTGCTGCGGCTCCTGACGCTGCCCGACGCGGTCAAGCGCATGATCGACGAGCGCATGCTCACGCCCGGTCACGCCCGCGCCTTGGTCGGCCGGCGCGACGCGGTCGCGCTCGCCAACCGCATCGTCGCCGAGGGCATGAACGTGCGGCAGGCCGAGCAGCTCGCCTCCTACGCGGGCGAGGGCGCCAAGGCGGACGAGGGGAAGCAGGGCGAGGGCGGCGCGAAGTCGGCGCTCGCCGCGGCCTACACCAAGGACGTCAACACCCGTGCGCTCGAGCGCGATTTCTCGGCGCGGCTCGGCCTCAGGGTGACGATCAGGGATCGCGGCAAAAAGGGCGGCGACTTCATCCTGCACTATGACGATCTCGACCAGCTCGACGATATATTGACGAAGCTCAGCGAGCCAAGGTCGGTGCGGTGAGGTAGGGGCAAGTGTCACCGGGTAGACCTTGAACACACCTGAAATCAACATTTGTCATCAATTGATCGAGCGTTGAGAAACCAATGGCAAATGAGCAGATCGCAATTAACCCAGATATAATCCGATGGGCTCGCGATCGCGCAGGATACGATCTCGATACCGCGATGCAGAAGTTTGCAAGTATCGCGGCCTGGGAAGCGGGTGAAGCCTCTCCGACTTACCCTCAAATTGAGCGATTAGCGGAGGTGTTCAAAGTTCCCGTCGCGGTTTTCTTTTTTCCGGAACCACCGCAATTACCTCCCATCCGCGATTCTTTCCGAACACTACCCGATGCGGAATTTCAACAGATTCCACGTCACATTCGCTTCTTGCTTAGGAAAGCAAAGGCCCTGCAACTTAATTTGGCCGAGCTCTGCAATGGGCGAAATCCGGCAAAAAAAGTAGTTACCAAAGACCTCGTGCTGAACGCCGACGATAGAGTTGCCAATGCCGTAAATCAGCTTCGCGAGTACATTGAGGTTTCCTTAGCACAACAAACAACATGGAAAACTGACGACGAAGCACTTGAAAGTTGGCGCTCTGCATTTAATGCAATTGGCGTCTACGTATTCAAAGACGCGTTTCGTGACCGCAACTTCTCGGGTTTCTGTCTTTATGACGATGAGTTTCCAATAATCTACGTCAACAATTCTGATTCGAAGACGCGGCAGATCTTCACGCTATTCCATGAGCTAGCTCACATTCTCTTTCAAACCAGTGGGATCGATACAAAATCCGATGAGTTCGTAGAAGGCCTGCCGGAAGATGACCGAAGAATCGAAGTATTCTGCAATCGCTTTGCGGCCGAATTTCTCGTGCCGCGAGAGGCTTTTGAGGACCGCCTTGCTGGGCGTGAACCAACTGAAGCGACTGCGACCGCCCTTGCGGCACATTTTAAAGTAAGCCGTGAAGTGATTTTCAGAAAGTTCTTGGATCGCAACTTTATTAGCCAAGAACAGTACCAAGAGGCGGCCGCTCGTTGGGCGGCGCAAAAGAAGGGCGGCGCTGGCGGCGATTACTATTGGACCAAACTGTCATATCTCGGTCGAGAGTATGTGCAGCTAGCTCTATCGCAATACCACCAAAACCGAATCTCCGAGGAGCAACTGGCCGAGTACCTTGATGCTAAACCAAAGCATGTCGAGACCCTTGAGGCATATTTTGCTCGAGAGAATGCGTAATGTATGCATTCGACAATTCGCCTCTAAGTACTTTGTTTAAGAATTACTATCCTGCTCGATTCCCAACGCTCTGGCGGCAGTTCGATGCTCTGGTGGCTGCCAAGCGCCTACTGTCAACTCGGGAGGTTGCTCGAGAGATAGCCGATAGTTCGATCGAGGCTCTTCGACAGTGGGCTGAAAGTCATGGCAACCTGTTTCCAGTGCCAACAGCCGCCGAAGGCGAAATCGTCAAGCAAATTTATGGAGTTCGACACTTTCAGCAGAACATCGAACGCCAAAAGCTCCTAAAAGGAGGAAGAAACGCCGATCCTTTTGTCATTGCGCGGGCGGCGGTAGCGGGATGTCCGGTGGTAACAATGGAGCTATTGCGACCAAATGCAGCGAAAATTCCTAACATTTGTCAGCATTTTGGAATCCAGTGCCTCACCTTGGAGCAGTTTATGGAGCAAGAGCGCTGGCAGTTTTGAGGACAATCAAAGCTAACAATCTCGGACTTTAAAATCAGTTTCCCACATCACAGCGTACAAAGTTTGATACCTGTTTTCTTGACCACGTTATAGGTTCGCGGCTCGGCCTCAGGGTGACGATCCGGGATCGCGGCAGGAAGGGCGGCGACTTCATCCTGCACTACGACGATCTCGACCAGCTCGACGACATATTGACGAAGCTCAGCGAGCCAAGGTCGGTGACGTAGGGGCTAACGCGCCTCGGGTTCTAAGACTTGGTTAAGTTCCGCGTCGAACGAAGCCGCCTCGATCGGTGCTTCGCTCGCTTCGATCGCCGCGATGTCGGCGTCGGTAAAATCGTCGAGCTCTAAGACGCAACGATATCGAAGCTCAATCACCGCAAACTCCGACTCCGGTTGAGCGCCTACAATGGCAGATACGAGCACAAAAAAATGCCGGAGAACGATGCGGGCGGTTAAAGCGAATAACACAGCCGCTGAAACGGTTGTGCGTCGGCTGCTGCATCGCGCCGGCTATCGATACAGCCAACATCTGGCCTCTTGAGAGCGGCACGCGTCCGGGATTGCCGGACGCGTGATTCCCGATAGCACGGGAGGGGTAACCCTGGTCGTGCCTACGCGCCGAGGCCCTCTGGTATACAGACCGCGGTGGGAGCGGGAACGCCCCGAAAACTAGTCGCGAAGAACCGCGGGCACAAGATTGCTTGGTTTGAATGATCGCGCATTTCAACGCGAGCGCCGATACATCGAGCCTGTGCTGCACGCGGCGATTGCCGTTGCTGTGAATGTCGCGTAGAACTCGTGACGGTCCCTGGGGCCGGCTTCGGACGTTCGGCCTGGGGGCGTCGCGCGGTACCCGCGGCGATCCCGGCACCTCAGGGCCACCAAACTGGAGTGCGCGCCCAGTCGGCCGGGTTCCCGCTTGACGATCAGGGATCGCGGCAAAAAGGGCGGCGACTTCATTCTGCACTACGACGATCTCGACCAGCTCGACGATATATTGGCGAAGCTGAGCGAGCCGCGGTCGATGACGTAAGGGCGGCCCCAATCAATAGACTGAACGCACGACGGGAGCCCGCTTCAATCTCCGGAATCGTTCATTTATATGCCATTGACGTATAGGCCATTGGCACATATATAGTGGCGCGAGGTTGCCAATGCCGTTCGTTACCGTGGTTGAAACCCCGGAGTTCCAGCGGCGGGCGACCCAACTGATGACAGATGAAGAACGGCATGCGGTCATCGACTACGTCGCTCGAAATCCGGGTGCCGGCGTGTCACTCGGGAGCGGTGTCCGAAAGGTCAGGTTCGGCCGATCCGGCAGCGGCAAGAGTGGCGGCTATCGCACGATTCACTTCTTCCTGGCCGATGAGACTGTACCAGTATTTCTGTTGACTGTTTTCGCAAAGAACGAAAAGGCCAATCTCACCTCGAAGGAAGTGACAAGTATCCGGAAACTTGCTGGCCAACTCGTCGACGCTTACAGGAGATCACCATGAACCGCGCATCGAAGAGCATCCAGAGAGGACTTCGCGAGGCCATCGCGCATGCGAATGGTGAACGGGTGGGTGTCGTTCATGAAGTACGCATTGCCGCACCGGATGTCTCACGCATTCGCGCGCGAACCGGTCTCTCGCAGGCGGAGTTCGCCAAGAGTATCGGCGTCGCCAAGGGCACGCTGCTCAACTGGGAACACCGCCGGCGCACGCCTGAAGGACCGGCCCGGGTGCTGCTTGCGTTAATCGAGAAGGATCCAGCGATCGTCCAACGAACGCTCGCGCGTCGAGATTTCGACGGTGCGAATCCCCGATGACATTGACGTCAAATCGATCCGCGAAAACATGGCGCTTTCGCAGAGCCAATTTGCGCGGCTGTTCGGATTGAAGCTCTCGGTCGTGCAATCCTGGGAACGCACGGTCGATCGCAAGAAACCGTCGCGCGCCACCCGCGTGTTTCTCGGAGTGCTGGAGCGGCGGCCGGGGGCCGTGCTGGAGGCGCTGGCCGAGGAGCGGTAGGGTGCGGCGGCAGTTCGCGATTCTATCGGTTGTCTTAACTCTGGTCCCGTTGTTGCTGGCGCCAGCAACAGGGCGCGCCGAGCTGCCGGTTCGCCAATACGACATGATCGGCACGGATCTTGTCGCACTGAGCAATGCGACCGACGAGTTTCATCGCCGGTTGCCGGACAGGGATGTGCGCGACTTCGATATATGGGTTTGGGTCTATGAGAATGAACTTGTGATTACGTTCGCGCACAAGGACAGGCCACTCGGAATTGTCGGCCAAGACCCCGAGTATCCGATCCTTTCGGTTCACCTGTCGCCCGATGGCACGGACGTCCTCAAGTCCCACTTTGCACGATAAGCAGCCCGCGTTTCGGCGACGCTGTATCGAACACGGGCGTCCAACGCATGACCGCCATGCGTGGCGGGTGACGCGGGCGGGATAGGGCGCGGCGGCGCGGCGGCGTAGAGTTGGTTCGCGACGACTCACGCGGTCCCGCGGGCCATGTCACTAACGGATTCCTTAGCAACGCCCCCTCCCCCTCACCCCCTCCCGCACGCCGCGGTCCGCCGCGGCCGACCGCGGCAAGGGGGGAGGGAAATTGGAGTTTGGGGCGAGGGCATTGCGTCGTGAGCCCAAGCGCCGAAACGGCGGCAGCAGGATCATCGGCGACCGCGACTGTTGACGCGCGATCGGTTGACGCAACGACCGCTCCGCCGCCTGCCCCGCGTGGCACGACGCTTTCCGACATTTCGGTCGCGCTCGCCTATGCCGGCTGGGCGCTGGCGTCTTTGTTCTTTTTCTATTCATTCGCGACGCGGGTATCGCCGTCGATCATGGTCGATGCGCTGATGCGCGATTTCGGGCTCGGCGCCGCGATCCTCGGCAATCTCTCGGCGATCTATTTCTACGTCTATGGCGCACTGCAGATCCCGATCGGCATTGCGCTCGACCGGTTCGGCCCGCGACGCCTTTTGGGCGGCGGCGCGCTGATCGCGGCCTTGGGCTGCGCGGTCTTCGCGCTCGCGGATGCGGCCTGGCTCGCCTATCTCGGGCGCTTCCTGATCGGCGCCGGCGTCGCCTCGGGCTGGCTCGGCACCCTCGCCGTCATCGTGCAGAATTTTCCGGCGCGGCGTTTCGCGCTGCTGGCCGGCGGCACGCAGGCCTTCGGCATGGCGGGCGCGACGATGGGGCAGGTGCCGCTCAGCCTCGTCGTCGAAACGCAGGGCTGGCGCGCCGCGATGGGCAGCCTTGCCTTGTTCGGCGTGCTCTTGGCGCTGGCGCTGATCCTGGTCCTGCGCGACCGGATCGTGCCGCAGGCGCGCGCGATCGCGATCGGCGCAGCGGTGCGGCATGCCATCCGCAGCCGGCAGACCTGGCTCTGCGCGATCTTCTCGATGGCGATGATCGCGCCCATGCTCGGTTTCGCCGGGCTCTGGGGCGTGCCCTACCTGATGCAGGTGCACGCGCTCTCGCGCACCGAAGCGGCCGGCCTCGCGTCTGCGATGTTCATCGCCTGGGGCGTCGCCTCGCCGCTGGTCGGCGCGATCTCGGACCGGATCGGCAGCCGGCGGCGCGTCATGATCGCGGGCGCCGCGCTCGCGACGCTGCTGCTCGCTTCGCTGCCGTTCATGGCGGCGGCGCCGCTCTGGCTGCTGGCGGCGCTGATCCTCGGCATCGGCACGTTCGGCTCGTCCTACGTGGCGGGGCTCAGCCTCGCGCGCGAATCCAATCCCGATGCGATCAGCGGCACGGTGCTCGGGCTGGTGAACACCTGCGTGATCGCGACCGGCGCGATCCTGCAGCCGGCGATCGGCTGGATCCTCGATTTGCATTGGGACGGCGCGATGGCAGCGGGCGCGCGAATCTATCCGCCGGACGCCTTCGCCTGGGGGCTTGCCGTGCTGCCGGTCGTCGCGGCGCTCGGCGCGCTCGCGGCGTTCTTCGCAAAAGACGCGCGCGCGGACTGAGCGTCAGGCGGCGCGTCCAATGTTCAGCCGCGGCCGACCGCGGCGTTGCGGATTCGCGTCACCCTGATGGCGCCCGCGTTCTTCATCGCCTGGGCGAGTTCGTAGGCGGCCTGCAGTCGAAACCAGGTATCGGCACCGCCACCGAAGGCCTTATCGAGGCGGATCGCCATCTCCGCCGAGATACCGGCGTGACCGTTCAGAACATCCGAAAGCTGCTTGCGACTGACGCCAAGCCGGCGCGCTGCCTCCGTCACGGTGAGGCCCAACGGCTCCAGGCAATCGTGACGCACCGACAGGCCGGGATGAGGGGGATTCTTCATCGACATGGCGCGTCCTCCTAGTGACAGTCAATCAAATCGACATCGACAGCGTGAGCGCCATCGAATCGAAACACGATCCGCCAGTTGGCCGACACCGAGACAGCCCAGAAACCCGTGCGGTCGCCTTTCAGCCGATGGAGGCGATAGCCCGGCAAGTCCAGGTGGCCCGGCTCCGTAGCCTCGTCGAGTCGCGCCAGGATCCGCTCGATCTTGTCGACAAGTGCAGCCGGCACCCGACGGCGATCGCCCTGCTCGTACAGCAACCGAAGTCCCTTGTGGCGGATGCCGACGATCATGGCCATTTGTAACCTGTCACCACCCAGGTGACAAGCTTCGCCCCGAGTACCATCGAACGAGCGGGCCCCTGGCCAACAGGCCGCCCGGCCCTTACCGTCACCCACATGCAAGCACGCGTTTCCTCGATCGCCCTCGTCATCCATCCGCGACAGCTCGTGTCGCGCGGCGCGGTGCTGCGGCGGATCGCGGTCGATGTCTGGCGGCGCGAGGGAAGGCGCGTGCTGGCGATCAAGCCGGTTCCCGGCGAGCCGCGCGCCGAGGCCGCCTTCGTCCATGTCGATCTCACCCACATCCCGCCGGCTTTTGCGGAAACCGCTTCGCGCTATCGCATCTCGGTCAATGCCGGCGTCACCGACATCTCGAAGCGCCGCATCTGCACCACGCTGGTTTCGGCCGACGATTCCTACGAGGGACCGGCGATCGTGAAGACCGACCTCAACCATCTCGGCCGTTCCGAACGCAAGATCGGCCAGCGCGTGCCCGATTTCGGCTGGATCCTCGCCGGCGGCGCCTATCGCACCTTCGAACGCAAGCGCGCGGTGCCGGCGCGGGTCTGGCGCGAACCGGGCCTCGTGGTGCAGCGGCTGCATGTCGAGCGCGTCGGAACTTCGTATTTCCTGCGGCAATGGTTTTTCTTCGGCGACCGCGACCTGGTCTCGATCTATCGCGGCAGCGAGCCGGTGGTGAAGCAGGCCAATGTCGTCGAGCGGCTGCCCTTCGCCTACGAGGTGCCGGACGAGATGCGCCGCCGCCGCGCCGAGCTCGGCTTCGATTACGGCAAGTTCGATTTCGTGATCGAGGATGGCGTACCGGTGCTGCTCGACGCCAACGCGACGCCCGACAACGGCGCCAGGATCGACAGCGAGCGCTCGCGCATCATCTGCGAAACGCTGGCGCCGGGCATCGACGCGCTCGGGCGTTAGGGTTGCACGCGGCCAGGCGGTGTCATGGACAGGTCCGGGGACGGACCATCGGCGTTGCCGGGGCGATCGGCCGTCGGGAAGCGAGAAAAGGCGAACCGGGAGGCGCGAAGCATCGGGAGGCCGCAGGGCCCTCCCGATGCTTCATTGGCTGTCGTCAGCCCGACCGGCAAATCAAAGCTGCCGACAGCCTCGAGGACAGGCCGGGGGAAGCCCGGGCCGCCCGCGATGCCGACCTCGTCTCTCGACCGCATCCACCGAACGAAGGGTCGCCCCGCGTGCCCCGTCGCGGGTCGCCGTTGCGGCTTCCTCATGTCCGCGCTCCGGGCGGTCTCCGGGACGGCCACCGTCGGGAGGATCCCACGGCTTTCGGTGGCCACGCCGTTCGCGCCCGAGGCGTGCCATCGACGATAACGGACGCTGCCGGCACGGCGGCGCCCCGATTGGCGACCCGGGTGTAATTCTCTGTGTCCGGCACGGCGCCAGACACAAATCGACACAGGAATCGCCGAGCCGGACGATGCGACCGGGCCGGCCGGGCGCACCGTCAGTCGCGAAGCGGCAGGCGCAGGGTCACGCGCAGGCCGCCGCCGGCGCGGTTCCGCATCAGGATGTCGCCGCCATGGGCGCGCGCGATCGTCCGGGCCACCGTCAGACCGAGGCCGGAACCGCCGCCGTCGCGGCTGCGCGACCGTTCGAGACGGTCGAAGGGCCGGAAGGCCTGTTCCTGCTGCGCCTCGGGGATGCCGGGACCGTCGTCGTCGACATGGATCGCGAGCTCGCCGTTGCCGGTCCCGAAGCCGACGCGCGCCCGCTTGCCGTACTTGATCGCGTTCTCGACCAGGTTGGTGAGACAGCGCCGCATCGCCAGCGGCCGGCAAAACAGCGTGAAATGGCCGTTCGCCTCGAGCGACGCATCGAGATCGCGATCGTTCATCTCGTCGCAGATGCGCTGGAGCATCGCGACGAGCTCCACGCGCTCGGTCGGCTCCGCGCCGGCATCGGCCTTGGCGAAATCGAGCACCGAAGCGATCATGCGCTCCATCTCGTCGAAATCCGCGATCATCCGGCTTCGTTCCCCGGCATCGTCGACAAACTCGACGCGCAGCCGCGCCCGCGTGATCGGCGTCCGCAGATCGTGGGAAATGGCCGCCAGCATCTGCGTCCGGTCCTCGACGAAGCGGCGGATGCGGGTCTGCATCTCGTTGAACGCCTCGACGGCAAGCCGCACCTCGGCCGGGCCGCCGGGCGCCAGCGGCGGCGCGTTGACGTCCGTGCCGAGCTGCCGGGCCGCCCGCGCGAATCTGAGAAAGGGCGCCGTGAGGCGGCGGATCGCCCAGATGGCGAGAATGCCGATCGCAACGACCATGGCGGCGACGATCGCGGTCGATTCCAGCGACCAGAAATCCAGCGTTTCGGCATAGGCCGCCGAGATGTTGAGCCAGCTGCCGTCGCTCAGGCGCAGTGCGATGACATAGCTCGGCCCGGTGCTGAGTTCGTCGGCGACATCCTCGGCCAGCTCGGGCAGCAGATCGGGCAGTCCCTCGCTGTCGCCGATGGCGGGTTCGCGCGGCGGCCGCTGCAGGATGCGCATTTCCGCGGGAACCTGCCCCAGCGTCGCCTCGAGAATTTCGTAGAGCGGACGGGTCTCGCCGGTCGGCCCGGTATCGGCGGGAACGCGGCTCTCCGGCTCCCAGCGCACGCGAATATTGGATCCGGTGAAATAGTCGGCGACTTCCTGGCGTTCGTCGGCCGGCGTCCGCTCCAGAAGCCGGTGGATTGCCGAAACGCGCTCGGCGATGCGAATGCTTTCGAGCACCGCCAGGGACGCGCTCTGTTCGCCGTGACGGATCGCGATGCTCAGGATCTGCGTCAGGGCGAGGATCGCAGCGAAAAGAATGATCAGCTGCAGCGTTATGCCGGGCAGGGCGGGGCGTTTCACGATGCCGCCGGCTCGTGCGCCCCGACGCGCTCGACCGCGGCGGTAAAGATGTAGCCGCCGCTGCGAATCGTCTTGATCAGCTCCGGATTGCGCGGATCGGCCTCGAGCTTGCGGCGCAGGCGGCTGACCTGCACGTCGATGCTGCGGTCGTACGAGGTCGCATCGCGGCCGCGCGCGAGATCGATGAGCTGATCGCGACGCAGCACGATCTGGGGCCGTTCGGCGAAAACCGCCAGCAGGTCGAACTCGCCGGACGTCAGGTCGATCAGCGCGCCCTCGGGCGAAACCAGGCGGCGCTGGCGAAGGTCGAGCGTCCAGCCCTTGAAGGAAAGCAGGGCGCCCTGTCCGGGTGCCGCGGACGTCGGCGTTGCCAGCGCGCGACGCAGCACGGCGCGGATGCGCGCCTCGAGCTCGCGCGCATCGAAGGGCTTGGCGAGATAGTCGTCGGCGCCGATCTCGAGGCCGACCACGCGGTCGGTCGGGTCGCCGCGCGCGGTCAGCATGATGATCGGGATCGCGCTCGTCGCCCGCAGTTCGCGACAGATGGCGAGCCCGTCCTCGCCCGGCAGCATGATGTCCAGGACGACGAGATCGATGCGGGCGGTCTCGAGCGCCCGGCGCATTTCTCCCCGGTCGCGGGCGGTCGAGATCCGGAAGCCCCGGCGCGTCAGAAGACGCGCGAGCAGGTCGCGGATTTCCCGATCGTCGTCGACGATCAGGATGTGCGCGGCCACGGGTGCGTTCATGGAGTCGCTTCCCAACGGAGGCGCCGGATCGGGCGGAGGCGGGCCGGACGGGTTGGGCATGCCCGGCGACCTTACCCGTTCGGATCGCGGTCGCGGCACCGTCAAACTGTATCGTTGCGTGTCCGGCCGGGCCGGAGCAACAGTCTGAAACCGCTTTTCCGCTGTCGGGGCCGGCGAACCGGCGGCGCGCCCCCGAAAAGTGCGGGGCGCGGAACCCGGCCATAGGTCCCGCGCCCCTGAGCGCTGACAATCCGGATCGCGGTCTCGGCGGGGCCCGTCTGCATTGGCCTTCGTCGAAAAGCAACCCAGATCCGGATCGAAAGCGCATTCGCGGCGTCGTCGCGACGCCGTATCGCAGTCCCCGATCCGGCCCCAGTCCTGGCGTGGACGCCGGCGCCGTCATGTCCCCCATGAACGCCGGCCGGTCGCCGCATTGGAGCTCGATCGCCTGCGAATCCGCGATCATGCGACGGCCGTGTGCAAAAAACGTAAGACGGCATGACCGGCGGGTTCACCTGTGCATGGGTATTGCAAGCCTCCGGCGGTATTAGGCCGGATCGGATAGGGTGCGATGCGGTTATGCCGGATCGGCCCGGGGCGTTGCCGCCGCCGGGCCTGCGGGGGTCTGAGGGGGTCTCATGGCGATTCGAATCGGAGCGGCCGGCGCGGTTGCGGCTGTGCTGCTGCTGGCGGGCTGCACGACCGCGTCGCAAACCCCGACCGAATCGATGGCGCCCGCAACCGCCCCGGTCCTGGCGATTCCGCGCATGCACCATGACGCGATGCGAGACCGGGCCGCGGCCTACTGCGAGCCGTTCGGCGGCGAGCCGGTGCTGGTCGACTGGCGCTATCGCTCGACCTTCGGGAAGCGCGGCGAGTGGGTTCTGCAGACCGTCTGGGCCTGCCGCGAACCGGCGGCGTGATGGGACGCTGCCGGAACATCAAGCGCCTGTGCGAGCCAAAAAAACCTGTCGTGCCCGGCCCTGACGCATCGCGGCCGACCGCGACGCGTCAAATCCGGCGATGACAGGCATCGGTGGTTCGTCGCGAGCGCCGCGACCGCCGCATCATTTCGGGCGCGGCTCCTCAAGATTCTCGTCCGGTTTCGGCAGCCTGCCGGCGCGGCGGAGCTTCACGGCCGCGACCAGCGTGCGCGCGGCGTTGCGCACCTCCTCCTGCAGATCCTTGTCCCGGTCGAGCGCTTCGTGGCTGGTGGCGTAGGGCTGGTAGTAGCCGATGTAACGGTCGAGCAGCGCCATGTGGCCGGCGGGAATCATGCCGATGTCGCTCATCCAGTCGGTCAGCATGCGGCGCAGATTCTCCGCACCCGCATCGTCGCCATGCACGATCACGCCGAACACGCGGCCGGCGAGGTGGCGCGGATAGGGCCAGCCCTTCATCTCGAGCGCCTTGGCGAGATCCGGATCCTTGCCGTTCGTGGAGGTCGGGTCGGGATTGCCGCCGTCGGCGCAGACCAGACGGTCGATCATCAGCTTGAGCGTGCTCGGCGCCTGGTACCAGTTGACCGGCGTGACGATCATCACGCCGTGCGCCGCCACCCAGCGCGGATAAAGCTCGGCCATCCAGTCGTTGGTCTGGTCGAGCGCATGGTTGGGATAGCACGAGCAGGGCCAGTGGCAGAGCGGCTGCGCGGTCGAGACGCAGGCCTTGCAGGGATGGATGTGCTTGCCGTACTCGGACGCGATCAGCGAGAGGTCGAGGAAATCGACCTCGATGCCGCGCGCGCTTTCGAAGACGCGCTGCGCGATTTTGGCGAGGCGCCAGGTCTTCGACATTTCGCCGGGGCAGCTCTGGTCGGTGCGCGACGAGCCGTTGATCAAGAGGATGCGCGACCTGCCGCCCTTGCGACGATGCTGCCGCTCCGCCGCCTTGATCGCAGCGCTGGTGGCGCGCCATTCGTCGGACAGCTCGTAGTCGGGATTGGCATAGCCCCTGCCGGCGCGACGGACGCGCGGGCTCTTGTGATAATCGTTGTAGGCGGTCCAGGCGGTGTCGACGATCGCATCGAGCTGCGGGGCGAGCGCGTCGAACAGCGGATCGTAGAACTTCGCGCGGAAGCGTTTCTCGAACTCGCGCCGCGTGAGCTGAACGCTCGGCATGCCGCCGCGGACCTTGATCTTGTGCATGGAAGTCTCCCTCGAGATCGGACGACCGCGCGTGGCCCGTCGGTCGGCGCCCGCAGCATGCGCCCGCACCCGTCGTGAACGCTAGCCGGCGCGGGGCTGCTCGGCGCCGCGGCCGAGCCGCGCGATCGCGATCAGCGCGGCATGGCAGACCGTCTGCGCCGGCACGGAAGCGCGCTTGCATTGCCGGTCGGCCTCGACGATGCGCGCCAGCGCGTCCGCCAGCATCGGCTCGCTCCAGCGCGCGACCTGCGATCGGAAGCGCGGCGCGTATTTGAAGAAGATCGGCGGGCGGATGCGCGCGATTCCGGCTTCGAGGCCGGCCTCGCGCGCCACGCCCTTGGCGAGCTGCAGCTTGAGAAAATGCCGCCCGACCGCGCGCAGCACCGCGATGGGCTGGACGCCCTCGGCGAAGCTGCGCTGGGCGGCGCGCTCGAGCGCCGGCAGCTCGCCGTCGCCGACGGCATAGGCGAGATCGTCGAGCGCCAGCTCGGCCGAATCGCCGACCACCGCCAGCACGTCGGCCAGTTCGACGCGCCGCGCCGCGCCGGCGGGTGCGCCGAGCATGTAGAGCGCCAGCTTGTCGAGTTCGGCCAGGGTCACCGCGCGGTCGGAGCCGAGATGCGTCGCCAGCCATTGCATCGCCTCGGGCGCGATCGTCAGTCCCTCGGCCCTGAGTTTCTCGCGCGCCAGCGTCTGCAGCGTCGCGATCTCGTCGCGATAGCAGGGCAAGGCGGCGGCGCGCGCATGCGTCTCCGCCAGCTTGCGCAGGCCCGAGCGCGGACCGAGATCGCCGGCCTCGATCACGACGACGCCGCCGCTGCCGCGGGCCGCCGCGGCGCCCGCATCGAGCCAGGACATCAGCGCTGTCGCAATCTCGTCGCCGGCCTCGCGCAGGCGCAGGACCCGCCGGCCGCCGGTCATCGGGAGCTGGTCGGCCTCGTCGGCGAGCCGCGCCGGATCGCTCTCGATCGCGGATGCCGGCAGTTCGGCGACGCGGAACGGATCTTTCGGATCCTCGGCGACCAGGGTCGTCAGATGTTCGGCGCGCTCGCGCACCAGCCCCTCGTCGGGCCCGTAGATCACCACCGCGACGACCGCCGGATCGGGCGCGGCCAGGAACCGGTCGATCGCCCTGCCGGCAAGCTTCATGCGGCGGTCGGCGGTGCTACGCGCATCACGGCTGCGCCGCGTTCTGCTCGGACATGAAGACGGCAAGCCGCGTCGCGATCTCGTAGGCGATCTGACCGAGGCCGCGCCGTTGCGCATCGAGTTCGGAGTTCAGGCTCGCAAACTCGTTCTCGAGAATGTTGTAGCCGGTCGTGACCTGCGACACGCCGGTCAGCACGACCTGGTCGTCGAGCGTGCGTGTCAGCATGTACTCGGCGCGCTGCACCACGTTGGTACGGGTCGGCGTTTCGTCGCTCGCGAACAGGATGTCTTCCTGCAGTTCGGTCAGATCGACGGTCAGGATGTACTGCGGATCGCCCGGCACGCCCTTCGGGTTCATGCGCTCGCGCAGATCGTTGTAGAGCAGCTGGCCCGAGCGGTCGGCGATCGGGACGATCTTGACCTGCGACAGGCCGGCCGCGGTGCCGGCATCCTGGCCGCCGCCATAGAGCGGCTTGAAGCCGCAGGCGCCGGGCAGCCCGGCCAGCACGGCAAGGCCGGCAAGCCGCGCGGTTCCTGCGAGAAAGTTCCGTCTCGACCGTTCCATCTCAGACCACGACGTTGACGATCCGGTTCGGCACCACGATCACCTTGCGCGGCGGCCTGCCTTCGATCGCGCGCTGCACGTTCGGTTCCGCCAGCGCCGCCGCTTCGGCATCTTCCCTGGCGGCATCGCGCGGCAGGTAGATCGTCGCCCGCAGCTTGCCGTTGACCTGCACCGCGACGGTCACCGAATCATCGACCGTCAGCGCCGCATCCGCAACCGGCCAGGCGACGCCGGCGGCAAGCGGGGTCTGCTGCCCGATCGACAGCCAGAGCTCCTCGGCGAGATGCGGCACCATCGGCTGGATCAGGATTGCCAGCGTTTCGAAGGCTTCGCGCAATGCCCAGCGCCGGTCCGCATCGGCACCGGCGCCGAGCTTCTCCTCCTGCAGCCGGTTGACGAATTCGTGAATGCGCGCGACCGCCTTGTTGAAGTGAAAGCGCGCGATGTCGTCGCTGACGCCCTGCACGGTCTTGTGCGTGGCGCGGCGCAGCGCGAGCGCGGCGTCGGAAAAATCGTTCGGCATCGCGCTGCCGGCCGGCGGCAGGGATGCTGCGCCCTCGTCGATCAGCCGCCAGACGCGCTGCAGGAAGCGCCAGGCGCCTTCGACGCCGGCCTCGGTCCATTCGAGGTCGCGCTCGGGCGGACTGTCGGAGAGCATGAACCAGCGCGCCGTGTCGGCGCCGTAGGTTTCGATGATCGCCTCCGGGTCGACGACGTTCTTCTTCGACTTCGACATTTTCTCGGAGCGGCCGATCTCGACCTTCTTGCCGGTCGCGATCGCGACGGCCGTGTCGCCGCTCTTCTCGACCTCGGCCGGCGTCAGCCAGTTGCCGGCGGCATCGCGATAGGTCTCGTGACAGACCATGCCCTGCGTGAAGAGACCGGCGAACGGCTCGTCGACCGCGACATGGCCGAGCCTGTGCATCGCGCGCGTGAAGAAGCGCGCATAGAGCAGATGCAGGATCGCGTGCTCGACGCCGCCGACATACTGGTCGACCGGCAGCCAGTAATCGACCTCGCGCCGCACCGTCGGCTCGGCGGCGCGCGGCGAACAATAGCGCGCGAAGTACCAGGACGACTCCATGAACGTGTCGAACGTGTCGGTCTCGCGCCGCGCCCTGCCCTTGCAGGTCGGGCAATCGACGTGCTTCCAGGTCGGATGGTGGTCGAGCGGATTGCCGGGCCTGTCGAAACCGACATCGTCGGGCAATGCGACCGGCAGGTCTTCGATCGGCACCGGCACGATGCCGCATTTTTCGCAATGGATGACCGGGATCGGGCAGCCCCAGTAACGCTGGCGCGACACGCCCCAGTCGCGCAGGCGGTACTGGATCGTGCCTTCGCCGTGGCCGTTCTTCTCGAGCCAGGCAATCGCGCGCTCGATCGCCTCGATCGGCGTCGCCTCTGTCTCGGTCATGAAGCCGGCCGCCGTGTAGCGCACTTTCTGCGTCTCGGACTTGTCGACGTAGGCGGTCGTGGTGATGCGGAACAAGGTCTCGCGCTGCGCGCCATTGTCCGTGACATGGACCGGGTTCTCGGCGAAATTCGCCGCGTAACGCTCGGCCTCGTCCGGCGTCGGGTCGCGCGCATCGAGCGGCCGGTAGGTTTCGATCACCGGCAGATCGTATCTGCGCGCGAAATCGAGGTCGCGCTGGTCGCCCGACGGTACGCCGAAGATCGCACCGGTGCCGTAATCCATCAGCACGAAATTCGCGACATAGACCGGCAGCGTCGCCGGCAGATAGGGATGCGCGCCGTCGAGCGTCGTGCGATAGCCCTTTTTTTCGGCGGTTTCGATCGCGGCCTCGGAGGTGCCGACCCGGTCGCATTCGGCGATGAAGGCGGCGAGCTTCGGATCGTTCTTCGCGAGTTCCGCCGCCAGCGGATGGTGCGGCGAGACGGCGAGGAACGAGGCGCCGTCGAGCGTGTCGGGCCGCGTCGTGAAGACGCGCAACGTCTCGCTGCGCCCCTCGATGCGGAAATCGATCCAGGCGCCGCGCGACTTGCCGATCCAGTTCTCCTGCATCAGGCGGACCTTGTCGGGCCAGCGCTCGAGCTCCGTCTGCAGCGCCTTCAGCAGCATTTCGGCATAGTCGGTGATCCTGAAGAACCATTGCGCGAGCTTGCGGCGTTCGACCGGCGCGCCCGAGCGCCAGCCCATGCCGTCGATCACCTGCTCGTTCGCCAGCACGGTCTGGTCGACGGGATCCCAGTTGACCCAGCTCTCCTTGCGATAGACCAGCCCCTCGGCGAGCATTTCGAGGAACATGCGCTGCTCGTGCCTGTAATAGTCGGGATGGCAGGTCGCGATCTCGCGGCTCCAGTCGAGCGACAGGCCCATCGATTTGAGCTGGGCGCGCATCGTGTCGATGTTCTGGTAGGTCCAGGTCGCCGGATGGACCTTTGACGCGATGGCGGCATTCTCGGCCGGCAGGCCGAACGCATCCCAGCCCATCGGGTGCAGCACGTTGTAACCCTGCGCGCGGCGCGTGCGCGCGACCACGTCGCCGAGCGTGTAGTTGCGCACATGGCCCATATGGATGCGGCCCGACGGGTAGGGAAACATTTCCATGACGTAGTATTTCGGCCGGGCCGGATCGGTCTCGGCGCGGAAACAGCCGCGCTCGTCCCACAGGCGCTGCCATTTCGCTTCGGTCTCTCGGAAATTGTAACGCGCCATCGGTCGGTCGGGCTCTTGCGATCGCGGAAACGGGCCGGAAAGTCGCGCGATTCCCGCGGGTTCGGAGGCCCGGCGGCGCGCCGCGCAAGGATTAGCGAAGCGCCAAGCCAGCCGCAAGGCAGCGCCGTCCGGCCGTCCGCGGGGAGCGGCGGCGGTTGCCACCGGGAATTCGCAAGTGCGGACCGTCGAGGCGGCGGAAGCTCAGTCGCCGGCGCGGGTGAGACCGTTCTTTGCGCTGCCCGGCGCGAAGGGTGACGCGCTGCCGCCGGCCGGCTTCGGTGCCGGCGCGCCGGGCGCGAAGCCGCCGGGAT
>Ga0187893_10002131_pt1 | contig 44591 bp, 43 predicted proteins | sample MA1701074metaG_FD_139574 | JGI IMG/M metagenome (GOLD analysis project Ga0187893, IMG submission 139574) | White microbial mat communities from a basaltic lava cave in the Kipuka Kanohina Cave System on the Island of Hawaii, USA - MA170107-4 metaG ... | reverse complement strand
TGATCGATCGAAGAGAGCGAAGCCCCCTGCGAACGCCCAGCCAGGGCGAGGCCACCGGCCTCCGACTCAATCCGCGCTCTGCCCGCGACCCCTTCGCGGCCGCATGTGCAGAGCTTCCCTAGGCCAGCGCGCTCGTTCGCGAGGGCGTCACGTGAAGACGCCCTGGCGGACGCGCAGCGCCTCGCGCACCAGGCGCTGCACCTCGCCGCGGAGTTCCTCGGTGAGCCGCGCCACCAGCAGGTCGTCCGCCGCCGCCTCCGTCTCGCGGCCGGTGGAGGCAAGCGGCTCGCCGAACGAGATCACCCACTTCGAGGGCAGCGGCAGCGCACCCAGCGGGCCGAGCCACGGGAACGTCGGGGTCACCGGCAGGAACGGCAGGCCGAGCGCGCGCGCGGGCGTCTCCACCTTGAAGAGGATGGGATGCGTCTCCTCCGCGCCGACGATCGCGACCGGAACCACCGGCACGCCGGCTTCGAGCGCGAGGCGCACCGCGCCGCCGCGGCCGAAGCGCTGCAGCCGGTAGCGATCGCGGAACGTCTTCGCGGCGCCCTTCACGCCTTCGGGAAAGGCCACCACGGAATGGCCGGCGCCGAGCAGGCGCTCGGCGTTCTCGCGGCAGGCGCGCACGCCACCGAGGCGCGCGAGCGCTGGCTGCACGAACGGGAGCGTGATCAGCCAGTCCGCGATCAGGAAGCGCGGCCGCTGCCGCTCCCCGTGGCGGGCCGCGACGATCTCCGCGAGCGCGAGCCCGTCCCAGGGGAGGAGCCCCGAGTGGTTCGCCACGAACAGCACCGCGCGGTCGTCGGGCACGTGCTCGAGGCCCAGCACCTCGATCCGCCACCAGCGCTTGATCAGGAAGTCGAGGAGCAGGCGGGCGCTACGGATCGTCTCCGGATCGAGGCCGAAGTCGTCCACCTCGCCGCTGCGCTCGCGCATTCCGAGCTGACCGAAGCGCCGGCGCACGTCCTCGAGGAGCGCGAGCCAGTCCACGCCGGCCTCGACCGCGGCGGGCTCCACCTCTTCGCCGCGCACCTGGGCGAGGCGCCTCCGCAGCTCCGCGCGGAGCCCGCCGAGCGCTTCCGTCCAGAGGTCGCCGCTCTCCGCGCCGCTCATCGGTAGCTCCGCATGCGCTCGGCCGAGATCGCCGACATCCAGGCCTCACGCGTGCTGTAGAGCGGGCGGCCGAACTCCTCCCAGCCGCGCTGGCCGTCCGCCACCCAGAGGTAGCGGAGGTAGTCGTAGAAGCCCTCCGGCCGGTCGCCGGTCTGCGCCTGCGAGGGGTAGGCGCGGAGCCGGTAGAGGACGGGCGGCGGCACGGGCAGCGTGCGCTTTCCCGCGCGACGGAGCAGCGTCGAGAGCGGGACCACGCCCTCCGCGACCACGTTGAAGACGCCGGAATGGTGCTCGGTCGCCGCGCGCTCGAAGACGTCGAGGCAGTCGTCCTCGTGGACGAGCTGGAGCAGCGGGTCGTAGCCCAGCAGCGTGGGCACGACGCGCCGCGCGAGGTAGCGCGTGACGGCATCGCGGTAGGTCGGCCCGACGATCCAGCAGGGCCGCAGCACGGTCACCGAGGTGCCGGGATGGCGCGCGGTCCAGTCGGCCACCATCCGCTCCATCTCGACGCGGTTCTGCACGCAGTGCGCGTGCGGGTGGCCGCGCAGCGGATGCTCCTCGGTGAGGAAGTTCGGATTGTCGGGATGCGGTCCGTACACCATCGTGCTCGAGCCGACGACGAGGCGCGGCACGCCCGCGCCCGCGCAGGCGTGCAGCAGGTGGAGGCTGCCGATCGTCTCGAGCTCGTGATCGCCCTCGAGGTCGGGCGACGGCTCGCGCCGGAAGGCGAGGTGCACGACGACCTCGACGTCCTCCTTGTGGAAGACGTCGGCGAGCGCGCTGCCCGCGTCGGGGCGGGTCAGGTCGATCTCGCGGAACGCGACCCCGCTCGCGAGCCCGTGCGGGCGCAGGCGATCGAGGCCGATCAGGCGCAGCCCGGGCAGCAGCGCGAGTCGCTCGGCCAGGCGCCGCCCGAGGAAGGTGCGGAGGCCCGTGATCGCGATGCTCTTCGCCACGCGCCGTGTTCTACCATCGTCGCGAATGACCGTCACGCAGGCCGGGCCCGGCACGCGCGCGTTCGCCGTGATCGAGGATGCCCGCTACCGCGAGCACCGCGGCCCGCCGGGTCACCCCGAGCGGCCCGAGCGCCTCGCCGCCGTCGCCGAGGCGCTCGACGGCGCGCGCCCCTCGCTGCTCGCCCTGCCGGCGCGCGAGGCCACCGACGAGGAGCTCCTGCGCGTCCACGGGCGTGACCTCGTCGCGACCGTGGCGGCGGCCGCCGCCGCCGCGCCGACCCACCTCGACCCCGACACCTTCGTGTCGGCACGGAGCCATCAGGTGGCGCGCCTCGCCGCGGGTGCCGCGATCGATCTCGCCTCCGCCGTCGCGACGGGCATCGTCCCTTCGGGGCTCGCCGCCGTGCGGCCGCCCGGGCATCACGCGGAGACCGACCGCGCGATGGGCTTTTGCCTGTTCAACAACGTGGCGATCGCGGCGCGCGCGCTCCAGGCCGTGCACTGCGTGGACAAGCTCCTCATCTTCGACTGGGACGTGCACCACGGCAACGGCACGCAGCAGGCCTTCGAGACGGATCCTTCGATCCTCTACTTCTCGATGCACCAGTTCCCGTACTACCCGGGCACCGGGAGCTTCGGGGAGATCGGCGTCGGGCGCGGCGAGGGCGCGACGGTGAACGTGCCGCTGCCGGCGGGCTCGGGCGACGCCGAGTACGTGGGCGTGGTGGAGCGCGTCCTTGCGCCCGTGGTGCGCGGCTTCCGGCCCGAGCTGATCCTCGTCTCGGCCGGCTTCGACGCGCACCGCGACGATCCCCTCGCCGCGATGGAGGTGAGCGCCGTCGGCTACCAGGCACTGGCGGCGTGGGTCCGGGCGCTCGCGGACGAGGCGTGCGGCGGGCGGGTCGCGTACGTGCTCGAAGGGGGCTACGCGGCGACGGGGCTCCGCGAGGGCGTCGCCGCGGTGCTCGCGGCCTCGCTCGGGCGCGACCCCCGGCCTCCGCCGCGGGCGCCCGCGCCGGGGGGCATCCTCTCCCGCGTGCTGGAGCGGGTGGTGGGGATCCATGGCTCCCACTTCCCGGGTCTCGGCACGGCCTGAAATCCCTGCGCCGGCCGGCCCTACCCAGCATCTTGGGGCTCTCCCAGGCGTCGCACCCAACATGTTGTGGATGCGTTTTTTCTTTCAGGGGCGGGCGATTGGCGATTGAGTTGCGGATGGCGAAGGGATATAACGCCGGCCGGTGGGAAATAGTGGGGACTGGTGGTATTCAGTCCCTCCAACAGCAGGAGCGGTGGAACCCCGGCCATGGGCCAAGGCGAGACGACGAACACGCTCGACGCCAAGGGCCGCCTGGCGATTCCACCGGGGATGCGGATGGAGCTTCTCGGACAGGACGGCCGACCTCCGGTGATGACGCGGCTGCTCGAGGCGCCCGCCCTCGCCCTCTACACCGCCGAGCGCTGGGCCGACTTCCGCCGCCGGCTGGACAGCCTCTCTCAGGTCAAGACGTCCGTCCAGAGGGTGCGGCGGCATGTGGTCGGCGGCGCGAAGGAGGTGCCGCTCGACGCGCAGGGTCGCCTCCTGATCCCGCCGCACCTCCGCGAGTACGCGTGCCTCGACCGCGACGTCACGATCCTCGACTCCGGCACGCGCTTCGAGATCTGGGATCGCTCTCGCCACCGGGAGGAGCTCCAGACGATTCGACTGCAGGGCCAGCAGCTCGCCGACGAAGTCGGAGACCTGGGCCTGTGATCGCCCCTTGGATGATGGGGGGGAACGGAGGGCGCGAGCCCTTCGGATGAGAGGGAGAACGGGGTGTTCTCCGGAGTGCTGGCCGCCCGCGAGGAATCGTTGGGGGGCGTGAATCGCGGATGGCCGCGCTCCGGAGGCACCCCGAACTCTCTCCGTGAGAGATGACCGGCGGCAGCGGACGCTGTCACCGGCAGCGTTGGCGAGGGGGGTCGCCAACGCGGGGAATGGGGATCCCCGAGGAGATGCGGGCTCCGTGCGGAAGCCGAGCCCGTACGCGTCGTGAGCGCCGCCGACTTCCATCGACCGGTCCTGCTCGCCCAGTGCCTCGAGCTGCTGGACGCGGCGCCCGGACGTCTCCTGGTGGACGCCACGCTCGGCGACGGCGGCCACGCCGAGGCGATCCTCGAGCGCACCGCGCCCGACGGCCGCCTGATCGGGCTCGATCGCGACCCGGATGCGCTCGCGATCGCCGGCGCGCGGCTCGGCCGCTTCGGGGCGCGCGTCCACCTCGAGCACGGGTCCTTCCGCGACCTCGGGAACGTGCTCGCCAAGCTCGCCGTCGGAAGCGTGGACGGCGTGCTCTTCGACCTCGGCGTCTCGTCGCGGCAGCTCGACACGCCGGCGCGCGGCTTCCGCTTCGCCGACGCCAGCGCCGCCGGGACGCCGCTCGACATGCGCATGGACCCGGGTGCGGGCGAGACCGCCGCGGAGCTCCTGGCGCGCGCGAGCGAAGCCGAGCTCGAGACCTGGTTCCGCAACTACGGCGAGCTCTCCGGCGCCCGGCGGCTCGCGCGCACGCTCGTGCGCACGCGCCGGGCGCGCCCCCTCCGCACCACCGCCGACCTGCTCGCCGCGGTCGGCGAGGCGCGCGTAGGCGGCGGCCGCCGCCACCACCCCGCGACGCTCGTGTTCCAGGCCCTCCGCATCGTCGTGAACGACGAGCTCGGGGCGCTCGAGGCAGGGCTCGAAGCCGCCCTCCGGGCGCTCGCCCCGGGTGGCCGGCTCGTCGTGATCGCCTACCACTCGCTCGAGGACCGCCTCGTGAAGCAGCGCTTCGAGCAGGAGGAGCGCGGCTGCGTGTGTCCGCCGCGCCAGCCCGTCTGCACGTGCGGCCGCCGCCCGCGCGTGCGGCGGCTCACACGCCGCGCCGTCCGCCCGACCGAGGACGAGGTGCGCGCGAACCCGCGCGCCCGCTCGGCGCGGCTCCGCGCCGCGGCGCGCCTCGCGGAGGCGGCATGAGACTCCGCCTCACGGGCCGCGCGCACGCCAGCCGCCGCTCCGATCCGGACCGGCGGGGCTCGCTCCGCTGGCGCGACCGCCGCGCCAAGCTCTTCGCGGGCGACCGCGCGCGGACCGAGCGCCAGGCCGGCCGCGCCTTCTCCGTGCCCGAGCGGAGGGAGCGCCGACGGATCGCGACGCTCCCGCTTCTCGTGCTCGCGGTCGCCGTGCTCCTCTGCCTCACCGTCCTGCGCGTCTCGATCCTCCGGACGCGCTACGCGCTCGGCGCAACGCTCCAGCGCGAGACGGAGCTCCGTTCGCGCGAGCGCTCGGCCGCGGTGGACGTGCGCATCGCGCGCGATCCGCACAAGCTTCGCGAGCTCGCGGCGAAGCAGGGCTTCGTGCGCCCCGAGCGCGTGATCGACCTCTCGGCCGAGGCGGCGCCCCGGTGAGGGCCGCTGACCTCCGCGGCGCGAGCCTCCGGGCCCGCTTCTCGAGCGCGCTCCTCCTCCTCGCCGTCCTCGGTCTCGCGGCGCGCGCCGCGCACCTCGGCGTGATCGACCGGCGCGGCGCCGAGCGCGGCGATGTGCAGACGGGCACGGTGCTGCGCCTCGCGCCGGCGCGGGGCACGATCCTCGACCAGAGCGGGCGCGAGCTCGCGGTGACGGTGCCGGCGCCCTCGCTCTACGCGGTGCCCCGCGAGGTGAAGGACTCCGCGCGGGCGGCGCGCGCCCTGGCGAAGGCCCTCGGCGTCCCGGCCGACCGCGTGAGACGACGGCTCACGGGCAAGGCCCCGTTCGTATTCGTCGAACGCTGGCTCTCGCCTGCCGAGGCGGCGGCGGTGTCCAAGCTCGAGCTGTCCGGCGTGGGCCTCGTGCCGGAGCCCCGCCGCGCGTACCCCCAGGGCGCGCTCGCGGGCCAACTGGTCGGCTTCTCCAACATCGACGGCGAGGGTGCGCGGGGCATCGAACAGATGGAAGACGCCTGGCTCCGCGGCAAGGCGCAGCGCGTGGCGGTCGAGCGCGACGCGCGCGGCCGTCTCCTCGCGTTCGCCGACTACGACCCGCGCTCGTCGGCCGGCGGCGACGTCGCGCTCACGCTCGACGCCGCGCTCCAGGCGGAGAGCGAGGCGGCGCTCGCGGAGATCGTGAAGGCGACCGGCGCGAAGGGCGGGCTCGTGATCGTGCTCGACCCGGCGAGCGGCGACCTGCGTGCGCTCGCCGAGCGCCCCGGCTTCGATCCGAACGCGTTCCGCACCACCGCCTACGCCGCGACGCGCTCGCGCGCCTTCCTCGACGCCGGCGACCCGGGCTCGACGGCGAAGCCCTTCGTCGTGGCGGCGGCCCTCGAGCGCGGCGTGCTCGGCCCGCGCGAGGTGATCGACTGCGAGAAGGGCAGCTTCCGCATCCCGGGCAAGACCGTCCGCGACACGCATCCGCACGACCGTCTCGATGCGTCGGGCATCCTGCGCGTGTCGTCGAACGTAGGTGTCACCAAGATCGCCTTCCGGGTCGGGCCCGAGCACCACTCCGCGCTGTTGCGCGCGTTCGGGTTCGGCCGCGCCTCCGGGAGCCGCTTCCCCGACGAGTCGAGCGGCGTGCTCCGCCCGTGGCGCGAGTGGCGTCCGGTCGACCACGCGACGATCGCCTTCGGGCAGGGCATGGCGGCGACGCCGATTCAGATCGCGAGCGCCTTCGCCGTGCTCGCGAGCGGCGGCGAGTGGCGCGCGCCGCGGCTGATCGCGGCGCGGCGCGAGCCCGACGGCGGCTGGCAGCAGGTGCCGCCCGCGCCGCCCGCGCGCGTGTTGTCGCGCGAGGTGGCCGCGAGCTTGCTCGCCATGCTCGAGACCGTCGTCGGGCCCGAGGGGACCGGCCGGCGCGCGGGCCTCCGCGGCCTCCGCGTCGCGGGCAAGACCGGCACCGCGCAGAAGCTCGATCCCGACGGGCGCTACTCGGTCTCGCGCTACCAGGCCTGGTTCGTGGGCGCCGTCCCCGCGGAGAGGCCGCGGCTCGTGATCGCCGCGATGGTCGACGAGCCGCGCGGCTACATCCACACCGGCGGCGCCACGGCGGCGCCGCTCTTCGCGAAGGTGGCCGCCGCCGCGCTCGCGCGCGACGGCATCCTGACCGAGCCCGAGCTGCCGCTCCCCGAGTGGGCGTACGCCGACTGGGTGCCGCCCTGGAAGACGAGCCAGCAGGCGGTGCCGAAGCGCGCGGCCGCCGCGAAGCCGGCGATCGCCCGTGCGGCTCGCCCGCAAGCCTCGCGCACCCAGCTCGCGCGCAGCGAGCTCACCCGGGACTCCAGCTCGGGTTCGGCGAGCCCGCGTGCGCCGGCCGCGGCGAGCCGTCCGCCGGCGGGCGAGCTGGCGACGCTCGGGGACCGCGTCCTCCTGCCCGACCTCCGCGGGAAGACGCCCGAGCAGGTCCGCGCGCTCCTCGCGCGGAACGGGATCACGCTCCAGGCGTCGGGCAGCGGGCGCGCGGTGGCGCAAGACCCGGCGCCCGGCACGATCGTGCGCGGCGGCAGCATCCGCGTGCGCTTCGGCGCGGGAGGCAGCGGCCGATGATCCGGCTCGGCGCGCTGCTCGACGCGCTCCCTCCCGAGCTCGCGCCCAAGGAGCGACCCCCCGCAGATCCTGGCATCGCGGGCGTCACGATCGACTCGCGGCGGGTCGCGCCGGGCGACCTCTTCGTCGCGCTCCGAGGCGCGAACGCCGACGGCCACGACTACCTCGCCGAGGCGGCGGCGCTCGGCGCAGTGGCGCTCCTCGTCGACACGGCGCCTTGCGCGGGCGGCCTGCCGACCGCGGTCGTGGTGCCCGACACGCGCCGCGCGCTCGCCCCGATCGCCGTGCGCTTCTTCGGCGATCCGGCGCGGGAGCTGACGCTGATCGGTGTCACCGGAACGAACGGCAAGACCAGCACGACCTTCCTCGTCGAGTCGATCCTCGCCGCGGCGGGCCTTGCTCCGGGCCTGATCGGTACGGTCGAGGTGCGATACAAAGGGGAGAAGCGCCGCGCGCTCAACACCACGCCCGAGAGCCTCGAGCTCCAGCGCCTGCTGCGCGACATGCGCACGCAGGGCGTGGCCGCCGCCGTGATGGAGGTGTCGTCGCACGGGCTCGCGCTCGGACGGGTGGCGGGCGTGCGCTTCGACGCTGCGGCGCTCACGAACCTCACCCAGGACCACCTCGACTTCCATGGTGACATGGAGGCCTACGCCGAGGCGAAGGCCCAGCTCTTCCGCCACCACGTGAAGCCGGGCGGCGTCGCCGTCGTGAACCTCGACGAGCCGCGCGCCGAGCGCTTCCTCGCGGCGGCACGCGCGGGCGGCGCCCGCACGCTCGGCGTGACGCGCCGACCCGGCGTCGCGGCCGAGGTGCGCGTCGAGGCGGCCCACGTCTCGCTCTCCGGCGTCGCGGCGCGCCTCGCGCTGCCCTCCGGCCCGCTCGAGGTGCGGCTGCCGCTGGTCGGCGATTTCAACGTCGAGAACCTGGCGGTCGCGGTGGGGATCGCCGTCGGGCTCGGGATCGCGCCGGAGCGGATCGCAGCGGGCGTCGCCGGCTGCCCGCAGGTGCCGGGGCGCATGGAGCGGGTCGGACTGGGCGCGCCGGGCGCGCCCGTCGTCCTCGTCGACTACGCGCACACGCCCGACGCCGTGGAGAAGCTCCTGCGCGCGGTCCGGCCGCTCACGAGCGGCCGGGTGATCGCGGTGTTCGGCTGCGGCGGCGACCGCGACCGCAGCAAGCGCCCGAAGATGGCCGAGGCGGTCGCGCGCTTCGCCGACCTCGCAGTCCTGACCAGCGACAACCCCCGCACCGAGGATCCCGCCGCGATCCTGCGCGAGGTGGCGGTTGGGCTCTCGGGGCTGCGCCGGGTTGAGAAGGAGGAGCTCGCGGGCGCGAGCCGCGCCTGGGTCGAGTGCGGCGACCGGCGCGAGGCGATCGCGCTCGCGATCGCGGTCGCGCGCGCCGGCGACAGCGTGGTGATCGCCGGCAAGGGCCACGAGGACTACCAGATCATCGGCCGCGAGCGGCTGCCGTTCGACGACCGCGAGGAGGCGCGCCGCGCGCTCCGGGGGCACGCGTCGTGATCCCGTTCCGCGCGCAGGACGCCGTCGCCTGGACCGGGGGCCAGCTCGCGCGCGGCGCCGCCGAGACCTCGTTCGCTGGAGTCGCGACCGACACGCGGGCGGACGTGGCGGGTAAGCTCTTCGTGGCGCTCGTCGGCGCGCACCACGACGCCCACGCCTTCGTGCCGCAGGCGCTCGCAGGCGGCGCCCTCGGCGTCCTCGTCCAACGCGCGGACGCCGCGCCGCCCGACGTGAAGGCCGCCGTGCTCGTGGTGCCCGACACCACGCTCGCGCTCGGCGCGCTCGCCGCGGGCCATCGCGCCGGCTTCCGCGGCCCGCTCGTCGCGATCACCGGCAGCAACGGCAAGACCACCACCAAGGAGATGTGCGCGGCGATCCTCTCGGTCGCCGGCCCGTGCCTCAAGAACCGCGGCAACCTCAACAACAACATCGGGCTCCCGCTGACGCTTCTCGAGCGCGACGCGGCACACCGCAGCGTGGTGGTCGAGCTCGGCATGAATCACCGCGGCGAGATCGCGCCCCTCGCCGCGATCGCGCGCCCGACGGTCGGCGTGATCACCAACGCGGGCACCGCGCACATCGAACACCTCGGCTCGCGCGACGCGATCGCGCAGGAGAAGGGCGAGCTCGTCGCTGCGCTCACGGCCGACGCGACCGCGGTGCTGAACGCCGACGACGCGCGCGTGCTCGCCCAGCGTCCTCGCACGCGCGCGCGCTGCGTCACCTTCGGCCTCGCGCCGACCGCGGACGTGCGCGCCGAGCGCGTCACCGCGCTCGGCGCGCGCGGCTTCGCCCTGGACCTCATGGCCGACGGGACGCGGACCGCCGTGCAGGTGGCCGGCCTCGCGGACTCGACCGTGCCGAACGCGCTCGCCGCGGCCGCCGCCGCGCTCGCAGCGGGCGCCTCGCTCGGCGACGTCGCGGAGGGGCTCGCGCGCTATCAGCCGGTGGGCGGCCGCATGGAGCGTGTGGCGCTCCCGCGCAACATCATCCTGATCAACGACACGTACAACGCGAACCCGCAGTCGATGCGCGTCGCGCTCGAGAGCCTCGCCAAGCTCAAGGGACGGAGCCGCGGCATCGCGGTGCTCGGCGACATGGGCGAGCTCGGGGACGCCGCGCTGGAGGCGCATCGCGCGACCGGCACGCTCGTCGCCTCCCTCGGCCTCGATCACTTGTTCGCGCTCGGCCAGTTCGCGGCGAGGATGGCCGAGGCCGCGGTCGCGGCGGGGATGGCCGCGGAGCGCGTTCACGTCGGCGGCAGTCACGAGCAGGTGGCGCACGAGCTGCGCGATCTGCTCCAGGGCAACGACTGGGTGCTCGTGAAGGGGTCCCGCTCGATGAAGATGGAACGCGTGGTCGAGGCCCTCGCCGAGCCCGCGGAGGGACGCTGATGCTCTATCACCTGCTGGTCCCGCTCGCCGACGCGTACGGAGCGCTGAACGTGTTCCGCTACATCACGTTCCGCACGGCGGCGGCCACGCTGACGGCGCTCTTCCTCGCGCTCGTGGTGGGGCCCGCGCTGATCCGGAGGCTCGCGGCGCTGCGCGTCGGCCAGCCCATCCGCGAGATCGGCCCCGACCACCAGAGCAAGGCCGGCACGCCCACCATGGGCGGGCTCCTGATCCTGCTCTCGCTCGGCGTCTCGGTGCTCCTCTGGGCCGACCTCACGAACCGCGCGACCTGGACGGTGCTCGTGGTCACGTTCGGCTACGGGGTGCTCGGGTTCGTCGACGACTACCGCAAGGTGCGCCAGCGGAACCACAAGGGCGTGTCGGCACGCACGAAGCTGTTCTGGCAGTGGCTGCTCGCGTTCGCGGTGGCGGGCCTGATCTTCACGGACCCGAGCTTCGACGGCCAGCTCCAGGTGCCGTTCTTCAAGACCTTCACGCCGGAAATCGGCTGGCTCTACGTGCCGCTCGCGGCGTTCGTGATCGTCGCCATGAGCAACGGCGTGAACCTGACCGACGGCCTCGACGGTCTCGCGATCGGGCCCGTGATGATCTCGGCCGGCGTGTTCCTGGTGCTCTCCTATGCCGCCGGCCACGCGGAGATCGCGGATTACCTGGCGATCAAGTCCGTCCCGGGCGCCGGCCAGCTCGCGATCTTCTGCGGCGCCCTCGTCGGCGGCGGGCTCGGCTTCCTCTGGTTCAACAGCTCGCCCGCGCAGCTCTTCATGGGCGATGTGGGCGCGCTCGCGCTCGGCGGCGCGCTCGGCGCGATCGCCGTGGTGATCCGCCAGGAGATCCTGCTCGGCGTGGTCGGAGGGATCTTCGCGGTGGAAACGCTCTCGGTCGCCATCCAGGTGGTCTGGTTCAAGCTGACCGGCAAGCGCGTGTTCCTGATGGCGCCCATCCACCATCACTTCGAGAAGCTCGGCTGGGCGGAGCAGAAGATCGTGGTCCGCTTCTGGATCGTGTCGATCATCCTCGCGCTCGTCGCGCTCTCGTCCTTGAAGCTGCGCTGATGCTCGACCTCGACGGACAGGACGTGCTCGTGCTCGGCGCCGGGATCTCCGGCCGGAGCGCGGCCGCGTTCTGCGCGCGGCTCGGCGCGCGCGTGGTGCTCGCCGACGAGGCCGCGCAGGAGTACGCGGGGGCGGCGGAGCTCCCCGGCAGCGTGAAGGTGCACCTGGGCACCCCGTTCCCCGATCCCGCCGGCTTCGACCTCGTCGTGCCGAGCCCGGGCATCCCGCCGGAGCGCTATCGCGCGCGCGCGCGCCGCGTCTGGGGCGACATCGAGCTGGCCTCGCGCGCGCTCTCGGTCCCGATCGCCGCGGTCACCGGGACGAACGGGAAGTCCACCACGGTGCGCCTGCTCGAGGCGATGCTCCGCGCGGCGGGCCTCCGCGCGCGCGCGGCCGGCAACGTGGGCGACGCCGCGCTCGGCCTGGTAGGCGAGCCGCTCGACGTGGCCGTGCTCGAGGTGTCCTCGTTCCAGCTCGAGGCCGTCGAGAGCTTCCGCCCGCGCGTCGCGGTGCTGCTCAACCTGACGCCCGACCACCTCGACCGCCACGGCGATCTCGCCGGCTACCTCGCGGCGAAGGCGCGCATCTTCGCGAACCAGACGCACGAGGACGTCGCGATCCTGAACGCCGACCCCGCATTCGACGCGCTCGCGGCCTCGCTCCGCGCGCGCGTGCTGCGCTTCACGGCGCGCGGCGCCGTGGCGTGTGGCGCCTGCTGGGACGGCGAGGCGGTCTGCCTCCGCCTCGACGCGGAGCCGCTCCGCATCCCCCTCGAGGGGCTGCCGCGGCCGAGCGGCCCGCTGCGCGAGAACCTCCTCGCGGCACTCCTCGCCGCGCAGGCGCTCGGCGCGGAGCCGCGGAAGACGCTCTCCGCGCTCGCGGGCTTCCGCTCGCTCCCGCACCGCACCGAGCTCGTCGCCGAGCGCGGCGGCGTGCGCTTCGTGAACGACTCGAAGGCCACGAACCCGGGGGCGGCCGTGGCGGCGCTCGCGCTCGAGACGAGTCCGGTGGTCTGGATCGCGGGCGGGAAGGACAAGGGGCTCGACTTCGCCGAGCTCGCGGAGGCCCGCCTCGCGGGCGTGCGCGTCGCGCTCTTGATCGGCGCCGCCGCCCCGCGCATCGCCGAGGCGCTCGCCGGCAAGGTCGCGCTCGAGTCGGTGGGGACCCTCGAGGCCGCGGTGGCGCGCGCCGCCACGCTCGCACGATCCGGCGACGTGGTGCTGCTCTCGCCCGCCTGCGCGAGCTTCGACCAGTTCCGGAACTTCGAGCATCGCGGCGAGCGCTTCCGCGAGCTGGTGCGGGCGCTCGGGGAGTCGCGTCCGTGACGCGCCGGGCGACTCTGACGCAAGGGCTGGGGCGACTGGCCGGAACCTCGAAGCGACGTCCCGCGCAGCGAGCCCCCGCGAGGGTTCCCCTCGCGGGAGGCGAGCGAAGCAGCAGATGGGACGCGGCCGCCGCGCTCGGCGTGGCCGTGCTCGGGCTCGCGAGCCTCGGCTCCGTCGCGGTCTACAGCGCGACCGCCCCGCTCGCGCTGGAGGCGGCGATCCCCCCGTACTTCCTGCGCCACGCGCTGGCGGCGCTCCTCGGCGTGGGCGTGGTGCTGGTCGCGGCGCGCTTGCCGCTCACGGCCTGGCACCGGCTCGCGCTCCCGCTCTGGGTCGTCTCGCTCGGCCTCCTCGGCGCGACGCTCGTGGCCGGCGTGGCGAGCGGCGGCGCCCGGCGTTGGCTCCCGGTGCCGGGCCTCGGCTTCGCCTTCCAGCCCGTCGAGCTCGCGAAGCTCGCGACCGTGCTCGCGGTCGCCGCGCTCCTCGGCCGCCGCGATGGCCGCGCCGGGGTCCATGCGCCGAAGCTCGCTCTGGCGCTCGGGCTCGGCGCCCTCCCGGCCGCGATCTGCCTGCTCCAGCCCGACCTCGGGAACGCCGTGCTGCTCGTGGGCCTCACCGCGCTGCTCCTGTTCGTGGCCGGCGCGGACTTCCGCCCGCTCCTCGCTCTCGGCGCCGTCGGCGCCCTCGGCGTGGGCGTCTACACCGCGCTCCGCCCCTACGCGCTCCGCCGCGTGCTCGGCTTCCTCGATCCCTGGTCGCGCTCGTCGGCCGAGGGCTTCCAGCTCGTGCAGTCCTTCGTGGCGTTCGGGCGGGGCGGCGTCACGGGCGTGGGCGTCGGCGACGGGCGCCAGAAGCTCTTCTACCTGCCCGAGGCGCACACCGATTTCATCCTCTCCGTCGTGGCCGAGGAAGGCGGACTCGTCGGCGTGCTCCTCGTGCTCGGCCTCTTCACCGCGCTCTTGCTCGCCGGGCTCCGCATCGCGCTCGCGGCGAAGCAGCGCTTCGCGCTCCTGCTCGCCTTCGGGATGACGATGCTGCTCGTGGTGCCCGCGCTGCTGAACGCCGCGGTCGTGATGGGCTGCCTGCCGACGAAGGGGCTCACCCTGCCCTTCCTCTCCTACGGCCGCACCTCGCTCCTGGTCTCGTGCCTCGCGGTCGGGATCGTGCTCGCCGTGGCGCGCGCGGAGCGTGCGTCACGTGGAGCGGCGCGATGAGTGCGGGGGTCTTCGTGATCTCGGGCGGTGGCACGGGCGGGCACGTGATGCCCGCGCTCGCGGTCGGCGAGGCCCTCGCCGCGACGGGCGAGCGCGTGCTGTTCGTCGGGAGCGAGCGCGGCATCGAGAAGCGCCTCGTGCCCGAGGCCGGCTTCGACCTCGCGACGCTCGACGCGCGCCCGCTCCTCGGGCGCGGCCCGCTCGCGCGCGCCGCGGCGCTCCTCGCGCTCGCGAAGGCCGTGCTTGCCGCGCGGCGCCTGCTGCGCGCGCGCGGTGCGCGGCTCGTCGTCGCGGTGGGCGGTTACGCCTCGGCCCCCGCGGCGCTCGCCGCAGTCCTCCTGCGCCTGCCCGTGGTGCTCGTCAACACGGACGCGGTGCCCGGCCTCGCAAACCGCATCCTCGCGCGCTTCGCGACGCGCATCTGCGCGGGCTGGCCCGGCACGGCGAGCGCGTTCGGCGGCGGCGCACGCGTCGTCGTCACGGGCGTACCGCTCCGGAGCGCGCTCCTCCGGGCCTTCGCGGCTGCCGGCGAGGGAGAGAAGCCGCGCGAAGACGAGCGGCTCCACCTCTTCGCGTTCGGCGGCTCCCAGGGCGCGCGTCAGATCAACGAGGCGCTGGTCGCCGCGCTGCCCGCGCTCGACCCGGCGCGCGTGGCCGTCGTCCACCAGACCGGCGAGAGCGATCGCGCGCGCGTCGAGGAGGCCTGGAAGAATGCCGGCTTCGACGCCCTGGTGACCGCCTTCGAGCGCGACATGCCCTCGCGCTATCGCTGGGCCGACCTCGTCGTCTGCCGCGCGGGGGCGATCTCGGTGGCCGAGCTCGCGCTCGTCGGGCGCGCGGCGCTCCTCGTACCGCTCGCGCACGTGGGCGGCGGCGAGCAGTTCGCGAACGCCCGGGAGCTCGAGCGGGTCGGCGCAGCTCGCGTGCTCGACTCGCGCCAGCTCGAGCACGCCGCGTTCACGCGCGAGCTCATCGCCCTCCTCGAGGACCCGGCGGAGCTGCGCGCGATGGGCCGTCGCGCAGCCGCACTCGGCCGGCCGGATGCCGCGCACGAGATCGCCGCGGAGTGCCAGCGGCTCGCGGAGGGTCGCGCATGAGCGGGCGCTTCCGCGGCATCCAGCGCATCCACTTCGTGGGGATCGGCGGCATCGGCATGTGCGGCCTCGCCGAGCTGCTGCGCGCGCAGGGCTATCAGGTCACGGGCTCCGACGTCGCCGAGGGGCCGACCGTAGCGCGGCTCCGGAGCCTCGGCGTCGCCGTCGCGATCGGCCACGAAGCAAAGCACGTCGAGGGTGCCGACGTCGTGGTGGTGTCGAGCGCCGTGCGCCCGAGCAACCCGGAGCTCGTCGAGGCAGAGCGTCACGGCGTCCCCGTGATCCCGCGCGCCGAGATGCTGGCCGAGGTGATGCGGCTCAAGGACGGCATCGCTGTCGCCGGCACCCACGGCAAGACCACGACCACCTCGCTGCTTGCGCACGTGCTCCAGGTGGCGGGCCTCGACCCCACGATCGTGGTGGGCGGGCGCGTGATCGGGGCAGGCGCAGAGAGCGAACGCAGCGGCGCGCGGCTCGGGAGCGGCTCGTTCCTCGTGGCGGAGGCGGACGAGAGCGACGGCTCGTTCCTGCACCTCGCCCCCGTGATCGCGGTGGTAACGAACGTCGAGGCCGAGCATCTCGACCACCACGGCAGCGTGGCGGCCCTCGAAGACGCGTTCGGGGCCTTCCTCGAGCGCCTGCCCTTCTGGGGCGCCGCCGTGCTCTGCCTCGACGACCCGGGCGTGCAGCGCCTGCTCGCGCGCGTCGGCCGCCGCCGCATCACCTACGGGCTCCTCGCGCAGGCGGACTGGGTGGCGGCCGAGGTGAGGACGGACGGCGGCGGCATGCGTTTCGCGGTCCGGAGGCACGGTGAGGCGCTCGGCTCCGTCTCGCTCCCGCTCGCGGGCCGGCACAACGTCGCGAATGCGCTCGCCGCGCTCGCGGTGGCGGACGAGGTCGAAGTGCCCTTCGCGGTGGCCGCGGACGCGCTCGCGAGCTTCCGCGGCGTCGAGCGGCGCTTCGAGACGAAGGGCGTGGTCGCCGGGGTCCGCGTGGTGGACGACTACGGCCACCATCCGACCGAGGTGCGCGCCACGCTCGCAGCCGCGCGCGGCGTCCACACCGGCCGGATCGTGGTGGTCTTCCAGCCGCACCGCTACACGCGCACGCGGGACCTGTTCGACGCGTTCACGACCGCCTTCCACGACGCCGACCTGCTCGTGCTGACCGAGATCTACGCGGCGGGCGAGCCAAAGATCCACGGAGTCGAGGCGGCGGCGCTCGCGGACGCGATCCGCGCCCGCGGACACCGCGACGTGCGCTTCGTGCCCGAGCTCGAGCGCGTGCCCGCCGAGCTCGTGCCCGAGCTCCGGAGCGGCGACCTCGTGCTGACCCTCGGCGCCGGGAGCGTCAGCCAGCTCGGCCCGCGCCTCCTCGAGCGGCTCGTGGAGCGGCGCTCGTGATCGCGCCCGAAATCCGAGCCGAGCTCGAGGCGGCGCTCCCCGGCGCGATCCGCTTCGACGTGGACGCGAGCCGCCTCACCTCGCTCCGCGTCGGCGGCACGGCCGACGCGCTCGCCACGCCGCCCGACCGCCGGAGCCTCGCCGCGCTGCTCGCGATCTGCGCGCGCCAGAACCTCCCGCAGCGCGTGATCGGCCGCGGCTTCAACACGATCGTGCGCGACGAGGGCGTGGACGGCGTGCTGATCCAGCTCTCGGCATTCAAGCGCCTGGAGGAGCGCCCCGACGGCTGCCTGCGCGTCGAGGCCGGCGTCTCGCACGCGAGCCTGGTCCGCTTCTGCCGGGACCGCGGGCTCGGCGGCCTCGAGTTCGGCGCCGGCATCCCGGGCAGCATCGGCGGCTGGATCGCGATGAACGCGGGCATCCCCGACCGCGAGACGAAGGACGCGGTGCGCGAGGTCGAGGTGATGAGCCCGACCGGCGCGAAGCTCCGCCACCTGCCGCGCGAACACCTCGGCTTCGGGTACCGCGCGCTCCGCGGGCTCGCGCCCGGCTCGTTGATCCTGTCGGCGCTGCTGGCGGTGCATGTGTCGAAGCGCGAGGCGGTGGCGGAGGAGATCGAGCGTCTCCTCGAGAAGCGCGCGGCCACGCAGCCGCTCGACGTGCCGTCCTGCGGCTCGGTGTTCAAGAACCCGCGCGGGAGCTACGCGGGCCGGCTGATCGAGGCCGCGGGACTCAAGGGCGCGCGGCACGGCGGCGCCCAGATCTCGCCCGTCCACGCGAACTTCATCGTGAACACCGGCGGCGCCAGCGCCGCCGACGTGCTCGCGTTGATCGGCCATGCCCGCGCCGCGGTGCGCATGCGCACGGGCATCTTGTTGGAACCGGAAGTCCGGATCGTCGGAAGGGGGACAGGATGAAGCGACCTCGGTGGCAGAACGAACGAAAGACACAGCCCGGACGCCGCTTGTTGCGGCGGCCGCGCCTGCTCCGGGCCTCGGTGTGGCTCGCGGCGCTCGTGCTCGGCGTGCTCGTGGGCGCATTCCGCGGTGACGCGCTGCTCGCGAGCGCGTTTCCCGAGCGGGCGACACGCGTGCGCTTCGCAGTGATCGGGAACGAGCGCACGAGCGCGGAGGAGCTGGCCGCGGCCGCGGGCATACCGCCCGGGACGGGGCTCGGCGCGCTCGACCTCGTCGCGGTCGAGGCCGCGGTCGGCGGTCATCCCTGGGTGCGGAAGGTGCGCGTCGCGGCACTCCCGCCCGATCGCCTGATCCTCGCGGTGGAAGAGCGCGAGCCGGTGGCCGTGGCGCGGCTCGCGAACGGAACGCTCCTCGTCGACCGCGACGGCACGGCGTTCGCGCCGGCGAGCGAGGGCACGGACCTCCCCGAGCTACGCGGCGGCGGCGCGCCGGGCGGGGCGCCGCTCGCGGAGGGCGTGGCGCTGCTCGCGGCGCTCGAGGCCGAGGGTCTCGCGGCGCCCCGCGCCCTGATCCTCGGCGGCGAGGAGCCGGGCGCAGTTCCTGCCCTCGAGCTCGGGAGCGACGCTGCCGCGCCGAGCGCGCGCGTGCTGCTCGGCCGCGACGACCACGCCGGGAAGCTCGCGCGGCTCGCCGAGCTGCTCCGCGCCGACCCGCCCGAGCTGGGCTCGGCCGCCGAGATCGACCTGCGCTTCGGGGAGGACGTGGTGCTCCGGCCGAAGCCTCCGCCCGACGTCGTGGGAAGCTCCGCGAAGAGCGGTCGGGCGAGCTAGCAAGTTTCGTCTCGAAGAACTGGAAAGGGGTGAGAGAGATGGCACGCAAGGAAGATCTGATCGTCGGTCTCGACATCGGGACCACCAAGATCTGCGCCGTGGTGGCGGAGCCCACCGCGAACGGCGTGGACGTGATCGGCATCGGCACGCACGCCTCGCGCGGGCTCCGGAAGGGCGTGGTGGTGGACATCGACGCCACCGTCGATTCGATCAAGCACGCGGTCGAAGAGGCCGAGCTGATGGCCGACTGCGAGATCTCATCGGTGTACGCCGGCATCGCGGGCGGCCACATCGAGGGCTTCAACTCGCACGGCATCGTCGCGGTGAAGGACCGCGAGGTCACCGAGAACGACGTGCGCCGCGTGATCGACGCGGCGAAGGCCGTCGCGATCCCGATGGACCGCGAGGTCATCCACGTGATCCCGCAGGAGTACATCATCGACGACCAGGACGGAATCCGCGAGCCGCTCGGCATGAGCGGCGTGCGGCTCGAGGCGAAGATCCACATCGTGACGGCGGCGGTGACCAGCGCACAGAACATCGTGAAGTGCGCGAACAAGGCCGGCCTCAACGTGGTGGACATCGTGCTCGAGCCGTTGGCCTCGGCGGAGGCCGTGCTGGCCGACGACGAGCGCGACCTCGGCGTGTGCCTGATCGACATCGGCGGCGGCACGACCGACATCGCGGTCTTCGCCGACGGCGCGATCAAGCACACCTGCGTGCTCGGCCTCGGCGGCTACCACGTCACCAACGACATCGCGGTCGGGCTCCGCACGCCGTTCGAGGAGGCCGAGCGCATCAAGAAGCGCTTCGGCGCCGCCTCGGCGCGGCTGCTCGGCAGCGACGACGTGATCACGGTGCCGAGCGTCGGCGGCCGGCGGCCGCGCGAAGTCTCGCGGAAGATCCTCTGCGAAATCATCGAGCCGCGGATCGACGAGATCCTGACGCTGTCGCGCCAGGAGCTCGTGAAGGCCGGGCTCGAGGACAAGATCCCGTCCGGCCTCGCGCTCACCGGCGGCTGCGCGGCGCTCGCGGGCATCGGCGAGCTCGCCGAGGAGATCTTCGAGGCGCCCGTGCGCATCGGGCAGCCCTGGCGGGTCGGCGGCCTCCAGGACGTGGTGAAGAGCCCGATGTACGCGACAGGCGTCGGCCTCGTCCTCTATGGCCAGGCGCAGGCCACCGGGCGCGGGGTCTCGCGCTTCCGGATCCGCGACGAGTCGATCTTCCGCCGGGTCCGCCAGCGCATGCGCGACTGGTTCTACGGGGAGTTCGAGTAGAACGCCGTTCGGCCAGGGGCTTAACCGCAGCTTTTCTCGCAACCGGCCGCTGGACCGAAGGAAAAAGTTGTTAGAGTGGGCGCCCAAGACGGGCATCCAGGGGGGTGAGTGATGCCGGAACATCGAGACGAACGGCGCGGCCACCGCGCCGGAGGGTCGGAGCGCGAGAAGAAGGAGCTCGAGGTCAGGATCCCGGAGGGGGACGACCTGCTCGAGTTCGAGGACGCGGGCGAGCTCAAGGCCCGCATCCGGGTGATCGGGGTCGGCGGCGCCGGCGGCAACGCGCTCGACACCATGATCCGCTCCGGCCTCGGCGGCTGCGAGTTCATCGTGGCCAACACCGACGCGCAGGCGCTCGGGCACAAGCTCGCGCCGGTCAAGGTGCAGCTCGGCGTCGGCGTGACGCGCGGGCTCGGCTGCGGCGCGAACCCGGACCGCGGCCGCGCCGCGGCGATGGAGGACCGCGACCGGATCCGGAGCCTGATCCAGGGCTCCGACATGGTGTTCGTGACAGCCGGCATGGGCGGCGGCACCGGCACCGGCGCGGCGCCCGTGATCGCGGAGGTCGCGCGCGAGCTCGGCGCGCTCACCGTGGGCGTCGTGACCAAGCCGTTCCCGTTCGAGGGCCGACACCGCCAGAAGCACGCGGAGCGCGGGCTCGAAGAGCTCCACCGCGTGGTGGACACGCTGATCACGATCCCGAACCAGCGGCTCCTCGCCCTCGCCGGCAAGGACACGCCGATGATGGACTCGTTCCGCCTCGCGGACGAGGTGCTGCTGAACGCGGTGCGCGGCATCAGCGATCTGATCACCGTGCACGGCCTCATCAACCTCGACTTCGCCGACGTGCGAACCATCATGAACGAGATGGGCCTCGCCCTGATGGGCACGGGCGTGGGCGTCGGCGAGAGCCGGGCCAAGGACGCCGCCTACGCGGCGATCTCGAGCCCGCTGCTCGAGGACGTCTCGATCGACGGCGCGCGCGGCGTGCTGATCAACATCACGGGTGGCGCCGACATGACCCTCTGGGAGGTGAACGAGGCGAGCAGCCTGGTGCAGGAGGCCGCACACGAGGACGCGAACATCATCTTCGGCGCCGTGATCGACGAGAAGGCGCCGCAGGGTGAGATCCGCGTCACCGTGATCGCGACCGGCCTCGACGGCGAGCGCTCCCGCATCGGGGACCGCGACCATCGGGATCGCGACCGCGAGCGCCCGAGCGAGCGCGGCAGCGTGGCCGAGGTGCGACCGCTCCGCCGCGAGGCATCCGCGCCGCCGGCCGCGTCCACGCGGGACGCTGCGCCGCAGGCGCAGGCGCAGGACACGCGCCAGGCGCGTGCGGCCGAGCCCAGCGAGGGCTTCGTCTCGCCCTTCGAGGACGAGCTCGACGTCCCGACCTTCCTGCGCCGCCGCCGCGACGAGGGAGCGACGGACGACCGCGAGGTGCCGGCCTTCCTGCGCCGCTCCGCAGACTAACAGGCAGGCTCCGTCTCGGAGGGCCGCTCCCACGTCGTGGGGGCGGCCCTCTTCGCTTCCGGGGTATCGTGCGGCGATGGCCGACCTCGTCCGCCTCGAACGCCGCGACGGCGTCGCCATCGCCACGCTCCACGACCCCGAGCGGCTGAACGCGATGAGCGAGGCGATGGGCCAGGCGCTCGCCGCCGCCGTCGCCGCGCTCGCGCAGGACGGCGCGGTGCGCGCGGTCGTCGTGACGGGCGCGGGGCGGGCGTTCTCGGCGGGCGGCGACCTCGATCTCATCGAGGGCATGGCGCGCGCCGGCTCCGCCTCGCCGGGCGGCGAGGTGCGCCGCCGCAACGAGGCGTTCATGGGCCGCTTCTACCGCCTGTTCCTGACGCTCCGCGCGCTCCCGCAGCCGACCCTCGCGGCGGTGAACGGCCCCGCGATCGGCGCCGGCTGCTGCGTGGCGCTCGCGTGCGACGTCCGCCTCGCCGCGCGCGACGCGAAGCTCGGCCTCAACTTCGTGCGCCTCGGTCTCCACCCCGGGATGGCCGCGACGTGGACCCTCCCCCGCCTGGTCGGCCCGGCGCACGCGGCCGAGCTCCTCTACGGCGGCCGGCTCGTCGACGGCGTCGAGGCCGAGCGCATCGGGCTCGTGAACCACGCGCTCCCGGGCGAGTCGCTCCTGGACGAGACGCTGGCGCTCGCGCAGGCGATCGCCGAGAATGCGCCGCTCGCGGTGCGCGCCACGAAGCGCTCGCTCGCGCTATCCGCGGTGGCCACGCTCGAGGAGCAGCTCGACCAGGAGGCGCGCGCGCAGGCGCTCGGTTACGAGACGGCGGATCTGCTCGAAGGCCTCGCCGCGGCACGCGCGCGCCGCGCGCCGCGCTTCGACGGCAGCTAGAGCGCCTCGACCGGGCCGAGGATCTCGCTCGCGCCGAAGAAGTACGCGATCTCGACCTTCGCGGTCGCGGAAGCGTCGGAGCCGTGAACCGCATTGCGCTCGATGTCGTCGCCGAACTCGCGGCGGATCGTGCCCGCCGCCGCCTTCTTCGAGTCCGTGGCGCCCATCAGCTGGCGCCAGCGCGCGATCGCGTCCTCGCCCTCGAGCACGGCGATCACCACGGGGCCCGAGGTCATGAAGGCGACTAGGTCTTTGTAGAAGGGCCGCTCGCGGTGCACGGCGTAGAAGCCCCGCGCGAGCTGCTCGGAGAGCTGCACCTTCTTGAGCGCCACGATGCGGAGCCCGGCCGCCTCGATGCGCTTCAGGATCTCCCCGGTGGCGCCCTTCGCGACACCGTCGGGCTTGACGATCGCGAGCGTCCTCTCGCTGGCCATGCTCCCTCCGCTTTCGGGGCGCGGAGACTAGCGGAAGCGCGCGCGCTGTCGTGGCTAGAGCGTGGCGAGCGCGGACTCGACGAGCTCCGCGAGGAGCGTGCGGTCCCAGTCGGAGAGCGCGTGGAACGCGACGCCCATGCCGGCGGGGCCCAGCCCGTCGGGCTCGGCGCGCACCCACACCACGCTGCCCTCGAGGTCGATCGAGCGGCCGCAGCGGTCCTGGAGCTCGATCTGAAGCGGCGTCCCCGTCCGGAGCGGCCGCTGTGTGCGGACGAAGAGGCCGCCCTCACCGAGCTCGTGTGCGTGCAGGAGCTCCTGCGCGATGGTCGTGGTGACGAGCAGCTTGAGATGCGTGCGCACGCGGAGCGCGCGGCGGCGCTGCCCGTGGCGGGGCGGCGCGCAGCCGAGGAGCTCCTCCAGGCGCTCGCGGAGCTCCAACCAGCGCGCGAGCTCCTCCGCGCTGAGCGGCTCACCGCGCATGTGGCGGCGGTTCAGCGGGACGAACTCCCGCACGAGGGCGGGACCCTCGCGCTCCGGCTCGACTGCGAACGAGTCGTGCATCCGGCAAGCTTCGACCGATCCCGCCGCGCACTGAAGCGTGATCCGGCTCACACGGGTGTCAGATGCGGAAGGAGTCGATCCGCTCGCGGACGAAGCCCTCCAGGAAGCGGGACTCGAGCTCCGGCAGGGGGGCGAACGCGACGCCCATCCCGACGCCCGAGGCTGCGGCGCTCGCCGGCGGCCCCTCCCGGCGGTGCGCCACCTGCGCCGAGGTGCGCAGCAGGCGCTCCCCGATCGGGAACTCGAGCAGCGCGGACGCCCCGACCTCGGGCGGCGCGTCGAGCGCCACGAAGGCGCCCCCGACCGACAGGTTCCGGATCTCGCCCTCGCGCGTGGTGCGCTCGTGGCGCACGGAGACGGGCAGGTGGATCGGAACGCGCAGCCCGCGCCGCGGCTCGAGCGCGTCGCTCGTCGCGAGCGCCGCCGCCACCACGAAGCGGAGCTCGCTCGCGTCGTAGGGCTCCCACAGCACCCAGCGGATGCCGCGCTCGCGGAGGGCGCCGACGTGGGCGCGCTGGCGGGGTGGAGCCACGATCAGGACCGCCTCGCGGCCGAACGGGAGCCGCGGCCCGATGCGCACGAGCGCGGCGTCGAGGGCCGCGAGCGGGAGCGCCCCGGGCACGACCAGGGCCGCCACGCGTTCGCGGTACTCGCACGCGAGCAGGAACGCCTCGTCCGTGTCGCTCGCGTAGAGCGGGTCGATGCCCTGGCTGACGAGCGCGAGCGCGGCCGTCCCGAGCGCGGACGCCGAGGTGTCGAGCACGAGCGCACGGCGGTCGTAGCGCTGCACCCCCGGCGCATCGGATTCCGGCCGCGCTGCCTTTACCCGGGGCTGAGCACCACCTTGCCGAAGTGCTCGCTCGCCTGGACCCGGCGATGGGCCTCGGCCGCCCGCGCGAACGGCAGCACGGAATCGACGACGGGCCGGATCCGGCCGGCGGCGAGCGCGGCACCGAAGCGGCTCTGGAACGCGGCGACGAGCCTCGCCTTCTCGTCTAGCGGGCGCGCGCGGAGGGTCGAGCCGATCAACGAGAGCCGGCGCGCGAGAAGCGCCGCCAGGTTCAGCTCGGCGGAGGCTCCGCCCATGAGGCCGATCAGCACCAGCCGGCCGCCGACTGCGAGGGCTGCCACGTTGTCCGCGAGGTACGGCGCACCGATCGAGTCCAGGACGACGTGGACGCCGGCACCGTCCGTCGCGGCACGGACCGCGTCGAGGAACTTCTCCGTCCGGTAGTTCACCGCGACGTCCGCTCCGAGCGCGCGGCAGCGCGCGCACTTCTCGTCGGAGCCGGCCGTCACGATCACGTTCGCGCCCGCGAGCTTGCCGAGCTGGATCGCGGCCGTGCCGATGCCGCTCCCGCCGCCGTGGACGAGGAGCCGGCCGTGCTCCGGGAGCGCGCCGAGCTCGAACACGTTCAGGAACACGGTGAGATAGACCTCGGGCAGCGCCGCGGCCTCCTCGAGCGCGAGCGCGTCCGGCACGCGCAGCGCGGAGCCCGCGTCCACCACGACGTCTTCCGCGTAGCCGCCGCCCGCGAGGAGGGCCATGACGCGCTCGCCCCGCTTCCAGCCGCGCACGCTGGCACCCAGCTCGACGACCTCACCCGCGCACTCGAGCCCGAGGATCGGCGAGGCGCCGGGCGGCGGCGGATACATGCCGCGGCGCTGGAGCAGGTCCGCACGATTCACGCCCGCGGCCGCGACGCGGATGCGGAGCTCGTTCGGTCCGAGCGGCGGCGCGTCCACCTCGGCGACGTGCAGCACGGACTCTTCGCCGGGCTGGTCGAAGACGACGGCGCGCATGGCGTCAGCTCGCCGTGGGCCCGCCGAAGCGAGCGGCCGCCCGCATTCGCGCCCGCGCGGCTTCGACCTCGCGATCGCGAGGCGCTGCCGTGGTGACGAGCGAGTGCAACAGAGCGCGCGCCACCTCCGTGGTGCGCTCGACCGCGAGCTCGAAGGCGGCTGCGTTCGTCTTCGACGGGCCGTTGAAGCCGCTCAGCTTGCGGACGAACTGGAGCGAGGCGGCCCGGATCTCGTCGTCGGTCACCGGCGGCTCGAAGTTGAAGAGCGTCTTGATGTTCCGGCACATGTGGGTCTCTCCTCCTGGGCGCCCTGCAGGAGCGGCCGCCACGCGCCGCCCGGACCGGGCGTGATGTGCAGGATCTGGCTCGGCTCCTTCGGGACGACGCGGTGCCAGACGCCCTTCGGGACGACGAGCGCCTGCCCCGCCGCGAGCGTCGCGACCCGCTCCGGCTTTACGAAGATCACCTCCACCGCGCCCGAAACGAGGAACAGGAGCTCATCGCCGTCGGGGTGCATCTCCCCGTTGTGCGGCGCGGCCCGGCTCATGCGCGGCGCGCCGACGGTGAGGCCATCGATGCGCCGCGGCGGGCCCGCCGCCTGCGGGAGCGCGCGAGCCGCGCCGTCCCGCGAGAGCCCGACCACGGTCTCGGCGAGATCGAACGGCACGTCGAGTCGCTGGGTCACGCGACCCAGCTTACTTCAGCTCGTTCCTTCCGTACCCGAGGATCGTGCGCGCGATGATCAGGTGCTGGATCTGGCCCGTGCCCTCGTAGATGTCGGTGATGCGCACGTCGCGGAACCACTTCTCGAGCAGGTGCTCGCGCGAGATCCCGAGCGGGCCGAGCAGCTCGATGCAGCCCTGCGTGATCTGACGCACCGCCGCGCCGCCCTTGGCCTTCGCGATCGAGGCCTCGAGGTTGTTCGGCTGGCCCTGGTCGGAGAGCCACGCCGCGCGCAGCACGGTGAGGAGCGCCGCCTCCTGGAGCGCCTCGAGCTGCTGGAAGCGCCGCGCGGCCGCCGAGAGGCCGTGGACGCCGGGCCCGTACGCGAGGTCCACGCCCGCTTCGGTGAGCTGCTCGCGCGTGAAGTCGAGAGCGGCCTGCGACATGCCGAGGCCGAGCGCCGCGACGGCAGGCCGCGTCATGTTGAAGGTCTTCATCACGCCGCGGAAGCCACCCGAGCTCTCCTTCGGAATCTCCTCGTTCCCGCCGAGCAGGTTCTCGCGCGGGATGCGGCAGTCCTGGAACACGTAGGCGGCGGTGTCGTCCGCGCGGATCCCGAGCTTCTTCTCCTTGTGCGCGACGACGAATCCGGGCGTGCCCTTCTCGACGAGGAAGGACTTGATGCCGGCGCGGCCGGCCGAGCGTTCGAGCGTCGCCCACACCACGACGCCCTGCGCGCGGCAGCCCGTGGTCACGAAGATCTTCTCGCCGTTCAGCACCCACTCGTTGGTCTTCGGGTCGAGCACGGCCGTGGTCTGCACGCGCGACGGATCCGAGCCGCAGCCGGGCTCCGTGATCGCCATCGCGAGGATCAGGTGGCCCCACTTCGCGACCTGCTCCTTCGTGCCCGCGGCGTTCAGCGCCGCATTCCCGAGCCCGCTCTCCGAGCGGCGCATGCGGACCGAGTAGTCGCCCCAGGTCTGCCAGTGGCTCACCAGCATCCCCATCACGGCGAGGCCCGTGTCCTCCTTCGTGCGCCCCTTCAGGAAGGACCAGACGTCGGGCCAGTCCTTCGCCTCGGGCAGCTCGTCCGGCGGGAACTCGTGCTCGTTCTCGTCGTACTGGCGCGCGTACCGCCGCGCGATGAGCCCCTCGGCCTTCAGATGGTCGACGACCTTCTGGTCGTTCGACGTGAGCGTGAAGTCGATCATGTCGAAGCTCCTTCAGACGCCCGCCACGCCCTCGAGGACCGAGAGCGTGCGCGCGTGGCGGTACCACATCTCCACGGGGTGCTCGCGGATGAAGCCGTGCCCCCCGAGCACCTGGACGCCGTTGTCGGCGATCTTCATCCCCTGCTCCGCGGCCGTGGTCCACGCGAACGCGGCCTCGCGGGTCGCGTCGAGACCCTGCTCGAGCCGGTGCGCCGCCTTCCACACCAGCCAGCGGAGCGCGTCCGTCTCCACCTGCATGTCGGAGAGCATGAACGCGATGGCCTGCTTCTGGGCGATGGCCTCGTCGAAGGCCACGCGGTCCTTGGCGTACGGGATCGCGTACTCCAGGGTCGCCCGCGCCAGGCCGAGGAGGAGCGCCGCGCCGCCGGTGCGCGAGAGCGCGAGCAGGCGGCGCGCGTCGCCGCCCGCCTCGCCGCCGAGCCGGTCGGCGGCCGGGACCTCCACCTTGTCGAGGACCAGGCTCGTGGTCGGCACGCCCTTGAGCCCGAGGTTCTTCTCGACGGCGCCGACCGTGACGCCCTTCGCCGAGCGCGGCACCACGAAGGCGTCGAGCGCGCCGAAGCCCGTCTCCGCGCTCTGCGCGTTCCGCGCGATCACCAGGAAGTGCTCGGCGCGGTCGCCGAGCACCACGCAGCGCTTCCGGCCCGTCAGCACGAAGCTGCCGTGCTTCGGCTCCGCCTGGGTCTGGAGCGCGAGCGCGTCGAAGACCGGCGAGGGCTCGATCCACGCGACGGCCGCCTGGGGGAAGCTGGCGCCCGTGAAGAGCGGGAGCCAGCGCTTCTTCTGCTCGGGCGTCGCGAGGTCGGCCACCGCGAACGCGAACAGGCTGGGCTGCGCCACCGCGAGCCCGAGCGCGGCGTCCCCGCAACCCAGCTCCTCGAGCACGAGCGCGTTCGTGACGGGCGAGCGCGGCTCGTCGCCGCCGCCGACCGCGCCGGGCAGCTGCGTGCTGGTGAGCCCGAGCTGCCACGCCTGGTCGAGGAGGCCGTCGGGCAGCCGGCTCGCCTCGTCCGCCTCGCGCGCGGCAGGCCGCAGCACGTCCTTCGCGAACTCACGGAGCGTCGTCCGCACGAGCTCCTGCTCTTCGGTCGGTCCGAACGAGATCATCGGGCTCCTCCTCGGCGCCGCTCGGAGCGCGAGCGATGCGCGATCTGGTGGAAGTAGTGGTCCATCGCCTCGCGGCCACCTTCCTTGGCGAGCTGGCCGTTCGCGAGCGCTTCGCGCGGATCGACGAGACCGAGCGCGACGGCGCACCAGGCGCGCGCGTCGGCCGTGTAGCGGACGTCCGCGCGCGCGGCGAAGCCGGGCTCGACGCGGCAGGCCCCGTCCTGGATGTGCACGCTCCAGACGCCGCCACCCTCGCCGGTGAGCCGGATCTCGAAGGTGAGGTCCGCGCCCTTCGCGCGGTCCTCGCGCAGCAGGAAGGGCAGCGACTCGAGGATCGAGAGCGGCGAGGTGGCCGTGAAGCGCTTCACGTCGGGGCCGAGGTCCTCGACGGCGTGGTGGACGTACCAGCGCGCGAGCGCCGCGATGATCGGCTCGAGCTCGCGGCCCTTGGCCGTGACGGCGTAGCGGGAGCGCCCGTTCTCGCCGGCCACCGTCTCGATGAGGCCGGCGGCCTGGAGTTGGCGCAGCCGCGCCGAGAGCACACGCGCCGTGATGCCGGTGCGGGCGCGCAGGTGCTGGAAGCCGACCGGCCCGCCGAGCAGGTGGCGCACCAGCACGAGCGTCCACTTGTCGCCGATCCGGTCGAGGGCCCGCGCCACCGGGTCGAACACCTCCCCCGGCCGGGGGATCGCGGCCCGCTCCCGCGAGTTGGCGCCGGCCTCCAGGTTCGAGGGCATCGTGGCCATCGAGTTGAGTATCTAGCAGATACTCATACGCCTGCAACCGGCCGCGGCGACGGGTTAGGCTCTCGCCCGGCCGAAGGTGGACGGGGGATCGCCGGTGGGCACGACCGCCCACGGGAGGAAAGTCCGGGCTCCAGAGGGCAAGGGAGGTCGCTAACGGCGACCCGGGGTGACCCGAGGGAAAGTGCCACAGAAACCACACCGCCGATGGCCGGGCGACCGGCACAGGCAAGGGTGAAATCGTGGGGTAAGAGCCCACGCGCCGACCGGGTGACCGGCGGCGGGGTAAACCCCTCCCGGAGCAAGCTCGAATAGGGACGCCGCCGCGGGTGGCCCGCTCGCGCGCTGCCGGAAACGGTGGCCCGACGTCCGGGTGAGAGCGCTCGAGCGACACAGCAATGTGTCGCCTAGACGAATGATCCCTGCCGCCGCCCGGGTGACCGGACGGCGGGACAGAACCCGGCTTACAGTCCACCTTCGGCCAACTTCTGCTTCGCTGCGCGCTGGCGGATCGGTCGCTTCGTTCCTTCCTCGTCGAGCTTGCGAAGATCGGCGACTATGGCTTCGCGCGGAGCGTCTCGCGGAGCTTCGCTGGCGGCATCCCGAACCAGCGCCGGCAGGCGCGTCCGAAGTTCGAAGCGTCCTGGTAGCCGAGCCGCCAAGCCACCTCGGCCACGCCGAGGCTCAGGTCGGCGAGGAGTCGCTGCGCTCGCTCGCGCAGGTGGTGCTCGTGCAGCTCCCGGTAGGCCGTGCCGCACTCCGCGAGGCGCCGGTTCAGCGTGCGGCGCGAGAGGTGGAGCTGCTTCGCCGCCGCGGCGAGCGGGAGGCCGGCGTCGCCGGAGGCCTCGAGGAGCTGCTCGATCCGCGCCAGCAAGAAATCTTCGCCCTCGAGCCGGCGCGCCTGCGCCTCGAGCTTCGCGACGGCGCTCGCGAAGGCGGCGGCGTCCGCCATCGGCGAGGGCAACGCGAGCCAGGCGGCGGGGAGCGTCGCACGCGTCTCGGGCCGGTCGAAGCGCACCTCGCCGTGGAAGTGCTCCGCGTAGCGCGCCGCGTGGCCCGGCTCCGGATACGCGAACTCGAAGCGCGCCTCGCGCACGGGTCGGCCGCGCACGGACTCCACCAACGCCTGGAGGCTCAGCCAGAGCGCCTCCAGCAACGGAATGCGCTCCACGTCGCCGAGCGGCACGCGCTCCTCGACCGTGAGCGAGTACCAGCGCCCGCTCTGCTCGGAGCGGGTGCGGTAGTAGGGCGCGCGCACCCAGCCGAGGCGCTCGATCACCTCGAGCGCGGCGCCGAGGCTCGGCGCGCTCACCGCGGCGAAGCCGAGCGGGCCGTGCGTCGAGGCGTGGAACGCGCTGCCACCGGTGAGCGCCCAGCCGGGCGGCAGGCGGGCCGCGAGGTTCCGGATCAGCGCGAGCGTCTGGCCGAGCGTTCCTTCCGCGGCGGGGTCGGCCTGCGCGCCGGGTGCGACTCCCGTGCCCTCGAGCAGCGCCGCCTCGGCCTCGGGCGAGCCCGCGAACTCCCGTAGCAGCAGCCAGAAGTAGGCGAGCGGCATGGGCAGGCTCTCGAACGAACGCTCCGCCATGCCGCCTCCGCTCGCTCGGGTGGCGCGAAATGACCGGAGCTTGGCGCAGGCTCCGCTCCTCGCGCGAGCCCCCCGCGGCGATGCTGCTCTCGTCATCGCAACACCGGCCGCGCGGCGGCCAGGAGGTCCGGTCATGAAGGTCTACTCGCTCGAGCGCGCAGGCGAGGCGCCCATCACGTACACCGACAAGAAGCGCTGGCTCTGGCTCGCGTCCCTCGCGATGCCGGCGCTCCCGCTCGGCGCCATGGCCGCCACGCTCGCCACCGGCAGCGAGTGGCTCCTGCTCGCGCCGCTCGCCTTCTTCTATGGGATCGTCCCGCTCCTCGACGTGCTGGTCGGCGAAGACACGAGCAACCCGCCCGAGGAGCTGGTCGTAGAGCTCTCCGCCGACCGCTACTACCGCCTCCTCACCTGGGCCACGGTGCCGCTCTACTTCGTGACTCTGATCGGCGCCGCCTGGTTCGTGGGGACGCAGTCGCTCTCGGGGTTCGGGATCCTGGCCGTCGCGCTCTCGGTCGGCTTCTACAGCGGCACCGCGATCACCGTCGGCCACGAGCTCGGGCACAAGAAGGAGAAGCTCGAGCGCTGGCTCGCGAAGATCGTGCTCGCGGTGCCGGCCTACGGGCACTTCTGGGTGGAGCACAACCGCGGCCACCACCGCGACGTGGCGACGCCCGAAGATCCGGCTAGCTCGCGCTTCGGCGAGAACATCTACCGCTTCGCGCTCCGCGAGATGCCGGGTGCGCTTCGCCGCGCCTGGACGCTCGAAGCGGAGCGCCTCGCGCGCGCCGGCAAGAGCGCCTTCTCCCACGAGAACGAGATCCTGCACTCCTGGGCGATCGCGGCCGTGCTGCGTGTCGGCCTGGTCGTCGCCTTCGGTCCGATCGTGATCCCGTTCCTGCTGGTCCACGACTTCCTGTCCTGGTGGGGCCTCACCAGCGCGAACTACATCGAGCACTACGGCCTGCTGCGCCGGAAGAGCGCCGACGGGAAGTACGAAAACCCGAAGCCTCATCACTCGTGGAACAGCAATCACGTCGTCTCGAACCTCATCTCGTTCCAGCTCGAGCGGCACTCCGACCATCACGCGCACCCGACGCGCCGTTACCAGGCCCTCCGGCACTTCGACGACCTGCCGACGCTGCCGGGCGGGTACTCCGCCATGTTCCTGCTCGCGTACCTGCCGCCGCTCTGGTTCCGCGTGATGAACCCGCGCGTCCTCGCGCTGGTGGAGGGCGACCTCGAGCGCGTGAACCTCGACCCCGCCGCGCGCGACCGCGTGTTCGAGCGCTACGCCGCACGCGCGGCCTGAGGAGGGCCCCGCCAAGGGAGACTTCGCGCGCGAGGGGTGAAGCGCCCGCTAGACGTCCGAGAGCTCGCGCCGGTAACAGCGCACGCGCGCGCGGCGCTCGGGGTCGTAGCCCTCCCACTTGCCGGCGGGCACCTCGTCCGGCGAGACGGGACGGAAGTGGTTGCGCTCGAAGAACGCGCCCACGCGCTCGGAGATCGTGCACGCGAAGACGTAGGCGAGGCCGCGCGCGCGGGCCTCGGCCACGGCAAAGGCGACGAGCGAGAATCCCACGCCTTCGCCGAGGAAGCGCGTCAGCGTGTAGAGACCCGCGAGCTCCGCGCCCTTGCCGTCGGGGCTCGCGAGCAGCGAGCCGATGCCGGCCAGGTCCCGGCCCTCGATGAAGGCGCCGAAGCCGGCGGCGAGGAGCGCGTCCACCTCCACCTCGTCGCGGGGCGCGAGGAAGCCCTCGTCGACGCCGCGCCGCAGCAGGTCGCAGGCCGCGTCGAAGTCGTCCACACCGAGCGGGTGCACGTTCACGTAGCGCTCGCGCGTGAAGAGCGTGCCCGAGCCCGCGTAGCTGAAGAGCTCGTCGCCGAGACCGTCCGGCGCGCACACGTTGATCGCCGGCAGGCCGGCGTCGAGCATGTCGGCCACTTCGCGCCAGAGGCGCAAGCGCTGCGTGGTCGAGAGCTTGCGCGGATCGGCGAGCAGCTCGGCCAGCTCCTCGCGGTGGACGAAGGCGAGGCGCTCACCGCCCTTCGCGCGGAGCCCGCCGTCGGGATCGAGCCAGACGAGCTTGAAGACACCGAGCTTCCGCGCGAGCTCGCGCGCGTGATCGCCGAAGTCCTCGGCGCGCGCCACGATCACACCGACGAGCGGGCTCGCGTGGAGCGCGCGCCACACGTTGCCTTCGAGCCGCGGGTCGCTCGCCCGCAGCACGGACTGCGTGCCGAGCAGCTCCAGCACGCGCGCCTCCCGCGCGATCACGATCGCGCGCGCTCCGGCCCCGGCCAGCTCGGCGAGCACCGGCGCCACGGGCTCCGCGAACTCCGCGCGCGAGACGATGATGGCGAGCGTACGGCCGCGGAACTCGCGCTGGTAGAACTCGCGCTCGGAGAACGTCTCCCGCGACGCGCCCGGCCCGCTCACCCGCCGCGCACCTGCCGGATCGCCTCGATCACGAGATCGTGGAGGGAGCCGCCGCTCGTGGCGACGACGCCCCGGTTCGCGGCGAGCGTGCGGCCGCGGCGGAAGTCGAGCGAGGCGCCGTCGACGTCGCTGACACGGCCGCCGGCCTCCTCCACCACCAGCTTGCCCGCCGCGTGGTCCCAGATCTTCTCGCGGTAGTCCTTCCGGGTCGGGAGTCGGAGGTAGATCGAGGCGTCGCCCTCGGCCACTGCGGCGTACTTGCACTGGCTGTCGATCCGGTAGGGCTCCTGCGTGATGCCGAGCAGCGCGGCGATCTTCGCCGAGTGGTCCTGGTCCGAGTGCGCGGACTCGACGGACTCGCAGAAGCGGGCCTCGGCGGGCGAGGCGGGGTGCGCCACCTCGATCGGGCGGCCCGCGGCGTCGGCCGCGTCCCAGAGCGGGAACCGGCGCGCGCCCTCCCCGCGCACGGCCGCGAAGAGCGCGCCGTGGCCGCCTGCGCCGTCGGGCAGGTTCGGGCAGCCGAGCAGGCCGACCACCACGTCGCCGTCCTCGATCAGTGCGAGCGCGACCGCGTACTGCTCGCCGCGCAGGAAGCCCTTGGTGCCGTCGATCGGGTCGAGCGTCCAGAAGCGCGCGCCGTCGGCGTGCGCCCGCCCGCGGTCGATCCACGACAGCACGGGCGCGACACCCGGGTCGCCGCCCACCTCGCTCGCGACCGCCCGCACCACTGCGGCGCGGAGCGGCGACGCCGATGCGCGCAGCTCGTGGGCGTCCTCCTCTCCCACCACGGGATCGCCCGGGAACGCGCGCTCGAGGCGCTGGCACACCACCGCCTGCGAGGCGAAGTCCGCGACGGTGACGGGGCTCTGGTCCTTCTTCTCGAGCGTGTCGGCGGTGACGAGACGCTCGGCCACGGCCCGGCAGATGCGCGACGCCGCGCGCACCGCCTCGATGCCGGCCGAGAGCTCCCGCTCGTAGCGTCCCATGCGTCCCCTGTCGGGGCGCAGAGGATGAAGACTCCGCTCTACCCCCGCCAGGGCGCGACGAGGCCGCGCGCGTTCTCGCGCATCACCAGTCGCACCTCGTCCGCGTCGTAGCCCTTGAGGTCGTAGAGGAAGTCGGTGGGCTCGGCGAGCCCCTCGGCGTGGGGGTAGTCGGAGCCGAACAGGATGTGGTCGGCGCCGAGCGTGAGCTTGAGCCGCTCGAGGTCGTCCTCGTAGTACGGCGAGACCCAGACGTGGCGCCGGATCTTCTCCGCTGGGTCGCTCTGGAACTGCATCGGCATCTGGCCGTAGGCCTTCTGGAGCTTCTTCAGGAGCGGCGCCATCCAGTCGGTCCCCGACTCGATCGTGGCGACGCGCAGGCGCGGGAAGCGGTCGAAGAGACCGTGGCAGGCGAGCGCCGCCAGCGTGTCGAGCGTCGGGCTCGGCGAGAGGCAGATGCGAAGCGGGTCGTACTCGAAGGACTTGAAGTCGCCGCCCACGCCCCAGTCGTTCGCGAACTTGTTGTAGCCGTTGTCGGCGGAGTGGTAGGTGAGCGTCACGCCGGCCTCGTTCAGGCGTGCCCAGAACGGGTCGAACATGCGGTCCGCCGGCGAGCGGCTGCCGTGCGGGTGCGCGACCGGGCCGGCGCGCATGCAGATCAGGCGCACGCCCTGCCCGAGCGCCCAGTCGAGCTCGGCGACGGCGGCGTCCACGTCGAGCAGCGTGAAGTACGGCGCGGCGAAGAGGCGCCCCTCGTGGGCGAAGCCCCAGTCCTCCGCGAGCCAGCGGTTGAAGCCGCGGAACGCGGCCACCGCGGCCGGGGGGTCGTGCTTCAGGCTCTCCTCCATGCCGACGCCGAGCGTCGGAAACAGGAAGCAGCCGTCGAGGCCCTGCTGATCGAGGAGGCGGAGCCGCGCCTTGCGGTCGCGATAGGCGGGTGAGATCGGGTCGAGCGCGCCGAAGAGCGTGCGAACATCCTGCTGGCGTGGGTTTCGGCCGCGGAAGTACTCGTCGAGGATGCCGGGCTTCGCGACCGGATCGAACGTCGGATTCGGGATGAAGCGGTTGATCCTGCCGCCGACCAGCAGGCGCTTCCGGCCGTCGATCTCCGCCCACTGCATGGCGCGGCTCCGGAGCCGCGGATCGACGTGGCGGATGAATGCGTCCTCGGCCTCGTAGTAGTGGTGGTCGGCGTCGAAGGCGCGGAAGTCGAGAGCGGCCATCCTGAGCTCCTCCTGGGTCCGGGCCGATGGGTCCCGGCGGAGCTCAGTATGAACAATCATATTGAAAAATTCAATGAAATAGTTCAGACTCTGATTCATCAAAGGGGGCTTCCGCCAAGTGTCCGTATCCGTAGAGAAAACAGAACCGGCCGGGCGGCAGGCCGGGAGCCAGGAGCGGCGCCGGCGCATCCTGGGCGCCGCGCGCGCCTGCTTCGGCGAAGCCGGCTTCGCCGGCGCCACGGTGGGCGCCATCGCCGAGCGCGCGGGCGTCTCGAACGGTCTCCTCTACCAGTTCTTCCGCAACAAGGAGCACCTCTTCGAGGTCGTGCTCCGCGAGGTGATCGTGGACTGGGTGCGCGCCATGGTGCCGCGCGACGCGGCGGGCGAGACGCCGAGCCAGGCCCTCGAGGGGATGTTCCGGCGCTCCGTCGAGTTCTGCCGGGCGCACCCGCTCTTGCCCGCGCTGCTGCGCGGCGACGCGGGACTCGAGCTCTCGCGCATCCGCGAGGCGGGGCGGGATCGCGTGCAGCCGCACCGCGACCTGGTCGCCTCGCTCCTGCGGCGCGGCATCGAGGCCGGCGAGTTCAAGGCGGACCTCGAGGTCGCGTCCGCCGCCGACGTGATCTGCCAGCTCCAGGCCGACTACTCCGCCCGCGCCTATCGGCGCGACCCCCGCTACCCGGACTCGCCGGCGATCATCGACGGCGCGATCCGCTTCATCGTGGACGCGGTGCGCAGGTGAGGCGCGCGGCCCTGGCCGCCCTGCTCGCGCTCGCCTGCACGGGCGGCCCTCCCCCCTTCGAGACTCCCGAGGAGCGGACCGGCGGGCGCCCGCTCACGCAGGCTGCGAACCCGCAAACCGGTGAGATCAGCTGGCGCCCGGGCCCCATCGAGAAGACCCCGGACGGGTTCCGGGTCGAGTTCACACTGCTGAACGGGACGAGCCGCGACTACTTCAACGTGATGCTCCGCCTGATCCTCCGCGGCCCCAACCGGGGGCTCGCGACCGTCCGCTACCCGACCGGTCCCCTCGCCGCGCGCTCCACCAAGCGGATCCAGGCGCACGTGGGTCCACCGGGCTTCGAGGTGGAAGAAGCCCAGCTCGAGCTGATCTGGGCGCAGGAGTAGCCCCCTCGGGGCCTCGGAGGCGAGACTCGGACGATTTCCCTGGAAAATCGGTGTCGGACGTTGGAAGATGACCCGTCCTCGCAGCGCCCCGAAGCCCGGACGCCCTTGCACCCATCCCGGCAGACATCGGCCCAACCGCCGTTTCCCGAGCGGCCCCCCGAAGGGGCGCGGGTGTCGCTGGAGATCGAAAGCCCCGGAAATCGCGTCCCACGAAATCCCTCGCGGGACCTGCCCCATGAGGAACGAGTGAAGCTGGACGAACGCCAAGCGGCTCCCCTGACCGCCCCCGACACCACCCCCCGCAAGCTCGTCCAGGCGGCGGCGCCCCCGCTCCCCGCCGAGGACGTCTCGATCAGCCGGGAGCGCCGGCCGCTCGAGTCGTACTTCCAGGAGATCGGCGGGACCCGCACGCTCAAGCGCGAGGAAGAGGTGGTGCTCGCGAAGGAGCTGGAGTCGGCGACCGCCAGCCTGCGCACCTCGCTCTACTCGATCCCCTTCTCCGCCCGCTACGTGATCGACCGCTGGGACGGGCTCCGCGCGCTGTCCCACACCGGCGCCAAGCTGTCCGAGTCGATGGGCGACGAGGAGACGGGCGAGATCGCGGCGCGCGTCGAGAAGGCCGTCGGAAGGCTCCGCCGCGAGCTCCGCCGGCGCGACGCGCTGGCGGCGCGCAAGACCACGCGCCCGCCCCAGCTCGCCAGCGTGGACCGCGCCATCGCGCGCGAGATGCACGCCGCTCAGCTCTCGCTCGCGATGCTCGCCGAGCTGCGTGAGCAGGTCCGGCGCCTCGCCCGCGACCTCCGGCTCGCGCGCCGGGGCTCGAAGCGCCTGCGCGAGCTCGAGGAGCGCGCCGGTGTCTCGCGCGAGATCGTGGCCGAGCGCTCCCTGCTGGTCGAGGGCGCGCAGGAGCGCATGACAATCGTCAAGAACCGCTTCATCGAGCACAACCTGAAGCTGGTCGTCGCGATCGCGAAGGACTACCGGAACCTCGGCCTCTCCTTCCCCGACCTGATCCAGGAGGGCAACCTGGGCCTGATCCGCGCGGTCGAGAAGTTCGACCACCGGCGCGGGTTCAAGTTCTCGACCTACGCGGTCTGGTGGATCCGGCAGGCGCTCGTGCGCGCGATCCAGAATCACTCGCGCACCATCCGACTGCCCTCGCACGTGCACGACCGCCTCCAGCGCAGCCAGCGCGTGAAGGCTGAGCTCACCGGCAAGCTCGGGCGCGAGCCCACGCCGGCCGAGCTGGCGCCTGCGCTCGGCACGGACACCGATTCGCTCGAGGCGCTCGACCGTCTCTCCCGCGAGGCGATCTCGCTCGAGAGCTCGGTGGCCGGCACCGAGAAGCGGCTCGAGGACTTCGTCGCCGACGCGCTCGCCCTCCAGCCGGACGGCGGCATCGACGACGACCGCATGCGGATGGGCGTGGGCTCGCTGATCGGGAACCTGACCGACCGCGAGCAGCTGATCCTGAGACTCCGCTACGGCCTCGGCGGCGAGGAGGAGCACACGCTCGAGCAGATCGGGCAGTCGCTCGGCCTCTCGCGCGAGCGCGTGCGGCAGCTCGAGGCGCGCGCGCTCCGCAAGCTCCGCGACACGCTGCCCGCGCAGCGGCTCTACCCGATCCTGGAGCCGTAGCGACGGCGGGAGCGTGAGCCGGGTCGCCTCGCTCGCGCTGGGGCTCGCGTTGGCCTGCGCGCAGGCCCCCGAGCCGTCCGCGCTCGTGCCCGGCGATCACGAGCGCGCGCTCGCGCACGGCGGGCGCGAGCGGAGCTACGTGCTGCACGTCCCGCCCGGCGCGAGCGCGACGCCGCGTCCGCTGCTGCTCGCCTTCCATGGCGGCGGCGGCAACGGAGCGGGCTTCCAACGCTACGCGGGTCTCGATCCGCTCGCCGACCGCGACGGCTGGCTCGTCGCCTACCCGAACGGCACGCACCACGTCTTCGCAGGCCGCCTCCTCACCTGGAACGCCGGCGGCTGCTGCGCCTACGCGCAGGAGGCCGCCGTCGACGACGTCGGCTTCGCGCTCGCGGTGGTCGAGGACGTGGCGCGACGCGCGGCGGTCGATCGCAGCCGCATCTACGCCACCGGCCACTCGAACGGAGCGATGCTCGCCTACCGGCTCGGGGCGGAGGCAGCGGACCGGGTGGCGGCAATCGCTCCGGTGGCGGGCGCCATGACGCTCGAGCCCTTCGCGCCGCGGCGGCCGGTGCCGGTCCTCCACATCCACAGCGTCGACGACCCGCGCGCGCCCTTTGCCGGCGGCGTCACGCAGAGGGCCGGCCGCGAGATCCGCCATCGCTCCGTCGAGGGCGCGCTTTTGCGCTGGCGGGCGGCCGACGCGTGCCCGGCTGCGGCAGAGGAGCGAGACCGCCGGCAGCGCCCCGCGGCGGACGGCACGGTCCACACCGCGACGCTCCTCGTCTGGGCACCGTGCGCCGCGGGCAGCGAGGTGCGGCTCTGGAAGCTCACTGGCGGCGGCCACGGCTGGCCGGGCGCCGACCCCGTGCTGCCCGAGCGCGTGATGGGCCCGCGCACCGACGTGATCTCGGCCGCCGAGGAGGTCTGGGCCTTCCTCGGCCGGTTCTCACTGCCGCGCTCATAGCGTCGTGCGCTCAGCGCAGCGCCAGATACACCAGGAACGCGAGGCCCGCGGCCCAGGTGTAGCCGGCGAACCAGTGGAAGCGCTGGGCGCGGAGGAGCCGCACCAGGACGCCGAGCGCGGCGAGCCCGGAGAGCGCCGCGGCCAGCGCGCCGACCCAGAGCGGGAGCAGCGAAGCCGCGGGCGTCTCGAGGAGGTCGGGCAGCTCGAGGACAGCGGCACCCGTGATCGCGACGATCCCGAGCAGGAACGAGAACTCGGCGGCGGCGAGCGGCGCCACGCCGAACGCGAGTGCCAACGCGATCGTGCTGCCGCTGCGCGAGACGCCGGGCAGGATCGCGAGCGCCTGCGCGCAGCCGATCCAGAGCGCCTGCGCGAAGCCGGGCTCGCGGCCCTGAGCGCGGCCCTGCGTCGTACGCGTCGTGATCAGGAAGGCGCCGGTCACGAGCAAGCCAGCGCCCGCGACCCAGGGCGCCGCGAAGACCGCCTCGACCGCGTCCTTGAAGAAGAGACCGACGATCACGGCCGGGAGTGTGGCGAGCGCAAGCTTCCCGGCGTAGCGGAACGAGCCGCCGTCGCGCCCGAGCACGCCGCGGACGAGCTCGAGAACGCGCGCGCGGTAGAAGACGAGGAGCGCGAGCAGGGAGCCCACGTGCACCCCGATCACGAACAGCAGCCCCTGCGCCTCGCCGCCGAGCAGCGTCTGCACGATCACCAGATGGCCGTCGCTCGAGATCGGCAGGAACTCGGTGACACCTTGCACGATCCCGAGCAAGACCGCTTGCCAGAGCGGCATGCCCTCCCCCCGGAACGCGCCCGGATGTAGCTCTCCGGCCGGAGGCGGGCCAGCGCGCGCGAAGGTAGGATGCGCGCCGCCATGATCGTGGCCTGTCTCGACCTCGAAGGCGTACTGGTCCCCGAGATCTGGATCAACGTCGCCGAGCGCACCGGCATCGCCGAGCTGCGGCGCACCACGCGCGACGAGCCCGACTACGACAAGCTGATGCGCGGGCGGCTCCAGATCCTCGCCGAGCGCGGCCTCGGGCTCTCCGACATCCAGCGTGTGATCGGCGGCATGGCGCCGCTCCCCGGAGCGAACGAGATGCTCGCGTGGCTCCGCGAGCGCTTCCAGGTCGTGATCCTGTCCGACACCTTCTACCAGTTCGCGAAGCCGCTGATGCGCCAGCTCGGCGAGCCAACGCTCTTCTGCAACGACCTCGAGCTCGCGGGCGACCGCGTGGTCGGCTACCGCCTGCGCCAGCCCGACGGCAAGCGCTGCGCGGTGCAGGCCCTCCGGAGCCTCCGCTTCGCCACGATCGCCACGGGCGACTCCTACAACGACACCGCCATGCTCGCCGAGGCGGACGCCGGAATCCTGTTCCGGCCGCCGGACAACGTGGTGCGGGAGTTCCCGCAGTTCCCGGTCACGCGGAGCTACGAAGAGCTCCGGCTGGCCTTCGAACGCGCGGCGAAAGGGCTCTAGCGAAGCTCGCGGCCCCCGACCCCGCTAACATGGCGCGCGCGTCAGGGTGCCGCGCGTTCGAGGGGGGTGGGAATGCGGCGTGCGACCGCGAGGCACGGCCTCGCACTCGGGATCGCTCTGCTCGTCGGTGCCGAGGGCCTCGCGTTTCCCGGCGCCGAAGGCCCGGGTCGGCTGAGCGTGGGCGGCCGCGGTGGCGCGGTCGTCTTCGTGACGAGCCGCGCGGACAGCGGGCCCGGGACGCTGCGCGCGGCGCTCGAGAGGCCCGGGCCCCGCACCGTGATCTTCCGCGTGGGCGGCACGATCACCCTGGAATCACCGCTCGTGATCTCGGAGCCCTACGTCACGGTGGCCGGCCAGACGGCTCCCGGCGGTGGCATCCAGATCCGCAACAACCCCAGCGCCCCGTACGGACTCGCCGCCGATTCCTTCGCCTCGCTCGTGATCGCCACCCACAACGTGGTGATCCGCTACCTGCGCATCCGCCCGGGCCCCCTCGACCCGAACCCGGCCTGCACCGGCCCGAACGCCGTGCCCCATCCCGAGGGCGTCTCCACCTGCGTGGACGCGAACGACATCCGGGCGATCGAGATCCAGCCCGGTGCCCGGCTCGTCATGCTGGATCATCTCTCACTCTCCTGGGCCGTCGACAAGCTCCTCGCAGTGATCGGAGCCAGTCGGGTCACGCTCCAGTGGTCGATCCTCGCCGAGGCCATGGACCTCGTGCTCTACGAGGGCTTCTTCGGCACGCGCGCGTCCTACCACGGGCAGGGGACGATCACCGGCAACGTCGCGAGCGCCCGCGCGGGCGAGGTGACCGGCCGGCTCGCCTTCCACCACAATCTCTTCAGCCAGCTGATGGCGCGCGCGCCGCAGATGATCCCGAACTGCCCGTTCTCCACGCAGCCCCTCACCTGTGCCTCGGACGTGGTGAACAACTACGTGTACGACTGGGATGACTACGGCGCCTCCGTCGCGAACACGAGCGGACACAGCTTCGTGAACGTCGTGGGGAACTACTTCCGCCCCGGCGGCGACACGCGGACCGTACAGCGGGCGTTCTTGATGACCGATTGGGGAACGAGTTCGAGCGCGGTGGTTCCCGGAGCCACGCTGGGCGTGCATCAGTCGGGGAATCGCATCCAGGTGTCGCAGGGCGTCAGCAGTACGGTCCAGCCTTCCTGCGCTCGCTGGAACGGCACTCTCGGCCGCTTCGATCCTTGCGACCCCCTGACGTACAGCCGGCCGCGCTACGCCACGACGCCCCTCACGACAACGGACGCCGTCACGGCGCGCGACCAGGTGCTGGCCCAAGCCGGCGCCAGCGCCCGCCTCGATACGAGGGGCGTCTTCGTTCCGGCGCGCGACACCGCCGACGAGCGCATCGTGACCGATGCGAGCCGCGGTACCGGTCGCATCATCGACTCACGCGCGGCGTTCCCGGGTTGGCCGGGCCTTTCGACCGGCACGCCGCCCGCCGATCGCGACCTGGACGGCATGCCCAACGCCTTCGAGGACCGCTTCGGCTGCCTCGACGCCAGGCGCACCGACCACGCGCTCGACGCCGATTCGGACGGCTACACCAACCTCGAGGAGTACCTGAACGGCACTCCCCCGTGCGGGAGCTAGCAGCCGGCGTTCCGCACGCGCTCCACCTTGAACAGGCGTAGATCGGGCGGCTGGTAGGTGAGCACGAGCGCGCGGCGCGCGCGCTCCGAACGGTTCGGCAGCGAGCCGTGCACGCTGTGCGGGCTGAAGAACACGAGGCTCCCGGCCGGCAGCTCGGCCGCGACCGCGTCGCGCTCGTCGAACTGGTCGAGGCGCGTGAAGAGCGGGCCGAGCACGCCCTCGCCGGCGCGGCCCGGCAGCATGCCACGCCGGTGGCTACCGGCGATCAGCCGGAAGCAGCCGTTGCCGAGGTCGGCGTCGTCGAGCGCGAAGAGCACGTTCGGGAGGCGGTCGAGGTGCGCGCAGAAGTGGGCCCAGTAGGGCGAGTCCTGGTGCCAGTCGAAGCGCGAGCCCTCGCGCGGGCGCTTGAGGTTCAGCTTGTCGGTGAAGAGGGCGACGCGGTCGGCACCGACCAGCTCGCGCATCGGATCCACGATGCGCGGATCGTCCACCAGCCGCTCGAACGCGGGATGGAGCCTGTGGAAGGGCTCGATCACGCGGAGCGTGCCGGAGGCCGCCTCGTGCTCGAGCTGCACCGTGGCGGGCACACCGTGGATCCGCACCTCGACGTAGCGATTGCCGTCGATCGCGTAGCGCTCGTCGCTCTCCGGAACGGCGGCCTCGGCCGCGCGCACCACGATCTCGGCGGCCTCGCGGAGGGCGGCGAGCTCGGGCGGCGAGAAGGCGGCCGGGCGGAAGAAGAAGCCGTCCTCCGCCCACGCCTTCCGTTCGTGGATCGAGAGACCCTTGCCGCTCGCGAGCTCGGCTGCCGCCAACGCGCCTCCGGAGCGCCGCAGTGTCGGTCATGACGCAGCGCACTGCCAGCTTTACCGAATCGTTACAAAGCCCCGTGGCCGCTCGCTTTTACGCAAGTTTCACCGGCCGAACGGGGTGCGGCGCCGAAGCTCCCGTAGGATCCGCATTGCCCGGAGGAGGAGCGATGTCGAACGCCGAGATCAGCCAGGCGCCGCAGCCCAGCACCCACCGCCAGGAGTTCACCGACAAGGATGGTTGGCTGACGCGGACCCACGCCCTGTCACACACGGTCTACTGGGGCATCCACGCCGCGACCCTGCTGGTGTTCTACGTGGGCGCGCCGCTCGAGGCGGTGCTGCTCTGCGCCGCCACCTACGCGATCCGCGTCTTCGGCATCACGGGCGGCTACCACCGCTACTTCGCGCACAAGAGCTTCAAGACGAGCCGCGTCTTCCAGTTCGTGCTCGCCTGGCTCGCGTGCTCGGCCACCCAGAAGGGCCCGCTCTGGTGGGCGGGCACGCATCGCCGCCACCACCGCTACGCCGACGCCCCGGGCGACCCGCACTCGCCGCGCCAGGGCTTCTACTACGCGCACCAGGGCTGGGTGTTCGACTCGCGCTGGGAGGGAACTCCCGCCGACGCCATGCGCGACTTCGCGGCGTATCCCGAGCTGGTCTGGCTGAACAAGTACCACTGGGTGCCGCCGCTCGTGCTCGCCGTCGTCTGCTACCTGATCGGCGGCTTCGCCGGCCTCGTCTGGGGCTTCGCCGTCTCCACCACGCTGCTCTGGCACGCCACCTACTCGGTGAACTCGTTCGCGCACATCTTCGGCCGCCGCCGCTACGAGACCAACGACACCAGCCGCAACAACTGGCTCGTCGCGCTCCTCACCTTCGGCGAGGGCTGGCACAACAACCACCACTACTACATGGCCTCGGTGCGCCAGGGCTTCTTCTGGTGGGAGATCGACGTGACCTACTACGTGCTGCGCGCGCTCGCGGCGCTCGGCATCGTGTGGGAGCTGCGCCTGCCCACCGAGGCGATCGTGGACGGCGGCTCGCGCCGCATCGGCCGCATGCAGGAAGCCGCGTAGGCGGGCCCGCGCGCCGCTCGTATACTGCGGCTCCATGCCGGAGCCCGGGCCCGATCCCAGCGCCGACCTCGAGCTATTGCGCCGCTCCCTCAAGATCGGGAGCTACCGGCGCCACATCTTCCTCTGTACGCACGGCGACTGCGCGCCCTCCGAGCGCGCCCAGGAGAGCTGGGCGTTCCTGAAGAAGCGCCTGCGCCAGCTCGGCCTCGCCGACGCCGAGGGCGGCGTCTACCGCACGCAGGCGTACTGCTTCCGGATCTGCCGCGAGGGGCCGATCGCTGTGGTCTACCCCGACGGCACCTGGTACCGCGGCTGCACGCCCGAGGCGCTAGAGCGCATCATCCAGGAGCACCTGATCGGCGGACGCCCCGTCCGGGAGCTCGCGTTCGCGACGAATCCGCTGCCCGCGTGAGGAGCGCCGTCCTGCGCGGCCGCGAGCACGCGCTGCTCGAGGCGGTGGATGCGGTCGCGGAGGCGAACCTCGCGATCGCGCTCTCGCGGGGCGGCGCGGAGAAGCGCTACCCGCACACCGAGCCCAACGAGGACGCCGCAGGCTTCGCGCTCGGCGCCGAGGGCGCGTTCCTCGCGGTGGCGGACGGGCACGGCGGCTTCGAGGCGTCCGAGGTTGCGCTCGAGCAGCTCCTCGCCGGCGCCGCAGCGCAGTGGACCGAGGCGCCGGCCGGCCTCGACGCCGAGGGCTTCCGCCGCCAGGCGCTCGCCGCTCTCTTCGACGCGAACCGCGCGGTGCGGCGCGAGAGCGGCGGCCGCCGCTCGCGCACCACGATCTCCTTCGGGGTCCTGCTCCGCGATCCGCCCCGCCTCCTCCATGCCGCCGTCGGCGACAGCCACCTCTTCCTCGCCGGCACGGCGGGAGTGCGCGAGGTCGCGCCCGCGGGCGAACGCACCGGCTTCCTCGGCACGAAGCTCGAGACGCCCGAGGCCCTCGCGCCGCTCGCGCGGATCGGCGAGGAGCCCCTCGCCGGGCTCCGCGCCGTCGTGCTCGTGACCGACGGCCTCAGCGAGGAGGGCGTCGGCGTCTCCGACCCGGCGGCCGCGGTGGCCGACGCCGTGCG
>Ga0187893_10002130_pt1 | contig 44618 bp, 35 predicted proteins | sample MA1701074metaG_FD_139574 | JGI IMG/M metagenome (GOLD analysis project Ga0187893, IMG submission 139574) | White microbial mat communities from a basaltic lava cave in the Kipuka Kanohina Cave System on the Island of Hawaii, USA - MA170107-4 metaG ... | reverse complement strand
TAAAATAATAAATAATTATCATCCAAGGATGCTGCTTGCTGGTACGCACGTATTCGCAGCCAGGGAGGAGTGAGGGTATGAATCTTAGACTTTATTTATGAATTCGTTGACATCAATCCCTGCCTGCTTTAGAATTGCGCGCAAAGTTCCTTCAGGCATGTCACCGGTGTGATTTGGTATAGTAGTAAAACGTTTCGATTTCGGATTATGCCAGATTTCATGACTTCCGGCTGCCTGGCGATAGAATTCAAACCCAAATTGTTTTAACCGCTTTATGATATCACGGTATTTGAATCCTGCCAGTCTGCCCATGTGTCAAACACCCACAACAAGTGGATACTCAAAGCTCTCCGAAAATGATGGCAGATCCTTAATTTGGCCTTCCTGTGCTTCAATGAGTTTTTTAGCAACGTCCTTCGCTATTTCAATAGTTTCGGAAATCGTTCTACCCTGCGCTACCAAACCCTGAACGGATTCTGATGTGGCCAGATATAATCCTTCGGGAAGTTTTTCGATATGAATATTTACGATTCTTTCCATAGTGTAAAGTTAATAACTCCAAGCGTTGGAATGTTTGAATCGGGCAGAAGATGTTGCTCCTAAGAACAGACGTGTAACCTGCTAATGTGAGAGCATGGCTCAATTTAAGAATTATCCGCGTTACATCTTCATCCGCTCTAGCTCCGGCAGATTTGGTGGCATTTTCAAATTATTGATGGCCTCTTGAAAGGTTGGGTGCTCTGACTTGATACGGTCGAGTCGAAATGGATGGAGATTGTTTCCTTGAAAGTAGCGTCCAGTTCTTCCCTTAGCGCTTGCACAAAATTCGTCACCCATTGGTCAGAGCGGTTGTCTTTCTGCCTGTAGCTGATGAAAATATCGTATTCATAGCCTGGGAGGAAGGATGGCATGGAATTAAAGATAGAGAAAATCCGGGCAAGGATATTCTCAAAGTTTGTTGCCGAACGGACAAGCTGTCAGACTGCGCCACGATGTAGTTCACCTATGGTTATTAAATTTTCTCCCGATACCTGATCTACAAATCTTCGGGCTTTGGAAAATTGTAGCTGGACACGAGTTGGAATGCCTCCGCTCTCTTTGCTTTTTGCAGTGCAGCCAGAGATTCAAATGTGGAGTCTCTTCTCAACTGTTGAAAGAAGATTTCCACCGAAATATCCGAGTAGTAGCCTTTGTCAATGGCTTTTTCAATTAATTCCAATGCCATCTTATTGTCTCTGGCCTGTGCATAAGTGCGGGCAAGCGAAATCTCTTGAGACATACCTGTCGAAATTCCTCTCATGCTTTTTGTCGCAATCCCATCCTGCAATTGACGCAATGTTTCTCTTGACTTACCGGTATTTCCCAATTGATTATAGCAGTAGGCTACCCAGGGAGAATAGTAAATATTTGGCTTGCCTCGAAGTTTTTGCTCATAGTAGCTTGTTACATTCTTGTAGTCTTTTTGCAAAGAATTCTCGACAATGAACTTTTGAGTAATAAGCAAGCTATCGCCACTGAGGTCGAATGCCTTGCTGAACATATCGCCTGCCTTGACGTCCGCAAGATCGGCCAGAAAATAGGCATATATCCTTGCAACAGTGGCATGAAAGTTTCCGGAACGAATATTCGCATCCGCATACCTCAGTGCGATCTCGCTTTGACCTATTTCTTGGAATAGATAAAATAGTTTCTCGCTTGCTTGATCCGGACTGATTCTTATTATTCTTTGGGTAAGTGGTAAACTCTTGGAGAGATTTGATGACCTTCGATAAACCATTTCAAGGCTTCCCAGTGCCAGCGTAAAATTTGGATTGATAAGAATGGCTCTTTCACTATATTCAATGAACTCCTCACGGGAGTCTGCTGCCTGACCCAGCACCTTGTAGCATTCCGCACAAGATTCGTCAAACTGCAAACCTTTCCTGGCATAGAACCGGACTGAATCTTTCCAGTTTTGCGTTTGATCAAAGTATGTAACGAGTAGTTGCATATATGTATTGGCGAGTCCCCCGTATGCAAGCCCAAACGTTGAGTCCAGCCTGATTGCCGACTTGAATTCTTCCCTGGACTTGCCAATGTCCTGTAGCGTGTATTTCTTGTAGTAGTGCCACCCTTTTTGATAGTGTTCATAGGCGGCTTTGCTTTTAGAAGGAAACTTGGTGATTTCTTCAACCTGGTCGGGAGAAATTTTTAATTTTAACTCCTTGACAATGTTCCGGGCAATGGTTCTTTGAATATCAAAAAGTCCATGGGCTGTGTATGTTGATGTGAAATTTTCTGCCCACAGGTGCTGGTCATCGGTGGCATTGATCAATTGTGCGGTGACCATGATTTGCTCACCCGATCGTCTAACACTACCCTCCAATAGATAGGTTACGTTCAGGGCGTCTCCGATTTCTTTTGCTGACAGGTCTGTTTTTCTAAACCGTTCCACAGAAGTTCTTGAAATTACGCGCAGTTCCCCCATCCGCTGAAGATGCGTGAGAATGTCCTCCATCACGCCATCGGCAAAGAACTGCTGTTCCAAGTCGCTGCTCAGGTTCAGGAATGGCAAGACAGCGATTGACTTGTCAAGTTCATCGCTTTTGTCGGCATCTTTTGTCTTAGTGTAGAGCAGATAGAGGAGAATTGACAGCAATAACGTCGCAAAGACGACTACAGCGCCATAGTTCCGCTTCCTTTTTGCAGGATTCACCATGCCAGCCTCCGTCGCGGATGTCAGCGCTGCCCGATATGGGTTGCATGCTGAGACAATTTCCTTGATGGCATTGGCGACTTTATTTACCTGGTTTCGCTAATCAACTTTATTGAGGTTATCTCTCTTGTGGTCTGTGGGAATAAGGGGACGGTTTATGCCTGTTTCGCTGTAAACAAAATCAATGGGTCGCAGAACACTGCCAATGGCTTCTTCAAAGAGCAGCTTATCGGCATTATCAATTCTGTGGATACAAACCGGCAATACCCGCTTGGCCACATTGCCGTTCGACAGCCTTATGTCCAGGCCAATTGGGTCGCTCTTCGCAAAATCAACAAAAGTCAGAAACTCCTTCTGCCAGGCGAAGGCATTGGGGTCGCAGTAGGTTTGTGAAACGACAGGAATGAAAATCAGGCACTTGATCTTCTCTTTCAGCGATCCATCCACGTCGTGTGTCTCGAGCAGGCCATCATGTGGGTTTGAATCAAAGTAGATGGAGACTTCTTCTTTGAAGGTGGCATCAAGTTCTCCCCTCAGCGCCTGCACAAAATTCGTCACCCACTGGTCAGAACGGTTGTCCTTCTGCCGGTAGGAGATGAAAATATCGTACTGGTATCCTTCGATAAGGGACGGCATAACCTCAGGCAGTATTAGCGTACTTCAAATAATGCGTCGCCCTGAACCCTGAGCTTTGTGAGGGGTGAAGGGTCGTATTCGCAGCCCGGAACTATGGAAGCCATTCTCTAAAGTACCACTAAACTTCCTGAATAACGTCAAACCCCTTGAAACTTCCGGTAACGGCTAGCCCGACAATTTGGTTGGTGATGGATTGATCTTTGAGTTTCAGGGACGTTTCATTCATGGTTGCTCCCGAGCCGATCGCATCATCAATGAGTAACACTTTTTTGAATGCTCTTTTCTCTTTCACCAGTATACTTGCCCTGGCATTGGATACGCGCTCTTCAATTTTGCTGAGCGCTTTTTGAGGGATTGCAATTTCTCCTGTTACCTTCATCAATTCAATGTGCGGCAAGGGCAGGTTCAATTTTCTTTCAAGCACTTTCATGAACTGAACTTCGCGCTTGATCGTGGGCGGAATGTAGCCAACAGCACTGATCTGCTTTTTTTCAATCAGTTTGTCAATTCTGAGTTTACATAGATCGATAATTTCATCCATCAGTTTCCGGTTTTGGCCTTGTTTTGCCAGGTGCAACAACAGTCCCAGCCGGGTCTTTCCAAAACGCTCAATCGCGTAGAAGTCGAGATAGTAAATTTCATCTGCTCCAATTCTATCGAAGCCTTTTGTGCTCCTGATTTTTTGCCAGCCGTCGATTAGCCCGCTATCCAGGAAATGCTTCAGGTACTTCTCCCGGGTAACGATAAACTCCTGAACGGTTTTCTCAAAGGGGAGCCTTTGTTTTTCACACCAGTGAGCCATAGCTTCTGTCCCTTCCAATCGCTTGCCGGTTTCTGTTATCTGAATGAAATGTTGATTCAGAAAGTCTGAGCGCTCCTTGGTAAGGGTAGCTGTCACCCTGGTTTTGGATTGCGTCAGCCGATAGTACGTTTTTGGCGCTGAACCTACCTTTTCGATGTGTCCTTTCAGCACGAGATTTTTTACTGCCCGATGAGCCATTTGTCGTGAGGCACCGGTGAGTTCCACCAGGTCATACAGCCTTTTTTCATCGGATTTACGGAGAATTTCAAGGATTTGCTGCTCTACTGACATAGTTTACAGTTTACAGTATACTGTAAATATAATCAAAGAGGAGTCACCTTTGCTAATTCCTTCACAGTGACATTGCAGCAGGGCTTAGCCTGGTTTTTGGCATGGTTCCCGGTAGGGTATAGATGTTCAGAATTTCCTCCATCATGCAGCGGGAAGTGGTCATTTACAACAACTCTGGAGTCGAATTCTATGCCGCACGCAGGTTCCGTGGTGGCGCTTCGGATTTTAGTTAGTTCTATTCGATCGGCAGGTTGTAAACGAGCCGGAGCGACGCCATCGGCCCGCTGGCGAAAGCAACGTTCTTCTTCAACCTGTCGTCACCGAAACGGATAATGCTCAATCGAAAATCCATCTTCTCTGATTCCGCGTATTGCTCATAAACACGCGCGAGGGAATAACCCACACGGGCCTCCAGGTGAAAATTCCCGGCCACCTTGTACCTGGCATATAGTGCCTCGTCAATGCTGTTGCGCTCTACGTAATCGGTTTCGAAACCTTGCTGACTGATCCGGTAGGTAGTGATCAAACCAAAATGACTCAGGCCGACAATCATTCGATCACTTAGCTGGTAGTTAATTTTGAGGTAAATGGGAAAGAGACCGGCCATACTCCACTTTTCATTCATCTGCCAATCGATGTGCACAAGCGGCACGAGCAGCGGACCGAAAAGTTCCTGGTTGAACATGACCCCGAACCGCATCATCAGTTTTTCGTGGTATCTGTGCTCGTACAAAGCAATGCCTCCGAATTGCCAGTTCTTCGGATCGTACCCGTTGAAGTCGGAGTTGTAGCGCGGCACAACAAGGAGTTGGAACCCGTCTTTTTCATTGAGCTTTCTGGCGATGCCCGTCTGAAGAATGAAGGCGTGAAGGCGCATTGACGTCAGGTATCCGGATGGTTCAGGGGTCAGGTTGGTTGCTATGGCAAATGATGAATAAGTCAGATCGTTATACCAGATTGTCTTGCCGGGGAAGACTATCGGGACTTTTGCATTTACGAGGAGATTGGATTCCGTGGCCTTGCCGCTGAGCGGAGCTTCGTAGGAGCTGGGAAATCCTGTGAAACCCGCGATGGTGAACAGGTCGATGGAAGATTGCCCGAGGGCTGTCCCTGCGAAATGAAGCAGGCCTAATGATAGGAATCGCATGACCAAAGAAAACTACGGCCAGGCGTCGACATTTACAAAACGTGAGGTAATTCTTATTCGTTCTTCAAGCTGGTGACGGGATTGGCAGTGGCCGCACGAATTGACTGTCCGCCTACCGTGACTGCCGCAATGAACAGGGCAATCAGCCCGGCCAGGGCGAAATTGAGCATCGACAATTCAACCCGATATGCGAATCCATTAAGCCAATCGTCCATAAACCGGTAGGCCACAGGCCAGGCGATCGCATTGGCGATAACCACAATCACAAGGAACTCGGAAGACACCATCCAACTCACCTGTACTACTGATGCGCCGAGCACTTTGCGTATGCCAATCTCCTTCGTCCTTCGGCGGATGAAGTAAGAGGCTATCGCAAACAGGCCGCTGCAAGCAATGTATATGGCCATGAGGGTGAACAAACCGAAAATCAGGCGGAAATTTTCCTCGGCCTGGTACAGTTGCTGAAATTGTTGATCCAGAAAGAGGTACTCGAACGGCCGGCCTGGCGCGAATTCTGTCCAGGCAGCGCGCAAGCCGGCAAGTGTTTTATCAACATCATGACCTTCGATTTTCACCACGAAATTGCTGGCCCAATCCTCATGAAGATAAAATGCATAAGGCTTTATCTCGTCGCGGAGTGAAGCAAAGTGAAAGTCTTTAAGCACACCCACGACTTCCATCCACCTGATGGTATCGGCCTCGGGATCCTCGGTGATTAACGATCCAACAGGGTCACCCGCGATTCCGAGATCTTTCACTGCGCGCTCGTTGATGATTAATTTTTGAGGGATCGTTCGTGTGCCTGGGACATCCGTACCTTCCTTGAAATTGCGTCCTGCTATTATCTGCAGGCCCATCACATCGAGGTACGCGTTGTCGATGGCTGTCACGTTTACCAGGCTCCCGTTGTTATGACCCTTGGCCGTCATGCCGGTAGTCCAGTTCTGCCCGCCCAGCACGCCATTGGAGGTTCCAACATTCAATACCCCGGCGATGCCCTTCATCTTTGCCTTCAATGAAGAGTTATTCTGAACATCCTCAACGTTTTGAACGACTACGATTTGTTCTTTGCTGAATCCAAGTTCTTTTTTCCTGAGGAAGTCAACCTGCACGAACACCACGATTGCGCCTGCAATGAGTGCAATTGAGATGGCGAACTGAAAAACAACAAGAGCTTTTCGCAGCCAAAGGTTCTTGTTTCCGGGCTGAAATACACCCTTAAGGACTTCGACTGGTTTGAAAGCCGACAGATACAGCGATGGGTATAAGCCAGAAAGCAGTCCGATGCCCAATGCAATCGCAACCATGACAAGAAGCACGTATGCCGGCAGTGCTGACAGTGCAGCAAGATGAATCCCGAATTGCTGATTCACGATTGGGATGAGAAGTTCAACCAGGGCCAGGGAAAACATGAAGGACAGCAAACCGACCATCGCGGACTCCAACAGAAACTGGTTCACCAACTTGTTGCCGTTGGCGCCGGAGACCTTTCGAATGCCTACTTCCCTGGAACGGCTAAGAGACTGCACAATGGACAAATTGATGTAGTTTACCGCCGCGATCAGGAGAATGAAAATACCGACGGTAGTGAAAATGACGATTACCGAACGGTCTCTGTTAGGCTCCAACTCCCATTTCAGTTTTGAGGTGAGATGAATATCTGTCAGCGCCTGGGTATAATATTTCGCGCTTCCTTGCGGGCGATTCTTCTTGTAGGTGGCTACTATCAGCGGCTCGACATCAGTGATACTGGTGCCGGGTTTCAGCAGGATGTAGGTGTAGAAATTGTAGAATCCCCAGTTGGTATTGATGTCTCTGTCGGGCCAGTAAGGAAGCACCATATCAAAATGAAAGTGCATGTTGGGCGGCATGTCGGCCAAGACACCAGTGATCACACGTAGCCGCTTGTCTCCTTCTCCAACTTCCAGATTCTTTCCTAACGCCTCAGCATTCCCAAAGTACTTCCGTGCAGCGGATTCCGTGATTACCACACTGTTTGGCTCCTTCAGGGCCGTTGCAGGGTCGCCTGAAATGAAGGGAAGTCCAAAGAAGTTGAACAAATTGGTGTCTGCCCGGTAGATTCGTGGTTCGTAGAACGAAACTTCTCCATTTCGTACCAAAGCCTTGCTTCCCCACGATGGAAAGACCCGGAGGGCTTCTTCGATTTGGGGAATTTCCTGTAGCAGGGCAGGAGCAAGTGCCGGTGGCGTGGTAGCATCCGGCAACGTAGTGCCGTCGTCGTTGACAAAATCCTTTACTACCCTGAATATCCTATCGCTTGAGGCCGACTGCTTGTCGAAACTGGTTTCATTCCTGACGAACAGGAAGATAATGATGCAGGCGCTATAGGCCAGGGACAGGCCGGACAGGATGATAGCCGAGTAGACTTTCTGTTTTATGAGGTTTCTCAAGGCTAGTTTGATGTAATTCTGCAGCATAAAAGAAGGTCGGGTTGGCACAGAGTTTCCAAGAATCAGACCACATCAATCAATTGAATTCAATGCAGATTGCACTCATCAAGAGCATTTCCTGTGCGAAAACGGTCGAAACTGTTCGTCGGTGGAACGGAGTAGGTGTTAATGAGAAGAGGTTGATTGCCAAGGCACGACACGGTTATTTGCGACATAGAGCAGAACGCTCAACTGATTCAGGGCTTCCCAATTGCGTCCGGTTCCGGTTCGCCAGCCAATTCCAGGACCGCGTCCAGAGGTGCCTGAAGCGACAACCTGCAATACTGGGTTTCGTCTGTGTCCAGCGTTTGCTTTTCACTGATCCTGCTGGAAGGAATACCGCCAGGACACAATCCATAGTAGGCGCAATTTCGCATGCACTTTTTCAAACCTTTCACAAGGTCTCTAAAGATATGCCTGAATTTCTTCGTTGACAGTGCCTGCATAAAAGAATCCTGCCACACGTTGCCCAGGACAAAATCGCCATACAATGCGGAGCGCTGAGAGATCAGTTCAGGGGAAAAAGTGGAGAAATCACCTTCCGTATTGATGGTGATGGTTTTGAAAGGACCCGTCATCTGCGTGAAGAACAAGTCACGCGAGCCCAGTTCACCGGTAGCGAGACTTTCACTGGCCCAGTCAAATTCCCGGATTTGAAAGGGTTCATCCTGCAGCAAGTTTAACTCAAAAACAGCTTCAAGGAATCTTCTCACGGAACTCTGCGCAGTTGGTGAATCGGAAAAAGAGGATGAGGTGTTCTGTCCCTCCACTTCCTCCATATTGAATGATACAGAGTTTGCGCCGATGTCCCTATAGAATTCAAACATCGCTTCCGGGAACTGACAGGAATAATCAGTCACAACAGAAATAATATTGAGCCGAAGTCCATGTCGTTGCATCGTTTCAATGCCCCTCATCACTTTTAGAAATGTGCCCTGCCCGGAACGTGTTACCCGGCTCCGGTCGTGGATAAAGGCAGGGCCATCTACGCTAACCCCCAGCTCAACATCATACTTCTTGAAAAACGTGCACCAATGATCATTGATCAACGTGGCATTCGTCTGAAATGAAAACTTTGTTGCGTAGCGTTTGGGAACGGCACGCCTGATGATCCGTACGGCCTTTTCGTAATAGTCAACCGGCAAGACCAGAGGTTCGCCGGCATGCCACAGAACAGTGAAATCATCACGGATGATTTTTTCTTTCACCAGCTTATGCACAGCACAGTCTATGATATCCAGGTCCATCTTCCGGGTATCAAGCCTGTCTGGCAAGTAGCAATAGCTGCAATCGATATTGCAAAAAGGAGTTCCCTGAAAAATGAGCAACTCGAGTGGCCCGATTTCAGGAATGCCGGTCTTCTTGATCTGATTCATTCCGCCTCTGGCGTTATTCATGAATCTTCTAAACCCTTGCCTTGTTGAATTTGATCATGGGTATTTTCTTGTTGAACCCGCCGCTGTGTGCCTTGTTGAACTTAACATTGGGGACCTTCTTGTTAAACTTCGTATTGTGCGGCGCTTTGTTGAACTTAACAATCGGGACTTTCTTGTTGAAGCTTGCCCTTGCCTTCTTGTTAAATTTCACCGAGGGTACCTTCTTGTTGAATTTCAGGTCAAGTGATTCTTTCAAGGTTTTCACTATCCTCTCCACCACCGCGGAGGATGACCTGAAGTCGTCCATGCTTAGGAGCATCTTCCTGAGCCGGTCAACGGCTTTCTTGATTTGTTTTTTTGAGGCCATGGTTTTTTTGTGTTTATGTTGAGGGGACTACCACAAATTCACCAACGCGAAGCCATCACAAATACTACCTACTATTTGTCAGATTTCCAAGGAGGGACGTTCGATTTGCTGAAAACAATTAGTACTTCACCACAAACTCATTTTTTGTGACCTCATTGAAGCGGGGGGTTGTGCGAAGCGGGTCGAATACCGGGTCAACTCTTAGCAGCGGAACGGAGAGGTTTCCGGGTTTTGTCAGCAGAAACTCTATTCGGTCAAGTGCGAGATCATATTTGCCCGTTATTATATAAATCTCCATCAGCGCCTGTTCGGATGAAAGCCCGTCGCTGAACGGATCCGATTCAAACGGCATGATTTCAGTGGCTTTTTTCCCAAAGGCAATGGCTTCAGCCGGATTACCTAAATAAGCGTTGGAATAACCCAGGGCAGAATAAATGCGGTAATCTTCTGTTGCACCCGTGAGTTGATTTCTTAGAAAGGTGATGCTCTCCGCAGCCCATTTTTTACTAAGATGGCTGTTTCCCATCAGATAATAAATTCTGGCCAGGCGCAAGGACCGTGGCTCATAGTAATTCTGGTCCTCCATAACTTCTGTCTTTGATCGTTCCACGAGTTCAAGCAACTTGTCGAACTTCCGGGTATAGTAGTACCTCGCCCATTCAAGCCGCATGCTGTCTGAAATACTTTCCAGGCCTTGCCTGCCGGAAATGTAAGCTATGGTATCATTGGCTTCACTCACATTTCCTTTCCAAGCCAGGACGGAATTATAGATCACCAGGCCCGCAGTACCGGCATCAGGTTCAGAAGCGAGTGCGCGATTTGCATATTCAATGGCCTTGGGATATTGATGCAGGATCATCAGGAGATAGGAAGTTTGTATGAGATAATCCGAATTGCGGGGGTCCATGGAAACAGCACGCTCCATATTATTGATTGCTTCCCTCCAAAGACCCTGCCTGCGCTGTACAAGGCCCAGCCAATAATATACCTGGGCATCGTTGGGACGGGCTTTAAGCTGATCCTCCAGAATATTTACAGCCCCGGCATAGTTCCGTTCGGTTCGATAAAGTGTAATGGCCTGACAAATCCTGACTTCCGGCAGCTCGGGATTTAGTTGAATTGCCTTTAATAGGTCGGCCTTCGCCAGTTTGTCCCGGCCTTCCCAGGTCGGCCACTTGTTGAGAAAGTGACTGCCGTTCCAATTCGATCGCAACACATAGGCAAGTGTGAAATTGGGATCCAGTTTCAATGCCTGGTTGCACATTTCAATACCGTTGATCCAGTCGTCTTTCCTCTCATAGTAAAGGCTTTTAAGGTAGTAGTCGTATGCCTCATTGCTTGTGGTGGGCGCAGAATTCAGGCTTGCCTTGTCGCTGGTTGAAAGTACGGCCTTCAATTCATGGGCGATGTTTTCCGAGATGCTGGCCTGAATGGCGAAAATATCGTTGACATCCCTCACATAACTCTCGGACCAAAGATGCTTGTCGGTACTGACATCCAACAGCCTCACGGAGATTCTCACCTGGCTTTTCAGCCTTTGTACACTCCCTTCAAGAATACTGGTCACACCCAGTTCATCCCCGATCTGGTTTAATGGCTTTTCCGAATCGCGGTAAATCATGGCAGATGGAAGCGAGACAACACTCAATTCAGGGATCTTGACAAGTTGATTAATTACTTCGTGCATCATGCCATCACTGAAATACTCCTGGTCCTTGTCCCCGGACATGTTGCGAAACGGCAGTACAGCAATGGATTTGTCCAACGCCGCGCCTGTAAAAGGTTCGCCAACCTTCTTCAGATAGAAGTATTGCGTGATCACCAGGATCAGCATAAGCGAGATGATGAAGTTTCCCGTTAAAGGCTTTCTTCTGGACGGACTGTATGGATTCTCCTTTGATTGAGGTGAACCGATTCTTACAAAGCCATCAGGACTCAGCTCGAAAAGCCATGCCAACATCAATGCAACAGGAAAAAAGCCGGCCAGTAGCCAGTCTATCCATACGAGGACGTTGTCGGGCCACTCGAGCATTGGCAGCAGCAGTGCGCCAAGCTGGTGAAGGACGGCTGCGGTTATGGCGTATGCAAGCGCCGCCCTGAATATCTGCCTGTTGATCAGCTCCTGCCATAACCCCGGGCGTTTTATCTCCACGCTTGTTTTGGCCTGAACAGACGTTGAGACAACCGGGTTGACTTCCCTTGCTGTAATGCCCTCTATAAGTTCTTTAATGCAGATGGAAACTTTATTAATCTGGTCCTTGTAATAGGTCTTCTTCAGGTTGTCATTCCGGCTGTCCTCTTGTGTCAAAGGTCGGTTGACACCCGGTGACTCAAATACAAAATCGATCGCGCGAAGGGGCCCTTCGTTTTCTTTTTCGAAAAGCTTTTGATCGCGAACGTCAAGCTCATGAATCTTTATGGGCAGCACCCTGTTGGCAACGTTGCCACCCCTCAGCCTTACATTAAGGCCTGTTTGAGATTGTCCTGCAATTTTCCGGAAAGCAAGAAATTCATGGGTCCAGGCAAAACTTTTCGGGTCACAGTATGTGCGCGAAAGGATGGGGACGAAGATGATGCTTTTCAGTTTGCCCTCAAGGCTGCGATCCACATCGTGTGTTTCGTGGAGCCCATCGTGCGGGTTCTTATCGAAGTAGATAGACAGGGGTTCTTTGATAGTGGCGCCAAGTTCATCTTGCAAGGCATTTACAAAATCTGTTACCCAGCCGTTGCGATTATCATTCTGACGATAACTTATAAAAATGTCGTGTTCGAAGTCAGGTAAGATTGATGCCACGATCTAAAATTAGGCTTTAGTTGTCATTGACAGGCAATGCTTCCGGGACAAATTTCTGCAACCTGGTAACAGTTGACAGCTGATTTTCATGGAAGTGGCAACAGGAATTCTGCTAAGAGTAGTTTACTGAGTATATTCCCAGACATGAAGCGAACCCTGCCATTCCTTATACTTGCTGTGTTTTCCTGCACCAAACCCTCCGCAGACCTCTTGTTAACCAATGGCAAGATCTGGACCGGCGACGAAAAACTCCCATGGGCAACCTGGGTCGCAGTCCGCGAAGGAAAAATAGTTGATGTAGGCGATGCTACGCGCCCGTTCACCGGTGAGACTGTAAGCACAATCGACCTGGCCCAGCGGCTCACAGTTCCCGGATTCAATGATTCGCACGTCCATTTTGCATCTGCTGGCCACTTGCTGCTCAACATCAACCTGCTTGATGTCAACAGTACAGATCGCTTCATCAACAACGTGCGTGAAACGACGATGCGGCTGCCGAAAGGCAGCTGGATCACGGGCGGCGACTGGGGAGCTTACGAGGCGTGGGCGATGGGATCGGCAGGCGGGAAGAATAAATCCACATTTGTTCCGCATAAGAGCATGATCGATTCAATTACCCAGGATTTTCCTGTGTTGGTTTCCAGTTATGACCGGAAATCGGGATTGGCGAACTCCGCAGCGCTGAAATTCCTGGAAATAGAATCAGAGACAGGCCTGCTTGATGAAAACACGCTGGCCGATGCGAGGGAGCGGGTTCCTGAAAAGCCTTTTGAGCAAAGGATGGCAGAATCGCGGCGCGCCCTGGAAGAATGCCGCAGGTGGGGAGTCACTACAGTTCAGGACATGTCACCGCTGGACCAGCTCGATGTTTACAACAAGCTGCGTGAGCTCGGTGAGCTTACGTGCCGTATCAACTTTGCACCCAACCGGCTCAGTGACTACACCATGATGAAGGAAAAAGGCTGGGTCATCGACTGGTCGGACAAAAATCATCCACACCCGTCAGGTGACGAGTGGATAAGTTTTGGAACGCTCAAAACACACATCGACGGGATCATGGGTGCAAGGACCGCGCGGTTTTACGAGCCCTATTCCGACAACGACCTCGAAAATGCAGCCTGGCGCGGCGGCTGGAGGGAATACTCCCGCGACATGCCCTCGTTCAAGTCCATGATTCTGGCGGCAGATGCAGCCGGCATCCAGTTGCGCATTCACTCTATCGGCGATGAAGCCAATTCCATCCTTCTCGACATCCTCGATACGATGAAGCTCGTCAACGGTGAGCGCGATCGTCGCTTTCGCATCGTTCATGCCCAGGTAATCCACCCCGATGACTTCGGGCGTTTCAGAAACCACCAGGTGATTGCAGAGGTGCAGCCATTTCATGTTACCGACGACATGCGCTGGATGGAAGAGCGTATTGGCTTTGAGCGGTGCAAGGGCGCTTACGCGTTTAAAACATTGAAAGAAAATGGCTGCATTCTTTCCTTCGGATCAGACTGGCCAGGGACGAATGCTTCTTACTATCCGGTAAATCCGCTCTATGGACTGTTTGCTGCCGTGACTCGTCAGACCGTACAAGGGGAGCCGAAGGATGGATGGTTTCGGGACCAGAAATTGTCACTGGAGGAGTCTTTGCGAGCTTACACGATGGGCGCAGCCTATGGTGCGTACGAAAATGAAATCAAAGGTACGATCGAAAAAGGCAAACTCGCCGACTTCGCCGTGCTGCACAATGACCTCTTCATTACGGAACCGCTGCAGTGGCTTCAAAACAAGGTCGACCTGACCATTGTTGGCGGAAGGGTTGTTTACAAGGATAAACCCGTATTATCTATCCAATTTTCAAGGCCGAATTGAATCGCTCCGCAACGTTGTCCCATTTGATGATCGGCAACAGGTTGTCGACGAATTCAGTACGACGATTTCGGAATTTCAGGTAGTAAGCGTGTTCCCAAACATCGATTACCAGCAGCGGTATTACACCCCACTGCGTGAGTTTCTCGTGATTCTCACACTGCAGCACGGTGAGCTTCCTGGTGGAGGGATGATACCCCAGGATTCCCCATCCATTTCCGTCAACACCCTTTGATGTTTTACTGATAAGGAGTTTCAGTTTTTCGTATGACCCAAAATCCTTCTCGATCTGTTTGAGCAATTCTCCACCAGGATCATTTTTCCGGTTGGTCAGGTTTGTCCAGAAAATAGTGTGGAGGATGTGGGAGGACAGGTGGTACGATAGTTTTCTTGTCCAGTAGTCTACCGTCTCAATGTTGTTTTGGTCGAGCGCCTGCCGGACCATCTGCAGGTCCTTGTTTGCTGCCTTTACAGCATCGCCGTGATGAAAAGTGTAATGGAGGTGAAGCGTTTCCTGGTCCATGGAAGGCTCAAGGAAAGTTTCACCGTAAGGTAGCGGCAGTTGGGCGAAGTCTCCGTTGGCATCGGTGAGTTTGTCCATTCCGGTCTGCTGGAGACTCTCAGCAAGAATGCTCCCGGGTGGCAACAACGAAGCTGCGCCAAGAATGGTCGTGGTTTTTAGAAAATTCACACGTTTCATATGGTGAGTTTTATGATGATCCCAATTGCTGCCGCGGCAGCGATAATTACCGGCTCCTGAAGCTTTTTGAATCTTAACAACAGTGCAATGCTTACGATCGCAATGACAAGGGTTGGCAGGTCAATGATTGTTCTACTTCCCAGGACGAACACAGCGCCAATAATTGCACCAATGGCAGCGGCTGTCACTCCATCAACAAACGCCTTGATTGCCGGGTGCTTTCCGTACTTCTTGAAATAAGGCGCCGGCAGTATGGTGAAGAGATAGCACGGCAGAAAAGTTGCCAATGCGGCGACCACGGCGCCCCAAATGCCTGCGACAAGGAAGCCGATAAAGCCTACAGTAATTACAACAGGTCCTGGTGTGATCATTGCCACAGCCACCGCGTCAAGAAACTGTTGTTCGTTGAGCCATTGATGTTCTTTCACCACTCCTCCGTAAAGAAACGGCACAATTGCCAGTCCACTGCCGAAAACAAATGACCCCGCCTGCGCGAAGAACCAGCCGATTTCAGCAAGCTTAGATGGAGTTGCGACCGGTGCAATGAGCAGTACAGGAAGCACAATCTGTGCCTTTCTGCCAACCCAATCCGGAGGCGCCTTGGCAAGCCAGGCTACGACTCCTGCGAAAAGAATGATCCAAATGATCTCACGCTCTGTAATGAAAGTTACCAATGCGACCAAAGAGGTAATCACCATCAGCAACTTGTCATTCTTGATCGTTCGCGTGGCGAGTTTGTAGCTGCCAACGGCGATGATGCCGATGACTGCGGCGCCGAATCCGTAGAAGACGGCCTGCATCCATGGGAGCCCTCCATACAGGACATAGGCATAGCCAATTCCAAGTACCATCATGAATGAGGGAAGTACGAAAGCGATTCCGGTCATGGTTGCGCCGGTTATCCTGTAATGCACGTACCCCAGGTATATGGCAAGTTGGGCTGCAAGGGGTCCGGGGGCCAATTGTGAAAGAGCCAGACCCTCCTTGTAGTCCTCATCAGTTACCCACTTCTTGTTCACCACCAGATCCCGATGCATGTACCCAACAAGTGCAACTGGTCCGCCAAATCCCCAGGTGCCGAGCTTTAGAAAATAAATCACAAGGTCCTTGAGCGCGTAAAGTGGCATGCCTCAGAAATGAAAGAGGTTGTCCGGTTTCGGTTTGCCAGGATCCCAGTTGTGTTTTTCATCCTGAACGTACCGGGCCCAACTGTAGAGCGCGTCGTAGATTTTCATACCAATTGCCAGTTGTTCATGATCGTTAGCATAGTTAAACGACAACCCCGCAGAAATTGCCCAAAGGCCGGACGACTGCGGAGCAAGGTCAAATCGGTCGGTATCAGCACCGCGGACAATTTCTGCGATCTGTAGTAAAGCATGATCTTCAATTCTGTGCTTTTTCACAATGTAATCAAATGTACAACGCTCGCCTTCGTGTGAATATTCGGCGCCGGCTATGTCGTAGGGTATGGCGCCAAGTTCTTCTGCTTTTTGGAAAACGATGTCCTTGCGAACGAAGATGAACTCTGCTTCTTTATCGACGAAGCGTTGAATCAACCATGGACATGCTATACGGTCGATTTTTGGTCGCTCGCGCGTAATCCACTTCATTGCTCACCAAGATTAAATTTCAGGATATTCTCGCTTTTCAGTGCGCGCTCATAAACAATGGCAGCGGTGGCAACATCTTGCAGGGCCATGCCTGTGCTGTCGAAAACAATAATTTCCTCATTTGATTCGCGTCCAGGTTTTAGACCGGCCACCACCTCACCAAGTTCCGCATAGACATTTTCAGTTCTAAGAATGCCGGCTTGAATAGCGTGGTGAAGTTCGCCGATGGTTGCGCACTGAGGGGTGATATCTGTCACAACTTTGGCTCCAGCCAGAATACCTGGTTCAAGTTCCTGCTTGTCGTCGCTGTCCGCGCCTACGGCTGCAATAAAGGAACCTGGAGCAAGGTCATTGGCTTTGAGTACGGGTTTCCTTGAAGTAGTGCATGTAACGCAGATGTCGCTCTTCCTGGTGGCAGCTGCCAGGTCGGTTGTTGCTGTAACCTGAATTTTGTGTTGCTTCGAAGCCTCGTCTGCAAATGTCAGTGCCCGGCCAGGGTCAATGTCATATGCGAAGACCAATTCAGTCCGGAAAACCCGTGAAAGCATTAGCAATGAAATGTTTCCCTGGTTTCCGCAACCGCAAATGGTTATTGTTTTGGATTCTGGTCGGGCGAGATACTTTGCTGCGACGGCAGTGGCCGCGCCCGTGCGAAGAATAGTGAGCTCTATTGAATCCATGACAGCAAGAAGCCGGCCGTCTTTCGCATCAAAGACTGAAACCACGCCCTGGGTTGTTGGGAGGCCGTTCGTCGATGGATTGGAAGGAAAATTCGCATTGGTCTTTGTGACAAAATAATCACGATCAAGATTTAATGTGCCCGCCTTGGTATGAAACCCTCCGCCGTCAACGTGGATGCCAAGTATTCCAGGCTTTGGCGCTTTACCCTCTCCATAAAGGAGGAATGCACTTTCCACCGCCTCAATGCAGTCATCCACTGTCATAAGTTTGGCAACCTGCTTCCTTGAAATCAGCAGCGTATCCTGAGCCCGCATATTGAAGTTTTCTTCAATACTAGGTCCCTGTATAACGCCGGTCTTGTATGGATTTTACCTTTTTGTACCGGATTTACTTTTGCTGAGTTTTTTTCGGTATTCGGAGGGATTACTACCAGTATGTTTTTTGAAAATCCGGTTGAAATGACTCTGATCAGAGAAACCTGTCAGGTAAGCGATCTCCGCGAGCGATCGGCCTGGATCAGCCAGGAGTTGAATGGCCTTCTCTATTCTGAGCTTGCGTATGTAGTCGCCAAAGGAAAGATCATCAAAGTATTTCGAAAATTCCCTGGAAAGGTAGGAGGGGTGGACCTTCAGGCTTTGCGAGATGGACTTCAGGTTCAACGCAAGATTGGTATCGATCTGGTCCTGGATAATCTCCTTTAGTTCGCGCGCCCAGGCCGGCACTTTGCCTTTCTTGTTTTTCAGGAATTTTTTGTAAACGTCGAGCAGGAGATTCTCAATCGGGTTTTGGGTGTGTTTGATGTTCTGCAGGTATTTCGCCCAGCTGTAAAGCGCATCATAGAGAAGCATTCCCCTGTCAATGAGTTCCTGGTCGTCAGTAACGTTGTGCGAGAGTCCGGCCGATATAGCCCAAAGACCCGACGACTGTGCGGCAATATCGTGACGGTCGGTATCAGCGCCGCGGACAATGATTGCCATAGTCTCCAACGCGGGATCAGTGAGTTTGTGTTTCTCCAGAAAATAATCAAACGTGCACTGGTCGCCGTAGTGCGTGTACTCAACGCCGGGAATGTCGAATGGAACGCCGCCGAGTTCCTTTGCTTTCATCTGCACAGCCTCGAACGGCACGAAGACAAACTGCGCGTCAGCGTCAATAAACCGGCGAATCAACCACGGACATGCAATTCTGTCTATTTTTGGTCTTTCACGGGTAATCCAGATCATTCCAAAATATCGGGGAGAGAATGGAATGATTCAAGGGCAAATCCTTTCACTCTACTCTCAAGGTTTCCGCGGGATTCATCATCGCAGCACGGATGGCCTGGATGCTCACCGCAATAAGGGTGATTAGCGCGGTAACTGTAATGGCGATTATGAATACCCCTGCTCCGAGCTCAATTTTGAAGGCGAACTTGTTAAGCCAGTCCTTCATCATGGGAATGATGACGGGCACGGCAACAATACTGGATATCACCACCAGCACAAGGAACTTCCGGTTCACCATCATGTTCAGTCCCATCACCGTGGCACCCATCACTTTCCTGATGCCTAATTCTTTCGTCCGTTGCTCCAGTGTGAATGAAACAAGACCGTAAAGTCCCAGGCACGCGACGAATAGGCTCAAACCTGCAAAAGTCACAACGGTTTGGAAGAGTCTTTCTTCCGATTGATAGGCCTTTTCAAAGGCGTCGTCTACGAAAGTGTACTTGAAAGGATATCGGTGCTCGAAAAGTTTCCATTTTTCTTCCATGTACACCAACAGATCCTTTGGATTCCCTGTGAATCGCACGGAAAGGTTCCTGCGGCCGCGGCTTACCCACATCACCAACGGGTCAACATCATCATAAAGTGATGCAAAATGGAAATCCTTCAACACACCGATGATGGTCGAAGGAGTGTCTTCACTGTCAAATTTGATGGTTTTCCCAATAGGGTTATCCCAGTTGAGTTTACGAGCCAGCGTTTCGTTAATGATCACTGCATTTGAATCGCTCGCCTGGGCGGGCAAGTCGAAGAAACGGCCCTGCACTATGCTGAGGTCGTAGGTGGTCAGAAAATTCCCGTCTACAGGAAACATCCGGACTTCCACCTGATCTGGCGGGAAACCTTCGGGCTGGACCCGCGTGCTGGCACCGCCGAACCCAAGGGCCATTCGCCCCAGGGACGAACTCTCAACTGCCGGATGCTGGTTCACCTCCTCCTGGAAGACGGGGCCCTTGGGGAGCATGTCTGTGGTGAGATTGACGACAAGTACATGTTCCTTGTCGAACCCGAGGTTCTTGGAGTACACAAACTTCATTTGCTGATAAACAAGCAGTGTACCCGCAATCATTGCGATGGCTATCGCAAACTGGAAGGTAATGAGCAACTGACGAGGCCAATGACCGGAGATTTTGCTGCGTGCATTTGATTTAAGTACCTCGGAGGGCTTGAAAGAAGATAATACAAATGCGGGGTACAGGCCCGAGAACAGGGATGCGACCGCTATTAACACGATCCAGCCGGAGAGTGCCATCGGATTAAACACATGTTCAATCGGCAGTGTTTTTCCAGAAAGCGTATTGAAAAATGGAACTGCAAGGTACAGCAAGCAGAGTGCGATGATAGCCGAAAGAAGCGTGATGATAAGAGATTCACCAAGAAACTGATTGATCAGTTGACGGCGGGTTGCCCCAACCGATTTGCGCAAACCCACTTCACGCGCCCGGCGCGTAGCCTTCGACGTACTGATATTGATGTAGTTGACGCAAGCAATAAACAAGATGAACCCGGCGATCACGCTGAAAATGAGGACATAGTCACGGCTCCCTGTCCTGGCCATACCGTGGAACCGGATGCCAGCAGCATCGAGGTAAGCATCAGCGAACTTCTGGAGGTAAAGCGTGTACCTGTCAACACGTTGTGGCAGGTGGTCCTGCATGAATTTAGGCAACTTGGATTGAACAGCATCAGCATTTGCTCCGGGCTTCAACAGCAAGTAGGTGGTGATGCCTTGCGAGATCCAGTTGTTCATCCATTCAAATGGCATTGCCCCAAGGTTGGGAACGGTGGAAGACCACGACACAAGCGCTTTGAATTGAATATGCGAATTCCTCGGAGCTTCTTTCACGATGCCCGTTACTTCGAATTCCAGGTTGTTGATCCCGATGATTGTTCGTCCGACAGGGTCTTCCTGGGCAAACAGGGAGGCGGCCAGCCCTTCGGTGAGCACGATGGTACCAGGCCTGGTGAGCACATTGTCGTCAGAACCTCGTGTGAGTTCAAAGTCGAAAACCTTGAAGAAAGTGCTGTCAACCATCAACACATCGCGCTCCGCGAGTTCAACATGGCGATCCTTTTGTGAGAAAACAACTGCGTTGTACCACGGCTGGTAGCGAACGGCGGCATCCACCTCCGGGAACTCATCAACCATTGTCGGACCCATCATGCCAGAAGTTTCCGCAGTGCTTATAGTGCTTCCATCTTCGGATGTATTGATCTTGTTGAGCCGATACATGCGATCAAGCCTGGAGTGGAACTTATCGTAGGAGTTTTCGTCGACAACGAACATGAGCGCCAGCAGGCTGGTCATCAGGCCCAGGGCAAGCCCGAGAATGGTTATGGCTGAGTGAAGTCTGTGCTTCCGGAAGGAGCGCAGGGCGAGCTGTAAATAACTATTGAGCATAGCTTTGAAGGTTCGGGGAATCTTACTGGTAACTCAGGCTTGACGCTTTGGTTACACAAAATGCTGATGCATTATAAGTAGTTGCCAAAACAAGGTATTTTAAGGCATCTCTAAAATATGAACAGGTCCATTGTTGCGCTTCTGTTGGTCACGACAACACTGATTGCAATTTCATGCAGGCAACCGCCGACTGCTTCAGCTGCAGGAGCACGGGTTGTGGCAGAGAAAGAGATTGGGCTGAATATTGAAGAGTTTCCGAATGCTTCGGGTCAGTATGTGCTGTTTACGCAAAAGCAAACGCCGGGACAGATTTTCAGATTTGTTGTAATCGAGTCATCTACATCGGCAGTGGTCGAGCGTGGATCTGTTATGCCGGGGTATATCAAATGGCTGGACATCAATTCGCTGGAAGTGCTGAGTGTTCCTGGCATTGTCCGGGTGGGAGAGGATTTGAGTCGTTATATTCGCGTGATCCGGATACGTCAAAATCCCTGAACACATGCGTTTTCAAATCCTCCTTGCAGCCAGTGTAGTCATTTGTGCGTCAATTCTTTGGGTCTTGAAGGCGAAGGATCAGGACAATGTGCAGCGGGAAGCCGGCACCAGGCGTCTTGATGGCGCTGCCGCGTTCGCAAAGTTTCATAAGGACATAAGAACTGCCGAGGGGGCTTCCGGGCCGGCTTACCTGCCTGGTTATCGATACCGGGAATTGAAAAAAGCACGATCTGCATCAATGTCAGCGCCCCGCGTTCAATCCGCAAACATTGTGTGGACGGAGCGGGGGCCCGGCAATGTTCCCGGAAGGACGCGTGGACTCATCGTTGATCCTGACGACCCGGCAAAAAACACCTGGTATGCAGGTTCTGCTGGTGGAGGCGTTTGGAAAACAACCAATGCAGGGCAAAGCTGGACGCTGCTTACCCCTGACCTTTCCAATCTAGCGACCACAGTGCTTGCCATGGCTCCATCGAATCACAATTTCATTTACGCCGGAACTGGTGAGGATTTCGACAACCTTGATGGGATAAGCGGAAATGGAATATTCAAGTCAACTGATCGCGGCCTGACCTGGGCGCATCTCGCAATCACGTCAGTGTTCGAAGATGTAAGCAGGCTGGCCATAGATCCGGCGAATGCTTCCATTGTCGTCGCCGCCACCGCCACCGGTATCTATCGGACCATTGATGGCGGAAATGACTGGGTGCAGACCTCCAGTCTCACCAATATTCAGGACCTGAAGGCTACTCCTGGCAATTTCAACGTTCAGTACGCTTCCAAGCCCGGACTGGGAGTTCTGAAGTCTACTGACGGCGGAGTGAACTGGAATGAATCCGGCGATGGCATTGGAGTCGGCGGAAGGACTGAAATCGCAATAAGCCCGGTGAACGTGAACCGCGTGTTCGCTTCTGCGGAAGGAGTCCTCTCAGGAGGTTCTGGCGACCTGTTTGTCACCGACAATGCAGGGTCTACCTGGTCGCTTGTTGACGTTTCTTTTAGTGGCAACCCGGCAGACTTCCTGGGTGGCCAGGGCTGGTACGACAATACCATTGTTTGTGATCCGTTTAATGCCTCGGCAGTTTATGTGGGCGGTGTGAGCCTGTTCCGGGTATTGCTGGGCACAGGTACCAGCGAAGTAGCCAACTATAAGATCGAGGAGGACAATACCGAAAGTTTTCTCTTGCTTAACTCATTTGCCGCCATTCAATACGATGGTCAAAGGCTTACGGCAGGCCCAGCGGCGGGCGAAAAGAGCGTGGAGGTTCGCTTTGGTCCCGGCATCAGCCAGTTTGCGCACCGTTTTACCGTTCCCGCCGGCGCCACGTCTGGCGTTCCTGTCCTGAGCTATTCCTATGCCAATTATGTGCAAGTTCCTTTCCAGGTCTGGGATGTGACAAACCCAATTGTGCCCAGGCAGCTGATGGTTTCATTTCGTGACCAGGCCAACAACGGCCAATTTGATCTCGTCCCGCAATATTTCGGAACTGATCCGGCATTGAACAGCCGTGAATACCTCTTCATCAATGACGTCACCTATTCAACAAGTCCGCACGCGAATATCACAGTACCCGGTGGACACGAACACCAACTCGTGTATTCCTTCTTTCCGGCACTCGCGGAAAGCGCCACGTGGGATCCGGACAACCTCCCGGTGTCACACTTGCTGATTCATTACATCGGTGTGCCCAAGCTGAACGCCACTACAACAACAGTCGCTGATGTGTACAGCCAGTTTGACGGTAAGAACAGATTCCAAACTTTTGGCATCGATGTCCATCCTGATCAGCACAACATGATCATGATTCCTACTAGTGCGAATACATCAAGAATTCTCCTGGCCAATGACGGCGGAATATTTTTATCGAGCTCCTCTGCCACGCCCGGGGTACTTCAGGGCGAATGGACCATGTCCGGCAATGATTACAGGACAAGTCAATTCTACGGTGCCGACAAGCGTCCCGGTTTCGATCAATACCTTGGAGGCACCCAGGATAATGGAACGTGGAAATCACCCACAACGCTGCCGGCTTCGGCCTCGTCACATTATACGTTTTGCATTGGTGGCGACGGTTTTGAAGTGATCTGGCATAATCTCAACGATCAAAAGCTTATTGGCGGCTCTCAATTCAACGGATTCAGGAGGTCGACCGACGGCGGATTGAGTTGGGTGCCGGCTACGAGTGGGCTTTCGGGATCACACCCTTTCATTTCCAAACTTGCCAACTCAAGAAAGAACCCTGAACGAATTTATACACTGTCTTCTGCCGGCGTTTTCTATTCAGCAAATTTCGGTGCCTCCTGGACGTTGACACCCATCACCTCCAAGTGGAGTACATCCTCACTCATGGATGTGGAGGTTTCAAGGGCGAATCCAAATATCGTTTGGGCAGGCAGCGGCATGTCGGGAACAGCGCTGGCCCTTCACGTGTCAACGGATGCCGGAGTAACCTTTGCACCGACCCTGAATCCCAGCCCGGCGCTAATCTCTGGAGGCATCACAAAACTTGCTTCCCACCCGTTCGAACCCAATACTGCCTATGCCCTGTTTTCCCAGGCGGGCAATCCCAAGATCCTGCGAACAACGGACCTTGGTCAAACGTGGGAAGACATCTCTGGCTTTGATACCGGGGATGTGAGCACCCGTGGATTCCCCGACGTGGCGGTCTATTGCCTCTATGTCCGCCAGGATAATCCGGACATCCTTTGGGCGGGTACAGAAATCGGCATCGTCGAGTCACTGGATAACGGAGTGAGTTGGGGGTTGATCACGGACATCCCGGCTATTTCTGTGTGGGATATGAAAGGGCAGGACAACCAGGTAGTGATTGCAACCCATGGCCGGGGCATCTGGACAGCTACGCTGGATGTTTCCCAGGAGAGTCCACGGCCTGAAATACTCGAATGGGGAACCTCGCCGGAGAAGGAATTCCTCGTTAGAGTGCACATTGAAGAAGCATACGATCAATTGGAGTTTTACGATGGATCGAACCTTGTTGCCACCTTTACAAATCAGCCCGCAGGCGATCATGTATACCCCCTGGAAAGCGTGGCAGTGGGACAGAAGCAGGTAAAAGTGATAGGTTACCAGGCCGGCGCGCCCGAACATTCAAAAACTTATGCGGTAAATAAGCTGAATATACTCGACGTTGAGAGTACCTATTTGACTTACTTCGGAACAGTCAATGACCTGTACTTGCAAAACATGACGCTCGGCACATTTGAGCCCTCACCCGTCGGCGAACGTCGTCTCCTGCATTCTACGCACCCATATCAAGTGAATCAGCAATATGCAGCGACCATCCTTCATCCTGTTATCGTTTCAGCAACGAACGCTTTTGTCCGCTATGAAGACGTTGCGCTCGTTGAACCTGGTATTGACGGCGAGCCGTTTGGCTCTGAAGGATTCCTGGACTACGTGGTAATGGAAGCGTCAATGGACGGCCTGGAATGGACGCCATTGGCTGACGGATACGATGCACGACGTGATCCCGAATGGCTGATGGCCTATGACAACGGAGTTCAGGGTGCCTTCGCCATGCGGCGCCTTCAGGAAGTGGACCTCCTCAACACCTTCTTGCCAGGTGATACATTGCTCTTCAGATACCGGCTGCATTCCAATGCCACGGTTACCGGCTGGGGTGTTGCGGTGAATTATATTGCGATTCAGGAAGTACCAACACACGTCGAACAGCAGGCGCTCGAAGGTCTGATGGTATATCCGGTTCCTGCTGTACACGACATCACCGTTGAATTCCCCCTTGAAAACGGTCTGTCAGCGGACCTTGCTGTCATCGATCTGCAGGGAAGAACGTTCTATGGCAGCCGCCTATACGGAAATGCTTCGGGCAAGGTAAAGTACGTAATCTCGGCGCAAGGCATGACCGCCGGCGCTTATGTTGTGACGGTCAAGACCGGAAAGGGATCAAGGTCCAGAAAGATCATTTTCAAGCGGTAGAAAATACTGCTACGTCACAACCAAACGGTCGATTCGTCCGTCATCTCTCATGTATAGCCTTATTTCCATGTCATTCAGCGGATAAACCGGATGAATCTCGGATTGTCCCTTTAGTTTTGTTGTCCCGGCTTTTAATATGAGGTACTTCCTGGCCATTGCGCTTACTGCAGATTTCGTGACCTGTCTGGGTCAGATAGACCCTGACAAACTAATTGCGATCAAAGAACCGGCCAGGTGGAACCGCGCCGGGCAATCGATCATGAAAGCGATGACCAGGGATTCCCTTGATCCGGAGCCTGCCTACCTGATGGCGCTTTATTACTTCCAGCCGGGGCACAAGAATTTCCAGATCGATACAGCAAGCTACTACCAGCGACTTTCTCTCCGGCTGTATAGAAAGAGAGCCGACAAGAAACAGGATGTCCCGGACAGCATATCCCTGTATCGCTTGCGAAGCTCAATCGACAGCGCGGCCTTTCAGCGAGCCCGCCGGATTGGGACGGAAGAATCCTACCAATTCTTCCTTACCCGTTATCCCTGGGCGCCCCAGGTACCCGACGCGGTCGAAGGCCGCAATGAGCAGGCTTACCAGAAAGTTTCAAGAATCAACACAGCGAAATCCTACAGGAGTTACCTGGAACGTTTTCCAAAATCGCACCGTGCTCTTGTAGCACGGACGCGTATGGAGAAGCTCGAATTTGACGAAGCGACAAAGGATAGACGCCTGGCCGGCTACCGGAAGTTTGTCAAAGAGTATCCTAATAATCCGAATCGGCCAGAAGCAGAACGTAGAATTTTTGAACTCATGACGGCCACAGGTACACCCGATGCCTTTCTCAGATTTCTCGCCGCTTACCCCGAAAGTCGGTGGACGTCGCGTGCCCGCGTTCTGCTGTTTTCACTCCAGCGAGAAGGTGAGCCCGTACCTGAAGGAAAGTGGAAAACCGATTCACTGAAAAAAGAGCGTGACACCGGAGGCTACTGGGTACCCGTGATCAAGTCAGGAAAGTATGGGTTCATCAACGAGCAAGGCAAGGAAGTCGTCTCTCCAAGGTTTGAGAGCATTCCGGAAGGTTATCGGTGTGGTGAGATTACCGACCGCTACCTCGTGACTTCGCGGGGTCTCATTGCCCGCAACGGCCAACTGATTTGGAAAGGAAAGGTCAAGGACTTCGACGACCTCGGATTGGGATTTGTTTTTGTAGCCGCCGATAGCGGGGGTGTGGTTATTCATGAATCCGGATTCAGGATTCACAACGAGACGGTGGACGACGCCATGGTAATTGCCAACCGGTTTCTAGGCTACAATCGCGACGATACATGGTCGTTGGTAACCCTGACCGGCGCCCCGCTGATGAGTAATGCATTCGACGATGTGGCAGTACTTGATTCAGTGATTCAGCTCACCAAGAACAAGAAGCGCATTCTAACTACGCCTTCACGCATTGCAGCAGTTGCAGATGGAGACGACCTCAAGGAGGATTTTGTGTTTGATGATGTTCGAAAGTGGGGCGACCAGCACTACTGGGTACGCAACGGGTTACTTGAAGGTGTCATCGATGCAAACCTGAAATTCCTTATCCCGCTTGATCGCCAAACTCTGCGCAAAACCGACTTCGGGTTTTTGAGCACAAAGGCAGGCAACATTTCAGTCAAGGGAATTCGTGTTCTGGAAGGGAAGAGTTACAAACAGGTGATGGATCTGGGCCGATGGATCCGGCTCAAGGACGCTTCGGGAACTCATTGGCTGTGCGAGCGAGCCTCGGGAAAGCTGACTGAAGGCGACAGTGTTTGGTTTCGCGGCAAGCTCGCTTTTTTGCAGACAGTGGATTCCATTCTTGCATTTCTTCCAAATGGCCGGAAGCTCTCCTTTGCGATCGACGCCCCATTCCGCCTGAAAGAGTCACTTGATTCCTCCGCTTACATGATTGTCCAGGAGAGAAGGGGGAAAACGGTATACGATGCTTCAACAGGTGTGCGGCTGTTCACAGCAGAATTTGATGACCTCGAACCAGCAGCCAGGGGCTTGTTCTTCGTAACACGGTTGGGGAAGAAAGGAATCGTGCGCTCTGACGGCAAAGTAGTGCTGCCGCCCGAATATGATGCGATAGTTTCGGCCGGCGAATCCGCGTATTCCCTGCTGAAAGAGAAAAAGTTCGGATGGTTTGAGGCAAAGTCAGGAGTCCTCGTGAAGCCGATCTATGACCGCAATGTGAAGCCATACGGCACAAAACTAATGCTGGGATTCATGAACAATGCCTACGGCTTCCTTCTTGCTGACGGAAAGCCCATGGGGGGATTCCAGTGGGACGACGTTGGCCATTGGACGGACTCAATTGCCTGGGTGAAGAAGGGTCCCACCTGGGCATTGATGGAATTGAGGACACAGAAAGTAATTATGGACAACGTAAGGCAGTTCACATACATCCGGGAAACCGGTGAAAAACTCGCGATCGTTCAGAAGGACAAAGCATTTGGCGTTCTCAGCTCAAAAAAGGGAATTGTTGTCCCCGTGCAGTATACCGATGTGGTTAACCTCGGTACCCGCGAAACTCCCCTGTATTTCACCGAGCGGCATATTTCCGAGGCGGCGCTCACCGTTGTGGTTTACTTCGATCAAAACGGCAAAAGCGTACGTAGTCAGGCGATGGAATCAGACGAACTGGATAAAATTACTTGCGAGAACTGATCAATGGGCTAGATTTGTCGCGCCAACTATTCAAGATGAAACTGTTCCTTCTTATCTCCTTCACCCTGATTTCATTTTCTGTTCACAGCCAACAACGGCCAAAACTGGTCGTGGGGATCATTGCTGACCAGATGCGACAGGAGTACCTCTATCGCTTCAATAAGAACTTCGGGCCTGGCGGCTTCCGCCGTCTTATCAAAGACGGATACATGCTGAAGAACGCACACTACAACTATGTTCCCACTTACACGGGTCCGGGCCATGCATCCATTTTCACTGGAACAACACCGGCCATTCACGGAATCATAGGCAACGACTGGTATGACAATGATGCACAAGTGACCGTGAATTGTGTGGGCGATGAACGCCAGAAACCTGTGGGTGTTGAAAAGGGCCGAGGTGCGGTGTCGCCGTGGCGCCTGCAGAGTACAACAGTGACGGATGAACTCAAGCTTGCTACGCAACGCAGGGCAAAGGTGATAGGGCTTTCCATGAAAGATCGCGGCGCTGTGCTTCCGGCCGGCCATATGGCAGACGGCGCCTATTGGTTCGACAGCCCATCCGGGAACTTCATCAGCAGCACATACTACAAACCCGGCCTGCCTGCCTGGCTCGACAAGTTCAACAGTTTGAGATTACCAGAACAGTACATCAGCCGCGAGTGGAAGCCGCTGCTTCCAATGGAGCAATACGTGGCGTCCGGACCTGATGATGCCCGTTTTGAAGCGTCTATAAAAGGGAAAGACCACAAAGCGGTCTTTCCGTACCGGCTTAAGGAAATGCGCGGGGAAAAGACCGACTATGAGCTCTTGGTGTACACGCCCTTCGGCTCAGATCTGCTAACTGACCTTGCCAAAGCAGCTTTGGATGGAGAGGAGTTGGGATTGGATGAAGCGACAGACTTCCTTACGGTTTCCTATTCAAGTCCCGATCACATTGGTCATGCAACGGGTCCCAATTCCGTTGAGGTAGAGGACAGCTATCTCCGGCTCGACAAGAATATTGAAGACCTGTTGAATACACTTGACCGCAAGGTGGGTGCTGACAATTATGTTGTCTTCCTGACTTCCGACCACGGAGTTGCCGACATTTCAAACGAGCTGTTGTCATATAAGATTCCTGCCGGGCTTGCCTTGAGGGAACCTATTATCAAGGGTTTGACGGACTTTCTTAAGCCATACTTCGGTGACAAGAACCTCATCAAGAAAATCAGCAATGGCCAGATCTTCATCAATCATGACGTTTTTTCCGGCGATCTGCGCAGCGCAGGAGTTGACCTTTTGGTAGCAACGGAACTGATTACACAATACCTGGAGAGTGTGGACGGGATAGCCGCCGTCTATTCCGCCTCAACGCTTCGAAATGCCAATTTTTCCGAAGGCGGACCCAAGGGTCACGTGGTGAGAGGCTATCATCATAAACGCTCGGGCGACATCGCTGTGGTGCTGGAGCCGCAATGGTATGAAGGCGGTGAACTTGGAACGACGCACGGCTCCCCATATACCTACGACACGCACATTCCCGTCTTGTTTTACGGTTGGGGCATCAACAAGGGAAGTTCGGTGGATTATCACTCAATCACTGATATTGCTCCCACACTCTCGGTGCTGCTGCAAATCAAGTTTCCCAGCGGGATGACAGGTCAACCTGTTGCAAACGCACTTAAGTAGTTAGCCAATAACCCCAACAACATTCAGCACAACCAGAAGGATGATGATGGGGCACACGTAACGCACAAAGAACTTCCAGGCGCCTGCCAGTATCGTGGCTTTAAAATAGGGCGAGCCTTCGCTGATTTCATTAATGACAACATTGGTGTCAATTACCCAGCCGGTGTAGAGGCAAGTGGTGAGCACCACGATCAGCATGGAAATGGTCCCGAAAACATGATCCATGATGTTGAGTATGCCGGTCTGACCGAACAATGTAACGGAGGACATGTATTCCGAGCTTCCATTTGAAAGTGCCGAAGGAATGCCCACAAGAAAAGCAGCAATCCCCACAGTCCACGTGGCCTTTTTCCGGTTCCAGCGCTTTGAGTCTATCAACCACGATCCTACCACTTCGACCATGGACATGGTCGAAGTGATAGCAGCGAAAAACAGCAAGAGGTAGAAAAATGCTCCAGCAATGTTTCCAAAGGGCATCTGCGGGAAAATATTTGCCAGCACTTCGAAGATCAGCGTTGGACCCGAACCCGGATCCTGGCCAAAAGCAAATACTGCCGGGAAAACCATCATACCACCGAGTAAGGCCACCGATGTATCGGTAACACCGACCCAAACACTACTGGAGGCAATGCTTTGAGATTTTGGAAGGTAGGAACCGTACGTAATCATGATACCCCAGCCAACGCCCAAAGAGAAAAATGCCTGGGTGAGAGCCTTCAGCACGGTCATGCCATTGATTTTGTCAAATTGAGGAACAAGGTAGTATTCAACGCCTGCGCCTGCACCCTCCAATGTCAGGCTGCGAACAATCGTGATGATCAACAGCACAAAAAGCGTCGGCATCATTATTTTATTTGCTTTTTCGATGCCTCCGGAAATTCCTCCCAGCACGATGATGACTGTGACCAGCATGGCCAGGCCTGTAAGAGGCAGCACATAGCCTGGTGCGGCGATGAACTCCTTGAATGGTATTGGAGCGTTTACCAACGAAGTGGCCATGTAGCCGACTGTCCAGCCTGCAATCACGGTGTAGTAGCTGAGTACAAAAAAGCTGACCATGATGGCCAGCACACCACCCAGGAGCAACCAGAAAGGCTTGGCGCCCGTGGCCTGGAAAGTGCCGATGGTATTCTTGCCAGTCATCCTGCCGAGCGCCATTTCATTCATCAGCATTGGAACGCCGACTAGCACAACGCATGCGAGGTAGACCACCACAAAAGCAGCGCCACCGTTCTGACCTGTGAGATAAGGGAAGCGCCAGATATTTCCCAGACCAACTGCGGAACCCGCCGCTGCCATGATGAACCCGAATTTTGAACCCCATTGTCCGCGACTTGATGACATTTCAATCAGTTTTAGATGTAGAAGTTACTTTAGCTGCGAGGAGATCACTTTCAATCCTTCCCCGAAGTTGTGTGGCTTGTAGCCCAGCTCACGCTTAGCTTTTTCAATAATAAAACCGGTCCTTGCAGGACGCCGTGCCGGCTGTTTGAATTCCCTGGAATTGGTTTCCTGGACAAGGCCTTTGTCAAGGCCGAAGTGGTCAGCTGTGCGCTTTGCAATTTGGTAAGGCGTCATCATTTCCGGGCCGCTCACATGAAAAATTCCCGTTGCTTTTTTCTTTGCTGCAAGCCAGCAACCCATGGCCAGATCTTCGGCCAATGTCGGCGTCCTCCACTGATCGTTGACGACCCGGATAGTCTTACCTTCCTCCAGGCTGGTCTTCACCCACAATACAATGTTCTGACGGCCCATATCTGGTGTTAAACCATAAACCAGCACCGTCCGAATAATTGTCCATGGCGTACGAAGGTTTTGCACTGCTTGTTCCGACGCCAGCTTTGACTCTCCATAATAACTGATCGGGCCAGGTTGTGCAGTTTCATCCAGCGGCCCGGAAGTGCCGTCAAAAACGAAATCCGTTGAAAGATGAATGAGTTGCGCGGCTACATCTTCACTTGCCTTCGCGACATAGTGTACCGCCGTGACGTTGTTCAGCCAGCAATTCTCCCGGTCCGTTTCGCATTGATCCACCTGCGTCATGGCTGCCGTGTGGATCACAACTTCCGGTTTTGATTGGGCAATTGTTCGCTTAACCTCCTCTTCATTGGTTACATCCAAGGACATAAAGTTCAGTTTGCCGACATCACCCCGGGCCTGACCGCGGTTGGTGACCAATAATTCCACGTCAGGCTCACGGCTCAACAGGCCGGCCAGCTTTTGTCCGAGCAACCCGTTGCAACCCGTGACCAGTACTCGCATTACTTCTTGGCTGCCGGGTATTGATACCCGTATTCCCTTGTGATTTTTTTCCTCGACATCTCCTCCACGGTCACCGTCATGCGGACATCCTCCCGGGGACGTTCACCATCAAGCTGAACGGCAGCGATCTTGTCGATAACCTCCAGTCCCTTGATTACCTTGCCGAAGACGGTGTACTGATCATCAAGGTGCGGTGCGCCGCCCACAGACGTGTAAGCTTTGATGCGTGCTTCCGGCATATCTTTCTTGACTTTCAAGCCTGTTTCACGTTCCACTCTGGGTGCCAGCTGAAAAAGGCGTTGCTGGTAAGCTTGCAGGTCGCCGGCGAAGTACAGTTGGTTCAACGAATCAAGGAGCGCTTTGTTGGCCTGATTCTCAAACATCTTCCTGAGCCCGGTCATCAGCTGCATTTGATCGTAGCGTAGCATGTCCGTTTGTTCCGGCGATATCACAGTGCCCTGCACAATGTAAAACTGGCTTCCGCTTGAAGCGCGCTGCGGGTTGACCTGGTCGGTCATGCGCGCTGCCGAAAGCGCACCTCTCTCATGAAAGTATTGAGGAACGAACTCTGCATCGATTGTGTAACCGGGCCCGCCATTTCCCAGGCTTTCTCCAGGCTGGGCCTTTTTTGAATTCGGATCCCCGCCCTGGATCATGAAACCCTTGATGACCCGGTGGAAAAGAAGGCTGTCGTAGTAATGCTCCTTTGCCAGTTTGATGAAGTTGGCTTTATGCTTCGGTGTTTCATCGTACAGGATGGCGACCATATTCCCATAGGATGTGTGGATGGTTACTACCTGGTCTTTCTTGTCCTGCGCACAGGAACTGATGAGAAAAAGTGTAACAAAGAGTGCAGTGATGATCCTTTTCATGAATTGATTATTAGTAGAAAGCTTTACTTGCCCTGTGGTGTCAGACTGAACTTGCCGAAGTCTTGCCGAAGGGGCAAAAATATGCCGTTGCACTTAAACAATGAAATTTAGTTGACTGCAGCTTTTCTGAATGCGCCGGCGATTTGCATCGACATTTCCATAAAGATCATTTTGGCGCTGCCGTTCCGCTCCAGCATGGCAGCAGCATCGTTCAGCAGGAAGCATGCATGATCGATGACAGGCAGCGTAGCCTTTGTACTGAAGTTGCGGACAAAGTCCAGTTCCGGGCCACGGCTTCTTAGAAGCATGTCGGCGCCCGAATTGATGAGCAAGGTATCCCGAAATACCTTCAAGGCGTAAGACAGCAAAGCGTGTTGCTGCAGTTTGTCCATTTCGTGGAATTCTTCCGAGAATGTGAGCATCTTAACTGCGTCCTGCTTGTAACAGGCCCTGAGCCATCCGGCAAACTGCTCGTGACGATCACCCGGTTCCTCATCGACTAAATCCAGCGCAAGACGGAGATTTCCTTCTGCGCCTTCAACAGCTTGTGCAAGACGGGTTTTGTCCCCTTCTCGTGAGGCGAGATATGTCTCAAGCTCATCATCATCAAGGAGGGGTACCACAACCTGTTGAGTCCTTGACAGGATCGTCGGCAGCAGGCGCTCAGCATTGTTTGAGACCAGCAGGAAGAATGTGTTCTGAGGAGGCTCTTCAAGGATTTTTAGAATGCCATTGGCTGCCGAGGGATGCATCGCATCAGGCTGCCAAATGATCATCACCTTGAATGGACTTTGAAAGGGCTTTAGCGAGAGTGATTTGACGATTTCTCGGCTCTCGTCTTTTGAGATAATGGCCGTCTTGTCTTCACCGCCGTAGGAGAGCGTCCAGTCGCTGGCATTGCCGAATGGATGATCGAGCAAGAAGCTGCGCCAGCTCTTCATCATATCGGCACGAAACCGTTCGTCGTCTTTATCTCCTTTGACATTACTAACGGGGAATACAAAGTGCGTGTCGGGGTGGATGTACTTGAGATTTTTGGAGCATGCCGGGCAGGTTCCACACGCGTCAAATTCTCCCCGGCTGGTGCAATGCAGGTAGGTCATATACGCAATCGCCAGGGGCAGGTTGAGTGCTCCCTCGCGGCCCATGAAAAGCTGTGCGTGGGCAATTTTTCCGCTGAGTACCGATTGAAGCAGGCGTTTCTTTATTTCGTCCAGACCCGGGATGTCGGAGAATCTCATGATGACTTTTCCCACACCCGCTCACCGGCGGTATTTGAAAAAACTGATTCCAATATTCTCTTTTCAACTTCGCTCATGGTTATTTTCCTTCGCTCCATCACCTTTATCGCCGTGTCAATGACTTTTTTCAGCTGAAACGTAGTGAACCCTGCAGCGCCGCCCCAGGCAAAACCTGGAATGAAGTTCCTTGGAAATCCATCACCGAATATATTGGCACCTACTCCAACAACGGTACCCGTATTAAACATTGTATTGATGCCGCATTTACTGTGGTCGCCCATCATCAATCCGCAGAACATCAGTCCTGTACTTGTAAATCCTCCATTGCGATAGTTCCAGATCTTGACGTCTTCGTAGTTGTTCTTCAGGTTCGAGGTGTTGGTGTCCGCACCGAGGTTGCACCACTCACCGATCACGGAGTTACCAAGGAAGCCATCGTGAGCTTTGTTGCTGTAGCCGTAAAGTATTGAATTGCTGATCTCGCCGCCAACCTTGCAATGTGGGCCTATGGTGGTGTCGCCTTTAATTTTGGCACCCATGTTCACCACCGATTCCTCGCCCAGGGAGAACGGGCCCCTGATCAGGGCGCCTTCCTGGACCTGGGAGCCCCTGGCGAGATAAATTGGACCGGTAGAGGCATTCAGAACGCACGCATTTAATTGCACACCTTCCTCAATGAATATATTCCCAGGCTGGTACACCCTTGTGTGTGGATCAGTTACTCCTTTTGAGGTTTGGTTGCGCGTAAGCCGGGCAAAGTCAGCGTTGATCTGTTCTGCGTTGTGCTGGAATATCTTCCAAACCTGGTCGATCCAGGATACTCCGCCAGGATAGGCCCTTGTTTTGGCTGTGCTTTCAGGACTGCTGCCGCGTACAGCAACCAGCCTTTTCTCATGCATCAACGATTCTCCACTTGACAGTGAACTGATCGCCTGCCAAAGATTGTTGTCCGGACAAACCGCGCCGTTAATGAACAACCCATCACCTGATGAGGGTGGGAACTTCTCCCGGAGATAGGCCACTGTGTGAAAGCTGCAACTTGTCTTGCTGTACGAAGACCACTTCTCATCGATGGTCTGAATGCCCACCCTGAGGTTGCCGACAGGGCGGGTGAAGGTAAACGGCATCAGGTCCTGCCGGATCAGCGGGTCATCGAACAACACGATGTTCATGATGCTAAAATATGGCATTGACCCCTAAAAACGGCATGAAAACGAAGAAGGTCTCCAGGCGGAGACCTTCTTCTCAGGTTTAGGTAAGGGTCAATACGATTAGCTCTTCTTTGTGTATTTCTTCTGGAATTTCTCCACGCGACCAGCGGAGTCAACAAACATCTTCTTGCCCGTAAAGAAGGGGTGTGATGCTGAACTTACTTCCACTTTGATAACAGGGTATTCTTTGCCATCTGTCCACTTGATGGTTTCTTTGGTCTTCAGGGTGGAACGGCTCAGGAACTTAAAATCGCTCGATGTGTCCCAGAAAATGACTTCTTTGTACTCAGGATGGATATCTTTCTTCATATACCGGCTGCTCTAAAAAGGACTGCAAAGATAACCGGCAGGCAGGTATTTGCAAGGGCGCCGCGTTGTTAAAAACCGCTCCGGATAGTATTTTTGGGCCTAAATCGCGAAATCCTGTCCCGCCACGGCTCATTTACACTAGCAGTGCTGGCCGCCCTCTGCGGGATCGCCGCCACACCGTCCGTTGCCCAGAGTACCAACGCCCCGCTGGACGAAGCCTACTACCACTGGATTGACCGCTATGAAGTGAAGTCAGGCAAGATCGTCCCACAGCTTTTCACTACAGTGAAGCCCTACAAACGATGGGCCATTGTGGCCATGGTAGATTCGCTGCAAGCGCAGGAGAACATCTTCCAGTCGGATGCTGACCAATATAACCTCACCTACCTGCGCAACGACAGTTGGGAGTGGTCTCTTGCAGAAACAGCCTACAGCAAAAAGCCTTTTCTCAAGTCGTTGTACAAGAAAAAGTCCGACCTCGTGATGGTGGACGAGCCTGCATTTGACCTGCATGTCAGCCCAATACTCTACCTCGGCGCAGGAAAGGACTCCCGGACAGGTGAATCGGTGTTTATGAATACCCGTGGCGTGGAAATCCGTGGAATGGTGGACAAGAAGATCGGCTTCTACTCATCGTTGACTGAAAACCAGGCCCGGCTCCCCCTGTATGCGACAGAATATGGGAACCTTTACGGTTACGGGATTGTGCCGCATCAGGGATTTTGGAAGGACTACAAAACAACAGGTGTGGACTTCTTTGAAGCGCGAGGCTATATCGACTTTAATATTTCAAAGAGCATCTGGATGCAATTTGGTCACGACCGCACCTTTATCGGGACGGGGTACCGGTCATTGATCTACTCTGACTTCGCGCCTCCAAGCCAGTTTCTTCGGGCAAACCTCAAGGTGTGGAAACTCAATTACCTGTTTCAGCTCAACCGGATGACCGCTCATAACGTGGACACTGCCAACCAGCGATATCCGGACAAGTACATGGCCTTTCACCACCTGAGCTTCAACATCGGCAAGAAGTTTAACCTGGGGTTTTTTGAATCCGTCATGTTCTCACCTGAAGATTCAGTCAATGGGGGAACATTCGAACTGAGTTACCTCAATCCAGTCATTTTCTATCGTGCGATTGAACAGCAGAACGGCAGCGCCGACAACGTCATCCTCGGTTTGGACTGGAAATGGCTCATCACGCCAGGGCTTTCGTTCTACGGCCAGCTTGTGATTGATGAGTTTGTGTTGAACGAGGTGACTTCCGGCAACGGCTGGTGGGCAAACAAGTTCGCCATCCAGGGCGGAATAAAGTACATAGACGTTGGAGGGATCTCCAACCTCGACCTTCAACTGGAGGGTAACGTCGTTAGACCGTACAACTACGCGCACGAAAACCTGTTCACAAGCTACTCGCATTACCTGCAACCCATCGGTCATCCCATGGGAGCAAATTTCTATGAAGTGGCCTCCGTCATACGCTACCAGCCGATTCCGCGCCTGGCGGTGACTATGAAAGGTTCATTAACGCGCACCGGTCGCGACGCCGTTGCCGGTGCGATCCCCGCAACCAACTGGGGAGGAGACCCCAACAAGCCGTACGACACAAGGCAGCAGGAGTACAACAATAAAATTGCCCAGGGAACCGACAATAAGATCATATTCGCCGATCTTCAGCTTTCTTACATGCTGCGGCATAACTTCTTTGTTGACCTGCGCCAGACCTTTCGCAACAGCACCAGTCCGGATCCTGCGTTTAACAACAACACATCGCTGTCAAGCGTTGCTGTTCGGTGGAACATTGCTTCCCGCAACTATGATTTCTGATTGATGAAGCTATTTCGCCGCATCCTTTCCTTTGCGAACAGGCTGAACATCCGGCTGCCTCTTTTCTTTTTTTACTCCACCCTGGGGATCATCTTCGGCGCCTTCAACATTGCACTGGTAATCCCGATGCTTCAGGTTCTCTTTAGCGAGTCGGCGACTACAATGGTTCCGCCAATTCCGGAAATCTCATTCTCAACGGATTTCATCATAGGTGTTTTTGATCATTATTATGTTGGAGTCATTCACGACTATGGGAGACTGAATGCCCTGCTTTTTGTTTGTGGTTTGATTGTCGCCTGCAGAATATTGGCCAATAGTTTCACATACCTGGAGCGGGTCATAGCCACCAAGATTCGGGTTGATCTGGTGCGAAACATTCGCCTGGAGATATTCAGGAAAGTGTCATTGCTGCACGTTGGTTTCTTTAATGATAGCCGAAAGGGTGATCTTATTTCACGATTCACCAATGATGTGCTTGAAGTGGAAAATGCGGTAATGAACAGCCTGAAGGCTGTCCTCAAGGAGCCCATTACAATCATCGTGTTCTTCTTTGTCCTCTTCACCATTTCTCCCGAGTTGACACTTTTTACGCTGCTTTTTTTGCCAATCACAGGCGGAGTGTTGGCCGAAATCATCAGGCGGCTAAAGCAACAGGCAAAAGCGGGACAGGAATCGCTGGGACGGATCGTAAACATTCTTGACGAGACCTTCAGCGGAATGCGTGTTGTAAAGGCGTTCAACGCGCGGAACTTTATCATCAAAAAGATGGAGGATGAGAGTGCCTACTATCGCAAGATGAGCAAGGCGGTGTCGTATAAAAACGAATTGGCTTCACCAGTGTCCGAAATCCTGGGCGTTATGATCGTGGCAGTTATTATTTATTTCGGGGGCAACATGGTTGTGGAAAAGGAACTTGAGCCTGCAGTCTTTTTTGGGTTCCTTGCATTTTTTGCCATGATCATCCAGCCTGCCAAGAACTTTTCAAACGGCATTACCGCGCTTCAAAGGGGTACTGCATCCGCCCGCCGTATTTTTGAAGTGATGGACCTGGAACCCGCAATAAAGGACAAAGCTGATGCCAAGGACTTGATTGCCTTCAACCATGGCATCGAATTCAGGAACGTTTCGTTTGCCTACGATAGTGAACCCGTCCTGAAACAAGTCAACCTTGTCATAGAGAAAGGAAAAACAGTTGCGCTGGTGGGCCCTTCAGGAGGAGGCAAGTCAACGCTTGCTGACCTTGTACCACGGTTCTATGATCCTACCGAAGGTGATGTTTTGATTGACGGCCAATCGCTCAGAAACTACAAGCTGGAATCCATCAGGCAACAGCTGGGTGTAGTCACACAGGAGTCCATCCTGTTTAATGATACGATTTTTAACAACATCGCCTTTGGGAAGGAAGGCGTGAGCAAAGAGGCTGTGATCGAGGCAGCCAAGGTTGCCAATGCGCATGAGTTTATCATGCAGACAGAGCATGGTTACGAGACGTTCATTGGCGAACGCGGCTCTAAACTTTCTGGCGGCCAGCGTCAACGGTTAAGCATCGCGCGCGCTGTTTTAAAAAACCCGCCGATTCTTATCCTTGACGAAGCAACCTCCGCGCTGGATTCAGAATCAGAAAAGCTCGTCCAGGAGGCGTTGTTTAACTTGATGATGAACCGGACGTCACTTGTAATTGCCCACCGGCTCAGTACGATTCAACATGCTGACGAGATTTTAGTCATACAAGAGGGTTCGGTGCTGGAGCGGGGAACCCATGAGGAACTGCTGAACCTCCGGGGTGTGTACTGGAAACTAAGCAGTTTGCAAAAAGCCTAGCGCGCAGGAGATAGCTAGTCGCATCGTTTGATTTACGCTATGTTTGCATCAAACCTTTAGGAATGGATAGGCATAAGACCAAGTTTGCCTTTGGGTTCAGTATTCTTGCACTGATTTTTTCACTGACGACCGGAGGAAAATGGTTCGTGGCTTTTCCATTTACCGTTTCGGTCTTTGCATTTTGTTATGTTGCAGGCAGGTGGAGAAGGATACTGTTCTTACTGTTTCTTTCTTATCAAACTGGCGCACTTGGATTTACGTACATGGTGGACGGACACCTCGACCTTCTGGCTCTTCTTAAATACATTCCGTTTTTCAAGTACGTTGCCTACTTTGGCTTTGTATTGATTGTCATGGAAATCGCTTGTTACTTGTTCGAACAGAGAGATACCCGGAAAGAGATCCAGGAGCTGAAAACAGAGAACACCACGTTGAAAGCAAGGTTATATGACCTCGAGGGAGGCAGGAAGTCAGATGAAACCGGGAAGCCATGAATCAGCTCAATTTAATTGAAAGTGAACTCCGCGAGGCGTCGAAAGTCCTCGATGCATTTCTCAAGGATACGGAAAATGCGACCCGTATAGACGAAGCTGCAGACCTGATGTCGAAGGCTATCACAAACGGCGGCAAGATCATCTCCTGTGGCAACGGGGGGTCTCACTGCGATGCCATGCACTTCGCCGAAGAACTCACTGGCAAATACCGCGAGCCCAGAAAGGCTATCCCAGCCATCTGCATTTCCGATCCCTCACACATTACTTGCGTGGGCAACGACTATGGATTCGAATTCATTTTTTCACGCTACCTCGAAGCTCTCGGCCGCAAAAGCGATGTCTTGCTTGCCATCAGCACGAGTGGCCAATCAGCAAACGTAATTCGCGCAGCCGAAACCGCAAGGCAGCGCGGTATGAAGGTCGTGGCGCTGACGGGCAAAGACGGAGGAAAACTCGCCAAGCTTGCTGATGTGGAGATTCGGGTACCTCACAACGGGTTTGCGGATCGGATCCAGGAGATTCATATTAAGATAATACACATTCTGATTCTCCTTATCGAGAAGAAAGTAGGCTAGACTGGTCGCTAGTCGCTTGGTCTGGCAGTAAGGTTTTGGACATCCTTCGGCTTCGACTAGGGTCATCCTTAGTCTCCGCTCAGGATGACCGTCACCGAAGCAAGTCGCCGAGCGGAGAAGAGACGCCAGCTACCACAAACAGTCAGCGTCATGCTGTACGAAGCCAAGCCACGGCTGTCGCATTTAGAATCGTTGCCGAAAATCATCAGGAAAACCGTCAACCTGATACTGAATGATCGGACTGGTTTTTACAGTTCTTTGGTCATGGTTTCCCGCACGTTCGGCAGCGCGGTATTTGGCGTTGATGCCCGTACAATCACGGTTGAAATCAGTGTGACCACTGGACACGGTCTGTACATTTCAGGTTTGCCGGATGGCGCGGTTAAGGAAAGTGAGCACCGGGTAGAGTCGGCAATGAAAACTGCGAAATATTACATGCCGCGCAATAAGGTGATCGTCAACCTCGCACCTGCCGACATTCGCAAGGAAGGATCGGCATATGATTTACCGATTGCACTCAGTGTGTTGCAGGCTTCATTGCAAATGGAGTCCATTGACATGGATAAGTACGTTATCATGGGTGAATTGGCACTTGACGGCAGGCTGAGGCCAATCAAAGGTGTCCTTCCGATCGCCATTCAATCGCTTAAGGAAAAGTTCAGGGGTTTTGTTTTGCCGAAAGCCAACATCAATGAAGCGGCTATTGTGGGTGGTATTGATGTGATAGGCGTGGATACGCTCAAGGAAGCCGTGGATTTCTTTGAAGGAAAAAAATCAATTGCACCGCTGGTGGTTGACCCGAAGGATGTATTTGAAACACACGTCAATGGCTACCACGAGGACTTTCGCGATGTGCAGGGACAGGAAAACATCAAGAGGGCGATGGAGATTGCAGCGGCTGGTGGTCACAACGTGATTATGATTGGTCCGCCAGGAGCAGGAAAGACAATGCTGGCCAAGCGGTTGTCTACCATCCTGCCGCCATTGACACTGCAAGAAGCACTTGAGACCACCAAGATCCATTCGGTTGCCGGAAAGATCGGCAAGAATGGTTCCCTGATGACAGTCCGTCCGTTTCGCTCGCCGCATCACACCATTTCCGATGTTGCCTTGGTTGGCGGTGGAGGCAATCCACAGCCTGGCGAGATTTCACTTGCGCACAACGGGGTACTGTTCCTGGATGAGCTGCCGGAATTCAAACGAACTGTTCTTGAAGTGATGCGACAGCCGATGGAAGAACGCCGGGTGACGATCTCCCGGGCAAAGATCTCAATCGACTATCCCGCCAACTTCATGCTGGTTGCGAGCATGAATCCTTGTCCCTGCGGATACTACAATCACCCGGACAAGGAGTGCGTCTGCGGCCCTGGTATTGTGCAGCGGTACCTCAGCAGAATTAGCGGGCCCCTGCTTGATCGAATTGACTTGCATGTTGAAGTAGTGCCTGTCAGCTTTGATGAAATGACCCAGCAAAGGAAGGTCGAGTCAAGTGAAGCAATTCGTGAAAGGGTTGTTAGGGCCCGGGCCCTCCAGCTTGACCGATTCCGTGCCAACGGCGACATATTCTGCAATGCCATGATGCCCTCAAACATGGTCAAAGAGATTTGTGAGGTTAATAGCTCCGGGATTCAGCTATTGAAAACCGCCATGGAGCGGCTCGGACTTTCAGCGAGGGCTTATGACCGGATTCTTAAAGTCTCACGCACCATAGCCGACCTGGCTGGATCGATGGAAATCAGGCCGGAGCATCTGGCGGAAGCGATACAATACAGGAGCCTTGATAGGGAGGGGTGGGCGGGCTAAACAATTCTGTTTTAAATCAATTGGAAATTGGATATTCGTTATTCGACATTGGATATTCAAATCGTCTACTGTTTCAGCTTTTGTCATACAACCGTTCCTTCCACGAAGTTTTGAAATATTCGAATATCAGACTTTCGAATATCCAAGTGGTACAGGTCAAGTTTGGGATGAGTAGCCCCGCAAAAATATTCCGGCTACTTTAATGTTATCCTTCTGCTTCGCTCAGAATGACCAGACGTCGCGAACAGTCATGGTGAGCGAAGCCGAACGATTTGGTAAGATCTGAGTATTGAATTTCAACGTCAGAAGCTCGAAGTTTGACGCATGATCCGTACTGTCCTTCTCTACGGTGTTTCCCTGGCTCTCCTCGTGGCCGGCCTCAAGTACGTCGAGTACCGCTTCCTTGTCCGTGATCTTTCGCTGGAATTCTATATCGGCATGGTCGCCCTCATTTTCACAGGCCTTGGCATCTGGGCCGGTCCGCGCCTGATGCGGCGAAAGGTCGTGGTGGTTCGGCCTGACTTTGTACTTGATTCGCAGGCCCTCGAACGCCTTGGAATCAGCAAACGCGAACACGAAGTGCTGAAACTGATGGCCCTTGGTCATTCCAACCAGGAAATCGGCGAAAAGTTATTCGTTTCGGTTAATACGGTGAAGACCCACATGGCCAACCTCTTCATCAAGCTGGAGGCCAGCCGGCGGACGCAGGCCGTGCAAAGAGCAAAGGAGTTGGGTCTTATACCTTGATTGCGCCCACACCCTTCCGGGTGAATTCCTCTCTTTTCGCCAATTTCATGCTTTCGGGTGAGGGAATCCGACGCTTCAAATCCTTGGTTTGGGCAAACAAAACACAGAAGCTATGAAACGAATCGTCGCCATCTACGGTCTCATCTCCGGCGCCATCATCGGCGGCATGCTGCTGATTACCGTGCCCTTGTACAGCTCAGGAACACTTAAGTTCGACAACGGAGAACTCCTGGGTTACTCCTCAATGACCATTGCCTTTGCCCTGATCTTCTTCGGGGTGAAAAGCTATCGCGACAACCAGCTCAAAGGCGAAATATCCTTTTGGCAGGCCACCAAGGTCGGTCTTTTGATTACACTGGTAGCGGCCATTGTTTATGCAGCATGCTGGCAAGTTGCATACAGCCAGTATGGTGAGAAATTCACCAAAGAAATGGTGAATCACTATATGGACGACATGAAAGCAGACGGCGCAACTGAATCTGAACTCGCGGAAGCCCGTGCGGATTGGGACGATTTTGCAGAGATGTACAAGAACCCGGTCGTACGCTTTTGTATCACGTTGTTGGAACCTTCACCGGTGGGATTGATTATTACGCTGATCAGTGCTGCACTGCTCCGTCGAAAAGAATTTCTCAGTACGCACGCCGAAATTATAACCTCACTATTCCTATGAAACGAGTAACTGGTATTGGTGGGATATTCTTCAAAACGGAGGACCCTAAGAAGATTAAAGAATGGTATAAAAAGCATCTCGGCTTCAACACGACTGAATGGGGTTGCAGCTTTTTCTGGAAGGAAGTAGACAAGCCAGACGCGAAGGATCCTGCACGAACAGAATGGAGTCCGTTCAAAGGCGATACCGATTATTTTGAGCCCAGTACCAAACCGTATATGTTCAACTACCGCGTCGAGAACCTGGAAGAACTATTGAAAGTTTTGAAAGCGGAGGGCGTAACGATAGTCGGTGAAATGCAAGTGTTCGACTACGGCAAGTTTGGCTGGATTATGGACCCGGAGGGAAATAAGATTGAGTTATGGGAGCCGGTGGATGGTGGGTTTGGGGGGAACTAATCACTGCCCTGTCTTCGCGGCCGAAGGGCTGAGCTTGTCGAAGCCCGAGGGCCGCGATCTTAGAACTTTACCATAAGCACGCACCTTCAATCCTGCGCGAAATAAATTCGTGCTATTTGGAGGTGCGTCTTCTCATTGAAATTTTTCGTGGATCGCGGTATTTGGTCGAGGCGACCAAAACCGTGAAGACAGTGAACTAGAGATATTATCCCCGCCTCTGACCCCTGAAGGGGGACAACTATCCGGTTATTTGATTAGGCCGACCACGAGTTCCCCTTTAGGGGCAAGGGGCCTGGAGTGCAAGAAGAAGAAATAGAATCTGAACCAGCGCCCAGCGCCCAGCACCCAGTGCCCAGCGCCCAGCTTGCCCGCCGTAGCGTTTCCTTTAGACTTGAACCATGATAAAGCAACAGAATTGTTGCCATCATCATGGTTTTTCTTTTTTGCTTCTTTTTTCTTTTTGTGAGGAATGTGAATTTGTGGATAACGTTAACACCGACAGAG
>Ga0187893_10002129_pt1 | contig 44621 bp, 42 predicted proteins | sample MA1701074metaG_FD_139574 | JGI IMG/M metagenome (GOLD analysis project Ga0187893, IMG submission 139574) | White microbial mat communities from a basaltic lava cave in the Kipuka Kanohina Cave System on the Island of Hawaii, USA - MA170107-4 metaG ... | reverse complement strand
TCTGTGATGAAGTGCTATCCCCTTCACCTTGTGGCTCCGGCGAGGTCACAGACTGAAGTCTGTGCCACTGAGTTGCATGATCTGCGACCGCGCGCTTTACCTGGGGCCAGTAACGGTGTCCGTAGAGAAAAGTATGTGAGGTATCGATCTGATCCTTCAAATAATACTTGCCTTGCAGCAACAACTGTCGTGCAAGCCGATCTGAATCGCTGGCTGCTTGCAATGCAAGAAATAGTTTAAGGGGATAGAAGGCAAACCATATCTGTGTTGCTGCTTTGTCCACCTCATGAATTGACCGCAGCAACGCCGTAACGGCAGCAAGCCAGTCCTCCCCGTCGTGCTGATTCAAGAAGGATTCAAAAGTTTCGCCGGCCGATTTCATTAGAGTGGTGCTCATAGTAATGTCCGCGGTATTAAACCGGCAGCCCGGAATCAAAAAGCGTTACTTTACCAGCATCACCTAAATGCTTCAAAGGGCGCAATTAAAGTGAGAGTCGAATACCCCCGACGGAAGCTATGAAAACTCAGACCTTAGCCACAGATTAACGGGGATGACACGGATCAGAAACGAATAAAATCCTTAAGCAGCTCCTTTACTATTGTTTTTGACCCGTGTCATCCGCGTTCATCTGTGGCTAAAGTTAGGTTTCTTTTTCACAACTTCAAAAGCCGGCGGCGTCTCGGGGCTTCCTTGCGAACTCTCACTATTAATTGCACCCTGCTTCAAAGCGCTCCGTGGTGTAATAGTTTGACAAAGCGAGAAACAGCGGAGTAAAAAGCATTTCAATCGCAAACTTGAAAGCGAAACCCGTAGAATCGGGTCGAGTAAGACTCTTTTCGGCAGTTGCGATCATAAGGAGCCAAGATGGATTCGAATACCGGACCCGGCCACAAGCGCAGTCGAACCTTCGATAGTGCGTTTGGTTTTTCTTTTGCAATTGGAATCGGATTAATTCTCTTTATTGCCGGTCTGGTCATCAGCCTCACCCTTGGCGAAGGCACCAGCATCGGCCTGATTTTTGGCATCCCGCTCCTGATCGCCGGGATTGTTCTGCCGTTGATAATGATGCGCGATCTTTTCACGCAGAACGAGGTCAAAGGTGATTGCCCTTACTGCTCGACGCCAATCAGGACTTCCGACGCAACCATCCGGCTGCGGTGTCCGAACTGCAAACGCGAGGTAGCGGTGCGTGATATGAAGTTGGTGCCTGTGGATGAAGTGACAACCAGCTAGAATTACAACCAATCCCTGGTCCAATAATCGCTGAACGTCAAAGCGAACAAGATCCCCATCCAGAAAAGGGCCGAAGCCAAAATTACCCAGATCAGGCGGGCGCTGTATCGTACGTGCATGAAGTAGAGGACTACGAGGGTGGCCTTGATTACTGCGATCGTGAGCGCAATGACCACATTGAGAGGTCCCGGAAAATCCTGGAGTCCGGCCCACACAGTCAGTGCGGTGCCGGCCATCAACGCCAGAAAGATCGTGATATAAATTTTGACCGAAACGATATGCTCGCTCATGATTAAAGTCCTGAGTCCTGAATCGTGAGTTCCGAGTGCAATTTCCCGCAGCGACGGTGGCTAATGTTCAAAATGTCTGCCCAGCAGGTAAAGCAAAGGGAATAAAAAGATCCAGACGATATCGACGAAGTGCCAGTACAGGCCAGAGATCTCAACCGGGCTGTGATACTCGGGATCGTAACGCCCGCGCGCCGCAAAAAAAAGAATCACCGAGAGTAGGCCTACTCCGATAATCATGTGCACCGCATGCATGCCGGTCATGGCAAAGTAGATCCAGTAAAACATCTCCACATTCTCTTTTGCGGCATCCCCCAACAGATGAACTTTGTCTGGTTTAAAGGGATGGCCGGGGATAAGTTGTCCAGGGATCAGATGATCGACATACTTCTCGTGATACTCGACCGCTTTGATCCCCAAAAATGTCAGACCCAGAACAATAGTTAAAATTAGGCAGACTACCTGATTGCGACGCTTACCAATCTGCGCGCTGTATACGGCGAGCGCCATCGTAAAACTGCTGAGGATCAGAACGACAGTGTTGACTGCTCCCATAGGCAGCGAAAGATGATTACTGGCGGAAGCAAACGCCATGGGGAACTTGGAGCGATAGAGGGTGTAGGCGAGAAACATTCCTCCAAAGAACATGATCTCGGTCACCAGGAAAACCCACATTCCGATGTTTCCGGCCTCGCGCTGCTGCTCCATGTTCTCAAAATGGTGCTGCAAGGCGGGATGACTCGCCTCATGTCCAACTCCGAGATGTTCTACTGTTTCAGCCAATTGCTTTTGTTGCTCCTATTCGACTTATAGGACTTATAGGACCTATAGGGCCTATTGCTTTTCAAACGCGCTCCTCGGCAAACTTGCCAACCACCTCTGTCTCTTCCGGCGGAGCAAACTCATATGCTTCCCAAGTCACTACGGGTGTAAAGTCAAAATTCTCAGTGATGGGCGGAGATTGAGTTCGCCATTCAAGGCCGGGTAAATGCCACGGATTTCCTTCCGCGACTTTTCCGTAGCGCATCGACCAAATCAGGTAAACGAGTGGGATTAATAAACCGACGCCGAGTATCGAAGCGCCCGCGGACGAGAGCACATGCAATACCTGGAACTCGTCCGGATAGACGTGATAGCGGCGCGGCATGCCCATGTAACCCAGGATAAATTGCGGCAGGAATGTCAGATTGAAACCAATAAAAACTACCAGCGCCGAAAATCTGCCCCAGCCTTCCGGATACATCCGGCCGCTCATCTTTGGCCACCAGTAATGGAGACCACCGAGGTAGGCCAGCAGCGTGCCGCCAACCATGATGTAATGGAAATGCGCGACGACGAAATAGGTGTCGCTCAGATGAACGTCGGTAGCGAGAGCGGCCAGAAACAGACCAGTCATTCCGCCGATGGTAAACAGCCCGATGAAGCCCAGTGCGTAGAGCATGGGCGTATCGTATGAAATCGAGGCTTTATAGAGAGTCGCGGTCCAGTTGAAAACCTTGATCGCCGAGGGGATTGCAACCGCGAAACTCAAGAATGAAAAAATCATTCCCGCATAGACCGACTGGCTGGCAACAAACAGATGGTGGCCCCAGACCAGAAAGCCAAAGACCGCGATGGCCAGACTCGAAAAAGCGACGAAGCCGTAACCAAAAATATTCTTGCGGGAAAAGTTTGCAATCAGTTCGCTGATCACGCCCATGCCCGGCAGCACCATGATGTAAACGGCCGGGTGCGAATAAAACCAGAACAGGTGCTGGAACAAGACGGGGTCGCCGCCAACCGCCGGATCGAAAATGCCGACGTGCGCCAGCCGTTCAAATGCCAGCAGCAGCACGGTAATCGCGATCACCGGCGTGCCTAAAATCATTATGAGGCTCGTGGCGTAATGCGCCCAGATAAACAGCGGCAGACGAAACCAGGTCATGCCGGGCGCGCGCATCGTGTGAATGGTGACGATGAAGTTTAGTCCCGTAAGAATAGAAGAGAAGCCGTTGATAAAGATTCCCAGGCCCGCGGCAATCACATACGAGTTGGAAAAGGTCGTGCTGAAGGGAGTGTAGAACGTCCAGCCGGTATCGATCCCGCCGGCGAGGAGCGCATAGATCGTTACCAAGCCGCCCAGCATGTAGATATACCAACTGAGCAGGTTAATCCTCGGAAATGCCAGGTCCTTCGCCCCAATCATCATGGGGATCAGAAAGTTGCCTAAGGTGGCCGGGATCGACGGAATCAGGAAAAAGAAAACCATTATGATCCCGTGCTGAGTGAAGACCTTGTTGTAAGTTGTCGACTGCAGCAGGTCGGCTTGCGGCGTCAGCAGTTCGAGGCGAATGAACATCGCATAGAGACCGCCGATAAAGAAGAAAAAGCTGATTGCTCCCAGATAAAGGAGCGCGATTCGTTTATGATCTTTAGTCAGCAGCCACGACTTAAGCCCGTACTGCGCGTTGAGGTAATTAATCCGCGAAGGCGGCGGCGGTACGAATGTCTCCATTGCTTTCTCGAATTCGCGCATTGCCTAATCGTTATCTCCTGGTCGATTCGGGAGCGGGAGCGGGCGAACCGGTCGAAGTTGCCGGTGGCGCAGCCGGCCTGGCCGCTACCGGCGGTTGAGTTTGAATCTGGAGCGACTTGATAAACGCCAACAGGTGAACCAATTGTTCCTCGCTTACCTGACCTTGAAATGTCGGCATGATTGGACCGAAACCAGCCACCAGTTTCGCCTGCGGATTCACGATCGATTCGCGAATGTAGGCTTCATCCGCGAGCACGGTCTGACCATTGGTAAGAAAAACTCCCCTGCCAAAGACGCCCGAGAGCGCTGGACCGCGCCCGCCCTCGCCGGCGCCGCCATGACAGGAAACGCATCCGAGCGTTTGATAAAGCTGCTGGCCGGCTGCGGCAGGTGATTGCTGGCTGGCATTCCCGCTTAACCAGTCGTCAAATTCAGTCGGCTCCATCACCACTACCGAACCGATCATTCCGGAATGGTTCATCCCACAGTATTCCGCGCAGAACAGATGATAGCGGCCGGGTTTGGTCGCTTTGAACCACAGGTTCGTATATCGTCCCGGCACTACGTCAGCCTTAATCCGGAACGCCGGAATGAAGAAATCGTGGATTACATCTTCCGTGGTCATGATCAGCTTGACGTTTCGTCCCGCGGGCACGTGAAGTTCATTGATTTCGCGCTGTCCTGTGGTGTGCTGGATCTTCCACATCCACTGTTTGCCGACAACATAAACTTCGACGGCATTTTTAGGGGCCTTAGATTGTTGGAAGTAAATCTGAGCGCCCCAGGCAAACATAGTCATCGCAATCACGAAGGGAATGACTGACCAAAGTGTTTCCAGTTTGTGTGAACCGGCGACCGGGCGTGGAATTTCATAGGGCGTGCGGCGGCGATACTTAATCACGAAGAAAATCAACACGCCTGAGATCAATAACGTAAAAAAGATAGTGACGCCGGAAAGATAGAAGTAGAGCGCGTCCACTTTGTCTGAAAGAGTGGAGGCGCTGGGCGGCACAAATGGAACCCAGGAGGTTTGCATGTCTAGGCAGTCCCTCCTGCATTTAGACCAGACTGCGACGCGGCGCGGCGGCGCAAGACGAAAAAAAACACGCCCATCAAGACCAGAGTTGTGATTCCTCCGGCGCGGATCATGTTCATTACCACCGCGCCATATTTTCCGGTTGCCGGGTCGTAGTGATAGCAATACAGCAGCAATTGATCCACGGGCGAACCGATCTTGTTTTCCGAAGCCTCAATCAGGCCCAGGCGAAGATCCCTGGGCGAATATTCGATGCCATAAAAGTAGCGCGCCAGCTTTCCTTCGGAAGTGGCCACCATAATGGCGCTGGCGTGCGCAAATTGATTCGTCGCTTCGTCAAAGTGATAACGAAATCCAACTGTCTCAGTGAGGCGTTTGATGTTTTCTTCGTCGCCAGTCAGGAAATGCCAGCCGTTTGCGGCGGGGGCGCGCTTTGCTTCGGGTAAGTAACCCACGTAAGTCTTCTTCTTAGCCGACGCGAGGGCAGAAGTCTCGCGCGGATCGAAACTCACGGTGACTACGTCAAACTCTTCGCCGGCTTTGAAAGAAAGAACCTTGAAGGCGCTTACCATCCCATTCAAGACCTGCGTGCAGAGCATCGGACATTCGTAATACACCAACGCCAGCACTACCGGTTTCTTGCCGAAGAAATCTCTCAACTTGACGATCTCACCCATTTCATTGCGAAACACGAGATCCATTGGAAGTTGCGCGTTTAGGTTTTGCTCGATGCTTACCTCCCGCAGCGCCTTTGGCAATCCACTGGATGCGGGCACTCCACTTTGGGGACGCGCGCCGTAGAGAGGTGAGCTTGGCCCTGGCTGGCCGGGCTGTGAGAACGCGGACACACAGCAGGCTGTCAGCAGAAAGAAGACACGGAGACTCGGGAACACGGAAAAACGGTATCCGGGGACGCGGAGATTCGTCCTATCCGTCCTCTTAACCTCCCATGCCATTCCGATAACCCACATTTAATTCCCCTCCACTCTTCCTGAACTTGCGCCGGTCGGAGTTCTAATCCCGTAATCCTTGAATTCCCGCGGCGCCCCCGGTGGTGTTCGAGAGGGCAAGCCTTGCTCGACTACCTGTTTCATCGCCTGATTGATAGGAATGCCCGTGGGTCTTCCTGCCGAGTCTTTTGCTCCTTGGCTAAGCACGTTTTCCCACTGTTGCCGCAGAACCTCGTATTCAGCCTGCGGTTCGCGTTTCTCGAGAGGAATCCATTGACCGTCTTCAAGTTTCACGCCAAAACCAGGACCACCCTGCAACCTCGGTTCAGGCGGGAGTCTTTCCTGTTCGCTCAGAGCCATTGGTCCGGGCTCCGGATCGTTCCTGGTTACCTGCGTATTCAAGAATCTGAACATGGCCCACATGAGAACGTATACGACGATAGTCATCACCGTCAGTGCAATCACAAACTTCAACAAAGCCGGCACGTTGACGTCGCTTACTTCATGAGTGACGTCGATATTCTTGATATGCGACACGTCCGGCGTTTCCGTGACGTGTTCGTTATTTCCTTTGTGTCTCATTTCATCCTTGAAATTAATCCCCAGATTACGCCGATTTCCATCAAACTCAGTTTGTCAATCCGGTTGCATTCAGTCTCTCACCCGCCACTCCCAGACTGTCCCCTAATCCGCAGATTTCATGTAATCTGCGCTATGTAATCTGTGGATCAGTGCCCCGCATGCGCGTGCGATTGTGCCAGTACCTCGTCGTACTGCGGATCGTTAACGGGGATCAGCGGCCGTCTCGCCAACTGCCAGAGGAACATCCAGAACCACAGCCCCCCAACAGCAATGAGCGCGACTACATCGATCCAACTTACTTGTAACCTTTCAGGAGTAAACTCCGGCGCGATCATCCAAAACAAATCGATGACCCGCATCACGAGAATCAACCCGGCCAGCATCAGCAGCTTCCGAGGATCCCGCTTTAAAGAGGCCGACAGCAACAGCAAAAAAGGAAACGCAAAGTGAAAAAACACCACTGTCACTGCAATCACGCCCCAGCCGCCGCGTAGCCTTGGCAGGTACCACCGAATCTCTTCCGGCAGATTGCCCGACCAGACAATCAGAAACTGCGAGAAAGCGAAATAAGCCCAGATCATTACCAGAGCCAGCATTAGCTTTCCCAGATCCTGGAAGTGACCTGGTCTCACTATTCGTGATAGTGGCTCCTGGCGGGAGAGCACTGCCATCAAAGCAATCACGAAGGCAAGCGCACTCAATGCCCACGCTACTACGAACAAGAGACCATAGATCGTCGAGAACCATTCCGGATCGAGCGACATGGCCCAATCTACGGAAGCAAAGGTAACCGTCAGCACCAGCACCGCCAAACCCGGGCCGCTGAGCATTCGCATGCGTTTGGTGAATCGTTTCTCAGCCGTGCGGTCCTGCTCGAGCGACCACTTAGTTAGCAGATATGCCAACAGAATCCAGATCGCGAAATACAACGCCGCGCGGCCGGCGAAGAACTGGAGGTTCAAATAAAGCCGCGCTTTTTGCTCGAGCGCGGGCGTGCTGGACATCTCCTCATGGTGGGTCCACGGATAAATGTCGTGCGCTCCCAGAATGATGGGAGTGAAAAGCACGGCCATCAGGGGAAGTGTGCGGGTGGCGGCTTCGAGAATGCGCCGAATCACCAAACCCCACGCGCCGCCAGTGAGGTGTTGCAGCATCAAGAGCGCCAGCGAGCCAAGAGCGATCCCGATCCAAAAGAGATAGCCGACTAAATAAGAATGAAAGACCTGTGCGCGGTACTCGGGACTGATAAACGCGGCAACGATCAAGAGCGGCGAAAAGACTGCGCCTGCCAGGAGCGCTGGTTTCTGATATCGCACGATCGCAACGAGCGCCGCCGAGTCACCATTCATTGATTGTGTCCTCCGGCAGCGGGCGGCGCGGCCTGGCTTGCGGCAGGCTGCTGAGTATTTGTCTGCGTTGAAGCGTTTTGTTGACTCAACTGCAACGCTCGAATATAAGCCACGATGGCCCAGCGATCCTGGACGGGAATCTGCGACGCGTAAGCAGGCATCGCCCCCCAGCCATTTGTGATCGCATCGAAGTAATGCCCAACCGGGGCCTGGCGGAGCGCGTCGCTATGAAACGATGCCGCTCGACGAAAGCCCCGGCGCACGATCATGCCGTCGCCATATCCCGTAAAACCATGGCAAGCCGAACAGAATATTTCGTAGCGTTCTTTACCTCGCTTGACGATTTCTTCGGTGATAGTCAGTGGGAATACTTCCACGTCGTCTGGAAAAGCCGCGGCGCCTGTCGCTGCTGCCGCTCCTGATGCAACCGCGCTCAGAGGCGTTGTGGTTGGTTCGCCGGTTCCAACTCCAACCTGCGTGCCACTCTTCTTGCCGGTAAAGAACTCCTGGTCGGCTCTCAGAAACCCACGCGGAACTGTTCCCGGCGCCGGCGGCCGCGATGAGATCCCGTCTCGGAAAAAAGTCGTCGAGCGAAATGGTTTCATTTTGGGTTGATCCTGCATGTCTCGACGACAACCGGCGGTAAGCAGTAAGCAGTGAGCAGTAAGCAGCAGAAGAAACGAGACGGGGGGACGGGGGGACGCGGAGACACGGAGACGCGGTGAAGGGGAGAAGGGGGGACGGGGGGACGCGAAGATGCGGTGATAAGGAGACGGACGGATGGGGGGACGCGGAGAAACGGAAGGGAGATGGGCAATGTTTACGATCCACGAAATTACACGAACGAAACACGAAAAACCCTTTCGTGCTATGAAACACGAAAAACTTCTTCGTGCTATTCCGTGTGTTTTCGTGGATCGAATAAGTCTTTCCATTTTGTCGTTGTTTCGCCCTGGTCTTAACTCTCTCTGTAAATTTTCAACATCCATACCGAGGGCCGCTGCGAAGTTCCGCTCGGTAGGCAACCAGTATTTCGCGGAACGTCACATTCTCCCTGTCGCCCCTTCTCCTCTTCACCCCGTCTCCCCGCCCTTTCTGTCTGTCACCCCGTCTCCCCTTCCCCCCTTCTCCCCGTCGCCCCGTCTCCTCTTCACCCCGTCCCCCCGCCCTTCATTCTGTCACCCCGTCTCCCTTTCCCTCTCGCTTAGACCTCAACATCCGTAACTTCTTTTGGTTCCAGCCCTTTCATAAACTGAACCACTTCCTCATGGTTATAGATAGGATCGTTTGCCTCGATCACCAGGAAGAAGTGGTCGCGAGTTGCCAGCGCAAAATTCGGCGCATTGAAAACCGGATGATAGGGTTGCGGCAATTTGTTGAGCGCCAACATCCCGAACACGGCAGCAAACGCAGCGCATAAAATCGTGCATTCAAACGTAATCGGAATAAACGCCGGCCAACTGTTCAACGGCTTGCCGCCGACGTTGAGCGGATAATCGAAAACCGCCAGGTAGTACTGCATCAGAAAGCCACCGAGGGCGCCAATGATGCCGCCGATTAAAACGATTAGGGGAAGCCCGGTGCGATGAAATCCGATGGCCTCCCACAATTCTTCGATCGGGTAAGGAGAGTAGCCATTGATGCGACGATAGCCGGCCTCATAGGTGCGGCGCGCAGCAGCAACAAGATCAGTCGGGTTATCAAACTCGGCCATCACGCCGTAGAGGGGCGGCGTAACTCGTCGACGTGGTGGAGCGGGGACCGCGGGACGGGGAGACGGGGAGACGGGACGACGGGGAGACGGAGAAACGGGGAGACGGGGAGAAGGGGCGCCCGCCTCCTCTTTGTCACTGCCCGGCTCTCCGATCTTTGACTTGTCCTTGTCGTCTTCCGCCATATCAGAACGATCAATCCCTCGACTTTAGAAACTCACCTCGCTGGCTTACCAGTTCCCGCTTCTCCCTTTCACCCCTTCTCCTCTCCCCTTCTCCCCGTCACCCCGTCTCTTCACGCTTCTTCCTCAACACCTGCTTCCGGCAAAATCGTCCGCATCTCAAAGATTGAAATTACCGGCAGGAACCGGATGAACAGGAACAGAAGCGCGAAGAAGAGTCCGATGGTGCCGGTAAACATTGAGAAGTCCCAAAACGTCGGCTCGTACATGGCCCACGAAGAAGGCAGGAAATCCCGGTGGAGACTCGTGACGATGATCACAAAGCGCTCCAGCCACATGCCGACGCCGACGACGATTGACAACAAGAACAGCACCACCAGATTCTTTCGAAAACGCTTGAACCAAATTAGCTGCGGCGCCAAAACGTTGCAGAGTATCAACGACCAATAGAACCAACTATATGGTCCAGTCATGCGGTTGTAGATCATGAACCGCTCGTAGATGTTGCCGCTGTACCAGCCAAAGAAAGCCTCCATCACATATCCGTAAGCGACAATTAAGCCGGTGGCCAACATGACCTTGGCCATGTTCTCCATGTGACGCATCGTGATGAGATCCTCAAAGCCGTAAAGCTTGCGCAGCGGAATCGTCAGCGTCAGCACCATCGCAAAGCCGGCGTAGATCGCTCCGGCCACAAAGTACGGGGGAAAGATCGTGGCGTGCCAGCCGGGAATCACTCCTACGGCGAAATCGAAGCTGACAATGGTGTGCACTGAAAGAACCAGAGGCGTCGCCAGACCCGCGAGCAACAGGTACGCCATTTCGTATCGATGCCAGTGCCGGGCCGAACCGCGCCAGCCCATTGCCAGCATTCCGTAAATCATTTGAAAAGGTTTACTCCGGGCGCGATCGCGGAGCGTCGCGAAATCAGGAATCAAGCCAATGAACCAGAAAAGCGCAGAAACAGTTCCGTAAGTGGAAATTGCGAAAACGTCCCACATCAACGGACTGCGAAACTGAGGCCAGATGCCCATCGTGTTTGGATAGGGAAACATCCAGTACAGCAACCACGGGCGGCCGGCATGAAGCAGTGGGAACAAACCCGCGCAGGCCACCGCAAAGAGCGTCATTGCCTCAGCAAAGCGATTAATCGAGGTCCGCCACTTCTGCCTCAGCAACAGCAGAATGGCCGAAATCAGCGTGCCTGCGTGACCGATGCCAATCCACCAGACAAAATTAATGATGTCAAAGGCCCAACCAACCGGTACGTTATTGCCCCAGATCCCAATCCCGGTGAATAGAAGGTGCGTGATGGTGAGCAAAAGGAGCTGAACCAATATGAAAGAGATGGCAAAACCGACAAACCACCAAAGCGGGGTCTTACGCTTCAGGACAAAAGAACTGATCTTGTCGGTGACTGAGGAGAAGGTCAGCCCCGGCGCCACCACCGGCGTGGTCGCGTGAATAGGTGCTTCAGTGTACTGTTCGTTTGCCATCAAGCTGTCCGACAAACTTCAGTTTGTCGTTCGCGCTACCTCTGCGCACTTACTGGACCTGTGTGCGTTCAGCAAAACAAAACTCACGACAAACTAAAGTTTGTCGGACTTAATCTCCGGGTTCGGATTACGCAATGCTCCCAGGTACGTCGTGCGCGGCCTGGTATTCAGATCCGCCAGCAGTGAATAGTTACGTTGCTCCGCTTTCAACTTCGAAACGCGACTATTCGGATCGTTGATGTCTCCAAAGACGATTGCTTCGGTCGGACAAACCGCCTGACACGCAGTCACAATATCGCCGTCACGAACGGGACGATTCTCGAGCTCAGCTCCGATCTTTGCCTCCTGGATACGTTGAACACAGTAGGTGCATTTCTCCATGACGCCGCGACTGCGTACCGACACCTCAGGATTGCGCATCAACTGATAAGTCGGCGTGTCCCAATCCTGATAAAGAAGAAAATTAAAGCGGCGCACTTTGTACGGACAGTTATTTGAACAGTAACGCGTGCCGACGCATCGGTTGTAGACCATGTCGTTCAGGCCTTCCGCGCTGTGTACCGTCGCATGCACCGGACAAACAGGCTCACAGGGCGCATTTTCGCAATGCATGCACGGCACCGGCATGAAATAAGTTCCGTCGGGAGTACTCGCGTCGTGGCCTTCGAAATACGTATCCACGCGCAACCAATGCATCTCGCGGCTGCGAGTTACCTGCTCTTTACCGACGATCGGGATATTATTTTCTGACTGGCAGGCCACAATGCAGGCATTGCACCCTATGCAGCTATTAGCGTCGATCGCCATGCCCCAAGCGTGGCCTTCATACTCATGTACATTTCCGTAGAGTGTTTCATCGGGTTTCGGGACGTGAGTTTTAGCGTGGCCGCCATGATCGTCTGCGTGATCGCCTTTTAGATATTCCGCTAAGGTATTGGTGCGCAGTATGTCGCGTCCTTGCATGTTGAAATGGAGTTGCGTGACCGCCAGATGGAACCGGCCAGGCGCCTTCTCGACTCTCACGCCCGCCGCCGCCCAGGGAGAGTCGGAATATCTAATCTGGTAAGAGTCGAAGCCCTTCCCATTTCCGACGCGACCGGTGCGCCGCCGCCCGTAGCCAAGATGAACTGTGATGACATCGTCCGGCTGGCCCGGCATGATCCATGTCGGGCAGATGATCGACTGATTGCGATAGTCGATGCGGATGTTGTCGACAATTACCTCACCGCCTTTCCACCCGATCGTGTTGTCGAGTCCCAGACGTCTCGCGGTGTTCAGACTGACGAGCGCGGCATTGTCCCAGGTGAGTTTCGTTAGCGGTTTCGGCAATTCCTGGAGCCACCCATTGTTTGCGAAGCGCCCGTCATAAATTGACGGGTCAGTGCGAAAAACAATCTGTACCTCCGAGTCCGACGCCGGAGGTTGGGTATCGATCAGTTGCTTGGCCCAGTCGGATTTTAGGGCCACCGACCTGGTTGGCAGAGCGCTATTGGGAACATAACCGTCGTGTAATGCTTTCCGCCACCAACTCTCAAAGTCAACACTCGAAGAAGGGGACGGTGCGGCCACAGCCGTAGATGGCGTCGCTGGCTGATTCGAAGAAGCTGGTTGAGTTGAACCTTGCTGCTGACTGCTTCCTGCTCCTGCCTCCTGCCCCTGTCTGCCTCCCGCCGCGCCCAGCCTCGGCGCCGAACGCCAGTAGTCGCGCACCAGGTCGTAACCCTTGCGGTCGTATTGCGCGGAGAAGACGGCCAGCACTTCATGCGCAGTCTTACTTCCATAAAGTGGCTCGATCAGCGGTTGGACAATCGTCACCGTGCCGTCAAACGCGCGCGTGTCACTCCAGGACTCGAGATAGTGCGCTTCGGGCACGTGCCAGTGACAGAGCTCGGAAGTTTCGTCTTTGTGGGAACTGAGATGGACACGCAGCTTCGTTTTGAAGAGTCGTTCTTGATCGAGTTTCAGGTCAGCAGGTGTGTTGTAAGCGGGATTGCCGCCGAGGATAATCAGCAATTCTACTCGACCGCCATCAATGTCATTAACCAGCTCCTGCAGCGACTCCCGCTGGTCAACCCAGTTTGTTTCAATCGGATCGGTGTAGAGGACTGTTTTGCCGACATTGCCGAGCGCGCCATTCATCGCGTGCGCCAGGGCGTGAACTGCCGGCAGTGCTTCGTGGCCGGCGATCACAATGCTGGATCCGTTGTGCTCTCGCAGATCTTTGGCAACCGCCTGAATCCATAGCGGAACGTGAGCGAAGTCCTTGAGATCAGCTCCACCGGCAAATGATCCCTCGCGTCCAGGCAACGGCTGCGATGATTCGCCGCCCGTCATCACGCTAATCATCCTGGCAGTTGCTTCCAACTCACTCGGCTTTATAGACCAACGATGATCGGCGTTCGCGCCCGTCGTCGTAGCGCTGGTCTCGAAGACATATAGCCGGCTCATCTCGCTCCGGCCGTCTGTAATTCTTCTCCTCGCGGCGAAGTCACGGGCGTAACGCAACCTGCCAGGAATGGCAGACAAAAAATCGGAATCGAGCGAAAGAATTCGATCCGCTTTGCTGAAGTCGTAGATTGTGTGTACCGGCTGGCCAAAAGCCATCATCGCCCCAGCGCGTGCATTGTCTCCGTTAACAGGTTCGTACTGATGCCATTTTGCCTGAGGAAACTCCGTGAGTATCGCCTCAAGTTGAGCTTCCAGAGTTGGTGAAGTCACCGTTCCAGTCAGGAGGCGAATACCGGCGCCTTGTTTGCCGCGTTGCTCGTCCAAAGCGGTGCGCATTTCACCGAGAAACGTGGTCCAGGTACGAATCTCTTCGCGATAAGTAATCGTTTGGGAGCGATCGGGATCGTAAAGATCGAGTATGGAAGCCTGCGCAAAGAGATCGGTGGCGCTCGAACCTCGGTCGTTCGCATCCGCTCGGCAATTGGGATGATCCGGATTTCCTTCTACTTTTGTGGGGCGTCCATCATTACTTCTAACTAGCACAGGTGTGGCTACGCCACCGAGAGTGGCGGCGGTGGCAAAAAAGAGGGCTTTACCCGGAACTGATTCCTCAGGTTGCCTGACGTACGGAACGATTTTCTCCGGAGGCTGATAGACACAACCGCTCAGACCCGCCAGAGCCAGTGAGGCGCCCATCAATTTTAAGAACGTGCGCCGCTCAATTGGGTCGTCCCATTCTTCGGCCTGCTGCGGATACTCGCGTTGCACAAACTCATGAAACTCCGGCGAGCCGGCCAGCTCCTCGAGACTGCGCCAGTAGCTCTTGCCGTCCTGCGAGGCAAGAATGCGATCGCGCATCAACTTGAAATTAATATGTCGGCTCTCGTCAGCCATTGTCTCTCGTGGCACAGACTTTAGTCTGTGGTTCACACTCCGAAAATTCGTTCACAGACCAAAGTCTGTCACTCGATTCACAGACTAAAGTCTGTGCCACAATCAGCGATGACACGTTGAACAACTGGTCAATACATCGGACTTCTGAATCTGGTAGTCCACCACCCAACCCCTGGCGGCGCCGATCTCATCCTTCGTCGTGTTTTCCTGCCGCCATGTCATATCGAAAATTCTTTCCTGAGGCCGCACAAACCTCTCCGGACTGCGGTGACACTCGAGACACCACTCCATTTGCAAAGTCGACGTCTGGTAAGCGATTGGCATCTGATCGACGCGGCCATGACACGTCGAGCAACCGACCCCTTTGTTCACATGAATGCTGTGATTGAAATAAGCATAGTCTGGAAGATCGTGAACTCTGATCCACTCCATCGGCCTGTTCGTGCGCAGACTTGCCCGAACCGGCTCCAGGTAGGGGCTGTCAGCCCAGATTTGTTTGTGACAGCCCATGCAGGTTTCGGTGGAAGGCATGCCGGCAAACGCGGCGTATTCAACCGAGCTGTGACAGTAGCGGCAGTCGATGCCGTCATCGCCGACGTGATGCTTATGACTAAACTGAATCGGTTGCTGGCGCTCGACCCAAGCGCCGGTGTTCCAGGAGGATCGATTAAGCTCGGCGGCCACCCAGAGTGCCGCAAGCAAAATGAAGACTGCGCCAAAGATACTCAGCTTGGCCAGGGCATTGGTGCTGTGATGGAAAATCTGTGGCATCGCCGCAGTTTGCTAAACGTCGATTGCGAGATTCGGCAATCCAAAAGCTCCTGAAACTACGAGAACCTGGACGTGCAGCCGCAAACGCTTGACGTAAGCTGCACATAACGGTTTGGGGGCTGACCAGACCTCACCCTCCAGGGGCAACGGAGGACACAACACCCGCAAAACCCTTGACCCAAACTGTCTTCCTGCAAAGTGAGGTTACTTTACCAGATGAGCAAACTTTTTCAAATTACGTCATCCGCGCTCGTGATTCAGTTTGGTTTGATAACAATGGCGCAATGATCGAGGGTCTAATCTAGCGACAATAGTCGGCACCAAGGCTTGATTATTGAGGTTAACGCCGCTGTCTGATGCTTGCGATCCATGAAAACTACCCGGGCGGCGCATGAGCCTACAAATGGACAAAAGACTGGCAGCTAATTAATCATTGACTGCAAGGTTGAGATTGAAGACGCAATGGTGGCTGCTTCGCCTTAGGAAGTAGCGTCACGAGCGAGCATGGCCGCGCCAATTGAGACGGCGTCATCTCCAAGCGTGGCGGCCACAATCTGGGTGGCTTCAAAGCAGGGCTGAAAGGCGCGGCGCTTGGCTTCCTGGATAACGGGATTGAGAATGAGTTTGCCGGCATCCATCACGCCGCCGCCCAGCACGATGCGCTCGACATTGAGCAGGTTGAGCACGCTGGCCACCCCCGTCCCGATATATTTCCCGGTCCGCTCGATCATCATCAACGCAAAGTCGTCGCCATGATTGGCTTCGTGCGCGACATCGGCGGCGGTGAAGTCCTTATTCATACCGAGCTTCGACAGCGAAGACGTCCCGTCGCGAAACAGACGTTCCCGGGCGCGCCGCACAATATTCGGGCCCGACGCGACAGTCTCGAGGCAACCGGTATTGCCACACTCGCACTCGACCCCCTCCGTATCGATGGTGATGTGACCCACTTCACCCGCGAAGCCGGATGCTCCGGTCCATAAACGGCCTTCAAGGATCAGAGCGCCCCCGATTCCTTCACCGATGGTGATGTAGAACATATCGCGGCTGCCGCGGCCGGCGCCTACTTTGTATTCGCCGTAAGCGGCGGCATTTGCGTCGTTTTCGATTTCCACCCTCAGGCCCGTTGCCTTCATTAATTCGGCATGCAGGTCGTCGCGAACCGTGGAGGGAAGATCGCGTGAAGAAACCACGCGGTCTGACTGCCGGTTAACCAATCCGGGGATTGCGATACCCACGGCGGCAATGTCGGGATTAATGCCGCGCAGCTCATTGACGACCTGGGCCACCTGCGTTATCAGCCGGTCGGCTTCCATACTAAGCTCGCGGCGCTCGCTGATTTGACCGTCATCGCCTACGATGGCCGCTCGCAGACTCGGACCGGAAAGATCGATGCCAATGTAGCTTGTTACTGATTCAGGACCTGTCGTCATCCTCGAGGAATCTTTCATGCGAGCTGTCAGGGATAGAACGAAACGAAGCATAGTCGAGGGTTCCGGGGCTGTCAAACAAGTGACTGTCGTGTAGAATGGCGCGGTATTTTTGCTTTTTTATTTTACATCTGCGATTTGGGGCGCGAACCGGCTTTGTCTCTGGAATAAAAATTCAGAAATCAAAAACCGCAGGATTCCCATGCAGATTAAGTCCATACTGCTGCCGACGGATTTCAGTGAATGTGGTAATTATGCGCTCTCATACGCCACCTCGTTGGCCCGCACTTTTGGGGCGTCGATTATCTGCGTGCATGTCATTGAACCCATTGTTCCGACCGTAGGGTATTCGGGGATGACCGAGCCTCTTCCCCTGGCTGACATTACGGAACAACTGGAGGATTCGGCCGAACGCGAGCTGCCCAGACTCGCGGAATGTGAGGAATGTTCCGGGCTCGACGTCGAGGAATTGATCGTTCACGGGGAAGCGGCTTCTGAGATCGTCAGAGTGGCAAGAGACCGGCAAGTCGATCTGGTTGTTATTTCGTCGCATGGACGGACCGGACTGGGACGGATATTCTTTGGTTCTACTGCCGAGGCGGTGGTGCGCCATGCTTCGTGTCCGGTCCTGGTAGTGAAGCCCCCGCAAGAGGAAGAGGAGTCTTAAGAGTCAGCCGTGCGTGAGCGGCAGACAGTTAACAAAAGCAAATCATGGAGACCGGCTAACTGCCCAGTGTCTTGCGCTCGCGCTCGCGTTTGAGATATGCACCCTGATTTCTTTTACCACCTCATCGGTCAGTACGGTCTCTACGCAGTCCTTATCCTCGTGATGATCGAAGGGGACATAACTCTGCTACTCGCGGGTGTACTCGCAAATAGTCATTTTTTTGGGCCGCGGAGTTTCGCCTGGATTCTTCTGTTCGGCACCCTCGGGGGATTCATCAGCGACAATATTGCCTACCTTGTTGGCCGTGAGTTTCGGAAGGGTGTTCGCGACCTGCGCTTCTATCGCAGCGCCAGTCCCAGGATGGAAATTCTAACGAAAAAGTTTGGCCCGCTCTCGATTTTCCTCTCGAAATATATCTATGGTCTGCGCTGGGCCTCTTGCATCTTTTATGGAGTCGGGCGCATGCCTTATCCGCGGTTCATGCTGCTTTCGCTGGGCAGCTGTTTTGTTTGGGTCTTTGTGCTGAGCGGGGCTGGCTACTTCTTTAGCGGCGCGATCATCGGCTTGATTGGCGACTTTGAACGGCTGGGTAAGGTGCTGCTCGTGATAGTCGTTTTGGGTATCGTCGGCTTCTATCTTGCCGAGCGCTTTTGGCTATCGAAGAAAGTCGAACAGGTCAGTCCCGATCGTTTGCAGGAGCTTGAGCAAGCAGCCCACGAGAAACTGCATGACCTGAAGCAGGAGTTTCAGGAACATATTCCCTTCAAACAGGTCCGTCGCGACGAACCAACCAAGCGAGCTCCCACCAAGAGCGGGGAAACCGACCACGACTAGAATGATTATCGAGTCCTCTGCTCCGACACGCGTTGACCTGGCTGGAGGCACGATTGACATCTGGCCGCTCTATCTTTTTCACCCGGGCGCGGCGACGGTCAATTTCGCTATCTCGCTGCGCGCTCATTGCCGCATTGAAACCCGCGACGACGATCGCATCATCCTCGAGTCTCGAGATCGGAAGGTATCTTTCGAGACCCGGCTCTCAGCCATCGAGGATCTGGCTCGCGAAGAACGACTCGAATTGATTTCGAAGTTGGTTCATTTCTTTAAACCTAAAACTGGGTTTCATTTGACCGCGACCAGTGAAGCACCGGCGGGCGCCGGACTCGGCGGATCTTCAGCTCTGGCTATCGCCTGTATTGGAGCGCTCAATCGCCTGGTTGGCGGCCGTTATGACGAGCGGAAATTCATCAATCTGGTCGCTAACATCGAAACCACCGTGATTCGAGTACCTGCCGGGTTTCAGGACTATTACCCGGCTTTCTATGGATCGACTTCATGCCTTCACTTCCGGATTGATGGCGTCGAGCGCGAGGCCCTGGATGTGGATGAGTCAAAGCTGGAAAGGCGGATCGTGATCTGTTATACAGGCGAGCCGCGTCTTTCGGGTACGAACAACTGGGATATTTTGAAGCGTCACATCGATGGCGATCCTGAGCTTTTTCGACTCTTCGATGGCATCCGCGATTCGGCTCTCGAAATGCGGGAAGCCCTGCTCGCCGACAACTGGGAACGCGTGAGCACGATCATGCGGGATGCTTATCCTGATCGGAAACGGCTGGCGCCGCTGGTGGCGACTCCGCACATGGAAGCACTAGTCGCAAAGGCGCTGGCCAATGGAGCTGAAGCGGCGAAGATTTGCGGTGCCGGAGGCGGGGGCTGCATTGCGTTTCTGTGCGCCGAAGATAGAAAACAGGATGTCGAGAGGGCACTTGCTGCGGAACACGGAGCAGAAGTGCTGGACTGGAAAGTCGCCCGCGATGGATTGGTTGTCCGGGAATCTTAAGCTTGTCACCCTCCTTCGGCGCGCTGCTTGGCCGCGGCTGCCAAAGCTCTTAGCCTTTCCACTTTTTGTTCGAAGCTCTCGCCCGGAACAGGACCAGTATCGACGACTGTGCCGTAAGTGGATCTACGCATCAATGTTCGATCAGCCTCGCCGGTGGGCTTGTGTGCGGCGGCAGGTTGAGCTGCCGGCGGTGCAGCCGCAGCCGTAGTTGATTCAGGCGACTCGGATGTGGCAGCCGGGGCAGTCGAGATGGCAGCAGGCGCTTCGACAGGCGCGGCAGCCGGCGCGGCGCTGGTTTCCGCACTGGGAGCAACATCTCCACCGCCTTCTTCGGCGCGACGTTTAGCGCCCGCCGCCACTGCTTTCAAACGCGCGACTTTTTGTTCAAATGTTTCGCCGGGAACTGGGCCCGTGTCAGTGACGCCAGCATAAGTCGAACGACGGAACAATTGTCGATTGGGTTCGGCGCCGGCTTTGGGTGCGGTTTTCGGCGCTGCAGGTGCGGCAGCTTTTGTGGCCGCAGCAGGTTTAGCGGCAGCGCTTTGTGCGGGTGAGGCCGCGGCTGGTTTTGGGGCCGCAGGCTTGGCTTCAGCGCCATGAGTAGGCGGCTCGACCAGGACAAAAACTCCGCGCTCGTTTTTCTTGATTACCGGCAGCGTGCCGCCGGCCGCCTGCAATAGCGCCGTAAGCTCGGCCTCGACAAATCGTGATTGCTTGTATGGATCGCGCAAATGGCCCAACGGAGGTCCCATGTAGAGTGTTCCGCAATTGTGACATTTGAACAAGACATCGTCACCACGCAGATGAATCTCCGCCGCTTCACCCGCCGTTCGCAACTGTTTTAAATGCCCGTTACAGAGTTTGCCTTTCGCGTTTCTTTCATTGCAGACGGTTTGGGCGTTCGTGATGCGCTTTGGCACCTGGCCAACGATGGCGGCGGTTTGTTCGGCAGGTTTTTGATCGGATGCGTTTGCTGACATAGTGGGCATGGAAAACTTGCTTGTATGAATAGTTGATCGCGAAATCTTACCGACTTCGTTCAAGGCAAGTCAATCACAACGTCTCCACAATCTCCCCTTCTCTCCATCTCTCCCCGTCTCCCCTTCTCCATCTCCCCTTCTCCACATCTCCCCTTCTCCCTGTCCCCGCATGCTATCCTCTCGCCCGGATGCTAAAAGATTTTTTGGGAGGAATTTGGGGGCTTGTGCCCAAAGCGCTGCGTCGCCTGACTATGCGCCTCACCCACACGCGATTCACGGTCACCGCCGCGGGAATAATAGTGGACGAAAAGGGCAGAGTGCTGCTGCTCAAACACCGATTCAGGCCCGGCGGCGGCTGGGGTCTTCCCGGCGGGTTTCTGGAAGCAAACGAGCAGCCTGAGGAAGCTATCAGACGCGAATTGCGTGAGGAGGTTGGCCTGGAGTTGGAAGATGTGCGGCTCTTTGCTACTCGAACCTTCCCGACAGTAAAACAAATCGAAATCGTTTTTCGCTGCCGGGCAAAAGGAGGCGCATTGCCACAGAGCTTTGAAATCAGCAGAGTGTCATGGTGCTCGCTTGAGACTCCGCCCGAGGGTTTACCAGAAGATCAACGACGGCTGATCAGAGACGCCCTTGAGGATGGAGCAAAGCCGATCAATTGAGGTATGCTGTGCGACGCAATGCAAGGATGAAAGGATGAAGGGTCTTAAGTTTGAAGACTGTAATCCCTTGATCCTTCCGCCTTCATCCTTAAATTTAACTGGAGACTAAAATGGCTGCACCCCTGGAGACTAAAACGGTTTCACTGATTCCTTCGCCTGAGACGGTAATGCAGATACTGAAACGCACCGGCGCGTTTCGTGAAGGCCACTTTGTCTATCCCAACGGCAAACACTCGCCTCATTATTTTCAGATGCCGCTTGCCTTTCGCTATTACGACACGGCGCGCGTTCTGGCTGTGGCGTTGAGCAGAAAGTTTCGAGTGGAACGAGACATCTCAAGCCAATTGCCGAAAATTGCCGTAGTCAGTCCCAGCTCCGGCGGCATTCCGGTAGCCTTCGGCGTGCGCGACGCACTCAGCGCGGAACAGATCTACTGGGCGGAAAGAGAAGCAAACGGAAAGCGGATGTTTCGCCAGTATGTGAATCAGGGTGAGGTTAATCCCTGCATCATTGTGGACGACATTATCCGCAGCGGGCACGCGATCGAAGAAACATCTGGGCTGGTGAAGGCGCTGGGCTCACAGGTAATCGGTTGCGGCGCTATCGTACGGTTCACCTCTGCACCCGGCGAAATCGAAGGAGGGCCAATCAAGTCTCTGGTGGAATTCGATGCTCACATGTATGACAGTGCCCAGGAATGCCGCGACTGCAAGAGAGGCGTGCCCATTGAACACGTGAGATTTTGAGCTTTAGATCTCGTGCCGATTGGCCAATGCCTTGTCCATCGTAACCTCGTCCACATATTCCATGTCGCCTCCCACCGGCATCCCCATGGCAATGCGCGTGACTCTGATTCCCAGTGGCTTTAACAACCGGCTGATGTAATTCGCCGTGGCCTCTCCCTCAGTATTGGGATTGGTTGCGAGAATTACTTCGCGCACTTCGACGCCTCCATTGTTCTCAGGCTTGAGGCGGGGCAACAGATTAGCCAGATGCAACTCGTTGGGGCCAATGTGGCGCATCGGTGAGAGACTTCCATGCAATACGTGATAGACGCCTTTGAAGCTGCGGGTCTTTTCGACGGCGACCAGACTATGAGGCTCTTCGACGATGCAGATGACTGAATGATCGCGGGCGGTGGACTGGCAGAAACGGCAGGGATCGATCTCGGTCAGGTTATTGCAAACAGAGCATAAAACAATTCGTTGCTTGACTTCGCGCAATGCCGTAATCAGGCGCTCGATATCGATCTCCGGCGCGCGCATCAGGTGGAATGCGAGACGCTGCGCAGACTTTTGCCCGATGCTCGGCAGACGCTTCAGTTCGTCAATCAGTTTCGTGACTGGTTCGGCGTACTCTAACATTGAGTTTAGTGCTTTGAACTTAGAACTTTGTGCTTGGGTCTTGGGTCTTTGGTCTTGGTCTTGGGTCTTTGACTCTAATTTTGAACTGAGTACATTTTGCTCACGACATTTGGTAGAAATGAACTAAGACCAAAGTCCCAAGTCCAAAGACCAAAGCTCCAAGCACAAAGCACAAAGTTCTAAGCACGAACCTCAAAGCACATTCTTCATTCAAACATTCCTCCAAGCCCCGGAGGCAGCATGCCGCCCAGCTTGCCCTTCATAGCTTCGCCGACCTTGCGGCTGGCTTCGTTGACCGCGGCGACGATCATGTCCTGCAGCATCTCCACGTCGCCTTCTTTAACTGCTTCCGGATCAATCTGCAATGAAATAATCTCATGGTTGCCTTTCATTGTGACCGTGACCACGCCGCCACCAGCCGAAGCTTCGACGCGCAGCTCTTCCATTTCTTTCGACATCTTCTCCTGCATCTGCTGCGCCTGCTTCATCATTTGTTGAATATTGAATCCGCCAGGGAATTTCATACCGGTATCCTCTCAAAAATATGATTTGAACAGACTCTTAGTGTGTCAAGCATCCTAACTTTCATTACGAGCGAATGCAACGAACGCCGGAGCGAGCCTTTCGAGGCTAAACATGATTGACTAGATTGACACCCGTCTGGTGAAGCATTCAAGTCGCCGTTGCTATCGTGCCATCGGTTCAGAGTGAGCTCCGCTAGCCTCTTGTGAATCCGGTTAATCCTGTCTATCTTGTGTTCCTAACCCGAATTGGCCAACGGCTTCTAAAGCAATGACCGACAACGTCAATACTTCTATGGTTGAACGAACTCTGCGAGCGGAGGTCAGGCTCTATTACGATCTGCAAATAACCGGCAGATTGCCCGCTCCATTGCTAATTGCGCTGCACGGCTATGGCGCCAGCAAGCGCCAGATGTTGCGAGAGGCAATCCAGATGGTCCCGTCAACCTTTGCCATCGCTGCGCCACAGGGAATACATCAACATTTGAAAGAACCCAGAGAGCCGTCTGGACCATTGAGGTATGGTTTTGGCTGGCTGACGAACTTTCATCCGGAAGAATCGGTGGCCATGCATCACCAGGCTTTGCTGGATCTGATTGAGACTCTCGTAAGCGAGGGAGTCGCGGATCGCCAGCGGCTATTTCTGCTTGGATTTTCGCAGTCTTGTGCGTTGAATTATCGCTTTGCTTTTACGCACCCCGAAGTCCTGCGCGGTGTGATTGGAATATGCGGCGGCCTTCCCGGAGACTGGGAAACAAGTGAGCTATACAAACCAACTAACGCTGCGGTGCTTCATCTGGCGGGCGCTAATGACGAATTTTATGGGCCCTCACGGATCAGTGACTACGCTGAACGGCTCCGTACCCGGGCGAGTCAAGTCGAATTCAAGAGCTATCAAGCCGGTCACGAGATGGTTTCAGAAATGCGAGCTGATGTGCGCGAATGGCTAAGCAATCAGACAGAGTGAGAGAAAGCCAACCGCGTGCCCGCCGGCTATTGTCTGTAACGATATGCCTGCTGGCGTCGAGCGCGGGCTGTCATCGGCAGGAGCAGACGCGAAGAGCAGAACCCCCCAAACCGCTACCATCACAAACCTCGTCAGTGCTCAGGCCGCTGGCGGCGGATGCTTCACCTCAGCTCAAGCAACTCGTCGAAAGCGCGCTAGAACAGACAAAGATTACAACAGGTTACGATCCTTCCTACGTTGGTATTGATTACCCGGGCGGCGACGTGCCACAGGAAACCGGCGTCTGTTCCGACGTGGTGGTGCGCGGCTTTCGAAAGGCTGGTATCGACTTGCAAAAAGAAATTCATGAGGATATGAAACGCGGCTGGTCCGTTTATCCCCGAAAATGGGGTGCCAGTCGTCCTGATGCCAACATCGATCATCGTCGCGTCTTGAATCTCATGACCTACTTCGACCGAAAGGGTAAGTCCCTGCCGATATCTGCCAGTCGAGGTGACTATTTGCCTGGCGACATCGTGGCGTGGGATTTGGGGAACAAGGTCGATCATATTGGTATTGTCGTGAATCAGTGGTCGGAGGACTCAGACGGCTACCTGATCGTGCACAATATCGGCGCCGGCGCACGCTGTCAGGACGTGTTGTTCAACTGGCCAATCATCGGACACTACCGGTACTTTTGAGGCTTGGTATATGTTGGATCTGCAAGTCGGGGCAATCATCACGGTTGTAAGCCGGCTGATTTTTGCAGCCAAGATCGTTCTGGTAGTGGTGGCGGCAAACGCGATTGGCGTCATCGTGTTTCTCACCGGCAAATGCAAGACCGGCGCCGAGGTCTTTCAGAAACAGCGCCAGGAAGCATAATGCCGCAGTTTTGTGGCACAGCGGTTCAGAAGCAAGGCGGAGACCCCAGTCTTACCTATTTGCAGAGAGAAGGAGTCTAAGATGAACGACATCAACTTAGGACGTGTCTTGCTCGGGGGGTTAGTTGCCGGTGTAGTGTTGAATTGCGGTGAATTCTTGTTCAATAGCGTTCTGTTCGCACAACAGATGGAGGAGCTGTTTCGCAAATTCAATGTACCGCCTCCGGGTGGCAGTTTCCTTGTCGTGGCAGTGCTTTTGACCTTTGCCCTTGGCATTGTAATCGTCTGGTTGTACGCGATGATCAGACCTCGCTACGGCCCTGGACCTAAGACGGCGATCTGCGCTGCCCTAATCGCATGGTTCTTCGCCTGCCTTTACACCGGGATCATAAATGGAATGGTGTGGGGAATCCCGGTTAACCTTATGGTGATCGGTCTAACCTGGTGCGCGGTTGAGTATATCCTGGCAGCGATCGCCGGCGCATGGTTATATAAGGAAGCTTAACGTTCCCACATGACTGGGCTGGTGACTCTCCCGCGCGGAGCCTGCGCCGGTTACTGTTATTTTGTCTAAGCTCGCCGTCATTAACTGCTCGCAGCTTGTCACGCTCGCGGGGCCGGCACGTCCACGCGCCGGCGCAGAGCTACGCGATCTGTCCATCATAACTGATGGCGGGATGCTGGTCCGCGATGGGCGAATTGAAAGTGTCGGCCCGCGCCGCGAGATAGAACCCATCGACAAAGATTGCGAGGTGGTGGACGCCGGTGGCCGCGTTGTCCTGCCTGGCTTTGTCGATGCGCATACGCACCCTGTGTTTGCGGGTACGCGGGCGGATGAATTCGAAGAACGGTCTGCGGGCGCCACTTATCAGGAAATTGCGGCGGGTGGTGGCGGAATTCAATCGACCGTCCGCGCCACGCGCCAGGCCAGCTTCGATCAACTTGTCGAGCGCGGCAAGCATTATGCCGATTGGTTTTTGCGCTCCGGCACAACGACCGTCGAAGCTAAGTCGGGTTATGGCCTCACACTGGAAGACGAGCTTAAGATCCTGCGCGCAATCAAACGGCTCAACCAGGAAACAGGGCTGCGCTATGTGCCGACTTTTCTCGGCGCGCACGATGTTCCTCCCGAATACAAAGAGCGCCGAGACAGCTACGTTTCACTCTTGATCGAGGAGATGATTCCGCGTGTGGCCGAGGAAAAGTTGGCGGAGTATTGCGATGTCTTTTGCGAGACAAAAGTCTTCACCACCGACGAGTCATGGAAAATACTATCCGCGGCTCGTTGTCATGGGCTCGGCCTGCGAATTCACGCCGATCAATTATCACTTTCGGGCGGGGCAAAACTCGCCGCGGAATTAGGCGCAGTGACGGCAGATCATCTCGAACACGCGGATGCCGAGGGTATTGCTGCTTTAAAGGCTGCAGGCGTACAACCGGTGCTTTTGCCCGGCTCTGTTTACGCGCTCTCATCGTCACGTTACCCGCCCGCGCGCGCGATGATCGATGCTGGTCTGGCAGTCGTGCTGGCCACAGACTTTAATCCCGGCTCATCTCCCACGCCGTCAATGCCGATGGTGCTTTCATTGGCTTCGACGCAAATGAAGATGACACCGGCCGAAGGAATAACCGCCGCCACTATTAACGCGGCCTACAGTTTGAATCGCGGGCGTCAAATCGGGTCACTCGAAGCAGGCAAGATTGCCGATTTTGTCATCCATGATTGTGAGGACTTTCGCGAAATTGCGTACTTCTTTGGTTTGGAGCACGCTTGGATGGTCTACTCTGACGGCAAATTAACCCTCGCGCGAGCCGGGTGATTAGGAGTCGAGCAAGGAAGCCCCGAGACGCCGCCGACTTCTGAAGTTGTGAAAAGAACCTAACTTGAAGCCACAGATTAACGCGGATGACACGGTTCAAAAACAATAGTAAAGGAGCTGCTTAAGGATTTTATTCGTTTTGATCCGTGCCATCCGCGTTAATCTGTGGCTTGTGTCTGAGTTTCCACAGCTTCTTCCGTCGGGTGATTATTGAAGTTGAGACTTGTTGACTTCAGGCTGAGATTGATATAGAAGCAAGTAATTATTCCTCTACCTCAACGAAGGAGCACAACCTCACGTGGGATCTCCAGACAAGAATCGTGGTTTCGGCCTACCGCATGATGTTAATGAGCCCGCGTCCTCTCTGACAATCCCGAAGAAGCCCGGATTTGGGTTGCCAAACCATGTTCAGCAATACCTCATTTGCATGGTTTTTCACCTTGCATGGCCAGTGCTACCTCTCTCGTTTGAGTGGATCATCGCTGGGCATGTCTCTGCGAAGTCTATCGCATTGACAGGGTTCATGTATGGTGTGGGGATGGGAGTGGCGTCACGTAACCTCGCTCTGCTTCTCCTATCCCTTGCTGGAGGCTTGTTGTGTGGCGTATTCTTCGGACTAGCATCTGGCCAGGGACTTGGCCCATTCGCGTATTGGGTTACGATAGGGATTATGGTAATAACGTTTATTGCCCACTCAATTGAGCGGTTCAACAGGCACTGGGGCGAAAAAACTGCATTCATAAACTTCGAACCAAAGGAAGGTCAATAAGATGAGCTCCGATATCGCAATTATCGTCAATCAGGTAACTGTTTTCTTGGGAGCTGTCGTTATTTTGGCGCTGATTGTGTGGATTGTTCAATCAATTTTTTACCTAAGGGCCAAACTTCATGCTGAGACCCGACTAGAGAAAGAATTAAGCGTTTTGGCGGAAAAAGACGAGCAGGTGCGCAGTATCCTGGTCAAACTAGATGCCGAGATTGCTACTGAAGGAATCAAGTCTGAAGCTTACATCAAGGCCTGTGACGTTCTATCCCAGGCAGCCAGAAGTTTGAAAGCTGCCGAACGTGACGCGGTCTTTGATGGAATACAGCGATCAATGCCGTACCTGTCGAAAATCATAAGGAAGAGTTTGGGCGTAGCTGCGTAATCCGAATTTTGATCGATGAATCCGGATTGAATCTATTTAGAAGTAAGATTCTCCCCCTCAGGGCTTTCTACTCAACTTCCAGCGTTATCTTCATGCTCACCGTCAAGCCAACGACCACAACGAAATTCCGATTGACGTGTCCGCGCTTCTATTTTATGATTCGCCCAACACTGGAAAGGAGGTGATTCAAAAATATATGAGTTCTTATCACAGTGAGGTGGCTGCGGCCTGACCTCTGAACCAGAAAAACTAACTCGTTAGGATTGCGGTTCAGTAGTCTCACTGCTTAGTGCTCCTCCTTTCTGGAAGCGGCACACAGTTAGCCCAAAGGCCAATCCCAACAGTTTCACCGGAAGCCGTCCGCCCTAGTTGTGGCCGGCTTCTTTATTTGGGTGTGATGTTACCGCTCAGGAGGCTCAGGCGTAGGAGTAGGCTGCTCAGATGGAAGAACACGCGACGGATCGGGCCGGTCTGGGGACGTGTGAAGGTGAACGGCCTTCCAGTCTTTACCAAAACGTCTGAAGACCAACGTCATGCGCCCCGTCGCCGTCTCGGGCGTCTCTTTGTAAGTTTGCGATTGGGTCCAAAGACAGGTTACCAGCGCGGCGTCGCGTCCGATCATCGTGACTGATAGATCGCGAACCTCTAACTTTACATCCTTGAGGTCGGGGTATGAGCTTTCGCGATTCTTGCGCATCTGTTCCCAACCCTTTGTCACCGTGCCGTTGTTGTTGAAGAGAATCAGGCGCGGCGAATTCCAGTAGACACCGGTCACGATATTGACGTTCGACTTGCGAATTCCATTCAGCAGCGACTCGAAGGTGTCCAGCACCGCCGCAGACCCGCGGGCCTGAGGCGCCGAGACTACCGGTTTGTTTTGGGTTGGTCGCGCCACCGGTGATGTGGTCGCAGGCTTGGCGGTATCCGTGGCCGGCTCGGCGGTCTTGGCAGCTCGATTAGTGTTACTGGTGCGCGGACGCTCAGTGCTGGATGAGTTGGTGTTCTGAGCAAATAAGACCATCGAAACGAACAATGTTAAAAAGGCTATCGAAACGCATCTCTTAAACATCTTCTCCCCCTCACTTTGAAAGAATTTAATGTTGAAGGTCATCAAACATCGCCCAGCGCGTTCATCGCGTCAAACCAGGGCACGCCACTGCGCAGCCGCTCCACCGAACGTTTCTGTCCCAGGATTTCGAAAACTTCGAACATGGAAGGCCCGACCGCCTGGCCCGTCAACATGGTGCGCGAGCCGTTGATGAGCAGGCCCGCCTTGACCCCTTGTTCCTCGGCAAACTGGCGGAGCGCTACCTCGGTGGTTTCATGCGTGAACGAATCGAGCTCTTCCATGCGATCAGCCAAACCAGGTAAAAGTTGTCTAAGACGAGGCTGCTTCTTCAAATTTTTGCTGACGGCGGCATCGTCGAAATCAAAGTCCTCCGAGAAATATGCTCGGCCCTGAGATGAAAAGTCCTGGAGCGTGTGAAAGCGCTGGCGGACCAAGTCCAAGGTCCGCAAAAACCAATCGCGTTCGTCGTCTTCATACTCTTCGCGCCAAAGCTTATGGGCGCGCAGCTCAGCCTTGACCAGCGGCCGCAGCTCTTCGAGCGGCATCGTGCGAACGTACTGCGCATTCATCCACAGCGCCTTTTCATCCGTCCAGTGGCGTTCATCATGCTCCTGAAAGTTAAAGATCGCCGGCGAGCGGTGAATGTGTTCGAGCGAAAACATCTCGATCAGTTCTTCCACCGTCATGATTTCCCTACCGTCGGGGGCCGACCAGCCCAGCAGCACCAAAAAGTTGCGAAACGCGCCCGGCACGAAACCACGATCGCGATAAGTCGTCAGCGAAACTGCCTCACCATGTTTTCGTTTAGATAACTTCCCTTTATCGGGCGCAAGAATCAGTGGCAAGTGAGCAAACTGTGGTACCGGCGTCTGCAAAGCCTCATAAAGCAAAATTTGCTTGTGAGTGTTGGTGAGATGATCCTGGCCGCGGAGGACGTGCGTGATGCCCATTTCGATATCATCGATTACCACGGAGAGGTTATAAAGCGGATGTCCATCTGAGCGTAGCAGCACGAGGTCTTCGATTTCAGCGTAGTCTCTCTCCTGCGGACCGTACACCAGATCATTGAAGTGCGTCTGGCCCGCTCCTGGTATCTTCAACCGCACTGCGTACGGTTCACCGGCTGTAGCGCGCCGATCCGACTCTGCCAGAGAAAGATCTCGATAAGGATTGCCGCGAGGGTCCGCGCCTTCCACGGCCTGCGCGCGAGCCCGATCGGCGATACCTTGTTTTACGCTCGCATCGTCACGCTGCTCTTTGGGCGTGAAATCACGATAAGCTTTCCCTTCGGAGACCAATCGGTTAGCGGCCGCTCGGTGCTTGGGTGCATTAGCCGACTGAAACACGATGTCTTCGTCGTAATCCAACCCCAGCCACTGTAGGCCTTCTATGATTGATCGCGTCGATTCTTCAGTCGATCGTTGCAAGTCGGTATCTTCAATTCTGAGCAGAAACTTGCCACCCATTTTGCGTGCAAAGAGCCAGTTGAAGAGCGCCGAACGCGCGGCGCCGATGTGCAGGTAACCGGTTGGAGAAGGGGCAAAACGTACACGAACCATTGAGATTAGCAATGAGTCATGCGAGTGCTGAGTGATGAGACAGATCACCACCTCGTTAGTTGACCTCGGGTGGTGGCCAAAAGTCCTCGAGGTCGTCCCCACAAGAGTCCTCGGGTTGGTGCCCACAAAAGCTAACGAGTGACAAAGGACTGATTGGAACCAGCCTAAATTGTCACTCGTCAATTGTCACTCGAATGTCCGACAAACTTCAGTTTGTCGGCTGGGCTGCGATCCGTAGGTCTTGATTTACCGTCGCGACAAACCGATGTTTGTCGGACAAACATTCTGGCGGAGATGACAGGATTCGAACCTGTGAAGGGCTTTTGACCCTTAACGGTTTAGCAAACCGCCGCCTTCAGCCACTCGGCCACATCTCCGTGCCGTAACCAGGGCGAAAACTCATTCTAGACCGCAGTACCAGATTGTCAAGATAAACCTCCCGGTTTGCATCCGTGGCATGAGCATGAATTCTGCAAATGCCAGTTCGTCTAATCACGTTCTCGATCACCTATCCACTTATCATCATCCGATGATATATTTTGAACGCGGCGCGTCACAATATCGTACAGTACGCTGGCAGCGCCAGCCGTGCGCTACTCTCTCCTCGGACACCGCGATAGGATTGGAGCCGGATGCAGAAACGTAGGATTCTCATCGTCGACAATAACGATGAGCTCCGGGCTTTATTGGAAAGGGTCCTGGGCAAACTGGGCCATACGGTGATCGTCACCGGCGAACGGGACGAGGCTCTGGCTCGCGAGGATCTCGATCAGTTTGATCTAATCATTAGCGATCTCACCGAAGATGCGACCCCAAGCGGACAGGAAGTTGGCGAATTGCAGCGCAAGCACCTGCTGGTTCCCATCACCAGGAACGGGCCCCAACCGGAGGTAATCAAGGCTTTTAAGGTAGGTGCGGCAAATTACCTGCGGCTCCCTTACAATAAGGACGAACTTCGGGAGATTGTAGAACAAACTCTCTCATACAAACTTCGTTGCATTGACGACCCCAACGTCCTTCCCCACGTTCACGAGAAGATAGATTTCGAACTACCCAGCGATCTCGCCCTGATGAATGGCGTGCTGCAATATCTCATTGAACGAGTGTCAAAGCTTGGGTTAATCCAGCCTGAGAGATCGAATCTCTTTATCGCTCTGGACGAAGCCTTTGTTAACGCTGTCAAACACGGAAATAAGAACGATCCCACCAAGCTCGTGCGCGTCACCGCCGAGCTGTCCCCCAAAGAGGCCTGCTTCACAATCGAAGACGAAGGAGAGGGTTTCAACGTCCAGGAGATCCCTGACCCCTGCGATCCGGCTAACCTCTTTAAGACCTCCGGCCGCGGCGTATTGCTGATCTACAACATCATGGATGAAGTTGAGTACAATGCGCAGGGCAATCGGGTAAAGATGGTTAAAAGGCCGGAAGGGGCGGTTGAGACTCAACTCGTTGAATCGCGTACGCCGAACGATAAGAACGCCAGAAACGGCTGAGGTGCTGAAACACACGCGCGACTCTCAGGCAGGGACACGGCTCACTGTGCCCCTGCCCTCGTTTTGGGGGTCCTGGCAATGGTGGTTTCTGCCCGCCCTTGCCTCCATCGCGCTGGGACTCTACTTCGCCGATCCTTTCATCGGCGACTGGGATGGCTTTGATTACACCATACTGTCGCTGGCCGGATATCCATCGTCGATGGCCCTGGGCCGTAATCTTTTTATTTTCGGCAATCACTTCCTCTATGAAGTGGCCCATGCCATATTTAATGTGCCACCTGAAAATGCTTACCTAATCTTCAAGTACACGGTCCTCGCCCAGGCGCCCTTGGCGGTCGTTGCTTGTTGGGTACTTGCCCGAGACGTAACGGCTTCAATGTATTCGGCCACGCTGGCCGCCATTCTTGTGGTCTCCTCTCCGGTCTTGATTCTTTATGCTGGCCAGGTGATGACCGATGTGCCCTCACTCTTATTGCTGGCGACGGCGTTGATCGTCCATCTCCGCGGCATCAGGCAACACCGAGTCTCTTTATTAATGATTGGGGCCGTGATGCTGGGCCTTGGCGTTAATCTCCGCGAGACGGTTGGCTTTTACGGCTTATGGCTTGCTACTGCGCCTTTTCTTCTGGGATGGAAATTACGCCGTCGCGAGCTGAGCTTTGTCGCTATCTCTTTTTTCATTTTTCTCGTGCTGGCCTTTGGCTGGTTTGCTTATTGGTTTATCACGGATTCTCACTATCGCTTCATCTGGTTCGGATGGCGCGAATCTATGCGACAGGAAGCCGCTCGCCACCCTGTCAGCATTAGCAACGTCCCAACCTACCTGATGTACTTCTTTATTACCGCGCCCCTGGTTTTTGTTGCGCTTCCCTTTGCGGCAATCAATGAATGGCGAAAGCGAAAACTGACTCCGCTATTGCTGTTGGCAGTGATGGGCCTGATTGCGGACTTGCTGCTCTTCTTAAATTACAGCACGACTGTCAACTGGAGATATTTCTTGACAGGTTTACCGGCGCTGGCGCCGCTCACGGCAGACTTTATGATCCGCGGGTTGTCCCGATTCATGGGCACAGCCCGTCTCGCACTCTTATCTTCCGGGGCTGCGGTTCTGATCCTGGCCATCACATTTGGGATCTTCGTCAAACCGATCAGACAGCAACTCATTGGGAGGCGGGCATTGAGCAAGGAATATCGCCAGCAACTGATGAAGGTGCCTCGCGATGCAGTAATGATTTCCGGCGGCCAGACCATCGCCGTCATATATTGGAAAGCGATCGGCATCGGCAAGTGGGAAACTATCGGCACCGGGGGTGGATGGCCCGGTGACAATCTCATTCCCATCATTGAGAATTACTTAACCCAAGGTCGCCGGGTGTTCATTGACTCTGATCCACGCTGGTGGTTGCCGTGCGGCTGGCAGCGTGATGAGATTCCGGTGATCGTCGATCTCGAAAAAAGGTTTCGCTTCCGCCGCGTAACCGAGACTATCTTTGAGCTCAGGCCATCAACTGATGACTCAGCCGGAGACGTGCCCGCACTGGATAGATTATTGCCGGAAAACAGGCCGAAAGACATGAGCCGGTGCCCGCCTGGCCGGGCTTAACGGACCGCATAGGCCGTTTCCCTTTATGCCATACGAACTATTTCTCGCCGTACGCTATCTGCGGTCGCGCCACAAGAGAAGGCTGGCACGTGTTACGACCGTGGTTGCGGTAACAGGTATTGCTGTCGGCGTAGCGGCCTTGATTGTGGCGCTCGCCTTAGCCAACGGGTTTCGCGATGAGATGCGGGAAAAGATATTGCGCGGAACCGCACATCTTAACGTCATGCGCATCGATGGCCACCCGATGTCCGACTATCGAGATCTAGTGACTCGAATTAAAGCCCTTAAAGGCGTTACCAACGCCACGGGCACCAGTTACGATGGCGCTGTCTTGATTGGACCGCGCAACTCTGCGTACGCGGTGCTGCGCGGAATCGACGCCGAATCGCGCCCAGCCATGGTCGAAGTGGAGGACTTGATTGTTGAGGGATCGGCTGCGCCGATTATTGACGCAAGCACAAACGGAGGCCAACCCGTTGCTGTTCTGGTCGGCTCGGAATTGGCTGCACGCACCGGACTTCACGTTGGCGATACTGCGGAGATTATCTCGGCAAATGCGGCTTTGACATCCTTCAGTCCGTTAAAGCGCGCGGTTCGGGTAGCAGGAATCTTTCGCGCGGAACTTTTTGAATACGACTCAAGTTGGATTTATCTGTCTCTTGACGCTGCATCGGGATTTTACGAGGCTGGTTACGCGGCGTCTGTGATTAGCGTGCAACTGGACAATATCTACGAGGCAAAGCAAATCGCGGCGACCGTCCGGACCGCATTAGGCAGTTCCTACAACACCATCGATTGGGAGGAAGCTAATCGCCCGCTCTTTAATGCGCTGGCGCTCGAACGACGAATGGGGGCGGTCGTTATCGCACTGATAATTCTGATCGCTTCGTTGAACATTACTACCACGCTCATTCTGGTAGTTGTAGAGCGGCGCCGTGAGATCGGCATTCTCAGCGCACTGGGCGCAGCCAGACGAAACATCATGCTAATTTTTATTATTGAGGGGGCAATTATTGGAGCGCTCGGATCTATTTTAGGCATTTTGTTGGGTAGCCTCGCATGCCTGGCAGGCAATCGATACCAACTTGTCAGTTTGCCCGCCGATGTTTATTCGATCAGTAACGTGCCATTTCACCCTCAGGCTGCAGACGTTCTGCTAGCGGCGCTTGCCGCCTTTCTGCTAAGCCTGGCGGCGACAATTTACCCCGCCCGCGCCGCTGCTCAGGTGCGGCCCGGCGAGATGCTCCGCGATGCTAATTAGCGATCTCCGAAAGAGCTTTGTGTCTCCGGCAGGCGAACGCCTCGACGTGCTGCGCGGAGTCTCCTTTTCAGCCAGACCGGGCGAAGCACTAGCAATTATCGGAGCCTCCGGAGCGGGCAAAACGACCCTGCTAAACCTGCTCGGCGGCCTTGAAACGCCCGATCATGGCAATATTTTCCTGGGAGAGTTCGCCGTTGATAGCGCCACTCCTTCCGCCCTGGCTGGTTTTCGCCGGACTCACGTGGGATTTCTTTTTCAGTTCCACCACCTCCTTCCCGACCTGAGCGCGGTCGAAAATGTCGCTTTGCCGCTGGCTATCGCGCGTACGAGTTGGCGTGAAGCCATGGATCGGGCCACCAAATCTCTTGAAACCCTCGCCCTCGGAGATCGCCTCAAACACGCCGTGGGTCGCCTTTCCGGAGGAGAACAACAACGAGTTGCCGTTTCTCGTGCTTTAATCACGAATCCATCATTTGTTTTCGCAGACGAGCCTACCGGCAACCTGGACGCTTCTTTTACTGCGGAAATTGGTAAAACACTGGTGAACTACGCGAGAAACCGCGCCGCGACCGTGATTATCGCCACCCATAATGAAAACCTGGCACAGCTCTGTGATCGGACGATGGTGTTAACCGGGGGTATACTGTGCGAAGCCTGATCAGGGCCTGAAATAAGCACCCGGTTAAGAGTTTTATTAATTTGAAACCTGACAATGATTTCTTGCCTCTTCCGTCATAGGTTATAATGCGGCCATGTGCCGGGCGAGTGGTTATTTTCCGCCCGGCACGGTAATCATTACAAAGTTCTACAAAGTTCTCAGCGGTACTTTATAAATGTTCGAACGCTACACGGAAAAAGCGCGCCGGGTAATTTTCTTTGCTCGCTATGAGGCGTCCCAATTTGGAGCCCCCGCCATCGAGCCGGAGCACCTGCTGCTGGGATTGATGCGCGAAGACAAGACTCTGACAGGACGCTTCTTCCCGCGAGCGCAGGTCTCGATTGAGTCGATCCGCAAAGAGATTGAGGGCCGCACGCTCTTACGGGAAAAGATTTCGACATCCGTGGAGTTACCCCTGGCGCCCGAAACGAAAAGAGTTCTCGCCTACGCTCACGAAGAGAGCGATCGACTTCAGAATAGACATATCGGTACGGAACACCTCCTGTTAGGACTCTTACGAGAAGAGCGTTCCATGGCGGCTGAGATTCTTTACGAGCGTGGTCTGCGCCTCAACGCCGTCCGCGATGAGATCGCGCGACAGTCGGGCGCCGACACGCGCAGCTCGCAAAAGAAGGACACGCCCCACCTCGTCGAGTTTTCCAGGGATCTGACTGAAGACGCGGCAAACGACAAACTTGATCCTTTGATTGGGCGTGAGGCTGAGATCGAGCGCGTGGTGCAGATACTTTGCCGCCGTACGAAGAATAATCCCGTGCTGATCGGTGAGCCTGGTGTAGGAAAGACCGCGATTGTTGAAGGTCTGGCGCAGCGCATCGTGCGCGGCGACGTTCCTACGTTTCTGGAAAATAAGCGCATCCTTTCTTTGGATCTATCGCTGATCGTTGCCGGAACCAAGTATCGCGGCCAGTTTGAAGAGCGTCTGAAACAGATCATGCGCGAGCTGATCGAAAATCCCCAGTACATCGTTTTCATCGACGAGCTGCACACGCTCGTGGGAGCAGGATCGGCGGAGGGCTCGTTGGATGCCGCCAATATTCTGAAGCCGGCGTTATCGCGTGGGGAAATTCAGTGCATTGGCGCCACCACGCCGGCGGAGTTTCGCAAGTCGATTGAGAAGGATCGCTCGCTTGAAAGACGTTTTCAGGCCGTAAAAGTGCCGCCGCCGTCAGAAGAAGAGGCAGTCGAGATTTTGGATGGAGTGCGCGAACGCTACGAAAGCTTCCATCAAGTGCGCTACACAACCGACGCACTCGAAGCCGCCGTCTATCAGTCTCATCGGTATATCCCTGACCGTTTTCTCCCCGATAAGGCCATTGATGTAATCGACGAAGCTGGCGCGCGAGTCAAGCTGCGGGTTCGTCGAGAGCAGGGTAATCTGGCTGATTGGAATCAGATTGCGGAATGGTCGCATTCTTACGACGACGACCTTGCGGTGCGCGAAACAGGCGAAGACGCCCTGGTTGCCGCGGAGGTAACTCGCGACGATGTTGAAGAAGTAATCGCACGGTGGACCGGCATTCCGGTAACGTCACTTAAGGAGGAAGAGACCCGCAAACTGCTGCGCATCGAAAGCGAGCTGCACCTGCGCGTCGTCTCACAACGGCCGGCAATCTCGGCGCTGGCGCGGGCCATTCGTCGCTCGCGGGCCGGTTTAAAGAATCCGCTGCGGCCGGTAGGTTCGTTCTTATTTCTCGGGCCCACCGGCGTGGGAAAAACCGAAGTTGCCAGGTCGCTGGCTCAGTTTCTGTTTGGCAGTGAGCGGTCGATGATTCGGTTCGATATGTCCGAGTTTATGGAGAAGCACTCCGTTTCGAAGTTGATTGGCTCGCCTCCTGGATACGTCGGGCATGAAGAAGGCGGGCAGCTCACTGAGCGCATCAAGCGGGCCCCCTATTCGGTGCTTTTGTTTGATGAAATTGAGAAGGCTCACCCGGACGTATTCAACATTCTGCTGCAAGTCTTTGAGGATGGTCTGCTCACGGACGCACTCGGCAACGCGATCGACTTCAAAAATGCCATCATCATTATGACCTCGAATATCGGAGCCCGTTTCATCCAAAAGAAGGGTACGATGGGATTCCAGGGGTCGTCTGAGGCATCGCGAGAGAAGATGGAAGAGATGGTCATGTCGCAAGTGCGCCAGACGTTCAATCCCGAGTTTATTAACCGGCTCGACGAAATCATCATTTTTGATCAGTTGCTTGATGATGAGTTGCTCGAGGTGGTTCAGCTTCAGGTCGAGCAAATTAACAAGACAATGGCCAGGCATGGTCTCGAGGTGAGACTGACGGACGAAGCAAAGCGCTGGATAGTCGATAAAACCTGTGCCGACCGTTCTTATGGCGCCCGCCCCCTTCGCCGCGCCCTGCAGAAGCACGTAGAAGACCCCCTTTCGGAAGCGATGATTCAGGGCGAACTCGGCGAGGCAAGGCTGATAGAAATCTTTGTCGACGGTGACGAGCTGACGCACCGGCCGGTGGACATCGAAGCGCAGGACGACGTCTTGCTAATTCACTGAGTCACCCAGCGTTAAAGCCGCGAAGAGTCCAATGCCCAGAGTCGAATCAGGAATTATCGACTTTGGACTTTGGACTTTTTTGTCGTTATAATGCGCGACTTTGCTGGACTCTTATGGCAACGAGGCAGTAACACTTGCGAATCCAAGGGCCGGTCTTGAGAAGGCCCCCGTTCGGCTAGTGCCGTGATGCTGTTTTTGCCTTTATTTCTCGAAAAGATTAAATCTGTCACTCATAAGACTCCCCGAAGTATCTGAGATCCGGTAAGAACCACTGAGGGAATCGGCGTCAATGCACTCATTTCGCGCGTTTAAGCTCATACTTTTGAGCGCAATTTGCTCCCTGGCTTCAATCCTCGTCACGCCCGAAAAGGCATACCCCCAACCGAGTCAGCGGCTCGTTGAGTCAGTAGACATAACAGGCAATCGGCGGCTCCGCGAAGACGACATCCTCTATTGGGTGCAAACCCGGGCTGGCGATCCTTTCAACGAACAGCAGGTTGAGCGCGATTTACAGGCAATCCTGGCGCTTGGGTTTTTCGATAAAACCGCCACCCGCGTTCTGACAGAGGAAGGCGCGCGGGGGGGGGTGAACGTCATTTTCGAAGTTAAAGAGTTGCCGATCATTCGCGATCTGCAGTTTGAGGGCCTCAGCAGCGTCGCGGAATCTGACGTGCTCAAGGCGTTTCGCGAACGGCGCGTGGGCATTTCCAAGGAAAGCATCTACGACCCGGTCAAAGCGCGCAACGCAATTCGCGTTTTGAAGGAATTGCTGGCCGCCCGGGGACACCCGAACGCAACCATCGAAGAACGTCGCGACGAGGTTTCCGCGACTTCGACAGCGCTGACATTTGTTATTGACGAAGGCGATCGAGTGCGGGTCGTCGACGTTCAATTCGAAGGTAATACGGTTTTCAGCGACGGTAAACTTCGCGGCGCCATGAAGTATGTAAAGCAAGCCGGACTGATTACCCGTTTCCGGGGACAAGACATCCTCGACCGCGAGAAGTTGGATGTGGACCTGCGGTTGATTGATAACTACATGCGCTCAAAAGGCTACCTTCAGGCCCGTCACGGCGAGCCTCGGGTCGAAGGTGTCGGTCCTCGCCGCACCGGGTTTCCGATTCTGCCGCTGCCTTTTCTCTCGTCAGTCGACGAGGGTCTTCGGGTCACGATTCCAATCGTGGAAGGAAAACTGTATCGGATTGGGGAGATGAAGATCGAAGGAAACTCGATCTACTCTGAGGAACAGATCCGCGCAGTCATCGGTTTAAACAAAGGCGATGTCGCCAACGGCGAGAAGATCGGAAAGGCTTTGTTCGAGAATCTGAAAAAGGTCTATGGCTCGCAGGGTTTCATTGAATACACAGCCGAGCCGGCGCCCACCTTTAAAGATAATCCGCAAAACCCCGAGGAGGGCATCGTTGACTTCACGATCTCCATCGAGGAAGGCAAACAATTTACGCTGCGCCGCTTGGAGTTCGTTGGTAACACCTTTACCCGCGATAACGTGCTTCGCCGTGAAGTGTTGATCAATGAAGGCGACATCTATAATCAGACGGCTTGGGAGTATTCAGTCATCAAGCTCAATCAAAGCGGGTACTTCGAACCAATTGACAAGGATAAAGACGCGGACTTTCGAACAAACGAAGAAGAAGCCACGGTCGATATCAATCTGAAAGTGACGGAACGGGGCCGGCAGCAAATTTCTTTCAACGGCGGCCTTTCCGGTATCGGCGGTTCTTTCTTTGGACTTGAATACTCCACCAATAACCTACTGGGCCGAGGCGAAATACTCTCGATTCAACTTGCTGCGGGCAACCGGCAACGGTCGTTTCAATTTTCCTTTACCGAGCCGTATATCCGAAACCGGCCCATCACCGCAGGCTTTTCAATATTCGCCTTTACGCAGAAATTTTTCGGAGAAGGCACATTTCTTTCTCAAAATATAAATGCCCAGCAAGGTCTTACCGGCTCACCCCTGGACTTTTTGAACGTCAGCGAAGAGAACCTGTTTACGCGCACTTCGTACGGCGCGTCGATCTTCGCCAGTGCGCCGCTCTCGGAGTTTTACCGCAAGCGGCGCTTTACCCAGTTCTCAAGAATTGGAGCGTCATACCAGTTTTCCAGGTCCAGCGTGACCGATCCTGAGGTAAACCAGGATCCGAACAACCCTGGCCAGTTCATTCCGGTAATTTACGCCCAGCCGAACATAATCACGAGCCGCGGAACCCTTAGTTTCAGTTACGACACTCGCAATGCGAGCATCGATCCCACCACTGGCCGCGAGTTTTCTTTAGCTATTGCGGTGGCAGGGTTGGGCGGCGATGTTCGCACGTACCAGCCAACTCTGTCCTACACACAGTATTTCCCCGTGCGGCGAAAGAGATCTGAGCGTCCCGAAGTTTTTGGATTTCGGATCATTGCGGGAACCGTAGGCAGTTTTGCCACTACCAGCAAGATCAGAAACGCTAATTCGCTTGCCTTTGTTGGCGGTGTGCCAATCTTTGAGCGTTTTTTCCTGGGCGATGAGTTCACAATTCGTGGCTACAATGTGCGTTCGATCAGCCCGATCGCGCCGCTTGATACCTTTATTACCTCGCGGAACGTAGTCGTGGCTGCAAATGATTTCGGAACTCCGGAAGCGGTGCCGGGACTACCCCCGGGGGTGGCAAATATTGGAGTGTTTACTGGCTTTACCGGTAGCAATGTCGCGCAGTTACCGCGATCCTTTACCTCGGTAGGAGGCGACACACAGTTACTCGGCAACTTTGAATATCGCATTCCGGTGGTCGGAAACACGGTCAGCCTTGCGGCTTTTGCCGACATCGGTACGACCTTTAACCTCCGCTCCAAAGGCGATCAGTTCTTTTCGAGTAACTTCCTGGACGACCAGCCATTCCTCCAAACGGTTGGCTTCATCCCATGTCCGCGACTCGGGCAATTTGTGCGGGTCAGCTTGAGCACCCTCGCCTTGTGCAACCATCCTGAGCTCGCGGCTTCGCCCTTCTTAGGCCTGGTCGCCCGAGACAATCGCATTGTTACGCAATCTGAACTTGAGAGCGCGCAAACCGGAGATGTCAATCCCCTCACTCTAATGCCCTTCGGATTTCAGCCGGTATTTTTGCGTGGTCAAGCGCAAACCAACACGGCGGTGCGCCTCTCGCAAAGCCTTTTTGCCAAGCTGGGCGACTTTCGCAGTAGCCTGGGCATGGAGGTTAGGGTCCAAGTGCCGGTGTTGAACGTACCGTTTCGTTTGATCTTTGCGTATAATCCCAACGCGCGGACGTCAACTCAGGTGATCGATGGGTTTCCACTGTTCTTTAACGAGAAAAGGCGAGTTATCCGTTTCAGCGTCGGGCGGACCTTTTGATCTTTCAAGCAAACCATGGCGGTGGCGTAAACAACCAAAGCTGCTAACTCACCGTCTTTTATGTTAAGGAGTGTTAAAAAGAAAGTTATGAAGATAGATCGTTTAATTGCCGGCGTCGCTTTTATTGCGGCTCTGGCTGTTTCGCCCACCTGGGCTCAGACCCGACCGGCAGGCACGCCCACTCAGACCAGACCGGCTGCACCTGCTACCGCAACTCCGACTGGGCCACAAACCAGCAGTGCCGTCCCCGAGAGTAAGATCGCTCTTATCTATTCGGAGGCCTTTCTGGACCCAAAGACGGGCATCGCCAGGTTCAACAGTTTGCTCGGCACGTTAAACCGCGAGTTTCAACCCCGTCAGACCGAACTGCAGGGACTCCAGCAGAAAGTCCAGCAACTTACTGACGAGATTGATAAAACCAAGAGTGTGGCCGAACCACGCGCCCTGCAGCAAAAGGTCGATCAACTCGAACAGATGAAGAAAGACTTTCAGCGCAAGGGCGAGGATGCTCAATCCGCTTACAACCGGCGCCGCAATGAGATCTTTGCTCCACTGCAGGAGGACATCGGGAAAGCTCTGGAAGCCTTTGCCAAACAGCGCGGTATCAATGTGATCATTGATGGCAGCCAGGTGCCACTCGTATATGCGGCCGAAAGTATCGACGTGACCCGGGCTTTCATCAACGACTTTAACAGCAAGAATCCGGCGACGGCGTCGGTAACGCCTCCCGAATAATTTTTCTTCGCGGCGCGACGTTCTTCGGAGACGCGGAGATGCGGGCCAGTGTTCCGCATCCCGCGTCTCTTTAATGCCCAACTACCGATCCGGCCATGGAAACAATTCTGGACTCGCAAGCCATCCAAAAGCTGTTGCCTCATCGTTATCCGTTCCTGCTGGTGGATCGGATTATCGAATTAGTTCCCCGCGAGAGAATAGTGGGCGTTAAGCAGGTCAGCATCAATGAGCCGTTTTTCCAGGGACACTTTCCCGGTGCGCCCGTGATGCCCGGCGTGCTGGTGGTAGAGGCGCTGGCTCAGGTAGGCGCGGTGCTGGCATTGCGCGAGATCGAAGATCGCGATCAAAAGCTGGTTCTATTTACCGGCATCAAGGAGGCACGGTTTCGGCGTCCCGTGGTGCCTGGTGATACTTTGATCCTGGAGGTGACCGCCTTGCGCATCGGTTCGCGAGTACAACGGATGCGTGGTGAAGCCAAGGTCGACGGCCAGTTGGCAGCCGATGCGGATATCATGAGCATTGTCGCCGAACGTGAAGCCGCGAAGGGATGAAGGTGGAAGGCGGAAGGATGAAGGTGGAAGGCGGAAGGATGAAGGATGAAGGCGGAAGGATTATGGCAAGACGTTTGCAGCTTGATTGGTTCTTAAACGGGCTTCCTCAACGCCTCCACAATTCTTGCCTTCATCCTTCATCCTTCCGCCTTCCGCCTTCATCCTTCATCCTTCATCCTTCATCCTTCCGCCTTTCTTTATCCTTAACGGTTTTCACCAGTTGAGTCCATGAGCACTGCTACCCGCCACGCTAACATTCATCCCTCCGCCGTAGTCAGCGACGGGGCGCGCATTGGCCGCGATTGCTACATCGGTCCCTACTCGACGGTCGGCGCTGAAGTTGAGTTGGGCGATGGAGTTTGTCTCGAGTCGCACTGCGTCGTTGACGGCAGAACAACCATCGGCGCCGGCTCGCATATTTTTCCATTCGTTTCCATTGGACTGGCGCCACAGGATTTGAAGTACCAAGGGGAACCGGCGGAAACTCGCATCGGCCAACGCAATCGGATCCGCGAATTCGTGACGATCCATCGAGGGAGCGCCGGCGGAGGAATGCTCACCCAAACCGGAGACGATTGTTTGATAATGGCTCAGGCGCATATCGCTCACGACTGCCGACTTGGCAACAACGTGATCATGGCCAACGCGGCGACGTTGGCTGGTCATGTGACCATCGAGGATGATGCAAATGTTGGGGCCTACTCGGGAGTTCATCAGTTTTGCCGGGTTGGGCGAGAAGCTTACATCGGTGGTTACTCGGTGGTCGTCAAGGATGCGTTGCCGTATGCGCTGACCGTCGGAAATCATGCTCGTTGTTATGGTCTGAACACGACTGGCATGAAGCGTCGGGGTTATTCGCGCGAGACCATCAAATGGTTACATCATGCCTTCCACCTGCTGCTGTCGTCGAAACTCAACACGTCCCAGGCGCTTGAAAGAATCAGGGAAGAGATTACTGACGTAGCCGAAGTCGAGGAATTAGTACGGTTCATCGAGACATCGAAACGCGGAGTAGTGAAGTAAGGATGAAGGCGGAAAATAGGACCTATAGACCAATTAGTCCTATCCCTTCCGCCTTCATCCTTCATCCTTTCAAAATGCGCTACGGACTAATCGCCGGTAACGGCAGATTCCCATTTATGGTGCTCGAAGGCGCACGGCGCGCCGGGGCCTCTCTGTCTGTCGTGGCGATCCGCGAAGAGACGGACGAGGAAATTGAGGGGATTGCTGAACGCCTCCAATGGGTTGGCATCGGACAACTTGGGAAGATGATCCGCTTCCTCAAAAGCGAGGGAGTGGACAAGGCAATCATGGCCGGGCAGGTCAAGCACGTTCAGATTTTCAGCCGAGCCGTCCCGGACGCCCGCATGCTGAAATTGCTTTTGAGGCTGCCCCGTCGTAACACCGATTCGTTAATCGGAGCCGTCGCCGACGAATTGAATCGCGAAGGCATTGAGCTGATTGATTCCACGCATTTTCTTCAGGACTATCTACCACGCCCTGGAACACTGACCGACCGCGAGCCTCAGGATCGGGAGCGCCAGGACATCGAATACGCTTTGGACATCGTTCGCGAGGTTGCCCGGCTCGATCTGGGCCAAACTGTGGTCGTCCGAGGCAAAGCCTGCGTCGCAATTGAAGCGATGGAAGGCACCGATGCAACCATCCGCCGAGCCGGCGAGCTCACCAAAACTCAAACTGGGCTCTCTAATCTGGTGCGCGGCCGGCGACCTAATCTTGCCGGCGGCCGGCTCACAGTCGTGAAGCTCGCGAAGCCTCGTCAGGACATGCGTTTTGATGTGCCGGTTGTCGGTCTGACGACGATTGAAGCGATGGTTGATGCTGGCGCCACCTGCCTGTGCATCTCCGCGGGGAAAACCCTGATGTTGGATCGCGACGAGATGATCGCCCTGGCTAATCAACATAAGATCGCCATCACCGCCGTCTAGGAGCCTGTCGGGAAAATAGTTCTCCAGAATGAATTGAGAGGGATTATAGTGAGCGACATGAGTCGAGTCTACATGAGCTACGATCCTGAGCAGCGATTGCTGTTGCCACCCGATCT